>JACKQG010001024.1_pt1 | contig 39395 bp, 42 predicted proteins | sample 8237621 | NCBI WGS metagenome assembly JACKQG01 (sample SAMN15677084, study PRJNA649215) | marine metagenome | biome: marine; feature: Black Sea; material: saline water; isolation source: suspended particulate matter (SPM) from the Black Sea western gyre | collected 2013-06-09/2013-06-10 | depth... | reverse complement strand
TCCGTTACCCGTTTTTTAACCTACCCGGATCTTCGTATTTGGGGGTAGGGTGAGCAGCTCCGCTCATGGTATACTATACAATATGAAACTTTCTACCCCACCCAAAATATGTATTTCAGGTGCCGCTCACTTAGAGGGATGTGGGCCACTTGCCGGAGAACGTGCACGCGAGCTTGGCTCCGCACTTGCTTCTTCCGGTGCTGTTATTCTCACGGGTGCGACAACCGGTTTCCCTCTTCTTGCCGCTCAGGCAGCAAAAGAGGCGGGAGGAACGGTGATTGGATTTTCACCTGCGGGCAGTGAGAAAGAACACAGAGAAGTGTATCATCTCCCGACAGAGTACCATGATGTTGTCGTGTATACTGGATTCGGATACGCCGGTTCGGAGCTTCTTCTTGCCCGTTCGGCTGATGCGGTATGCGTGGGTTGTGGAAGAATCGGCGCTATCCATGAGTTTACTGTGGCGTTCTCAGAAGGAAAGCCCGTTGGTGTCCTTGAAGGCCCGTGGAAGACCGATGATATGGTGAAAGAGCTGATTGTGCATTCCGGCAGAGCAACAGAGCACGTTGTTTTTGAAGAACATCCGGCAAAACTCACTTCCGCGCTCCTTAAGACGATAGCTCGTATGCATGCAGAGGAGCATGTTTGACACACCTGAAACAATCGCTGAAGAAATTCGCTCGTGCGTGAAGTGTCCGCTTGCGGGGACTCGCAATTGTGCTGTTCCCGGAGAAGGAAGTGTGAGATCTGACATTGTGTTTATCGGAGAAGCACCAGGGGCAAGCGAAGATAAAGAGGGAAGGCCGTTTGTTGGTGCGGCGGGTAAGTTTTTGGACGAGATGTTGGCTGATATTGGCATGAAGCGAGGAGATGTGTTTATTACCAATGTCGTGAAATGTCGCCCGCCAGGAAATCGCGACCCGTTTCCCGAGGAAGTGAACATGTGCACGGAAAGCTTTTTGTGGCGACAGCTCGAAGTGCTTCAGCCGAAAGTGTTGGTTACGCTCGGGCGCCATGCCATGCACCGCTTTCTGCCTGCAACGGAAAAGATTAGCGTGATTCATGGCATACCGATGCATATCACAAGCCCAAAATCAGGATGCACGTTTACCATTATACCCTTATACCATCCGGCAGCCGCACTCTACAACGGCTCCATGCGGAAAGTCTTAAAGGACGATTTTCGGAAAATACCGAAGATGATTGAGAGGATGGAAAAAGAAGAATGAAATAAAAGGGGCGTTCCACGAGGCAACGGGATATTCTTCAATTGAATAACTATTGATATATGTTTTCTACCCACCAAATATGGAGTTATGGATTGCGCGCCGTTGCTTTTATGGTCGGCTTGATTGGAGTTGTCCTCAGTATAATGACTTTCGTGTCTTTTCCTTCCTTCATTCCTCATATCTCGTTTTTCTTTGAAGGCGGAAACGGACCAGCTATGCCTCCGGGGTGGCTTCAGGTGGCTTTTGCGGGTGGATTGATTGCTCTGGGAATGTCCGTTTCGCGTTCACTGAGATTTCATACATACGCGGTATTGTTTTCTCTTATCACCGTTTTGTTGATAATTTTTTTCCATGTGGGCGCGGATAATTGGGGTCAACAAACTATTCTTATGTCCGGCGGTATGTTTTTTCCTTGGTGTGTTATTGCGGCGACCGCGTACGGAATGCGTCGTATGAAGTCACAAGTTGCATGGAAAAGAATGTTTCTTGTTGCCGGTATTGCTTTCGGATTGCCGCTCATCTTTATAGTGGCGCCCGATACTTGTCTTCCGTGTGTCGCGCTTGCAATATCGTATATCGTATACGCGCTTCTTATTTCCTCGCTTCTTGCAATAGCGGCCGTAATTGCGATATGGAAATACGCGCGAATTGCATGGCAGCTTTTTCTTTCCGCCGCTTGTATCTTCCTCGGAGTTATCCCGTATTACGGGAGTGTTTTATCAGGCGTGAACGATAACACTTCTTTTGCATCATTGTTTTTCTCGCAGCTTATGGCTATTACCCTTTGGCCATGGATAACACTTCTTGCCACCGCGGGCATTGCGTATGTTGTTGCACGGAATGAGAAATGAATCGGAGGAATGAAATGAGAATACGGAAAATGAAATATATAGAAAAAGTGCGCGACCGAAAGTCGCGCATTTTTTTGTTTATAATTTATCGTTCGCTTACTTCTTCACCGCTTCCACGATACGACCGAATGTTTCGGGTTGCTCTGCCGCGATTTCGGAAAGCATTTTGCGATTTAGAATGCTCCCGTATTTCCCGAGTGCGCCCATAAATACGCTGTATGACATGCCGTGCTCACGAATTGCCGCATTGATGCGGGTTTGCCACAAGCGGCGAAAGTCATTTTTCTTATCGCGACGGTGCGCGAATGCATGTGCGCCGGCATGGCGAATTGCTTCCTTTGCTTGGCGTTCTTTGGTGCTTCGTCCAAAACGATAGCCCTTTGTCTGTTTCAAGACATTGCGACGACGCTTCATTGAAATGGTTCCTCGTTTGATTCGTGCCATAGTATTATAGAATTAAGAGTTATGAATTAAGCATAGATCATATACATGTATATGATCGGCCACAGAAATAAAGAATTAGAGATTTGCGAGAAAACGACTCTTATCTTTTGTGCTCATCTGTACTTCTTGGCTGTTTTTGCGATCAAGTTGTTTACTGCGAGATTCTTTCGCATTGAAGTGATTATGACCGGGTGTGCGAGCAATGACCTTGCCGTTTTTGGTCACTTTCACGCGTTTTTTGAATGATTTATTGGTTTTCATAGTTATTTAGGGATTTGGCACATATCGCGAAGAGATATGGCACAATTCAGTACCGCACTACCATAGCATATGTTTTGGTGCTGTGCAATGTTAAGAGTTAAGACCTTTTTATTCCTCAGAACTAGGAGACGGTCCTTGCTTCTCTTCTTTTGGTATTTCATCCGATTGTGTAGGGACTATTGGTGCAGCATTCTCTTTTTTCTTCGTGCTTTTGTCGCGTTCGAGTACGAGGGAGAGTCCTTTCGGGCTCTTTTTTGGACCATCGGCGACCTTATAGGCCTCGGAAACGATTACGAGAACACGGTTTAAGCGCTCTTTCAGAAAATCTTCTTTCATATATTTTGCACGTCCGGCGAGGAAAAGATCAAGTTTCACTCTGTGACCTTCTTTGAGCCATTCGGAAATACGTTTTGCTTTGAGCGCAAGATCGTGTTCGCCGGTGCCGATTTTGATTTGCACCACTTTTGTCTCTGTAGAGGTTACAGTGCTCTTTTGATTTGCCTCGCGCTTCTTTTTCTTTTGCTCGTATTGATATTTTCCAAAATCAACGATATGAGCGACAGGCGGATTAGCATTGGGGGAGACCTCCACCAAATCAAGTCCAATGGCACGTGCTTGTTCAAGGGCTTCTCGCGGATCCATCACACCGATATTTTCCCCACCATCACCAATAACACGCACTTCACGTGCGCGGATCTGTTCGTTGATGCGAGTGCGTGGTTCACGACTCACGTATTTGTTTCTATTTTTTCTGGGTCTCATGGAACGTGTGCACATTCTACATTGCGTGATGTGCGATGTCAAGGATTTGCATTGCCCGAAGAGCTACATGCTCCGAGTTCGTCGTGGTATACTTATTCCATGACACCCGATATGCACAAGCAGTGGTTTCATACGGCGAGCGTGTATCATATTTATCCACGCTCATTTAAGGACGCTAGCGGTGACGGTATTGGTGATATTCAGGGTGTCATTGATTCTTTAGATTATTTCAATGACGGTACGGAGCAATCACTTGGTGTGGATGCATTGTGGCTCTCGCCGATTTATGTGTCGCCGGGCAAAGACTTTGGATACGACATCACCGACCACAAGGCGATTGATTCGCTTATGGGCGATATGGACACATTTGAGACGCTTCTTGCTGAGGCAAAACGTCGCAACATTCGCATCCTACTTGATTACGTTCCCAATCACACCTCAGATGAACATCCATGGTTTCAAGAGTCGCGCAAGAGTCGAAAGAGCCCTAAGCGCGATTGGTATATCTGGCGTGATCCTTCCGAGTGTGGTGGCCCCCCTAATAATTGGCTGTCGGTTTTCGGCGGCTCGGCATGGACGTTTGACGATTCGAGCAGTCAGTATTATCTCCATCATCACTTTTCATTTCAGCCAGATTTGAATTGGCGTAATGAAGAGGTGCAAAAAGAAATGCTTGATGTACTGCGTTTTTGGCTCGATAAAGGGGTGAGCGGGTTTCGTACTGATGCAATTTACACGCTCATTGAAGATGCTTCTTTTACCGACAATCCACCAAATCCGAATTATCGTCCGGGCAAAGATGACCCGTATCTTTCTCTTCTGCATGAAAACGACCTCGGCAACGACGAGCTCTATGCGGCAATCGGCATGATGTGCGCTGTCTTATCAGAATACGACGATGCGTTTATGGTGTCGGAATCATATGTGGACGTTCCAACGCTTGGTCGTTTGTGTGCCGCTTGCAAAGATGGACGCCACGCGCCACTCAACTTCTCTCTTATTTCATTGCCGTGGGATGTGCAAGAATATAAAAAACATATTGAAGCGATTGAAGAAACATTGAACGGACACGAATGGCCAAATTATGTGCTTGGAAATCACGACAGACGGCGGGTGACCGATCGGCTCGGACGAGAACGTGCACGCCTTCTGGCGATTTTGCAGATGACACTCCGTGGCATGCCATTTATATATTATGGAGAAGAGCTTGGTATGCAGGGGGCGGACATTGCCGATACTGACCGCAAAGATCCGCTATCCGCGCTCTTGCCCGGTCTGCATATGGGACGCGACAAAGAGCGCGGACCGATGCAATGGAGTGGCGCGCGACACGCCGGTTTTACCAAAGGAGAGCCGTGGCTTCCCGTTGCCGAAGATTATGAATTGTATAATGTAAAAGCGGAAGAAGAAGACCCATACTCATTTCTTTCTTTGTATAGGCATTTGATTTGGTATCGAAAACACTCCCAAGCGCTTTCTTCGGGTGTGTATACGTCGCTTGAGGTTGGCTCCGGAGACGTGCTCGCTTACGAGCGTGTTGCTCAGGGAGAGAGGGTGTGTGTTATGCTCAATTTTAGCACGGAAGATCGCGATATTGCACTACCGTTTGAGAAAGCGGAAGTGGTAGCAAGCACACACATGCGCAAAGAAGGGGAAGCAGTGGAGTGTGCTCGGTATCGTCTGCGCGGATATGAAGGATTGGTTTTGTCTGTGCACACATAATTATGTCTCACTATCGTTCAACACTTATCCATACGCGCGCTGAGAGGAATGTCTCGGAAGAAGTACAGACGCTTCTGCGCACATGTGTTTCGTATGAAGACAGAATGAAGAAAGCAACGACAAGCGACATGAGTATACCTGAGTCCGTCATCGCTTTTCCCTCCTATGCCGATGCGCAGGAACTCGCAAAACAGTTTCGCAAGCAAAGAATGAAGGTGTGCGTGGTTGTGGGAACGGGTGGTTCAATTCTCGGAACGAAAGCGGTGTATGAGGCACTGCGCGGACACGCCGATACGGAGCTTCTCTGTGTTGAGTCGGCGGATCCGGAGCGTGTGCAGCTGGTCGTGGGTCGGTTGCTTGAATGTGAGCGTATAGAAGATGTCGTATGCGTTGTCGTGAGTAAATCCGGGCAGACGCTTGAAACAATGGTGGCACTGCGTGTGATTCATGATACACTTCGGCAGTGTTTCGGTGATGCATGCGACACGCGCATGGTTGCCATTACCGATGCCGATTCGGTACTTGCCGGAGAAGCGAAAAAAAAGGACTGGCATACGCTTTTCATCCCACGACATATTGGCGGAAGGTTTTCTGTTCTCACGCCAGTTGGTATATTTCCGCTTGCGTGCGTGGGTATCAACACCGACACACTCCTTGAAGGAGCGCGCGGTGCTGTTGAGCTTTGGAGAGAAGAAGAGACGGTGAGTGAAGTTTCCGTATACGCGGCGGAACTCTACGGAGCGTATCAATCAGGTACGCGTGTACTTTCTCTTTTTATGTTTGACGCACGACTGCACGCTTTTGGTGTGTGGTACCAAGCGCTTCTTGCTGAAAGTGTCGGAAAAGACGGGAAAGGTTTTTTACCGATTGTGATGAAGGGGAGCGAGGATCTCCACGCGCTTGGGCAATATCTCTATGACGGACCCGATATAGCGACAACACATGTGTTTTCCGCGTCGCGTGATGCTGATATCATTATTTCTTCGGGAGAGTATAGTGGTACAGTGCTCGGCGACATGCACGACGCGATTCAAGATGCGTTTGTGGATACTTATAGAGCGAAAGGAAAGTCATGTATTGAAACGCACATACCCGGTGGTATCACACCTGAGGCAATCGGTGAACTCTTGGGTGAACAAATGATCATGATTATGATTCTTGGACATCTCTTTGACGTGAACACATTTAATCAGCCTGGCGTTGAGGCATACAAAGAAAAAGCACGCGAAATTATGGCACAGCCATAATTTCGCGTGCTACGCGACGTAAGTCGCGTTTTTAATATCCTCATTATTTTTTAATCTCCTCGTATGATAATTCTCTTCGACATTGGCGGCACAAAAATGCGCCTCTCATGTTCACACAATGGCACCACACTCGATGATGTGCGTATTGTGCCACGCCCAGAAATGTTTGATGATGCAATGGAGCTTTTTATTGCTACGGCGAAAGAATTTGCGGGAGGTGAGAGTATTGAGCGTGTTGCTGGCGGTATTGCGGGTATTGTGGATAGTGAAAAGGGAGTGATTATCGATGCTCCCAACATTTCCGCCGATTGGATTGGCAAGCCGTTTTCCGATACACTCTCTCAGGCACTCGGCGCGCCGGTCTTTGTGGCAAACGACGCCGCGATTGTCGGCTTGGGAGAGGCGGTTGTGGGTGCTGGAAAAGGGAATGATATTGTGGCGTATATTACGGTGTCGACCGGTGTGGGTGGCGCACGCATCGTTTCGGGTGATATTGATGAGCATGCTTTGGGATTTGAACCTGGGCATCAGATTATTGATGCTGATGCGACGATATATGAGAATTTAGAAAAACCATATGATTTGGAAGACATGGTATCGGGAAGTGGTGTGGAGAAGCGTTTTGGTAAGAAACCATATGAAATCCCGCAGACGGATCCTCTCTGGGACGAACTCGCTTATTACCTAGCAATCGGACTCCACAATATCAATCTGCAGTGGTCACCGGATGTCTTTGTCTTGGGTGGTATGATGATGATTGGTGATCCGAAGATTCCGCTTGTGTCCGTTGAGCGTGAATTTGCCAAACTCCGCGACGTGATGCCCTCACTTCCACCGCTCATCCTCGCTACCCTTGGCGACATCGGTGGTCTCCACGGCGCGCTTGCATATGCGAGAAAGAAAACGATAAACGACCCTAAACGAGCACCACACTGATGTGTTTAAGACACCGTGCACATCTTCAATAATTGCATTACTGAGCACGTTGTATCGTTTCAAAAATCAAAAGTGTGGTGCTCGTCGGGCACGGTAAAAAAGAAAAAGACCAAACATAAAAAAGACGATATCATTTTCACTGTCATTCCCGGCTTGAACGGGAATCTCGTTGACGGGCACAGCAAAAAGGGAAAAGACCACACAAAAAATTAAAAAGAAAGAAGCGCGGACTAACGTCCGCGCTTCTTCAGAAATAAAACCGCCCACTGGGCGGTTTTATTTCTGCGGGCTACTGTGGGCGCGGTTGCCGAGATGATCTTTTCGGACAATGCCCGTTTTTTCTGTCTGGAAATGATGCGCTTTCCGGTAGCCAACTGACTGGTTTTTAAACCTCGCATCTTCTTCCAGAGCATCTTTTTCGCGTTGAAGTTCTTCTGCTTCTTCCGCGAGTTTCTTCTTGAATTTTTCTTGCTCCTCAGAAGAAAGAGGTTGTTCAAATGTCCTTGGAATAGGCATGGCGTTAGATTTTTTATGAGTAAAAATTCTTTTCATATAATATCATGGATGCTGTTGGTGGCAAGGAATATATGGGGATTGACCCCGCGGTTACTAATCATGCTCCACATACAAAAATGGCTCGCTTTAGGCGAGCTCGTTTTTATAGATGTGGAGATGGGGGAATGTCCCGGAGTTACTAAGCGGATTGCTCCAGGTATTCGCAATCCGTAAAGTACTCCTGGACGGCGCCTCAAATCTCACGCAAGCATGAGATATATTCCGGCGCTTCAATTCCCCACGCGAGCCAAGCAGTTGGCTCGCTCCATCTCCACCGAATATGTACAAAACAAAACACCGGGCAAGCCGGTGCTTTGTGTACATATTGGTGGAGATGGGGGGAATTGAACCCCCGTCCATGCAAGGTATGTGAATGACTCTACAAAGAATAGTTTGTTTGGAAATCTTTGATCAACACACTCATCAAACAAACAAAGAAGTGTATTGTCGCAATTCCCTTGAACGTGGCACAGCTCGGAAATAGTTGCTGTGTTGGAATCTGATGGATAACACTCGAAATCCCGTATCAGATGTCAGGGGTCGAGCGTCGCTCAGGCAACCGTTCGCGCAAAGCGCGTCAGGATCCTAAACACACAAGGTGTCGGATATATTTAGGCGTGAGCGAAAGCGAAGTCGTTCGCTGTGTAAAACGGAGAAACGATTGCCTTCGCTTTTTGTGCGATTGTGTTTGCACGTATTGGTTGAAACAGTTTTGCGAGTTGTCTCAGCTCGTCTTTGCACAAACCCACACGATTACACGTCGAAGCCGATCATCCCCGAGAAATACACGAAGCGTATTTTGAATCCAGCCCCACTTTCACTGCACACTTTTGTATGTAAGAGATGAATAATCACTTCCTGCAATATAGGTGAACAAACATATTCACAGGAAAGTGGGGCTGGGCTAAAACATTCGTGTACTTTTCGGAAAAGACCGTTTGGCATGCATCTATGGATGCACTATTCTTCTTTCAACGAACGGCGCATATCAAGCTCCATGTCGCGCTTCTTAATCGTCTCGCGCTTGTCGTGTTTTTTCTTTCCGCGCGCAATAGCGATTTCCATCTTGAGAAGGCGACTCTTATTATACACTGAAATGGGCACAATTGTCAATCCCTTCTGTGATTCGTGTTCGGCAATATGGGCAAGTTCTTTTTTTGAAAGAAGAAGTGTGCGCGTGCGGTTGGGATCGTAGTCGTCGGGAGTATTTGAACCCTGATAGGGCGGAATATGCATACCGACGACAAATGCTTCGCCACCACGGACGACCACATGCGCACCCTCAAGTGACCCTTGTCCCTTGCGGAGTGCCTTCACCTCAAAACCGCGCAAGGAGATTCCCGCTTCCATCTTCTCCAATATCTCATAATCAAATCCGGCTTTTTTATTGCGAACGAGTGCCATATACAAAGTATCATACCAGAAAATATCATACATGCGATACGTTTGCCAAATGTGGATCATGTATGGTATAAAGCATTGAGTCATAAATACATTTCCGTAACTTGTAAAAAGAAAAGAGAAAATGAAAAAAATCACATTGGGGGTTACTGGTGTGTTGGTGGTAGTATTTCTCTTTGCCACCGGTGTATGGTATGGAGCTCATCTCCAGAAGCACCTTGCCTTCTTGGAGAAGGAGAAAGAGAAACGCCCTGTCGGACAAGTGTTCGGGGTGTCGCTTGGGTACGTTAAAAATAACGCCGATTATGTCCTTGTGGGATATGACATAAAAGAGGGTAGATATCACACCCTTTTGTTTCATCAGCAGGGAAAGTTGGTGCGAGGGTTCGGCATAACCTACAAATTGGCCGTGCTAGATGCGGTCAAAAAATTCCGAAAACAATTTCCTGAAAAGGATGACCCGTTTAATGGGAAGCCCTTTTTTAAGGAAGCAAAAAAGGAGATGCTGTGAAAAAAACTTTTGTCGTGCTCATGACGTTGCTCATCCTGGCGGGATGTGCGACGACACAGGAGCAATCTGCCCCGTCGCATTCGGAATATCACCTTGCGGTGTATATTCCTGAAACGGCGGAAATTCACTCTGAATCGCATGCAGATTTTCTTGATGCGATTCTGGATGTGGAAGAACAGGCGGAGAGGTTTCGTGTTTGTCTTACAGAGGACACGAATGTCTTCGTCCTTGTGCAAAAAAATTTTCCCGACGGCTCATGTCAGTCGCTAGGATATTTTTCAGGACCGTACATTCGCTCTCTCGCCGAAGCGCGAGCGGAACTGGATGAGGAAAACTAACAATCCGCGCGCATGCACAGCGCGGATTTTTTTTGTGTGATTTGTGCGCAACCCTTTTATGGACGAGAGCGATTTATTTTATTCATGTCCATTTTTATGGTACAGTTATAGTCTGAACGAGTCGGTTATGTCGGGGTAGCCGACGTTACTGCACTTATGTCGCTATAAAGCGATGTACTAACAAATAAAAACTAACAACTCTCTGTATATATGTTTCCTAATCCTAAAAACAAAAAACCGAAAAAGGGAAAACGTGGGCGTCCGAAAAAAAAGGTCGCAACAGGTACGCAATTTTTGAACAATATCGTGAGCACGGTACTCATTTTTGCCGTGCTTCTTACCCTCTATTCATTTCTGAGCGGGAATTTTGAGGATCCTGAAGAAATGACACTCTCAGAACTTGCCTCTGGCATCACCTCCGGTGAGATCGTGGCAATCACCGTGGAGGGTGAGGAACTCAAGATCACACTTGCTGATGAGTCTGAGCGGGTGTCTAAGAAAGAAACAGAATCGTCGCTCTCCGAAACGCTCGGCAATTATGGCGTTACCCCTGAAGCACTTTCAAGTGTGGCTATCGAGATCAAAAACCCGAGTGGTTTTGGGTATTGGGCACTCAATCTCTTGCCGTTCCTTCTCCCGCTTTTTTTCATTGGCTTTATTATTTGGTTTATGATGAGACAGGCGAAAGGTGCCGGCATGCAGGCACTTTCTTTCGGACAATCAAATGCGCGCGTGATTGATCCCAACGACAAAAGCCAGAAGGTACGCTTCAAAGATGTGGCGGGCGTGAAGGAAGCAAAAGAAGAACTAACGGAAATCGTTGATTTTTTGAAGAATCCGAAAAAGTTTTTGGACATCGGTGCGCGTGTACCGAAAGGTGTGCTGCTTATGGGTGCTCCAGGAACGGGAAAAACACTTCTTGCGCGCGCTGTTGCGGGGGAGGCAAATGTGCCATTCTTTATTATTTCCGGATCGGAATTTGTGGAGATGTTTGTTGGCGTGGGTGCGAGCCGCGTGCGCGACCTTTTTAAACTCGCGAAGAAGGCAGCGCCGGCAATTATTTTTATTGATGAGATTGATGCGGTGGGTCGCGCGCGCGGCGCCGGCATGGGTGGTGGCAACGACGAACGCGAGCAAACCTTAAACCAAATTCTTGTGGAGATGGATGGTTTTGAGCCGCAAGAAAAGGTGATTGTGATGGCGGCGACCAATCGCCCTGACGTACTTGATCCGGCATTGCTCCGGCCCGGGCGTTTTGACCGCCGGGTGGTGCTTGATTTGCCCGACAGAGCGGATAGAGAAGAAATTTTGGGCATTCATGCGCGGAGAAAGCCGCTTGCCGAAGATGTGGATTTGAAGGTTGTTGCCGAGCGCACTCCGGGATTTTCCGGTGCCGATCTCTACTCGCTTATGAATGAAGGGGCGATTCTCGCGGCGCGAGAAGACAGAAAGCATGTATCGCAATTTGATTTGATTCGCTCTATTGAGAAGGTGATGCTTGGTCCGGAACGTAAGAGCCGCATTATTTCCAAGCGTGAAAAAAATATCACCGCCTATCATGAAGCGGGACACGCGATTGTCTCGTCGGTCTTGCCGTTTGCTGATCCGGTGCATAAAATTTCTATCATTGCGCTCGGGCATGCCGGCGGCTACACCCTGAAACTTCCGATTGAAGAACGCAAGCTCCAATCGCGCAAAGAGTTTTTGGATGAGATTGCGGTGTCGCTTGGTGGGTATGCCGCCGAGCTTCGCGTGTTTGATGATATCACCACAGGACCGTCGCATGACCTCGCAGTGGCAACAGCGCTTGCGCGCGATATGGTGGGACGCTACGGCATGTCTGAATTGATTGGCCCGGTGGCATTTGAGTCTGCCCCGGCGAAACGTTTCTTGGGGACAACGAAAAGTGAAGGCGAATATTCCGATGAGGTGGCGGCAACGATTGATAAGGAGGTTACTCGCATCATCACCGAAGCGCTTGCGCGTGCAAAAGAGGTGATTGAGGATAATACAGATGCGTTTGAAGCTATTACGAAATATCTGCTTGAAAAAGAAACCATTGAGCGTAAAGAATATGAAGAGATTCTCCGCGCGCATGGTATTGCACTGAAAGATGAGAAAGACAAAGAGGAGGTGAAGAAAGAAGCATAATCAAAAAAGTGGCGCCTGTGGCGCCGCTTTTTTGATTATGCAATAATATTCTCTTTTTGCTCTGTTTTTGTTTTCTACAAGATAAGATGTTGCTTTTTTGATTGAAGATGGTATTATTGAGTACATAAAGGCCCTCGGGCTCCGAGACCCCCATCCGTACGGATGGGGGATCGTTTTTTATAGAATCGCTCTTATTTTTTCTTTGACACCTTCAAACTCGTCAACTGGGAGTGTTCGGATTTTACGTAGAAGTCTTTTACTGCTGATTGTCCGAATCTGGGAGAGAATAATACAGTACTCTCGATTTTCGTACATCGTCCTGAAGTAATATTTGTGTTCTTTTACTGTGCTTGTTAGAGGGAGTACCCATAGAAGATGAGAATTAAACTTTTTCACTATGAGCACCGGGCGTTCAAATTTCTTGTTTTTCCCATCTTGTTCATAACCAACGTTAGCACCTAAGCTTGCCCACCAGATTTCCCTTTCGTGGAAATAAAAATTGATATCTGCGATATGAAGCTTGACTTTGAGTTTGATCCACGTGACAAATTTTCTAAGGACAACCTCTTCAATCATATTTGATAAGTATATCATGAGGACAGAGGAGGGAATATTGTTTTTGTGTTATTATGGAGTCAATGAGTACCACATTTCGCCATATGAAAGAGGATTTTGTCTGTGAGAAATGTGGTATGCATGTTGCCGGCAACGGCTACACTAATCACTGCCCAAAGTGTTTGTGGAGTAAACACGTGGACATTCATCCCGGGGATAGAGCTGCCTCATGTGGCGGTATGATGAAACCAGAGAGCTTTTTTATCAAAAGGACGGAAGAATATATTGTTCATACATGCAAAGTGTGTGGGCATGTAAAAAATAACCGCGTTGCTTCAGAAGATGATCGTGATGCGGTGATTGCGCTTTCAGCGTATCATGAGGAAAATGGTAGACGATAAAAAAGATAAAATAATACAAAATTGCGTGAGCGTTGTTTGTGTCCTATACAAGCAACAAATGTAACTTATGTATATTTGCCTCATCGCACATGATCATACCGATACCCTTGATTCCACACTGGAAGAACGTGTGGAGCGTATGGCACGCCTTACCGAGAAATTGTTTGTGTGTGTCGTGCGAAGCGATGAATCGTCAGCACTTAATGACCTCCCTAATAATACGGAAGTCGTGTATGTAGACGAGTACCGTCTTTCCCTCATAACTTCCCGCAGAGTTAAAAAAGCGTGCGCTCCGTTTGTGGAGAGTGCTAAGGAGTATGTTTCTATTGTTGGTGATGATATCGTGAAGGTGGGAGGATATACTCGCGCGCTCGCGCGCGCGTTTCACGCGGAGTACAACATATACGTACACGAGGAAATTTCAGCGGGCGATAAATCATCGCGCAACATCGCGCGTATTCTTACAGAATCGCGTTTGACTGTGGTGCCGTCTATACGAGTGAAGAAGACGTGCGATACATGTGCGGGAAAAGATCTCTCAGCGATTGTCGCTATCGTCCCTCCTCCCGTTTTAGTATCTCATGTGCCCGACACACGGCCGGATGTGTACAATAATCGACAACCTGTTTTTTTTCTCGATGCAACACACATGCATGAACAAGATGTCCATACCGCCCTTTTGGCGTTTGCTCCGGTGGCGCGCCGATATCCCAATGCGTTTCTTACAGTGTCTGGATGCGTGCGTATTCAAAAAGAGATCAAACGCCTTATTCACGCAGAATCGTTGGAGCAACACATCATCTGCCTCCCAACTCTTGAACAGAGCGCGGTGTGTACGTATCTTGCCTATGCCGATCTTGCACTCTACACTCCGAGACAAGCAGGGTACGGCGCAGCTCTTATTCGTGCGCTTCTTGCGGGCGCACCCCTTCTCACCACCGACGTGGGTGTGGTGGGCTCGCTTGTAACCACCGACGACGCGCTCATTTGTCCGCCGGGCGATAGTGCGTGCCTCACCAAGCGTATGTTGCTTCTTTTGGATAACCCTGCTATTTTGAACTCTCTGAAAGAGTCCGCCCTCCGTATGAAAGAGAAATTTCCGCGCACCATATTTGAGCCGGAACGCTATAATCTCAAAATGAAAGATTTACTTGAATAATACACACTATGAACATTCTTCTTATTATTACCAGAGGTGATATTGGCGGGGCGCAGACGTCGGTTTTCAATCTTGCACGTGAGTTTTCAAAACGAGGACATACCGTGACTGTCGGTATTGGTCGTGATGGCGATACGCTTCCGACAATGCTTGAAAGAGAGGGGATTGCGTGGATGCGTCTCGTGCATCTTACTCGTGGACATAATCCTCTGGACATGTTTCGTTTTATTATTGAGATGAAGAACATTCTTTCTCTCAAGAAATACGACGTACTCCATGTGAATAGCTCGAATGCGCTCGTTGCCGCGCTTTCCACAAAACTCGTCTCAAAAAAGAACCGTCCGAAGACCGTTTTCACCTTTCGCGGGATGTCGCTCCTTGATACACACTACGAGCTTTCAGCTCTCAAGCGATATATTTACACACTTTTCTTCCGAATCTTTTTGCCATGTGTTGATGTGTCGGTGTTTGTAAGTAAAGAAAATATGGAGCGAGGGAAAGAGCTTGGTATGGCGAAAAACGCCCGTGTTATTTACAACGGTCTTGCTCTTTCGGATGAGGATTTTCTTTCTCGCGGGGAAGCGCGGAGGGAGTTGGGAGCACTTTGCAACACAGTAATTCCCGACGATGCATTTCTCGTTGGTTCAATCGGACGTATTGCCTATCAGAAAGACTATGCGTTTCTTGTGCGTGCATTTGCACAGTTGAAAAAAAGTCATGAACACGCACACCTCATTATTATTGGTGATGGTGATGAGCGAGCTTTGGTGGAGAAAGAGATTGAGGCTCTTCATCTTTCGGAGAGTGTGCATCTTGTGGGAGCGGTGCCGGAAGGATTTCGTTTCGCGAAAGCTTTTGACCTCTTTACACTCACGTCGCGCTATGAAGGACTCTCCATTACGCTCATTGAAGCACTCATTGCAGGGTTGCCTATTGTGGCAAGCGACGTGGGCGGGAATGCCGAAACAATTCTCCCTGAAGGACTCTACGAACTTGGTGATGAGGAAGGTTTCCTCCAAGCGTGTGAGCGTGTGCTTCGTCTTTCCGAACATGAGAGAAAAGCACGCACAAAATCCAAAGCCGACATGTTTACCCTTGCGCGCACGGTAGATGAGTATGAGGAGGTGTATCGTGTATAGGTTATGAAAATTCTTGTCTCAATTTATTCTCTCCATCGTGGCGGCGCCGAACGTGTTGTGTCGCGTCTGTCGCAGGAGTGGGCAAAAGAACATGAGGTGGTGATTGCGCTCTCTGACACATCAGACATCGCGTATTCATATGGCGGACGGATTGTGGATATGGATTGTGGTGCTAATGAAAATCTCTTGAAAAAAGCGTATATGGTATTGCGTCGCGTAGGTGCATTGAGAGGCATATTGAAAGAAGAGCGACCCGATACAGTGATTACCTTTATGGAGGGGGCGAGTATCCCAGCGATTATTGCATGTACTTCTCTCGGCATGCTCGATATTCTCACGGTGAGTGTCCGCAATAATCCCGAGGCGCTCCATTCTCTTTATCAACCTTTTATGCGGACGCTGTATCGTCTGCCGGGGAGAATTGTGGTGAATGCAGAGGGTATACGCGATGTTTTGTTGGAGAAATATTATCTTGATCCTAAAAAGATAGATGTCATTTCCAACCCACTTGATCTGGCGGATATTGAAAAGAAAAGACGAAGCGAATGTGTTGTGGCAGAAGTGTCATCTCGCACAATCATCGCCGCCGGCAGGCTCGTGCCGCAAAAGGGATTTGATACACTCATTCGTGCGTATGTACATGCACGAAAAGATGAGCGTATGGGCGATACGAATCTCGTCATTATGGGAGAAGGAAGTGAACGAAAGATGCTCGAAGGTCTCATCCGAGAGCTTCACATGGAGAAAAATGTAACACTGCCAGGAGCTGTTGAGAATCCTTTTGCGTGTTTTGCAAAAGCAGGAGCGTTTGTCCTTTCATCGCGCATGGAGGGAATGCCGAATGTTCTTTTGGAAGCAATGGCCTCGGGGGTGCCGGTGGTAAGTACCGACTGCAAATATGGCCCATCTGAAATTATTATCCATGAGGAGAACGGACTTCTTGTACCGGTCGACAATGAAGAGGCTCTTAAGAGCGCAATTGTGAGAATGATGGAAGCGGATGAAAAGGCGCGAGAGATGTATATCAACCGATCGTATGATATGCTCACTGCACGTTCCATCAAACACATTGCTCCGCTGTGGCTCGTGTAGATTCTGTCTATGAATGTCCTCTTTATTGTGCCTCGGTTCCATTTGAATTTGCGCATGCGCGTGAAGGCTCTTCAAGATGCTGGGCACCATGTGTCAGTGCTTGCGTTGCGCTCGTTGAATGGTCTTGAGGATTATGATGTTGTTTCACCATATGTTGTAGAAGAAGGGTGTGTCTCTCAGGCGATTCGTCATATCTTTTCCAATGTGTTTGGGAGAGAATTTACTGAAAAGATTATGTATATATGGAGCGTGCCGCGTATCAGATCTGTTATTTATTTTTTACAGAAAGTTCGTCCTGATATGATTTTTGTGAGAGGTCAGAAAAATATGTTTACTGTCACCATGTCTTTTTCTGCACGTCTTTTGTGTCGCAATGTGTATCTTCTTGCACAGACCGAGAGGTATTGCGGTGACACGCTAAGCAAACGCGTCACCCTTTTTGTTCTTAAGTATATTATTCGTGTGCGGGGTATTATTTCTCCGCTTGAGAATATATGCTCGCAGGCACATTCTTTGTATGTGTATATTCCCTTTGCTACCTCTGTTCCCGAACGAATACGATACATATCCAAGAGTGGACCATTGCGCATTTTGGCTGTGGGCAAGTTTCAGAAAAGAAAAGACTTCCTCCTCCTTCTCCGCGCATATAAAGAACTGCTCGTTCGATACGATATCACCCTTACTCTTGTGGGGAGCTCTTACGATGAGGAGTATGAACATGAGATTGTCGAATACATTCGAGAGCACATACCTTCGGATGCTGTCTCTGTGCTTCGAGATGTTCCTCATGTCGATATGGAAGAGATATTCCTCCAACATGACATCTTTGTCCTTCCAAGTTATGCTGAACCAGCAGCCTACACTCCACTTGAGGCAATGGCGCATGGCCTTCCGGTGATTGTGAGTGATACATGTGGCACAAAATGCTATATTGAAGAAGGAGAAAACGGGTACATTTTTAAGAGCAAGGATGTTATCTCATTAAAACGTGCGCTCGAACAGTGTCTCGGCAATCGTCAGCATTGTGTGAACATGGGAAGATGCGCGCGGAAAAAGGCAGAAACACATCATACGACTACTGTATTTGCAAAGCACATAGAGGTAGTTGTGTGTGAACGAAACATATGAACAAATATTACGATTCCGACTCAAAACGGGTCCTCTTTTTTGGACAGCGTCCCGACCCTTCTTTTTGGGATGCACAATGGAAACATGAGAAATTTTCTGATCGTGTACGGTCCCGTGCTTACGGGAACACGCGCATGCCTGCCGTGACAAAGCGCTTCTTGCCCGTGTTATATGCCCCACGCATTTTTGAGGGAGGGTGCGGGGATGGGCATGTGGTGCTTGCACTTCGTAATGCAGGATACGATGCACGCGGAATCGATACTGCGCACGAGACAGTGAGTGCGCTCCATGCGCATTTTCCCGATCTCTCTATTATTGAGGGGGATGTGCGTGCTATAGATTTTCCCGATAATTATTTTCAAGGATATTGGTCGATTGGTGTTATTGAACATTTCCAAGAAGGGCATGACGATATTCTTGACGAAATGGCGCGTGTTATCGCTCCGGGCGGGTATGCTTTTGTCTCGTTTCCACAGATGAGCGGCTTTCGGAGATGGAAAGGACGTGCGGGGAGATATCCACCCCTCTCACAACGACAAAATGATGAAGTGTTTTATCAATACGCCCTCCGTGCTGAAGATGTGATTGCTGATATGGAACGACGAGGGTTTTCTCTTTGTATGAAAAAATATCAATCTCGACTGAAAGGTCTGAAGGACGAAGTTTTTTTTGGTAAGACAATACTCAGTGCTGTATCTGAGGGGAGAAACATATTCTGGAAAGTATTGCGAAAGATTTCAGAGTACGTCCTACCTCCATTTTTTGGCCATTCAGTGCTGCTTGTCATGAAAAAACATGATGTGTAAGAAAAAACAAAAAAAAACACGAGTCGGTTTTATTGTTCCATATATTCGCCCCTACAATCACGTTATGGCCTCGACTCGTATTCGAGCATATGATGTGATTCGTTTCTTTTCGGGGGATATGGATATTCGTGTTGGTTTATACATACCTTTTCGTCGGTATGATGTTGTGGTGTTTCAAAAAGTGTTCGATGCTCGAGCATACAAACGAGCAATAGCACTTAGGAGACAGGGTGTTCGCATTGTCTTGGACATCAATGTGAATTATTACGATACGGAATCAAAGAAAATTCTTCCCTCCCAGCGAGATGCTATTATGCGCTTTACCTGCATATGTGATGCGGTCATTGTCTCATCGCATTATATTGCAGGTGTGGTAAAAGAATTGTTTCCCGATACTGAAGTGGTTGTTATTGAAGAGAGTCTTCATGGAAAGTATTTTCTCAAGAGAAAAGACGTGTCACATAAGCCAAAGACTCTTATCTGGGTTGGATATTATCCTAAGGCTGGAGATATCACACAGATTCGAGATGTGCTGATTGATATTTTTGAGGCGAATCCTTTTCAAATCATTATTGTGAGTAATCGAGAGCATAAAATTGATCTTGGTCCTATCCCCGTGTCGTTTGTGCCGTATTGTGAACGTGACATTGTTGCACATATTCTTCATGGAGATATCTTTATTGCACCGAGAGATGTGCATGAGACATATAATCAAGGACACACATTTACAAAAATAGGTGTTGCCATGGCGCTTGGCATTCCCGTGTGTGCATCGCCTATTCCTTCGTATGGAGGATCGCCGGCATACATATGTCATACATCGGAAGACTGGAGTACTTCTCTTAGACAGCTAATAAATGATGAACAAAAACGGCAGGAATGCTCCGAAAGAGGCATTGTGTACTGTAAAGAGAGATGCACTCCGGAAGTCATCATGCCACTATATAAAAAATTATTTCAGGCATTGCAATCAAAATTGTAAGTCATATGAAGATATATTTTCTCTACAATGTTATTGAAGGTCCGTTTGGGGGTGCTAATCAGTTCTTTAAGATGCTCAAACGGTATCTAGGAGAGAAGGGTGTGGTAACAGAATCTCCCGAAGAGGCCGATATTATTGTCTTCAACAGCCACTCTTTTGGAGGTGGAAAAGGAGGGGTGTTTTCCAAAGTATTGGCATTGCGGAAATCGTATCCAGAGAAGCTTTTTGTGCATCGTGTTGATGGGCCGGTGAATATGTATCGAGGGAAGAAACGCTTGGGTATTGATCGCGAGATTTACCGCATCAATGCTCTGGTATCGGATGCGACCGTCTTTCAATCATATTGGAGCAAGAAAGAAAATAAGCGTCGTGGTATGGCGGATCATGAATATGAAGTGGTTATTGTAAATGCCCCCGACCCGGATATCTTTTATCCCGGCAACGACGCATCAACAGCTTTGGATTCGGGAAGAATCCGTATTATTGCTACGAGTTGGTCACATCATGAGGGAAAGGGTTTTGATATCTATCGTTTTCTCGATGAACATCTCGATTATGGCCGGTATGAGATGACATTTATTGGGAATAGCCCCGTCTCTTTTAAGCATATACGTATGATACCACCGCTTGAAAGCCGTGTTCTTGCGCAGAAGTTGCGCGAAAGCGACATGTTCATCACGGCATCAAAGAATGACCCATGCTCGAACGCATTGCTTGAGGCTCTTCATTCAGGACTTCCAGCAGTTGTGCGCTCAAGCGGTGGGCATCCTGAGCTCATTGGTAAAGGGGGAGAGGTGTTCACTGATACTACAGATGTGCTTGCGGTGATTGATCGTGTTGCTCATCACATATCTGATTACCGTTCTCATATTGCAGTATCTTCGATGGAAGAAGTAGGCTCTCGGTATTTGGCTTTTTTTGAGTGTGTGGTACAGGAGGCACGCCCCCGTGTATTACCTCCAGTAGCAATCTTTTTCTTGTCTCTTCGATATGGCGTATTTCGTTATATAAGAATACTAAAAAGTATATACAGACGTATGTTGAAAAAAGTATCAAGCGTACTATAATTATCATATGGATACAGAGAATACCAAACGAGCATGTGTTATCGTCCGGTCTGTCGGAGAACGGAGTGAGCCGATCACTATCTACGCCATAAAAGAGAACGGATTTTTTGACAGTAACATCACGATTATTCGTGATGTTACTCCGTTTACACAGACACTTCGGGTGGGGTATAAAAAAGCGCTTGAGCACGGAAAGGAATATACATTCTTTATTGATGCCGACATGATTGTGCTTCCTGGAACTCTTGAGACGATGATTTCGTTCATGGATCGTTTTCCTCAAAAGACTTTTTTCATGAATCCGCTTGCGTATGAATATACGACAGGAACCATTACACCAAATGGTCCACATCTCTATAGAACAGAGCTTCTAAAAGAAGCACTCACGTGTATTCCATCTCCTGGAGAATCGAAACGTCCAGAGACGTTTGTTACAAAATGTATGTATGAAAAGGGGTATGAAAATATTCACGTGGAATATCCATGTGCATTACACGAATTTGAACAGGATACTCAAGAGTATTGTGCGCGGGTGATACAAAAATACCTTAAGAGCACTCCTATTCGAAGAAGAGAAATGCAAGCATACATTCAGAAGAAGAAAAAAGAAGGAAATGACGATTTTCATGTTATGGACGAAGCACTCACTCTCGCTAAACGTGAAAGATTGAGCAATGTTTCTGTGTGCAAAGGTGAGTTTGATAATATATGCACTCGTTTATTTCTTGAATCAAAAGAACCTGTTGTCTCTCCAAAGAAAGAATATGATCGTCTTGTAAGGAATGTGTCTGAGTACAAGAATAGTTTTATGTACCGTGGATACACCAAACAAATAATGGAGCAAAGTATCACGGGGAGATTTAGGAAGAAGCAGTGGGGGGTGTTCGTGCGTGTTGTGCGTCGGATTTTCCGATTTGGAAAAGAGTGATCCAAAGAGCAACATAGGTAATGACCTCAATAATGAAGAGGGTGGCAATAACACCCCATATACTGTAGAGAGGAAGGAGTGTGAAAAAAAGAGCGATTTTTATGAGCGGGATGAGGGTGTTGAGTACGTAAAGTTCTTTTTTTTGCGCATGCGCTGTGAGCACGTGCCACATGATCTTTTTGGGATACAGAATAAGGGTAAGAGAAAATACTTGGGAGTAGATGACAGCGCTCTCATATTGAGGAAATACGAGTGAAAAGAAAAGAGGGGCAAGGATGATATAAAGAGCAACGAAAGGGATAATAGCCAGTGAAAAGAGAAGAACTTTTTTTGAAAGAGTGTGTCTGAGTGTGGGAAGATCACGCATGCTTAATTTTGGGATATTGAGCTTGGAAATACTTTGAAGAAGGTTGCGAAGCTCTTCGACGGGGCGGAGAGCAAATGCGTATATGGCAATACTCGCCGGACCTAGAAAAAAGAAGAGAAGGATTTTGTCGACTTGATTTGCGATGGTATCGAGAACGCTCATAGCGCTGAGATGGAATGCGTAGGGTGTGGTTGTGACATCTTTCCGTGTATTAGGAGGGTATCTTTTAAGCGTAATAAGAAACGTAGCGGCGTGAGTAAGTATATGCGTTAAAAGATATGCTCCGAGTATAAAGAATATATTTTGAGTGATAAAGAGAGTAATGATAATCACTGTAATACGAAGGATATTTCCTGTTGATTGATAGATACTGAGTGTTCGGAATTTTTTCTTTCCATTAAGGTAGTCTTTCCAAAGAGGAAGTGTTTGAAAGAAAGGGACGGCACAGGCGAGGATGAGAAAACCAAAGACGAGAGATGAAGCGTTCGTCGTGGTGAAATATAGAGCGACACCAAGTGATGCAAGAGAGCCGATAAAACCTCCTTTCATACGGAGAGAAAGTGCGGGGTATATGGTTGCTTCATTTCCTTGCGCAACGGTGCGTACAATGGCCAAATTCATTCCTTGGATTGTCGGTATGGAAAGAAGAGAGAGGAATGATAATATGAATTTCAGATTTCCGTATGTCTCAATAGAAAGAAGGTTGGCGAATGCAATAGCAAGGCATATGCCGCCGAGTGAAGCAACGCCTTGCCCTAGTGCGAGCCATGTTCCGCCTTTTACAATATAGACGAGGTCGGTACCGATTTTTTCACTTCCTTTTGTGAGGAGTGTGTGGATGTGAGATTTTAGGCGCTTCATATATATGAGAGAGTATAGCATGATGATCCTCGAGCTTGTAGATGCTAGTTTCCTTTAACGTTTAACCGTTAATCTCCTAATCTCCTGAAGTATGCTACAATGCACACACATGTATCAAGAACAAGTTGAACGCATACTGAAGGGAATCGTTCTTGCGGGAGTGTTTCTCATACCTCTTGTCGTCTTTGTCTTTTCTTCGTATACCTTTTTCCCATATGTTGTTGGAAAGAACTTCGCATTTCGTATTATTGTTGAAGTGATGTTTTTTGCCTGGATCGCTCTTGCTATTCTTTCCCCGATATATCGGCAGAAGAAAAGCGCCATTCTCTATGCAATTCTTGGTTTTACCGGTGTCATGGGGCTTGCAACACTTTTTTCATTTGATCCGCTGAGAAGTTTTTGGAGTATATTTGAGCGCATGGAAGGGTATGTGACAATTCTTCACTTGGCAGGATATTTCCTGGCACTTTCTTCAGTAATGAAAACAGAAAAAACATGGACGTGGCTCATGCGTGTCATGTTGGGTGTGTCGGTAGTTGTGGGATTGGGTGGACTCTTAGAGCTCGGTGAAGCAAATCGTGTTGCCGGAATCCTCGGGAATGCCGCGTATCTTGGTTCCTATGCCATGCTTCACGCAGGGCTCGCACTCTTTCTTTTAGTACGACCGAAGATCGTGCGCATAGAGCGATATGTATACGGTGCCATTGCGTTTTTCAATCTTTGGGTTATGTACTACACAGCAACGCGTGGCGCGATGGTTGGTTTTATTGTAGGCACGATTACTGTGGCACTTCTCTATGTATTTTTTACTCGTGCGAAAGAAGAGAAAAAGTTTCGTATAATCTCGGGCGGTGTCATCGCTCTCCTCATTATTCTGGGAGGTATATTTTTCTCGGCGAGAGAATCTTCTTTTGTAACAGAAAACAGAACGCTTCGTCGTTTTGCCTCCATTTCACTTGAAGACAAAACAACACGCTCGCGTCTTTTGGTATGGGGGCTTGCGCTTGAAGGGTGGAAAGAACGCCCGATACTCGGCTGGGGACAGGAGAATTTTGATTATGTTTTTCTAAAATATTATGACGCGCGCTTATATGATCAAGAACCATTCTTTGACCGAGCGCACAATATTTTCTTGGATTGGCTGATCGCCGGCGGCATACTTGGACTTCTCGGATATCTCTCTCTGTACGTTGCCCTTCTGTATCTTGTGTGGAAAGGGCGTATGAGTGTGGCTGAAAAAAGTGTTCTCTCGGGCGTTGTGCTTGGATATGCCGCGCAAAACTTTTTTGTTTTTGATACGATTACCAGCTACATTGTGTTCTTCACCATTCTTGGGTATGTCCATGCGCGTGAAAAGAACGTGGGAGAGGAAAAGAAAAAAATGCCATTTCAGATTTCTAATACATATCGCATACCAACTGTCGCCGTGTGTGTTTTGGGAATGGTTGTTCTGGTATACGCCGTAAATATACCGGCGCTTCGCACAAACACAGCAACGCTCATGGCAAAGGCGCGTGCTACTTCTTATACAGCAGAGGAGAACGAGACTGCGTGGAAGAAAGCACTCGAAGGAACGTATCTCGGAAGAAGCGAAGCACGCGAGCAGATTGTACAAACGGCACAGCGTGTTGTTCGGGCCGACAGCATTCCCGACGATGTGAAGGACGTTCTCTCTACACGTGCCAAAGATGAAATTGAAAAAGAAATAAAAGAGCGCCCACTTCACGCGCGTCCGTTGTATACCGCTAGTGTTCTTTCTATAAGTCAGGACCGTAATGAAGAGGCGCTTTCATGGATACAAAAGGCGCTCAAGCGTTCTCCCGAGAAGGTGCAGTTTTTGATTATAAAAGGAATGATTCAACTCTCAGGCGATGCATATGATGCAGCGGTGGAAACCGGATACGAGGTGTATGCTCGTACTCCTGAATATGTGGCGGCCGCGCATCTTTTGATAAAAGCGCTGGTATATGCAGATCGCATTGACGAGGCTTCTGACATTCTTGTTGCGCTTCCAGAACATGTGCGCATTGCCGACAGAACGCTCGCACAGCTTTTCTCTGATGCCGGCGCGTATAATGATGCGATTCACATATGGGAAGATGTGATGTATGAAGCGGAACAGCAGGGCATGCTCGATAGTGGTATGCTCACGGGATACGCATCGCTGTATGCAAAGGCGGGAAGATACGAAGAAGCCCGTACTGTTCTTGAAGATGCGATTGCTCGATTCCCTGATTTTCAGAAACAAGGAGAGGCGTATCTCGAGGCATTACCATAGTACTTGCATTATTTTGAAAATCTGCTATAATACTCATGTGAGTGTTTGGAGCTTTTGCTCTGTGCGCTTCAAAAACAACGAATGTCTGCGTAAGTCCCGCCTTTGGCGGGATTTGCGTTTATATGGGTGTTCCCGTATACTATGAGAGCATCTTTCGTGTTGTGTTCAATGCTTTGCGCTCGGACATGACCGGCGGTTGCACTCACATTAAGACATTTTTTTTGGAGCTCGCCCCGCCGGTCGTGTGCGTGCGCAAAATAAAACAAAATCCAAATTATATGGATTGTAGGGAACAGGTATTGCTTGCCGATTACACCACGCTCCGTGCGGGTGGGCTGGCACGGTACCTGTTTTTTGTTGCGTCGGAGGACGACATTGTTGATGCGCTTTCATGTGCTGAAGAAAAGAACATACCTATCCATATTCTTGGTGGTGGTTCAAATACGTTATTTTCTGACGAAGGATTCACGGGTGTTGTCGTGCATATAAAAAACAAGGGAATTACTTTTTCTCATACTGATACCGGTGATGTGACATGTGTCGCCGAAGCGGGAGAGGCGTGGAATGATGTGGTGAATAGTTCGGTTGAGAGAGGGTTTTATGGTATCGAGTGCCTGGCGACAATCCCGGGGACTGTGGGTGGAGCGATTGTGCAAAATATCGGCGCCTATGGAAGCGAAGTGAAAGATGTTGTCTCTTGGGTGGAAGTGTATGATATGAAAAAGAAAAAAACGATTCGTCTTGAAAAAGGTATGTGTAATTTTGGATATCGCGACTCGCTCTTCAAGAAAGAGCCGAATCGATATGTCGTTGTGCGCGCGGCACTTCGTTTTTCTCATACGGTATCTGAGCGCACACTCCACCTCGATATTGTAAAAGAAATGGAGCGTGTATCAAATGGCGTGAGTGGTTCTCGAAATATTGCTGAGGCGGTTGCACGTGTGCGCGCTCGCAAACTTCCTGATTGGAAAAAGATTGGCACTGCCGGATCGTTTTTTAAAAATCCAATTGTTGATGATTGTACGGGAAGGCATGTATTGGAAAAATATCCCGACGCCGTGCATACCATGCTTCCCGATAGCAGGGTAAAATTTGCCGCTGGATGGCTGATTGATCATGTGGCGGGGATGCGTGGGGTGAGGGAAGGGAATGTGGGCACGTGGGAACATCAGGCGCTTGTGATTGTGAATGAAGGAAGAGAAAATAGTGAGGAGATACAGATGTTTATGGAGAAGGTGCAACAGAAGGTGCACGACCAAACGGGGATTATGCTTGAACCGGAAGTGGTGATAGTGAAGTAGAGAGCGGTGAGTAGAGAGAGGAGAGAAAAGTGGTTGTTGGAGTGAGGAGACATGAGGAGTAAGTTTTTAGTCGGTAGTTTTTAGTTTTTAGTAAAAAAGCGCGACGCCTCCCTAGCCGCGCTTTTTTCGTGAAAATTAATTATATAATTTATTATATAATTAATTACATAATTAACTCTTTCTTATTTTAGGTTTTTTGTTTAACTTTTTAATCTTTATTCTTCTAACTTTTAATCTCCTGATTTGTAATTTTTGTTTTTAACTTTTAATGTTTAATCTCCTAATTTTTAGTCCCCTGTTTTTTCTTTGGCATTTTGTTTTTGAATTTTTTTATTTTATTTTTCTTTTTTTACTTATCCACACTTTTTGTAAAAAAATTATTGTGCTTTGTTTTTGAATGTACGATAATGAATGTAAGAAGAAAAACTTTTTTCAAAAACTTTTTGAAAAAAGTTTTGGTCGAATTATTCATTTTCATTTTTTATATCATTATGCCAGCAAAGAAAAAAGCAGCTCCGAAGAAGAAAGCGGTAAAGAAAACCGCAAAGAAGAAGACAACGAAAAAGAAAGCAGCTCCAAAGAAAAAAGCTGTAAAGAAAACAACAAAGCGCAAAGTTGCTAAAAAGACGACCAAGAAAAAAGCAGCTCCGAAGAAGAAAGCGGTAAAGAAAACCGCAAAGAAGAAGACAACGAAAAAGAAAGCAGCTCCAAAGAAAAAAGCTGTAAAGAAAACAACCAAGCGCAAAGCTACCAAAAAGAGCAAATAATTCCGAGCATGTGTGACGTCACATATTGCTTACCCAAAAATCGCCCGAGGGCGATTTTTGGGTACTCCCTTATTCTATGTCATCACGAGCGTCAAAGATGTGCGAAGCACGTCTTTGGCGCTCGGGGTACTTCTGTGCTACCATACTCCCATGTCAGTATTGGAAAAGGTATTCGGTGATACACCGGAGAAAAAATTGAAGAAATTACGTCCTCTTGTCGAGCAGATAAACGCTCTTGAAAGCGATATATCTGTGCTTTCCGACGAAGATCTGAAAGGAAAGACGGCGGAGTTTCGCAGTCGTTTGGAAAAAGGAGAGGTGCTTGATGAGCTTCTGCCGGAGGCATATGCCTGTGTGCGCGAAGCGGCAAAGCGCACTCTCAACCAACGCCATTACGATGTGCAAATCCTTGGAGGTATCATTCTCCACAAAGGAGGTATTGCGGAGATGCGTACCGGTGAAGGAAAGACGCTTGTGGCAACACTCCCTACATATCTCAATGCACTGCCGGGGAAAGGTGCTCATGTGGTAACTGTCAACGACTATCTTTCTCGTCGTGATGCTGTGTGGATGGGGCAGGTATATCATGCACTCGGGCTTACTGTTGCGGTTCTCAATCACGATTCTTCATATATATATGATCCCGGACACAAGGATGTGGATGAAGAGCGCGACGAGCTCGGTTCGTTTAAGGTCTTTCATGAGTTTTTGCGTCCGGCGGAGCGACACGAAGCGTATATGGCGGATATCACCTACGGAACCAACAATGAATTCGGTTTTGATTATTTGCGTGATAACATTGCCTATACAAAAGATAAAATCGTGCAGCGTCCCCATGCCTTTGCCATTGTCGACGAAGTAGACTCTATTTTAATCGATGAGGCGCGCACACCGCTTATTATTTCCGCTCAAGCACAGAGCGCCGGTGATTTGTATAGTCAGTTTTCACGTATTGCCTCAACACTCAAGCGCGATGAAGATTATACGGTGGATGAAAAACGAAAGGCCATTCAGCTTACCGACATCGGTATTGAAAAGGCGGAGCGCGTGCTTGGTGTCGATAATATCTACACCGATAAGGGTATTACCTCCGTACATCATCTTGAAACGGCGGTTCGCGCGCGCGCGCTTTTTGAGCGCGATAAAGATTATGTCGTGCGCGACGGGCAAGTAATCATCGTAGATGAATTTACGGGTCGTATGCAGCCCGGAAGGCGTTGGTCCGATGGCTTGCATCAGGCGGTTGAGGCGAAGGAGAGTGTACCGGTGCAACACGAATCACGTACGGTTGCGTCCATTACCTTTCAAAATTATTTCCGTATGTATGAAAAGCTCTCAGGCATGACCGGTACGGCGCTTTCGTCGTCGGAGGAGTTCTACAAAGTGTATGGTCTTGATGTCATTCCTGTGCCGACCCATGTTCCTATTGCTCGTGTGGATCGCAATGATCTCATTTATCAAACAGAAAAAGGAAAGTTCACCGCCATCGCGCGTACAGTGAAAAAACTCCAAGAAAAAGGACAGCCGGTGTTGATTGGTACGGTTTCGGTGGAAAATAATGAACTCCTTTCGGCGTATCTCACAAAAGAGGGCATCAAGCATAATGTCTTAAACGCCAAACAACATGAATCCGAAGGCGAAGTGATTGCCCAGGCGGGCCGAAAGGGCTCGGTTGTGGTGGCAACCAACATGGCGGGACGCGGTGTTGATATCAAGCTCGGCGGTAATCCGTGTACCGAAGAAGAATACAAAGAGGTGAAATCGCTCGGGGGTCTTTTCGTGCTTGGTACCGAACGCCACGAAGCGCGTCGTATTGATGATCAGCTCCGCGGACGTGCCGGTAGACAAGGGGACCAAGGTGAGACGCAGTTTTTCGTGTCGCTTGAAGATTCTCTCATGCGAGTGTTTGCCTCCGATGCCATTAAATCCATGATGGGACGGTTTGGAATCCCCGAAGATGAGCCAATTGAAAACAAAATGATTACACGCTCACTTGAAACCGCGCAGAAAAAAATTGAAGGATTCAATTTTGATGCTCGTAAGCACGTACTTGAATTCGATAATGTGTTGAATCGTCAGCGTACGTCAATTTATAATCGTCGCCGTGTGCTTCTTCTCGGGGACCATGATGATGTGGTTTCTTTCTTTGAGGAAGTTAAGAATATATATCCGGATATTGAAAAGACCGTAGAGGAGAAAGTCGCGCTTCTTGGTGAAGAGGGATTTTGGGGCACGGCGCGACGTGTGGCTCTGCAAGTCATTGATATGCTCTGGATGGAGCATCTTTCCACGATGGATCATTTGCGCAGTTCGGTGAACCTCCGTGCATATGGTCAGCGTGATCCTCTTGTGGAATACAAAAAAGAAGGACTGCGCATGTTCCATATCCTTGAGGAGAGCATCTTCGATCAGATTGCGCAGACGCTTCCCAATATCGGCGCGGGTGCATTTAAGCGTGAAGAACAGAAGTTGGAAGAGACAAAAAAGAGCATGGAAAACGCACGAACGAATACAGGCGGAGATGAATCTTCCAAGCAAATTCCCACACGCGCTGAAGAAAAGGTGGGACGTAATGATCCGTGTCCGTGTGGGGCGGTAAATCCCACAACGGGAGAAGTGTATAAATACAAAAAATGTGGCATGATTAACGCACCGCATCATAAGGGGTAAGTGTGTCGAGAATGAAAGAAGAGGAGAACAAAAAGAAAGAGAGCGGCGCCCGTTGGGCGCCGCTCTCTTTTTCCATTTCTCACAAGCTAAAAATTATCAGCTTCACCCCGCCTTAAGATTTCACGGGGTAGAACATAAAGCACATGCGGTATTGACAAAAACACCTGATTTGCTATAATCGACACATTATAAGATAAGTTGCTTTATATTATTATGGAATTTGGTTTTACACCCGAAGGGGAAAAATTGGCCCCTCATGAAGAGCTTACCCATGCGCTTGAAACGTATGGATCTGAAAATGCAATGCCTGAAGATTTGAAAAATAAACTGATAGAAGATTTCGGTAGTGTTGAAGAGTTTGAGAAAGCGGTTGAATCTCATAGTGCCGAAGATGTTCAGGACATTGCAAATGCTACCTAATCAGCAAGCTGCAACAAAACGCGCACCATTCGGTGCGCGTTTTGTGTACTCCACATACTGCAGTCAGGCAACATGCGGTATACTTATGAATATATGATTCAAAATTACGATGAGATTGCCACAACACCCTTACGAAAAGACGCACTCGCTATTCTCGAGGCGGGGTATGCGGCGATTGATACGACTGCCGTAATGCGTCGTACGTTACACCGAAAAGATGACATGCTTATCGTCGGGGGCAAGGAATACGATCTCTCTTCTTTTCAAAACGTGTATGTCGTGGCATTTGGAAAATGTGCGGCTGATGCGGCACATGTTGTGGAAGATGTGCTCGGCGACACTATCACCGACGGAGTGGTGATTGACGTGCGGAGCGGTGTTGCGCTTTCATATCTTCAGTATCATGAAGGTACACATCCGTTGCCGTCGGAAGCTAATGTCAAAGCGACACAAAATATAGAAAGCATGCTTTCGCGAGCAACGGAACGCGACCTTGTGATTGTCGTCATTTCTGGCGGCGGTTCGTCGCTTCTGTGCTTGCCACACGATATGACTTGCTCTACGCTTTCGGATATCACCCATACGCTCATGCGCGGAGGGGCAACAATCAACGAACTAAATACTGTACGCAAACACACATCTCGAGTGCAGGGTGGACAACTTGCCGCGATGGCATTTCCGGCGACAGTTGTCTCGTGTGTATTTTCTGATGTGCCGGGCAATGATCTTTCGGTTATTGCATCGGGGCCGACGATTTTGGATCAAACGACCAAAGAAGAAGCGGCGCGTATTTTGGCGAAATATGACGTGCTTACAGCGTGTACGCTGCCACAGTGCGAGCTTGTGGAGACACCGAAAGACCCGAAATTGTTTCAGCACGTGTATCATGTCCTTGCGGTAACAAACAGCAGCATGCTCTCGGCAATGGCGAAAGAAGCGCGGACTCTTGGATATACCGCGCAGATTGTGGGGACGGGAGTGCAAGGAGAAGCACGCGACGTTGGTGTGCGTATCGCACGTTCAGCAGTTGTGGGAAAAACATGCCTCCTTTATGGAGGAGAAACGACGGTGACTGTCGGCAATGCAAAAGGGAAAGGAGGACGCAATCAAGAAGTGGCACTTGGCGCGCTTGTACACATGATAGGTTCTTTGGATGCAGCAGGGAAATTGGTGCTCGGTGCTGCTTCCGATGGATGGGACAACACTCCTGTTGCAGGAGCCATTGTTGATAGTTCCGCGGTGTGGACGGCTCTGTGTTCAGGACTTGATCCGCAAGCATATCTTGATGCGCACGATACCCACTCTTTTTTCAAAGAAATTGATACTCATATCATCACTGGACGAACAGGAGCAAATGTTGCCGATGTGTATATGAGTTTGACCTCGTAGGGGAATATTTGCTTTAATAAGAAACGATAATTATGTGTGGAATAGTGGGGTATATTGGAGATAAAAACGCAGCAGAGGTATTAATCGATGGCTTGCAGCGTCTTGAGTACCGCGGATATGATTCCGCGGGTATTGCTGTTTTGGCTGATCGCCAACTGAGAGTTATGAAACGTAAAGGAAACGTTTCCGAGCTTAGAAAAATGGTTGATAAAAAAGGTGGAATGGATGCCACTATCGGCATCGGCCACACCAGATGGGCAACGCACGGAGATCCGGACGACGCAAATGCGCACCCGCACGTAAACACAGCAGGCGATATTGCGATTGTGCACAATGGCATTGTAGAAAACCATAGTGCCTTGAGGACACTTCTCACGGATAAAGGATATGTGTTTCAGAGCAGTACCGATTCGGAAGTGATCGCTCATCTTATCGATAGCGTATGGGAAGATAATATGTTTCTGGAAGATGCTGTGAGTAAATCATTGTGTGCTATGAGTGGTGCGTATGGGTTGTGTGTCATATCTTCTCGTGATCCCGATAAAATTGTTGTTGCTCGGAAGGGGAGTCCGTTGGTTATTGGTGTTGGTGATGGGGTGCATGTTGTTGCCTCCGACGGCGCTCCGCTCGCAGGATCGTTTTCTCAAGTGGAATACCTTCATGACGGAGAACTGGCTATTATCACGAGAGATGGGTATGAACTGAAAACTCTGGAGACAAAAAAGAATCGTAAGAAACACCCGGAACCTTTTGAAATTACTTTACAAGAAATTGAAAAAGGAGGATTTCCTCATTTCATGCTCAAGGAAATTTTTGAGCAGACGGATGTGATACGTGATGTCATGCGCGGGCGTGTTCGGCTCGACGACAAGGATGGCGACACAACAGTGCGACTTGGTGGTATCGAAGACCATATTGATTGTTTGAAAGATGCGAAGAGAATTATTATTTGCGCCTGTGGAACGAGCTGGCACGCCGCTCTTGTCGGTGAGTATGTTCTTGAAAAATTTACTCGTGTTCCTGTTGAGATTGAATATGCGTCTGAGTTTCGGTATCGCGATCCGGTTATTATGAAAGAGGATGTGGTGATCGTGATATCTCAATCGGGCGAAACGGCAGATACTCGCGCGGCACTTCAGCTTGCAAAAGAAAGAGGCGCGACCGTTATGGGGGTTGTGAATGCGGTTGGCTCCACGATTGCACGAGAGACGGACTTCGGTATTTATCTTCATGCAGGTCCGGAAATTGGTGTTGCATCAACGAAGGCGTTTACCGGACAAGTTGTTGTGTTAACACTTCTTGCGCTCATTCTTGGAAGAGAAAAGAGTATTCTTTCGGAGCAGGAGATCAAAGCACATCTTGTGGCGCTTTCCGAGATTCCCGACAAAATAGAACGCATTCTTAATCAGGATGAGAGTATTCAGAGAATCGCAAAAAGATATTCGGATGCACGAAACTTTCTCTATCTCGGAAGAGGGTATCATTTTCCCGTTGCGTTGGAGGGTGCACTCAAGCTCAAGGAGATCTCCTATATTCATGCCGAAGGGTATCCCGCGGCAGAAATGAAGCATGGCCCAATTGCGTTGATTGATGAAGAAATGCCTGTGGTTGTTATCGGGCAACAATCAAATGGCGATTACGATAAGGTTGTATCTAATACTGAAGAGATAAGGGCTCGCAAGGGGAGGATTATCGCTATTGTAACGGAAGGGGATGAGGACATACGTCGATTAGCTCGGGATGTTATTTTCGTTCCGAATACTCTTCCGGCACTTACGCCACTACTTTCTGTCATTCCACTGCAACTTCTTGCATATCACATTGCTGTTTTGCGTGGTTGTAGTGTTGATCGACCGCGCAACTTGGCGAAGTCGGTGACTGTAGAATAAGAAAAAGTGTGAACACAAGTCCGCTCGGTTTCGGGCGGTTTTTTGTTTGATCCTTTATTTTTTCTTTCTCATTCCTCTTTTTATTTTTTGTTTGGTGTTTTATATTCGTTATCAACAGTCTGTAAAATTTTTTTACCGCGCACATGGTATTATTAAAACATAATTTTCTTTTTGTTTTTAATTCTTTATTGTCCCTATTTTATTTTTTATCTATGCCGAAAGACAAACGTCATGCACTTATCTTGCGCTTGAAGGATCTTTCCAACGACGATGTTGCGCTTGTCGGTGGTAAGAATGCGTCGCTTGGGGAAATGTATAATACGCTTTCAGGAAAAGGTGTTGTTGTTCCTGATGCATTTGTGGTAACAGCGCATGCGTATAATATGTTTGTGTCGGGTACCGGTCTTTCGGAGATGATTGCAAAAGAATTAAAAAATCTCGATACGCATGACGTGGTCGCACTCGCACGCGCCGGTCGCCGCATTAGAAGTGCATTTATGCGCAAGCGCATGCCGAAAATAATAGCCGATGAAATTGTAGCTGCATACGATGAACTTTCGCGTGAATATGATATGACGGCAACGGACGTAGCGGTGCGCTCGTCGGCAACAGCAGAAGATCTCCCTGGCGCATCATTTGCCGGAGAACATGAAACATTTCTCAACGTCCGAGGAGGGAGTCATGTGGTTGCTTCGGTGCAGAAAGCGTTTGCTTCACTTTTTACCGACAGAGCGATTTCTTACCGCGTAGATAAGGGCTTTGCACACACCGACATCGCGCTCTCCGTAGGAGTACAGAAAATGGTCCGAAGCGATATAGCGTGTTCAGGCGTGATGTTTACTCTTGATACCGAAACGGGCTTTCCACACACGGTGCAGATTTCAGGTTCGTGGGGATTGGGAGAAATGGTGGTGCAGGGAAAAGTGACACCGGACGAATTTTTGGTGTTTAAGCCCTCGCTTTTCTCAGGACACGATGCTATTTTGAAGCGCAGTGTTGGTGCCAAGAAAACGAAGATGATATATGGCGGCGCGCGAACCGAGCCGACGCGCGTGATACCGGTGCCGGAAGATGATCGAAGCGAATTGGTGCTTTCCGATAGAGAAGTGCTCGAGCTCGCGCGCGCCGGTGTCGTGATTGAAGAGCATTATAGTAAGCGTGCGGGAAAGCATATGCCGATGGATATGGAATGGGCGAAAGACGGCGAATCGGGAAAACTCTTTATCGTGCAAGCGCGCCCTGAGACGGTGCAGTCTGAGAAAAAAGGGCTCACCTATACGGAATATCATTTATCGCCGACGAAGAAAAAACCGATTGTGGAAGGAATTGCGGTGGGCACGGCCATTACATCGGGGAAGGTACGAAAAATTGCAAACGCTAATCGCATGGATGAATTTCGCGATGGGGAAGTGCTTGTGGCGACGATGACCGACCCAACCTATGAGCCGATTATGAAAAAGTCGGCGGCGATCATTACCGAAAAAGGCGGGCGCACATCGCATGCGGCGATTGTCGCGCGCGAGCTTGGTATTCCGGCGGTAATCGGTACAGGAAACGCGCGTCGCGTGCTTGGTACTGGCGATATGGTTACCGTTGATACCTCCTCGGGTGTTGTGGGGCGGGTGTATAGTGGAAAAATAACATGGAAAGAAAAAACATACGACTTCAAAAAGATTCCTGATCTTCGCACGAAGCTGTGTCTCAATGTGGGCGATCCGGAAGGAGCGTTTCGTCTTGGCATGTTGCCGCATCAAGGGGTGGGGCTCGCGCGCGAGGAGTTTATCATTGCATCACACATTGGTATTCATCCACTCGCGCTTCTCCATTTCAACAAGCTCTCTAATTGGAAGCTCAAAGAAGAAATTGAGAAACGAACAGTTGGATTTAAAGATAAGAAAGAATTTTTCATTCATACGCTCGCTGAGGGTGTTGCGCGCATCGGTGCCGGATTCTGGGGTAAGGATGTTATTGTGCGTTTTTCTGATTTTAAGAGTAATGAATACCGCGCGCTTCTCGGAGGCGACCTCTTTGAACCGGAAGAAGAAAATCCGATGATTGGATGGCGTGGCGCATCTCGCTATGTGCACCCTGATTATGAGAAGGCCTTTCTCTTGGAAGTGGAAGCAATCAGGCGCGTGCGTGAGGATATGGGCATCACAAATGTGCATGTCATGATACCGTTTTGCCGCACGCCCGAGGAAGGACAGGCGGTGCTTGATATTTTGGAGAAGCATGATCTTATGCGAGAGCCAAGAAAGAAAAACGGACTCAAGATATACGTGATGTGTGAACTGCCAACCAATGTCATTCGCGCAAACGACTTCCTTGATATATTTGACGGCTTCTCAATCGGCTCCAACGATCTTACCCAGCTGACGCTCGGACTTGATCGCGACTCGACAATCGTTGCCGGCATCGGTAATGAAAACGACGAGGCGGTGAAAGTGTTGGTATCACAAGCAATCGACGTATGTCACAAGCGCAAGAAGTACATTGGTTTTTGTGGACAGGCGCCGTCTGATTATCCTGAATTTTTGCGATTTCTTGTGGGAGAAAAAATTGATGCCATCTCACTCTCACCCGATACACTTCTTCCGATGATGAAAGAGGCGGCAAAGGTGGAAAAAGGCACGAAGACAAAACCACAATCAGCAAAGATGTCGAGTAAACGAAAAAAAGCAGCTCCTAAAAAGAAGTCTCAGTCGGGAAAGATGGTCAGTAAAGGGAAAACAGAAACAAGGAAATAATACATGGAACAAAAATCCAGAAACAATTACGCTTTTATCGATTCTCAGAATCTAAATAAAGGAATTGAGTCTCTTGGCTGGAGACTCGATTTTTGTCGCTTTCGGAAATATTTAAAGGAAAAGTATCACGTTAAAACAGCATATCTTTTTATCGGGTTTGTGCCGGATAATCAAAGACTCTATTCTGAACTACAGAAGATGGGCTATGTTTTGGTTTTTAAACCCACTATTCCTGATGGAAAGGGGAATATTAAGGGAAATGTCGATGCTGATTTGGTACTGCAGGCGATGATTGATTACGAAGAATATGAAAAAGCGATTATCGTTTCGAGTGATGGTGATTTTCATTCACTTGTTGAGCATTTGTACAAAAAAGAAAAGTTGCTTTGTGTGCTCAGCCCTTACGTAAAAACATGTTCAAGTCTTTTAAAGAAAGCAGCACGTGAAAAAATTATCTTTATGGATAACCTTGAGAAAAAGCTGAGGTTAAAATGAAGAAGCACCGCCGAGGGACGAAACCCGAGGAGGTGCTTTTTCCTATGGATAAGCTCAGTATAATTTTTTCTATGAAAAAAGTCAAGTACAAATCATGGCGAATGATAAGCTAAAAACAAAAAGCGGCGCGGTCATTAAAGACCACGCCGCTTTTTGTTTTTCACCTATCGACAGATGTTCCGTTTTCCTCATTAAAACAGCGAGGAGCTATTTCACTGGGGAATGCATGTTCTTCTGCAAGGGTACATGAGATAATAGTTCCGTTTCCTGAGTAAATGTTCTTCCATACACCATTGATTTCCTTCGTGTACATGAAGTAACCGCTCCCGCCGCCTCCCACAGCAACGTTTAACTTGGCAAAATCCTTCTCCCGACTGAGATCGATAATGAAATCTTCCCCGAGGTTAAGATCGCGATGTATATCAAACTGTTCATCATAGTGTTTCCCTAGTGTCTCACCGGGTATGTATCGGAACTGAAAGAGATAGTAGGGATTCTCGTCTTCAAGGACACATTGTGTGTATACCGAAAATATCGCTTTTTCCATCTCTTTCTCATATGTTCGGATATAATAAGGTTCATCGTCGCTTGAGTCCATGGATCTTGATTCGTTGAGCGTAAAGCCATTTACGCTCATGCTCTTTGCAATGTGTGTATCAAGAAAACTAAGAATACCGTCAAATGTTTCTTGTTTTGTCTCTGCACTACACCCGTGTATTTTTAGTGTCAGCCAAGAAATATCTTCAATGTAGAGTGGAGTGTCTGTCTTCGTCTTCCAAATTGTTGATCTGATTTCAGGGGTGACGCCCGCGTCGTTTTCGGAAACAAATGATTTAAAAATATATTTTACTGAAGAGTATGGATTCGTGTGAAGATATGTGCCAGATCGATATACTTCTTTCGGTATAATAAGAGAGAGTTCTTCAGGGGACGAAGTGGTGAGTATATCTGATTCTATCTGAAGATCTTCATGGGTTAGTGGAGCCGTTTCCTTTTCTGAAGAAGAGAATGTTTCGCAATCATGTCCGTCCATGACTCTCGTGAGCATGAGTGCCTCAATGGCGATGATACAGAGAAGTAAAAAAACCAGGGGTGTTGTGGGTATGGATACATTTTTCATACATATAATGATACCACGTTTTTTTTTATTCTTCATGTATACCTGTGGTATCATATATCCATTATGACATACGTACATATTGAACATATAACAGCTCAGGAGATTCTTGATTCTCGCGGAAAGCCAACAATAGAAGTGGAGATATCCGGCGGTGGATATACGGCGAAAGCCGCTGTACCTTCAGGGAAAAGTACCGGCGTGAATGAGGCGGTTGAATTGCGCGACGAAGACGGAGGAGTTTCGTGTGTGCTCAAGACAATTGAGAGTGAGATTACCCCCAAACTCATTGGCACGGAATTTGCCTCACAAAAAGAAATCGACACACTTCTTCGGGGTATCGATGGCATCGAGAACTTTTCTCGCATCGGTGCAAATAGCGCGCTTCCGATTTCTATTGGGGCTCTTCGTTTGGCGGCGATGCAAAGAGGAATGGAACTTTCCGACCATATTGCCGATGTTGCCGGCATGCAAAAGAGTAAGCAAGCACCACGGCTATATGTGAATGTGATTAACGGTGGTGCCCATGCAGATTTCAGATTGCCGTTTCAGGAATATATGATTGTGCCGGAACATGAATCGGTACATGATGCCTATGCGTATATTGTAAAAGCAATTGAAATACTTGGAGAGCTGATTGAAGAGCGGTATGGAAACGTCCCGCTTGGCGATGAGGGCGGTTATAGTTTTGTTTCAGAGATGATTGAAGAGCCGTTTGAGCTTGTATCTCTGGCGATTGAAAAAGCAGGTGGAAATGCGCATATTGCAATTGATGTTGCGGCATCGGCTTTTTTTGAGGGAGGTGGATATAGAGTAAACGGAGAGAGAATGACGAAAAAAGCACTCGGGGGCTTATACGAGAAACTCGTGCAAGCGTTTCCACTCAAATCGATTGAAGATCCGTTTGAGGAACATGATGCGGAAAGTTTCACCGCGCTCCACGCCGCGTTCCCCGACATTCTTATCGTGGGCGATGATTTTACCGTGACGGACCCCGAGCGTATTGCCGAGGTTGCCAAGAGAGAGGCGGCAAATGCGGTTATTATCAAGCCGAATCAAATTGGTACCGTTTCCGATACACTCGAGGCGATTGCCGTGGCGCACGATGTGGGATGGAAGACGATTATTTCCCATCGCTCAGGGGAAACACTCGACACATTCATCGCCGACTTGGCAGTCGGCACCGGTGCATATGCCATGAAAGCCGGCTCACCGCTTCAAGACGTCCGCCGTGTAAAGTACGAACGACTTCTTGAGATTGTGGGATAAAAAATACCCGCCGATATGGCGGGGGTTTTTTGGGGGGGGGGGACAGAAAAAAAGAAATAAATAACGAAAAAAAAAAATGATTGTTCGTGCACATACTTACTTTGTCCCCACTTTATCTAATAAGACATAACAGATAAAAAACTCAAAAAAATGAAGGAAG
>JACKQG010001023.1_pt1 | contig 39399 bp, 33 predicted proteins | sample 8237621 | NCBI WGS metagenome assembly JACKQG01 (sample SAMN15677084, study PRJNA649215) | marine metagenome | biome: marine; feature: Black Sea; material: saline water; isolation source: suspended particulate matter (SPM) from the Black Sea western gyre | collected 2013-06-09/2013-06-10 | depth... | reverse complement strand
TGACGACTCATAATCGTCCGGTCGCTGGTTCAAGTCCAGCCTGGCCCACCAATAAAAAATGAGGGTATAGCTGTTTCAGTTAAATTTACCTTTTCTTTAAATCATGTCATCTCCCCAAAAAATTTTCTGAATCGACCCAACTGAAGCTGACAACCGGTAGTTTGTAGAGGCTTTCAGGTTGAGTATTTTATGTTGCCCCTCTTTTTTCGCTTTCATTTTCCTTGACTTGTAATGTTCACTGAATGGTGATAAATCTTGGGTTAAGCAATAAAACAGGTAGTTACTGATATTTCCAAAAGTTTTAAATAGAACTCTGATATGAAGAAAATGCTAATGCTTATTCTGGTTTTATCTTTGCTACTGTTGGTTGGTTGTACTACTGCGGTTGAGTATGATGGTGAACTGAAAAACGGTAAACCTCACGGCAAGGGAAACATAACTTATGAAAATGGAGACAGTTATGAAGGTGAATGGAAAGAGGGCTTAAAAGAAGGTAAAGGCATTCTTACTGCTGCTGACAGAGGGAAATATGAAGGTGAATGGAAGGCAGACAAAATGGAGGGACAAGGTACTTACAGTTGGCCCAATGGAGACAAATATGAAGGTCAATGGAAAGCAGGTAAAAAACATGGCGAAGGGACTCTGTATTTTGAAGATGGAAGCAAAATGATAGGTGAATATAGAGATGGCAGTCCCTGGCAGACCACACTTTCTAAATGAATTTATATATACATAATCAAAAATGAATAGACTAGTGAGTGTTGTTTGAAAAAATGGAGTGTTGTGATGATGAACTTACTATATATGATAAAATATATATTAAATCAAAATTCAGATAGTTCAAAATGCAAAAAAATGCATTAAATATGTAAGCTTAAAGATATGATTATACATAATATGAAATCATATATATCAAATCAATATATCTAACTGACTGTTGGTAAGATGCACGAAATAACTGTAGAGACTATTTGAGTAGAGAAACTGATCAATCCAATATTTAAGCATGACTAAAAAAACATGTTTATTAATCCCATCAACAGCATCCTGTATGTTCAGCTTTGAGATACTCAAAGCATCTTCCACAATATTTGCATATAATCAAGCATACTAACTGTGAAAGCCCTTGAAAATTTAGAGCAAATATTTTTTAATTTGATACATGATTTGTTACTCTGCCTGCAAAAGATATGTAAGCAGTCTTCATCCTGAGATAAAATGACATCAGACAAACTGTGTATTTTTAACCAGCTATAAAGAGCGCAAGTATGAAAATTCGTCTATTTTTGGTTGCGATGCTGCCGTTATTTCTGCTCATCTCAACCTTTGGTATATATTTTTTTGAATACATACTGACCGGACTGGAAGGAAGTCCCTTTAGTTCAGTATTCAATTCTCTCTGGTGGTCAGTCGTGACTTTTACCACAGTAGGTTATGGTGACATGTCGCCTGAGACGATTCCGGGTCAATTGTTTACTTTTCTGGTAATGGCTGCAGGATTGATAAATTTTTCAATAATAGTGTCATTAGTTACTGATAAGTTTCAGGAGTTTCGCTCCGGTCGAGATCGAGGTTTGGACTCGCTCAAAATAAAGGGACATGTTCTGATTTGCTCAGACGATCCAACTTGGATGCTGGATATACTTTCACAAAACAAGCAGTACGTGAAAGAAGATAAAGTTGTACTGATCTCTCCGATGGATGAACATCCTTTGCTGGCCACCTCTTATAAAAAACTAAAATGGGTATCTGGAGATTCTTTTGATCTCAATGTCTTGCGAAAATCAGTGGCATCAAAAGCTGAAATTGCCTATGTTTATTTTAAAGATAACAGCTATGCCCTGATGACAGTTTTACAACTTGAAACCTTGAGTGACGGAAAGATTGTGACTCAGGCACAATATGTTGGACGGGAATATAGAAACTACTTTGAGGATGTAGGATGTGATCATGCTCTGGATCCATATGATCTTTATGTACCATTAATGCTGCTGGCTTTCCACTCACAGGGCGCGCCTGCCTGGCTCAGCAAAGTAATCAACTGTGCCGATGGGCTGATGATAGCAACTCGAAAACCAGGTTCAGCTTTTATTGGTCAGACTTGGCTTGATCTCATAAAGAAACAGAAACAAAAACATGGTATTATGCCGCTTGCTGTTGTAATTGACGAGGTAGTGCTGATCAACCCAGAGGCGAATTTTGAGCTGCCTCAAGGCTGTTTAATAATGCAGTTGGAACCACCAGCAACACGTCCAAAAGGTGATCTTGAAGAGCATGCAGTTGAAGTGATTGGGATGGATGAGATTGGTCTGAAAGGACACATTTTGATTAGTTCTGATAATTTGGTTTTCATTAAACGCTGTTTGTTCGAGTTGAGTCTTAGAAAACAGCAGGAAAAAATAGTAGTGCTTTCAGACATTCCACTATTGGAAGAAATACCTGCTAACCTGAATGTTGAATGGATTGAAGGTGATTCCAACTCTGAAAAATCTTTTTTGCAGGCTAAATCAACAGAGGCAAAAGTTGCGCTGATTGATCATGCGGATGATGGTCAGAATTTAATGTCAGTGCTGCGTCTGGAACAGGCTACTGATGGTGAGGTCTTTACAATTGCAAGTTTTCATAAAGAAGATTTTGACCAGCAGTTGTTTAAAGTTGGTTGTGACTTTTGCCTAGATCCGGAAGAGCTGATTGCTCCAATTCTTTCACAGTCAGCCTTAAATCCAGGACTTGGGACACTGATTGAGGAAGTTATCCTGGAGGAATCAAAGACACAGAGTCTGCATGTGCGTCATTTAAGTCAGGATTGGCAACCGGCAAGTTGGTTGTCAACTATTGTAAATCTGAAGGAAAAAGAAGAAAAGCTCCCAGTGGGCTTGATTCGCAGTCAGTCACACAAACTACTGGTAAATCCGCATCCGGATATTCAAGTTAACCCTGGAGATCGTCTGATATACATTGCACCGGTCTCAGCAGCAGATCTGGAAATAGGTTATGAGGAAGAATCAGATGAGGATTCAGATCAGGATCAGGCAGCAACGGAACCTTCTGAGGTTGCAGAAAAATTGTTTCGAAGAGGCTTGCAACTGATTAAAAATGATGAAGATTATGAAGAAGCCTATCATAGTTTCCATCAAGCTGCAATTCAGCACCATACTCGTGCAAAATATAATCTAGGTCTCTTGAATTTTCATGGTAAAGGTGTACCGAAGAACTTGGATGAATCATACCATTGGTTTCGTGAAGCGGCTAAATATGGCAATGAGAATGCTCAAAAAGCACTCAAAAGCACCAGAGTATTACGCGAAATAAAAAAGAACACCAAGGACCATGATGTCCCTAAATTTGATACTGAGCTGGTGAACAAAATGAATGCAGAACAGAGATTTTGGTTTGCCAGTGCAGTGGTTGCAATGGTAATGGCAGATGATCATATTGATCTGCATGAGCGTTCTTTTCTGCATTCCGCAATTCGGCTGGTGAAAGACTTCGACAAAATTCAAGTAATTGAAGAATATATTTTACGCTGGCAGATGCCGCCTATTCAGGCTGTAGAGTTTGATCAAAAGGATCAAGATCATGTGCTCGAAAGCTTGCTAAATATTGCTACAGTTGATAGAAATTTCGATGAAAGAGAAGAAGCTCTACTGCGTGAAATTGCAGAGTCGATGAAAATCTCAGAAAATAAAATAGAAAATTTGATAAAAATTGGTCACAAGCGTGTTGAGCAGTTCCGTGCAAATCAGCTTCGTGCACCAAATGTAAGAGCGAGATTATGAGGCGAGGAGATGGGTGTGGGTAGTTGTAACCCCGCCACTGAATGACGGGGTTTACTGCTTGCTTATACTAGTTTGAAAATCTCGCCCAAACCATCTCTGATTGCACGAGTATCCTTCCAGTGATTGCTGCCTTTTTCCTGAAAAGATTCTGTTGCCGGCTTATCAATTTCTTCTGCAAATACTCCGCGGAAGGTTTTCGAGGCAAGGTGATCTGTTTGAACAACATAGCGGATTCCACTTTCATATAGTTTAAGTGAATCCTCATGTGCGGTTGTAACAGCCAAAACAGGAAGACTCGGTGCCGCTTGCTTGATGTAGGCAGCAAGTGCCAAATCTGCGTCTAAATCGCTTCCTGTACACGAAACAACTACTTTTGCCTCGCAGAGCTTATATTCTTTCCAGACAGCAGGATCGGTTGGATCTGCATAAACGGGATCAACGTTGGAATCTTTACGCTCCTCAAAATGTTTGATGATTTCCGGGTCTGAATCAATCAACAATACCCGCTCCGGAGTAAGTTGATCCTCATAAAACTCACCAATCTCCTGAGCAATTTCATTAAAACCTAACAGGACTACATGGTCTTTCAAAATGACATGCCGCTTTGTTTCCAGATCCTGTGCAGAAATGTTGCGGTTTAAAATACCAACAATCCACTTGAAAGAATTATAGAGTCCGGGCTGAATGACATGTCCGATAGCAGAGAAAAAGAATGACAAGAGAATAACAGCAATTACTATTGCAAAAAGACTGTCGCTGAAAACTTGTGATTTCCATGCCAAAAGAGCGACTATGATGGATATTTCTGATGACTGATTCAGAGTTGTTCCAATCAAAAAAGCAGTCCGTCCTTTAAGATCAGAAGCAAAACCTGTGATGATCAAAAAGAGAGGTTTAATGAGCACTACTAAAATCAGGATTGGAACGATTGCTCCAATGTTGCTACTGAAATTAGTGACTTGAATGGTTGCGATTTCAACTCCAAGAGTTAGAAAAAACAAAGCTCCACCAAATGATTTCAACGGACCGACTTTGTCTTCAATGTCTAATCGATAAGGCAGGTTTCCTACAGAAATTCCTGCAAAAAAAGCACCTGCTTCCGGAGAAATACCAATATATCCGCAAATGGCCGCAATACCCATACAATAACCCAAGGCACTGACAAAGAGCAGTTCAGATGAACGTAGAAGATAGCGCACTACTGGATCCAGCACAACTTTTGAGAGTATCATCAGAACCACAACCAGTAATATCAGTTCTTCGGTCAACCAGAGATTAAAAACCATTGTGGATTTAAAAGTTTCCGCTGAAGAAAACAGTGCTGTTGTGTCAGAAATTTTGCCTACTGCACCGGTAGCACTCAACTTGGCAAGCAGGACGATTGCAGCCAGTGTACTGATGACTGTAATTCCTGTTGAAATTTGTCCCTGCAGAGTTTCTTCAGTTTCACTGTTCTTTAATGCTGCAGCAACCATTATGCTGGAAGGGACTGCGAGACAAAGTGCGAAATAGATACTTTCACTAAATCCCGTTGTGCCTGCAAAAGTGATTGCTGCCCAGAAAAAAAGCAGTAAACCCAGCCCCATGTAGCCAACTCCATTTACAAGTATTAAATTTATACGCTTGGTAATGTCAATCAGGTTGAACTGCAATCCAGCCATAAACAGAATCAGTACAATACCAATCTGTTGGAATCCATCCAGAATTGCACGGATTCCACTATAATGATCATTCAACTGCTCAATAGTGGTTTCCGGAAGTCCGGCTACACTGGCCATTATGTAACCCATGATCACAAAAGCCAGAATATTGGTCTGTTTAAGTTTGGTCAGTAAAATCGTCAGGAGCATAGCGCCTCCAAGCATCAGCCCAAGAGGTTTAATGAACCATCCTCCTCCTCCTGCATACGCAGGGAGAGCAACAAAAAGTCCTACGGCTAAAGCTGCCGAGAATCTGAAGAAAATTGATTTAGACATGATACCTCTCATTATGTTTTGCAGAATTAAGCATTGGCAAAAGCTTCGCCAAGCCCTACCTGCAATTTTTGTGTTTCTGACAAATGGCTTTCACCAACCTCACGGAAAGCTTCTTTTGGTGGTTTAGTTTCCTCTGCTTCAAAAATGTTTCTGAAGGCTTTAGCTGCCAAATATTCAGTTTGAATCACATAACGTGCTCCCGCTGCATACAATTCCAAAGTTTCTTCATGTGAGGATGTTGCTGCTAGAAAGGGAACGTCCGGTGCTGTAATTTTTAACCAGCGTGTAATTGCCAGCTCTGCCTCTTGACCACCATCCATACAGGAAATCACAATTTTTGCTTTGTCAAAGGCCAGATCTTCCCAAACATCTGGATCGGCCATATTTGAATAGTGTGCGTGTATATTACTGTGTCCATGCTGTTTTTCAAAATAATCAATGATGCGTGGATCCAAATCAAGCAGTAAGACATTTTGCCCTCGTTCTGCATAGAAATCTGCAATTTCAATGGCCAACTCATTGTATTCCATGATGACCACATGTCCTTCCATAGCAAACTCTTCCTCTCCAGATTCTGCAGCTGCAGTTGAACGTCCGTCCATGAAACTGAGAACTTTTGCAAGTGCACCGTATAGTTGGTCAAGGAATTGATGTCCCAGTGCAGAAAAGAAAAATGATATCAAGACCACCAAAGTAACTACAATAAATATATGTGGATCAAAAATTTTATACTGTAGACATAGTACTGCCAGCATTAATGAAAACTCTGAACTTTGATTGATAATGGCACCCATCAGAAAAGCTGGTTTAGCATTCAAACGACTGAGAAAACCCAGAATCAACATCAGAGGGATTGTCAAAATCACAACCAGGACCGCCAGAATAAATCCTTCTGTCAAACCACCCAGCATCTGCTCTAGTTTAAATTCTGAAATGTCAAAACCGAGACCCATAAAAAAGAGAATGACGCCGAAGGCTTTCAAGGGTTCAACTTTGTCCTCAATTTCGTGACGATAGGGAAGTGCAGCAAGTGTAGCTCCTGCAAAGAATGCCCCAATTCCGGATGAAAAGTGAATAACTTCACACAGTGCAGCAACCCCCATTCCATAGCCTAAAGTTCCGATGAAGAGGAGTTCTTCAGATTGTGCAAAAAACTTGAAAAGTGGATTGAGAAGATGTTTGGTTACAAAATATAGTACAATTGCTAAACCGAACATTTTTGCGAAGATCAATCCCACTTCAACACCAAGGGAAGCTCCACCTACTTTGTCAGGATTCAGACTGCCAAGAATTGCTAGAGCAACCACAGCTACAATATCCTGCAAAACCATCAATCCGAGTGCCACTTGACCATGTTCCTGAGCAATTTGTCCAGTACTTTTGAGTGTGCCAATCACCAAAATGGTGGAAGAGAGTGTGAGGCAAAGTGCAAAATAAATCAGAGCGGCGGTAGAGTTTGCTGCCGGCAGTCCGACGGCTTCCATATAACTTGCGTCGATGCCGACATATGCTGCACCCAGTCCTATGCTGATTACAAAGAGGCCAATAATTTGTCCAAAACCATTGATCAATAGTAATTTCCAGCGTTTTATCAAGCCAGGAATATCGACTTCCATACCTGCCATAAAGAGCAAAAGCGTGATGCCAATGTCAACAAAAGCAGTCATCACGTCGCCATTGATGATCTCTCTAAAATTAAAGACACCTCCGAAAATGACACCGATAATTATGAAAGCAAACAAGCTGGCTTGTTTAGCATAGCTCAATATTATAGCGACAACTGCAGCTGCCAGCAGCATTGCACCCAGTGGTTCAATCAGGCTGCTGCCTCCACCACCTCCACCTGCATAGGCCGGAAGTGACAGTAGCGAAAGTATAAGGGTAAATACCCCGTTGCGTAGATTAAGTTTCATAAGGAACTCTCCTGATTTTATAAATACCAAACTTGAAGATTATTGTTTGAATGCTAAGAGATCAAGTCTCTGCAAAGATCTTTTCTGCAGGAAAATCATTTCATATCCTGCTAAATTTACAAGTTTTTTAAGAAAAAAGTACAACAAAATAAAAAATGTTTAATTAACAATATTCACAGTTGTTGATCATGCCTCTGAAGTTTCGTTGAAAATGTTTTTTATGTCAAGGTCTTAATTTGAACTGTTTTTCTAATTAATTATTTAATGAGAGGTATCTTTATGCTCTCATCATTCCGGAAATGACCAGGGGTTTTCTTTTTCATAAGCAAGTGCTGTACTGAACAAAAGAGATTCTTCAAAAGGTGGTGCGATAAGCTGAAAGCCTGTAGGCAGTCCATTATCCGTCTTTCCTGCAGGTACTGATAATGCCGGAAGGCCAAGATAATCAAAAGGACGAGTAAAGTGGCCAAGTAAAGAAAGATATTCGATAAAGCCGGGATTTGCTTTAATGTCCGATTCTGCCAGAGTTGGAACAGGAATTGGAACTACCGGACAGTGTAGAATATCCACCTGTTCAAAAACATCCTGCAGAAACTCCTCCAAAACTATCTTACGCAATTTTAGCGCATCAAGATAATCAGTTGCTGAAAATAACAGGCCGGTCAGCAGGCGTTCACGAGTTTGTGATCCATAATTTTCAGGTTGTTCCTTGAGCCAATTAGCATGTGCAGAGCTACTCTCTGCACCGCCAATAATGTTAGCCATAGCATTGCTGATTTCAAAACTCTCCGGTAGAGGAATCTCTACTACTTTTGCCCCAAGACCTCGAAACACAGCCAGACTGTTTTCCATTTCACGCTGCACCTCAGGATGTAAGGGATCCAAAAAACCGGCAGAGTTGCCGGAGCGTTTTGTTGGGACCCCTATTTTTAAACCGCGAATCCCGGATTCAGCTTTGGATATAAAGGCCGGTACAGGCTGCGTGGAAGAAGTGGTGTCTTTTGAGTCTCTGCCGGAAATAATATTTGTGAGTAAAGAACAGTCAGCAACTGTTCTGGTGAGTGGACCAAGATGATCCAGCGAAAATGAAAGCGGCATTGCACCAAACCGGCTGACACGTCCATAAGTCGGTTTCATGCCTACAAGTCCGCAGCACGAAGCAGGAAAGCGAATTGAGCCTCCCGTATCGGAGCCCAGTGATCCATAACTCAAAAAGGCCGCAACCGCGGCAGCCGGACCGCTGGAAGAGCCTCCAGTGATATATTCCGGATTCCAGGGATTGCGTACGTCACCCGTGATTTCGTTGTGTCCGGTCAGTCCATAAGCAAACTCTACCATGTTCAACCGGCCAATGTCCAGAGCTCCAGCTTGTTCCAGCTTGAGCAAAGCTGTTGCTGTTACATCCGTAACATAATCAGCACATATTTTAGAACCACAGGCTGTAATATTTCCGCTGCTGTAAAACATATCTTTATGCAGAAGCGGAACGCCATGAAGGAGGCCTTTGGGCTTTCCGGAGAATAACTGTTTATCAGCAATTTTTGCTGCTTTCAGAGCCTCTTCCGGAAACAAACGGGCCAGACAGTTTAATGAGGAAGCAGATTTTTCAAGCTGTTCTATATTGTTCAGCACTACTTCCTGCGATGAGACCTTTCTTGCGGCAATTGCTGCGGAGAGCTGAACAAGACTCATCCGGGACAAAGTTTCATCCACCATGCTGTTCTATTTCTACTGAGTTTTGGAATTATTTATGGAAAGTACTTTGCCAAATTCTGCAGGCTCAGTCTCAAATGATAACTTAGCTAAAAAGTTATTCTTTGATTCAGTCAGGATTTTAACTGATTCCAAAGCAAATTGAACTTCTGGATCATTTGGATCTTGATTAAGAAAAGCAGTCCATTGGTTTTGCATTTTTATCTGGGAGAACAGGTATGAAAAAGTTTTACTGCAGGAGAGATCTGTTGAGACAGTTTAACTTTTAATAAATTATTGGTAAGTTATCGGGTTAAGCTATAACTTAACCCGACAATTGATTTTTCTTTATTGAAACAATAAAGATCAGCTACCAGGTGCCTTGGAAATTAAGCCTTTGACATAGTATTTCATGCCGAGCATTTCGCCGTCAGACAGGGCTTTGGTAACTTGTGTTCCATCACGTTTAGTAAAACCATGGTCAAACACATCCATTGCACCACTCAGGATTTTCCCTTTTTCTTTGTTCATTTTCACAATCAAAGCTTGTGGAACATCCGGATGGAAACTAGTCAGGCCAACAATTCCGGTGTCAAGTCCCCACCAGTCTGCACCGGGTTTCCAGGAACCGTTTTCAACTGCTTTAACTGCTTCCATATAATAGACATCCCAGTTCCAGACGGCTGCAGTCAAATGGGCTTCTTTCCCATAAATGGCCATGTCTGTATCGTTTCCAATTGCAAAAACCCCATTTTTCTTGGCAGTTTGTACTGTTGCAGCAGAATCGGCCATAGTGACAATAACGTCTGCACCATTATCAATGAGTGCCTGTGCAGCATCACTCTCTTTGGCAGGATCAAACCAACTGTTGATCCACAACACTTCTACCTCGATATTTGGATTTGATTGTTGTGCACCCAGGGTGATGGCATTAATATGGCGGATGATTTCAGGAATAGGCTGGGAACCGACAATACCGATTCGTCCTGTTTTGCTCATTCCTCCGGCAATGATGGCGGCAAGATATTTTGCCTGATACATACGTCCGAAATAGTTGCCGGCGTTTTTACTTTGTTTGAATCCTGAGCAGTGCAGGAAGGTTGTGTCAGGATGCTGTTTTGCTACTTTCAAGGTTGGATCCATGTAACCAAAGCTGGTGGTAAACACGATGTCGTGTTTACGTGCCATTTTACGGATTACACGCTCCGAATCACCTTCCGGAACAGACTCTACAAAACTCGTTTCGTATCCGGCTGTTTCCAGAGCTTTGCGTCCCAAATCGTGCGCATGAGTCCAGCCTCCATCACCGACGGGGCCTACATATACGAAGCCAACGCTTGGTTTTCCGGCCCAGGCATAACTACTAACCAACAACAGAGTCAGGGTGACTCCAATTAATTTTGAAATTAATTTTCTCATATTATCTCCTAGAGAATGATTAAAAGAACCCCAAACGGGTTCGTTGCAGAAACCGGCATAGGGCCGGTGTGAAATGCACTATGGTTTAGTGTTTTTCTCCTCTAAAAAAGACTTTTCCAAGTGCAGCTGGCATGACCTGAATACCTCGCCGGTTATTACGGATAGTCACCAAGGTCAGCACCAAGATTGTTAAAACATAAGGCAACATCTTTAAAAAATATGGAGAGATGTCAATACCCAATACTTGCAGGCGTAGCTCCAATGCCAGAGCTAGTCCAAAGAGATATGCTCCTCCAAGAGCCTTTAGTGGATCCCAAAAGGCAAAAATAACCAGAGCCACAGCAATCCAACCTCTACCTGCAGTAATACCATCTACCCAAAACGGAGTTAATGCAAGCGGAAAATATGCACCCCCAACTCCAATCAGCATTCCTCCACCGACAACAGCAAAAAAACGGTAACTCAAAACAGAAATACCAAGTGAATCACAAACCTCCGGAGCCTCGCCAACTGAACGAATGTTAAGACCCAAACGACTCCTGAAAAGCAGCCACCAAGTTAAAGCAACACAAAGGTATGAGAAATAAACTAGTGCATCCTGATTAAAAAGAACTGATCCTAGAATGGGGATAGAGTGTAGTCCGGGGATTGGAATTCGTGCCAGGGGCTCTACTGTTTCTCCCATCAGTTTGTCTCCAAACAAACCGCTTAAACCTGTGCCGAAGAAAGTTAGTGCCAGTCCTGAAGCAATCTGGCTTGCCCGTAGCATCAAACAGACAAATGCGTGAATCATTGAAACAATTCCTGATGCAATAGCCGCTGCAGCTATAGCATAGAAGTAATTGCCGCTGTTTAACATAACAACAAAGGCTACTAATGCTCCCACAAGCATCAGTCCCTCCATGCCAAGGTTTATCACACCTGCACGTTCACTTATCACCCCACCAAGCGTAGCAAATAATAAAGGAGTACCCATGGCAACAGCAGCAATCAATATTTGTATAAAAAAGTCCATTTAAATTTTGTTTTTACTAAACCAATAATCTTGTTATACGCAGTTTGTATTCTGTAAAAATCTCAGAACCCAATACTGTAAACAAAATAATACCTTGATACAAATACACCATTGAAATTGGCAAACCGTATTCAATTTGTAGTACTTCTGCGCTGACAAAGACAATTGACATAAAAAATGCGCTGAGTACAACTCCAAGTGGATGATTTCTGGCTAGCCAGGCTACGATGATACCGGTATAACCATAACCGATGGAAATATTTTGCTGCAGACGGTAGTGAATACCTGATACTTCACTGAAGCCTGCCAGGCCAGCAATTGCTCCACTTGCTGCAAAGACCAGGATTGTCAAAGTTTTAATGCTGACTCCTGAGTAACGGGCAGCGTCGGGATTGTCTCCGGTTAGACGGATTTGGAAACCAAGTTTGGTTTTCATTAAAATCCAGGCTACAACTGCTATTAAAATGAAGGCTATTATCAGACCGGCATGTATTGATGTGTTGCCGAAAGCAGGAAGCTGTGCGGCCTCAGAGAATTCTTTAGTGATTGGAAAATTGTTGCTGTCTGGATCACGCCATGCTCCAAACAGCAAGTGATCAATCCAGGCTGCTGCGACATAATTCAGCAACAGAGAAGTGATGATTTCATTAACTCCAAAATTTGCTTTTAAGTATCCTGGAATGCTGCCCCACAAACCCCCGCCTATCATGGCCATGATGATCATGAACACAATCAACACTCCGCCAGGAAGTTGTCCGTCGAAATGTAAAACAACCCAGGTCATGGCAAAAGTACCCATGTGAAACTGACCTTCTGCACCAATATTCCATTGCCGCATTTGAGCAGCAAGTGCAACTGCAAGTCCTGTGAACAGTAAAGGTGTCATTTTGACCAGCAGGTCCTGCCAGCCGTATTTGGTCAGAAATATTTCTTCACCAACAATTTTATATGCTGACTGGGGATCTATTCCAACTACCAAAAAAAAGAACCAACTTATAATTAAGACTAACAACAATGCGGAGCCCAACACCAAAACTCGGCCCCAGGACGAAGTGTTGACTCGCTTCTCCAAAAATATTCGCACTATGTCACTCTCGGATTCTGGAATTTCTCAGACTCTTTCAAAGAGTTTGAAAAAGGTTGTAGATGGTTTTATAGGCCCCATATTTCTGAGGCCTTAAGCGGTAGGAAAACCAATTTACTTTAAAGTGGCAATGTAGGCTGCAACATTGTTGATGGCTTCATCATTTGCTAAAACCATAGCCATTGGGCGCATTTGCATGCCGTATGTATCACCAGACTTAGTGCCTCGCACACCAGCTTTAAAGTTCTTTAACTGCCGTACTAAATACCAATCCTGTAAACCAGCCAGACGCGGTGCGTTTAAAGCTCTATTGCCGCCAGCAGTAGGGCCGTGACAGGCCTGACAAATCATGTATGCTGTTTTTCCTGCACTGATGTCACCTTTGACAGTAGCTGCTGTCGGTTTATCTTTCGGCAAACTGGATAAATAAGCTGCCATGTCTGCTATTGCCTGGTCATTGGCCAGAGTTAAAGCCATGGGTCTCATTTGCATACCATATGTGTCCTTTGGGTCTGCACCACGAATTCCAGCCTTGAAATTTTTCAGCTGCCGTTCCAGGTACCAGATTTCCTGTCCGGCAATCTTTGGTGCATTCAGTGCCTTGTTACCCATACCGTCTGCACCATGGCAGGCGAGACAAACAGCATAACTGGCTTTCCCTTTTGCGGCATCGCCGGCAGCACTTGCACTTACAGCAGTCATAATTCCGAGAGCCAAACTAATTCCAACAACAAATAATTTATTCATGATTTTTCCAATATTATAAGATGATGATAAATCTGCAGTAAAACGGAAAATTAAATTTAATAACGTATCAATTTTACTGGCTGTTCTAAAAACTAATTGAACGAGTGTAAATTTTATATCAATCTTTTGCCAAAGAGGCAACAGAATTCTGTTTAATATTAAGAGAGTTTGAACTTTTAAAAAAATCTAGGAAGGAAATAGAAGGAAATATCTTTCTGTTTAACAAAAAAAAGAAGTGGGAGTCCGCGTGGACTCCCTTGAGGAATATTTTTATTTTAAAGTAGAGATGTATGCAGATACGTTTTTAATTGCGGCATCGTCTGCCAGTGTCATTGCCATGGGGCGCATTTGTTGACCAAAGCTGTCGTTGGCCTCAGCACCACGAATTCCTTTTTTGAAATTCTGCAGTTGCCTGACTAAGTACCAATCCTGCTGCCCGGCAATTTTTGGTGCATTCAAAGTTTTATTTCCTTCACCGTTTGCACCGTGGCAGGAGAGACAAACCGCATAAGCCGCTTTTCCTGCAGAAGTGTCAGCTTGTATTGTAGTGGCTGGGTCAGTTGCTTTTAGAGTACTTATGAAAGCAGCAACATCCGCAATTGCCTGCTCATCAGCCAGGATCATGGCCATGGGGCGCATTTGCTGGCCAAAAATATCTTCCGCATGAGAACCGCGTAATCCGGATTTAAAACTATTTAACTGCCGAGCTATATACCAATCCTGCTGCCCGGCAATGCTTGGTGCATTGAGTGCCTTGTTTCCTGAACCATCTGCACCGTGGCAGGAAACACAAATAGCAAATGAAACTTTCCCCTTTTCAACAGATCCAGTGAGAGCCACGTCAACTGCAGCGGGTTTTGGAGTTGACTCCTGAGGCTCTTCAGTCGTTTTTTTAGCTACTGCTGCTGGAGATTCTCCTTCAGCGAAAGCAGCTACATAGGCGGCTACATTATTAACAGCATTGTCGTCAACCAGTGTCATTGCCATTGGTCGCATCTGCATACCGTATAAATCATCTTCGTGCGTACCGCGGATTCCTTTTTTGAAACTCATAAGCTGCCGGGCAATATACCAATCAGGAAGTCCAGCAATTTTTGGAGCATTCAATAGTTTGTTGCCTTCACCCTGGAGGCCATGACAGGCGATACAGGTAGCATAAGATGTTTTACCAGCAGCAAGGTCTCCTTTTAAAGTTGCTTTAGCTGGGGCTCCCTTAAGGGTTCCTATGAACTCCACTACTTTGTCGAGTTCGTAATCATTGGTCAAGGTCATTGCCATGGGGCGCATTTGCATGCCGTAAAGATCTTCCGCATGTGCTCCCCGAATTCCTTCACGCCAGTTGCTTAACTGCCTTTTTAGATACCAGTCGTGCTGGCCTGCCAATCTTGGAGCACCCAGTTTTTGACTTCCTTCACCCATAGAACCGTGACAGGAGGCACAGGGAGCATACAGAGGCTCGCTGACAGGAGTTTGAACTATGGACACAGCTGTGTTAGCTTTCACAGTAACCGGCAGAGCTGAAGATACACCTTTTAGTGTTGCCACGTAGGCTGTTATGTTGCTAACTGCCGTCTCGTCTGCCAGAGTCATTGCCATGGGGCGCATTTGTTGGCCGTAGACATCTTGTGTCTTTACACCCCGTAATCCGTTTTTGAAATTGTGAAGCTGCCTCTGGACATACCAATCGGGAAGTCCAGCAATTTTAGGTGCATTCAGTGCTTGAATTCCTTCACCGTTAGCACCGTGACATGACGTGCAAACAGCATAAGCTGCTTTTCCTGCGGAAACATCTCCCTCTATTCCGGAATGTTTCGCTCGTCCGTTGAGAGTTCCAATGTAGGCCACAACATCTTCGACATCCTGATCTGTAACCAGGCTAATGGCCATTGGTCGCATCTGCATACCAATGATATCCTGGTGGTGGGTTCCTCGAATGCCTTTTTTAAAATTATTAAGCTGTCTTGCTAAATACCATGCCTGCTGTCCCGCCAGTCTTGGTGCATTTGTGATTAATTTACCTTCACCATCATCTCCGTGGCAGGCAGTGCAGACTTTGTAGTTTGCTTCACCGCGTTCCAAGTCTCCTTCTGCAAAGGCATTTATTGAAAATACAGTTCCCAGAACAAGAGTAATTATTCCAGTAATAAAATGATTGTTCATGACAATTCCTTTGTAAATCTTAGTCTTATATGCAGGACAGCAATGTGTTTTACTGCAGTCCTTTTGAAGTTGAATAATAACCGTTAAGGCTAGCAAGAGATTGATGAATATGCAAATACTTTGATGTATCTGACTAATTTATTTTCACTCAGTCGGTATCAGTACTGTAGCGGGCAGGAGCTCGGCACTCTTCAAATGACTGGGAACTATAGCTGTAGCCTTTTCCTACACGAGTATTTTGACGGTCCTGCTCCAGCATTTGCAGGCAGGCCAGATAATTTTGCTGATTGAACGAAGTTCCGCAGCCACCGACTACAGAAAACAACAGACTTCCTAGAAATAAAAGCAGGATTAAATCTAATCTGGAAAACATTATGACTTGTTCAGCTAATAATAGAGAGCGGATTATTCACTATTTTGTATTTCCTGCAAACGCAGAATGTGATGCTTCAGACGCTCACAAAAATATGCGATTTCTGCTGCAGTAGTTGACCAACCCCAACTGACGCGCAGACTTGATTTTGCTTCTGCTCGGGAACGTCCCATCGCCAATAGAACAGGACTAGCTTCCATTGCGCCCGAAGAGCAGGCGGAACCTGTTGAAACTGCAATCCCATCTAAATCTAAAGCAATCAACAGGCTTTCTGCACTTATACCATGGATACCAAAGTTGAGCGTGTGAGCTAAACTGTGCTTTAGATCAGTATTCAGGAAAAGACCGGAGATTGTTTGGATTTCAGCAAGAACAGACTTACGAAACTGAAAATACTTTTTGCGAAGTTTAGTCTGATTTGCAAGATACCATTCTACTGCTTTGGCAAAACCTATGGCAAGTATCACATTTTCCGTTCCTGCACGCCGTACTCTTTCTTGTTTACCGCCGGTGATCAATGACTGAAATTGGGTACCTTGTTTTACATAAATCAATCCTATACCACGCGGTCCTCCAAGTTTATGTGCTGTTGCAGAAGCAAAATCAACTTCAGCTGAACTTAAATCCATTGGTATTTTCCCAAATGCCTGTACAAGATCGGTATGAAAAGGGATTTTATGTTCTCGTGCAATTTTACTGATTTCCTTCAGGGGTTGAAGATTTCCGGTTTCATTATTGGCCGACATCACAGAAATCAGAGCTGTCTCCTGACGAATCGTTTGAGACAGTGATTCCGCTATAACAATTCCGCTGGAATCTACTGGTAGAACATCGAGTAGAATATTTGCTTGAGTTGCAAGAATTTGTGAAGTTTCCAGTACAGAAGGATGCTCAACCGCAGAGGTAATTAAATGCTGTTTGCCGGATGACAGCATTAATTGCCGAATGACAGCATTGTTGCTTTCAGTTCCACCGCTGGTAAAAAATATTTCACGCGGCTCTGCAGCCAAAGAAAGAGCCAGGCTTTCACGTGCTTCCTCAAGTAAAATACGTGCGCTGCGTCCTGCCCAATGTGGACTGGAGGGATTGGCAAATGCTTGCTCAGCAATTTCACTCATTTCATTTTTCACCTCCGGCAGCACAGGTGATGTTGCATTATGATCCAAATAACACCTGGGATTTGACACGTAAATCTCTGGAAAAATGCTGGAGGAACAGACTTGATCAGTAGTGAAAAAAAGGCGGACACTCAGGTCCGCCTTTATCATTCAGTCAATCAGAAACCCACCGTATTGAACGAAAAACGGTACGAAAACAAGGCTGAGAATTGCAGAAAGTTTTATCAGAATATTCAAAGCCGGACCTGAAGTATCCTTGAATGGATCACCAACTGTATCACCAACCACTGCGGCTTTGTGGGTATCAGTTCCTTTTCCACCCAAATTTCCGGCTTCAATGTATTTTTTAGCATTGTCCCATGCTCCTCCGGAATTTGCTGATGAGATAGCCAGTACGCCCCCCGAAACCAGTGAGCCAGCTAGAATTCCTGCAACAGCCGGGACACCGAAAAGAAAGCCAACCAGAAGTGGAGTTCCCAAAATCAGAATTGCTGGAGGTATCATCTCACGCAGAGCAGCTTCTGTTGAAATTGCCACACATTTTTCATGATCCGGTTCTGCTGTACCTTCCATGATTCCAGGAATAGTGCGGAACTGTCGGCGTACTTCTTCGATCATGTCAAAGGCGGCGGTTCCAACAGATTTCATTGTCATTGCAGAAAACAGGAATGGCAGCATTGCTCCTACAAACAATCCTGTCAGAACGAGTGGGTCAAGCAGGTTGATACTATCCATGATTTTTGCAGTAGGATCCAGAAGGTCTGCCCGTGTTAAAAATGCTGAAAACAAGGCCAGCGAAGTAAGAATAGCAGATCCGATGGCAAAGCCCTTGCCAATGGCTGCAGTTGTATTACCTGCAGCATCTAGTACATCAGTCCGGTCCCGGATGTTTTCACCCATACCCGTCATTTCAGCAATCCCTCCGGCATTATCAGCAACAGGTCCGTATGCATCGATAGTCAACCCGACTACCAGAGTACTCAGCATACCTAACGCTGCAACGGCAACTCCGTACATTCCACCAAGTGTGAATGATGCGTAGATACTTGCTGCTAACAGTAAAATGGAACCTGTAGCACTGTGATATCCAAGGGCCAATCCAAAGATAATGTTTGTTGCAGCTCCGGTTTCAGACGCTTTGGCAACTTCACGTACCGGTTTAAAATCATGGGATGTGTAGTATTCAGTCAGTAGTCCTACCAGCAAACCTGCGATTGAACCACTCAAAAAACAGAAATAAATACCCATGTTTGTGTAAAGCTGACCGCCGATTTCAAAAGATTCCGGCAGTGCCCACATTGTGACAAAAAAGACGGCGACTGCACTCAGAATTGTGGAAATAATCAAGAGTCTTTTTAAAACTGGAGCCACGTCTTTTTCTTCACTGACACGTGCACTGAACATGGTCAATAAACTAGCGGGAATACCGACTGCTGTAATAAGAATCGGAAAGAGCAATGCTTCCAGGTTTGTCGCAAATGCTACTGCTCCAATCACCAGAGCGGCACAGGTGCTTTCTGCTAAAGATCCAAACAAGTCTGCACCCATTCCAGCAACATCACCAACATTGTCACCCACGTTATCTGCAATAACTGCCGGATTCCGCGGATCATCTTCAGGAATTCCCTGTTCAACTTTACCGACAAGGTCTGCACCAACGTCAGCAGCTTTAGTAAAGATACCACCACTGACACGTCCGAAAAGTGCAATGGAAGAACCACCCAGGCCAAAACCTGCCAGGACTTCCATTAAGATGTGTGGCTCAATCTCCGGCAGCAGAAACTTGAGCAACAGATAAATTGAGATCAGGCCGAGTACTCCCAGACCTACCAGACCAAAGCCCATTACTGCCCCGGAATTCAGTGCAACTTTAAAAGCGTCTGCAATGGAACTCTTTGCTGCTGTGGTGGTACGTGCATTGCCGATAGTCGCAATTCGCATTCCGATAAAACCGGAAATGATGGAAATCACACAACCCAGCAAAAATGAAATTGCGGTGTAAATGCCTTCGTTTGTGTCTGCGGTGTGCGGGTCATCAATCAAGAGAGCGATGAGCAGGGCAAATCCTGCCATGAAGTAAACCATGTACTTGTATTCGGCTTTTAAAAAAGCCATGGCACCTGCAGCGATTGCACCGTGAATTTTAGTAAGCTTTGCGGCCTCTTCCGGATTTTCGATTCCCTGTGTGAGTGGAATGCTGGAGACTTTGAAGTAATAATAAAGCGCTACTCCAAGTCCAAAAAATGCTGCAGCTATGATGACTGTGATCATTAGTTCTCCTGTGTCTGGGGCTGAAAAAGGAATCGCCAATGTTCTCTCCCCAAAAAAAGAACGCTTGCGAACAAATTAAAAAATAGGCATTCTGCTTTCATTGTCTTTCAGCAAAGATAAATAAAAAAAGACTTAGTTATTATAATGGATAACCGCAACTTTAGCTTACTTAGTTTGTAGAACAGATTATAAAACAAAATGAACACAACCATCATACATATTTCTGATTTGCATTTCCACACATATCCGCAATATTTTCGAGAATGGAAATCAAAAAGAATTTTGGGTGCTGCAAATTTATTGGCTCGACGAAACAGGCAATTCCCCTTAGAGCGAGCAAAACGGCTTGTAAAAAAAATACAAGAAATGAAATGGGATCATCTTGTGATTAGCGGAGATTTAACACAGCTTGCTCTCGAACGTGGATTTTCAAGAGCAAGAGAGACTCTGGAACCGTTGCTGCAAGATCCTGAAAGGGTGACAATTGTTCCAGGAAATCATGACCGTTATGTCAGACAGCCAGCCGGAATTGATTTATTCAGTCAGTACTTTGGTGAATTTTTTGGCAGCGAAGAAGTTCATTTGCGCAAACTTAAAGGGAACTGGGTTATTGTCGGCTGGGACAGTGCGCATCCAAACGACTGGTTGTCTGCGGCCGGAACTGTGCGCCGCAGCACATTACAGGCTACGGAAAAACTGTTGCAGAGTTTTCCGAAAGATACACGTTTTATCATTGTAAACCACTACCCTTTGAGCTTTCCCGAAGGCTGGAAGGTTGATAGGTATCACGAACTTTACAATCTGGTGCCGGTACGGAACTGGATTTTAGACCGCCCTCAAATCCGGATCTATCTGCATGGACATATTCATGCAAATTGGCAACATCATTTACTCAGAAAAACCGGCCCTGATCTAGCATTGATCAATTCTGCTGCTTCTAGCTCAAAACTTTATGACGGACAGCTGTCCTCTTTCCACCAGCTTAATTTGGAGGATGATCATATTCGTGTCAGTAGTATCCTGCTGAATTGAATTATGCGTACGATAATCCTGCTGCTGTGCTTTTTTAAACTGTCTTTTTCTTTAGCTGCAGAAACAGAACAAAAACTGGAAAATCACTGTTTGAGGGCTGTTAATCAGGAATCTGAATACATTGTGTCAGGTATTTACGGCAGTCCATTGGAGTCAGAATGGCATCCTGCAGCGGCTTATGTTTTACTCAGGGAAATGGCGAGGTTTGAAATTCTGCAGCGTGAATTTCAACAAAAAACTGCAACCTGGCGTTTTGATTTTGCAGAAATGCTTGGTGGAAAAACAATTGTTTTCGTTTATCATTTGCAGAACATGGAAGCATATTGCAGAGGTCCGAATGCGTTTTTTGTTGTGAAAAAATAAATTCTAGATAATTAGTTTTCAACTATTTTGGATGCACAGACACAAAGTTCGGAATTAAATACATCTCAATAATTGACTTGGTTTGTAAAGCATGATATTTTTCAGGCCTTATAAAAGTACTGACAGCATACAAAATGACAATGAGTGATTTTAAGAGAGAACCGGAAAAATACAGCAAGTTTCAAGTGAAAGTAATGATGGAGAAAAAGGACGTTGCTGATAATCCCTGGACTGATGTAAGTTGGAAGTCAATTGGCGTTATGATTGACAGCCGCAGTGATCCGGAAGTGAAGCGTTTTGAGCGGGTTGTCTCTGACTCAGATTATGAACAGTATCTTTGGTCTGGCCTTTCTCTTTCTCTCTATGTCGATGAGTGTGAGAGCTACTACTATAATTTATTATCGGAAACACCTTTAATTTTTGTGATTAGCCGGCAAAATGAGGTGCTGAATCTTCCTGAACCTTTTTTAGTAACAGCGAGTTTTGATGAGGCAAATGCGTATCAGGAGAGTGATGAATTGGTTTATTCTGCTCCGGTTTCTCCGGATATATATTGCAGGATAGAAGGCTTTGTCCTTGAGAATTATGTGCCGGAAAAGAAGATTAAACGAAAGAGAAAAGAGTGAAAAAACAAAGTCTTTCAAGTCGTTGGGACGAACGCCTGCAAAAAGTACAACAGGAAAAAGTCGATCTGGCACTCAACCAGCCTGAAGAAAATCCTGCAGAATCAAAACAGCACAGACCCTCAGATTCAGAAAACGACTCTGCTGAAGTAGATGCAGTTACTTTAACATCACTGGAAGAACTTAAACCGGATTCAGATTATACACAGTTTCTTTCTCCGGAAGTTAGTGAAAAGATACGTAAATTAGCGTTACGAAAATTATTTTCCGGGGCAGAGTTTAACGTTACCGATGGTTTGGATGATTATGATGAAGATTTTCGAAATTTTGCTGCCTTGGGTAATATTGTTACTCAGGAAATGAAATTTCGCCAAAAAACAAAACTTGAAAAGGGAGTAGTAGAAATGCAGGAAAATGTGGAGGCACGTGAAAAAGCATATGCAGCAGTTGAGGATGTTTCAGTCGAGCCAACCTCGATGGTTCCTCTTCTTTCCAAGGGCAACTTATTAGTTATTGGAAAAGACGAAATTCCTATCATGGATGCACTTTCCCGGCTGGAAGAAAGCGGACTAAATATTTCAGTGTTGCGCATTGGTCGGGGAGATGAAGAAGAATTTGGCAAAATAAAAGTACTATACAGTCAAAATCTGGAGGTTAAAATAAGCGGATATTTAGGTGAGTTTTTTGTCACCCTGGAAACACCACAGGGTAATATGAACATTGCTCAGGTCGTTGATCAGAATCGCGATTATTTTGATTTGATCTTAGATTTAAACACCACACCTCTAGCTGGTGCGGAAACAAAACCGCTTGGCTATTATGCTCCTGAAGGGGATGAAGATATTTTGAGAAAGGCACTTGAAGCTTTGCCTGAACAAGTTGGTGAGTTTGAAAAACCTATTTTTCTTCAGTACAATGCCACTATCTGTGCACACGACAGGAGTCAACAGACAGGTTGTAGACGCTGTTTGGATACTTGTCCAACTGTGGCAATTTCCTCAAAAGGAGAAGAAATAGATGTTGATAATTACCTGTGTCAGGGGGGAGGAGCATGTTCTACTGTCTGTCCTACTGGGGCACTAAAATATGTTTTTCCACGTCCGGAAGATCTTCTGAACAAGATTCGGGTTTTGCTGGAAGCTTACAGTGCAGCAGGTGGAACTGATGCATGTTTATTATTTTATGGAGAAGATGCAGGCTCAGAGAGAATATCTCATCTGCTGGATTCTCTGCCGGGGAACATAATCTCGATTGAAATTGAGGAAATCGGTAGCCTTGGTTTGGAAACTTGGCTTTCAGCACTTGCTTTTGGTGCACAAAAAGTTCTCCTGCTTGATTCAAATCTGGTTCCTCCCAGCGTTGAAAATGCAAGCTTGAACCAGGTTTCAATTGCCCAGTTGATTCTGGATGGGCTTGGATATCCTGTCAGCAGCATCAGTTGGGTCGGAAGGGAGAAAGACCTGACCGAATTTTTACTGGAAAAAACAATGGGGATGCCTAAAATTTCTGAGGCATCTTTTTTTGGTTTGAGTGAAAAACGGCAGGCTTTGTTTTTTGCACTGGACCATCTTTATGAATCTTCACCGGAACCAGAGGAGATGATCAGCCTTCCTGCTGAGGCATCCTTCGGGCAAATTCAAATCAAGGCTAAAGAGTGCACGTTGTGTTTGTCTTGTGCTTCTATTTGTCCAACTTCTGCACTTACTGCAGGTGGTGAGCATCCACGTTTAAATTTTAATGAAAAATTATGTGTGCAGTGTGGTCTTTGCGATTCTGCCTGTCCGGAAAAAGTTGTCAGTCTACAGCAGCGAATTTTGCTGTCTCCGGAGTTGCGAAAAGAAATAAGTGTACTTAAGGAAGAAGAACCTTTTTGCTGTATCAATTGCGGCAAGGCCTTTTCTACTCCGAGCATGATTAAATTGATTACCGGACGTCTGGAAGGACATTCCATGTTTACAAAACCTGGAACGCTTGAGAGGTTGAAAATGTGTGAAGACTGCCGCGTAATTGATATGTTTAATTAAATTTAATCTTACTTTGCCTTTTACCTTAATTCAGAGGCAGTTTTATTTGAACTGTATAATATGGAGATCTTTTGAAAATTAGCGAGGAAAATCAGTTGCGTGGTGGAATGTACGCTTTTTTGGGAAGACTGCTGCGCAGCGTTCCTGACGATACATTATTTGAACAATTGGCTGCAATTGAATCTGTTTCTGTCGAAAATAATTCTGTAAAAAAGAAACAGCAGACAAAACTTGCTCAGGCACTTGGTTTGCTCAAACTTGCAGCTAAAAATGTCGACAATGAATCTTTGGAAGAAGAATATCATGCACTCTTCATTGGCCTTGGTCGTGGAGAGCTTGTGCCTTTTGGTTCCTGGTATCAAACTGGGTATCTGATGGAGAAACCTCTTGGAGTTCTTCGTCTGGATTTGCAACGTCTTGGATTTGAAAGACAGGAAGGAGTGCATGAACCGGAAGATCATGTTGCAGCACTTTGTGAAGTTATGTCGATGTTAATTCTGTCTGAAGGTTCAGCTGAAGATGAATCTGTTAAATTTTTTCGCAACCACATGGAACCCTGGATAGAACGTTTTTACAATGACCTGGAGGAAGCTGAAAATGCCTGTTTTTATCGTTCAGTTGGTACATTGGGTGCGGAGTTTAATCGCTTTGAAAAACAATACCTGGCAATGCTTAGCTGATGCAAATTTTAATTTGCCATCCAATCACACATTGCATACCTCCTTATGTTGACTCTGACAAAAGTAACAAAACAATTTGGTTCACAAATTGCCGTTGATAAGCTCGACCTGAACATTCCTCAGGGTCTTGTTTTTGGACTGCTGGGACCAAATGGTTCAGGCAAATCAACTCTATTGCGCATGATCATGGGGTTGCTGAAACCGACTTCAGGAAATATTTTAATCTTTAACAATAACTCTCCCGGTGATTTTGAGGTAAAGCATTTGTTGGGCTATATGCCTCAACAATTGGCTGTTTATCCTGGCTTGTCTGTCAGAGAGAATGTTTTGTTTTATGGCCGTTTGTATGGCATTCCGGAAACAGAACTTGAAACTCGTTTGCTGGATATTCTGGAAATGGTAGAACTCAGTTCCTGTCTGGACAATTTAGCAGCAGACCTTTCAGGTGGAATGCTACGGCGTTTAATGCTGGCAACAACTCTTATTCATCAACCATCTTTGGTTATTTTAGATGAACCTACCGCTGGCGTTGATCCTTCACTGCGTCTGCGTTTTTGGGAATGGTTTGAAGAACTGGCACATGGAGGTACCTCAATTCTGATTACTACTCACCATATCAGCGAAGCTAGCCGCTGCAACAAGGTTGCCTTTTTGCGGCAGGGCAAACTATTGGAGCATGATACTCCGGAAAAGCTGATGCAGCGTTATGATTCTGCAAATTTGGAGGAAGCCTTTGTTCAGGCTACGCAGGCAAATTTTGGAGAAATGAAATGATCGCACGTTGGATTTCCTGGCGGATAATTCGTGAAATAATGCGGGATCGTCGAACTTTGGCTTTCTTTTTTCTTGTGCCCTTGGTTGTGATGTCACTTATTTACTATGCGCTGCAGGAAGATGAAACGGCAAGGCTGGGAGTGGTTTCCAGAGGTGTGATGCGTCTCTTTGAAGCAGACTTGATGCTGACTCTGGAAGAAGAAGATATAGAGCTGGTTTCACTCGATATTCCGGATGAAGAGGTAAATCCAGAATTATTGGAAAAATTGATCTGGGCAGAATTGCGTACCGGAAATGTTGAAGGGGTTCTGTTTCTGGGAGAGCAGTTGCTGGAAGAGCGTTTTGACGGAAAGAGGGGGAGGATAGATTTTTATCTGGAAGGTTCCAGGCCAACCTTGACTGCGGCGGTTCTTGAGTCAGTTTCTTCTGCCATGGATGATTTAGCAGCTTCACTTCCTGTGGTAATTGATAGCTCCTGTTCGGCTTTTTGTGCAAACTCAGTAAATATCAAACCTTTGGATTTGGAAGAACACTATCTTTATGGTTCAGCTGATTATCGATTAATTGATTTTTTCCTGCCAGTGTTTCCTCCATTTTTTGTATTTTTCTTTACTTTTCTGATCACCACGATCACTTTCCAACGGGAGCGGATCCGGGGGACACTCGAACGGTTGTTAATTGCACCGGTTTCATTTACTCAAATCATTTTAGGCTACATAGGCGGTTTTATAATTTTTTCCGGTTGTCAGGCCGCTATCATATTGACATTTATTCTCTCACTGATTGGTTTCGAGATTACTCTCACTCAGATCGGTGCAATAGCATTTTTGACGTTATTGATGCTCCTGATTTCACTGGTATTGGGCTTGCTGGCCTCATTTCTTGCGGCAAATGAGTTTCAGGCGGTACAATTCATTCCACTGGTTATCTTGCCCCAAATATTTCTAAGTGATATGATTTGGAGCATTGATAGTTTTCCAGTATTTTTTCAGTGGATTTCCCAGGCACTACCACTGACTCATGCAAATATTGCAATGAGAAATGTTTTGCTGAAGCAACAGAACCTTTGGGAATCATGGCCCCAGTTGCTTACTCTAAGTGGATTTTTCCTTGCTATTCTCCTGCTACTGGTTTTTGTCTCAAATCGACAGAAAAACTCAGCCTGAACTTAACAGGTAGATTTGAGACATTTTGTCCTGAATGGGACATTATAGTCATCACATTTTTGATGGCATCTCAGTTTGTTAGTCAAATCACTCCCTATTTTAGACTATTTTCCCAAAACACTTGGCATTTCTATTGCTGTTTCTAAAGCAGAACATAAATTAAAATTATCACCATTATTTGTGAGGAAGAAAATGAAGAAAAAATTAACGACTGGACGTCGTAGCTTTTTGCGGGGAGTTGTGGCTGCAGGATCCGGGGCTGCTGTAGCAATGACAGCATCGAAACTGATTTCTCCGGAGGATGCACTTGCTTCACCTGAGCAGAAAGAAGATTCTAGCAAAGGATACCATCTTAGTGAGCATATAACAGCTTATTACAAAACAGCTTCATTTTAGTTTTGGTGGCAAAAAAACGGTGCTTGTTCATAGAGAACTTCAGGAAATAAGGTCAGCAACTAAAATCGGCAATTATAAGGAGATACAACGATGAAATTAATAAGAAAAAACGCTAAAGAACAAGAACTTACGCAGGAACGCTCCGGAAGCTTTAAAGGCGCTTCAATCGACAGGAGAACTTTTTTGCGTAACTCTGGTCTGGCGGCAGGAGGGACAGCAGTGACTTCAATGCTGGCTCCGGGAATGATGAAAAAAGCAGAAGCAGCTTCCGGAGGAACTACTGGTGGTGAAACTGAGACGGTACGGTCAGTTTGCACTCACTGCTCAGTTGGCTGTGGAGTTTATGCAGAAGTCCAAAACGGCGTCTGGACAGGACAGGAACCAGCCTTTGACCATCCGTTCAATCTAGGTGCACACTGTGCTAAAGGTGCTTCAGTAAGAGAACACGGTCACGGTGAACGGCGCTTGAAATATCCAATGAAGTTGGTAGGTGGTCAGTGGAAACGAGTTTCCTGGGATCAGGCTATTGAAGAAGTTGGTGAGCAAATGCTGCAAATTCGAAAAAAATCCGGTCCGGATTCAGTCTACTGGCTTGGTTCTGCAAAATTTAATAACGAACAATCTTATCTCTTCAGAAAATTTGCGGCCATGTGGGGTACTAACAATGTGGATCACCAGGCCAGAATTTGCCACTCCACTACTGTTGCAGGTGTAGCAAATACCTGGGGCTACGGTGCAATGACCAACTCCTACAATGATATTCACAATAGTAAGGCGATGTTGGTAATCGGCGGAAATCCTGCCGAAGCACATCCAGTTTCTCTACTTCACTTGTTCAAGGCCAAAGAGCAGGGTGCTAAATTGCTGGTGATTGATCCACGTTTTACCAGAACAGCAGCACATGCTGATCATTATGTACGAATCAGACCTGGAACAGACGTTCCAATTATCTGGGGTATGATGTGGCATATTTTCAAAAACGGCTGGGAGGATCAGGAATTCATCAATCAACGTGTTTACGGTATGGATGATGTGCAAGCCGAAGTTGCCAAGTGGACTCCGGATGAGGTGGAACGGGTAACAGGTGCAGATGAAGCAACAGTCAAAAAAGCTGCTCAGATCATGGCTGAAAATAAACCGGGTACATTTATTTGGTGTATGGGTGGTACTCAGCACACAATCGGAAACAACAACACACGTGCTTACTGCGCATTTCAATTGGCATTAGGCAACATGGGTAAATCCGGTGGAGGAGCAAATATTTTCCGCGGACATGATAATGTTCAGGGGGCAACTGACTTCTGTATTCTTTCGCACAGTCTACCTGGTTATTATGGTTTGTCCGGTGGGGCTTGGAAACACTGGTCACGGGTCTGGGATCTGGATTTTAACTGGGTCAAATCCCGTTTTGACCAGAAAGCCTATGAAGGTAATAAATCTCCAATGCACACAAAAGGAATTCCGGTTTCACGTTGGATTGATGGTGTTTTGGAAGATAAGAATAATATTACTCAGCAGGATAATATCCGGGCTATGGTCTTATGGGGACATGCACCAAATAGTCAAACCCGCGGTAAGGAAATGAAAGCCGCAATGGAGAAACTGGATCTGATGGTGATTATAGATCCATATCCAACGGTTTCGGCTGTGATGCACGATCGTAAAGACGGAGTATATCTGCTTCCTGCTTCAACTCAATTTGAAACATATGGTTCAGTAACAGCATCTAACCGCTCACTTCAGTGGAGAGATCGGGTAATTGCACCACTTTTTGAATCACTTCCGGATCATACTATCATGTATAAACTGGCTAAGAAGCTGGGAATGCACGAGCAGTTGACAAAAAATATTAAGATTGTCAACGACGAACCGTATATTGAGGATATAACCCGTGAATTTAATAGCGGTATGTGGACAATTGGCTATACCGGCCAGAGTCCGGAGCGGATGAAAACTCAACAGAAAAACTGGCATACTTTCAACACTACGACCTTGAAGGCTGAAGGAGGTCCTGCAGACGGAGAATATTACGGACTGCCGTGGCCTTGTTGGGGCACTGCCGACATGAAGCATCCGGGAACACCGAATCTTTATGATCCCAGCAAAGCGGTTGCGGAAGGTGGACTCAATTTCCGTGCACGTTTTGGAGTGGAAAGGGAAGGAGAAACTTTACTGGCCGAAGGTTCTTATCCGGTTGGTAACGAACTGAGGGACGGGCACCCGGAATTTAATATGGCACTGCTGGAAAAGCTGGGTTGGGATTCAGATCTGACTACTGCCGAACGTGCTGCAATTGGAAGGGTAGCCGGCAGTAAGACCAACTGGAAAACAGATCTTTCAGGCGGAATCCAGCGTGTGGCAATCAAGCATGGCTGCGCTCCATTTGGAAACGCCAAGGCTCGCGTAATGGTCTGGACATTTCCTGACCCGGTACCGATTCATCGGGAACCGCTCTATACCAGTCGACGTGATTTGGTCGCCAAGTATCCAACATATGCAGATAGAAAAAGTCATTATCGCTTGCCAACTCGTTACGAGAGTATTCAGGCGGAAGATTTCACCAGCAGGTATCCGCTGATATTAACCAGCGGACGTCTGGTGGAATATGAAGGTGGTGGTGATGAAACTCGCTCTAATCCATGGCTGGCAGAATTACAGCAGGATATGTTTGCAGAGATTAATCCCAAAGACGCAAATGATAATGGCATACAGGACGGTCGGGATATCTGGCTGGAAGGTGCAGAGGGAGCACGCGTTAAAGTCAAAGCGATGGTGTCTCAACGGGTTGCTCCTGGAGTTGTCTTTATGCCTTTCCATTTTGGTGGACATTTTGAAGGCAAAGATTTGCGTAGCAAGTATCCAAAAGGAAGTGATCCATATGTGTTGGGAGAAGCAGCAAATACGGCAATGACTTATGGATATGATTCTGTCACTCAAATGCAGGAGACTAAGTGCTCGCTGTGTAAAATTGAACTGGCCTAACTGAGATAAAAAGGAGAACCAATGGCTCGAATGAAATTTCTCTGTGACGCCGAACGTTGCATTGAATGCAATGGTTGCATCACAGCTTGTAAAAATGAAAATGACGTCCCCTGGGGTATTAACCGCCGCAGGGTCGTAACTCTTAAAGACGGAGAACCGGGAGAGAAGTCTATCTCGGTCGCCTGTATGCACTGTACAGACGCACCTTGTCAGGCAGTTTGTCCGGTGGACTGTTTCAGTACCACTCCGGATGGAGTTGTTTTACACAACAAGGATATGTGTATAGGTTGCGGCTACTGTTTCTATGCCTGTCCGTTTGGAGCACCTCAGTTTCCACAAAATGAAGCATTTGGTGTACGCGGAAAGATGGACAAATGTACTTACTGTGCAGGTGGTCCTGAAACAGCAGATGGCTCTGCGGAAGAACAACAGAAGTATGGTTCCAACCGTTTGGCTGAAGGCAAGTTGCCTCTCTGTGCCGAAATGTGTGCAACCAAAGCTCTGCTGGCCGGTGACAGTGATCAGATTTCGCAAACCTACACTGCACGGATACTTCAACGCGGAGGACGACCTCAAACTTGGGGCTGGTCCAGCGCTTACGGGGAATAAAGGAGATGCTATGTTGAATTCCGATACAAAAACTGCAGTTTCAGAAGTGAATCGCAGAAGGAAAAGAAACCGCAGAATAATGTGGACCTTTGTTGCCATGTGGCTGATGGTAGTTTTGGCACCAATTCCGGGTTATTTTATGACCACGGAAACAGTGCAGGCCAAGGGTGAGTTCACCGAAAATCCGCGCTCCAACTATTGGGGAGAGGTGCGGAATGCAGCAAGTGGTTACACAACAGACCGTGGTCTGGAAGCAGGAATATTGGTTGATGATGCCGGTGAAAACTGGCGTGTTCTGCGTAATGATACAATCCTGCCTTATGGTGCCTGGTTGCTAGCATTTGTGATTGTGGCAATCGGTGCATATTTTATGTTTGCCGGACCAATGAAAATTGAAGGCAAACTTTCCGGTATTAAAATCAAACGCTGGAATCTCTATGATATCTGTATTCACTGGATTGTTGCAGTAACATTCTTTGTGATGTCAATCAGTGGTCTGATACTGCTCTATGGACGAGCAGTTTTGATTCCACTCTTTGGCAGAGAAGGTTTTGCCGGACTGGCAATGCTTTGTAAAGATGTTCATAATCTGCTTGGGATACCGTTTTCTGTGGCTTTATTGATGATGATTTTACCATGGCTGAAGGACAATGTATTTCGTTCGGAAGATGCAGAATGGTTGTCTCAGGCTGGCGGCATGTTTGGTGGAAAGCATCCTTCATCCGGCAAGAATAATGCGGGTGAAAAAATGTGGTTCTGGCTGCTAACAATAGGTGGCACAGTTTTAGTCGTCTCAGGATTTGTGCTGGTTATGCCGAACCTCGAACAACTGCGTGGCACAATGATCACCATGCATATTCTCCATTCTGTTAGCGGTTTAATATTGATTGCTGTTTCAATTGGGCATTCTTATATGGGAAGTGTTGGAATAGAAGGCGCTTTCGATGGTATGGTTAGCGGTGAAGTCGATGCAGTCTGGGCAAAACAGCATCATGATTTGTGGTATTCGGACAAAATGCTGAAAAAATAGCTTCAGCATTTTCCGCAGCAGCCAAATCGAAAAAGCCGGTCAGTTCTGTGGCAGTTCAGGCTGGAACATTGACTGCTGATGTTTTAGTAGTCATGGTTGTTGCAAAATAAATTAAGACTCATTTCTGCAAAAAGGAGGTCTCTATTCTGAGACCGCCTTTTTGCTTTCTAACAGCCTCCTTAGTATATCCCACAAGGTTAAAATACTTCTTGTTTATCTTGCAAAAGCAATTGCATTTTGAGAAAATCCTCCGTTTATCAAGCTTTATTATATGCTTCATTTAATATTATATTTGAAGCTGCATTTTTAGTATGAGTTATATCTTGCAAGATATTCTCAAATATATTTTATAAATCATTTTAGCTGATGACCTCAAAAGCTGATATCCGTATGCGCGGATTCCTCAAGCGCACTGCAGTTAAAACATTACTGTCTTTAATCATGAAACATTCCCAGCAGTTGTCTGCAGAAGAGATTCCGACTGTTGAAGCATGTGGTCGGGTTTTGGTACAGGATATAGTTTCTCCAGCAAATGTCCCAAATTTTGACCGCTCTGCTATGGATGGTTATGCCCTGGATGCAGAGTCGACTTTTGGAGCATCTGAGTATAATCCGTTAATGTTTCAGGTTGTAGGACAAGTAACTCCAGGAGAAAGTTATCAAGAGCGAATTCAACCGGGAGAAGCACTGAGTATTATGACTGGAGGACCACTGCCAAAAGGAACAAATGCTGTGTTGATGGCAGAACATGCAGAAAGAGATGGTGATCAAATACAGGTTTTGGAAGCAGTAGCTCCAGGGAAACACGTAGGTCAAATTGGTGAAGATGTTAAACAAAATCAAATTTTACTCAAAAAAGGCAGGTGTCTTCGTCCTCAGGATATTGCAGTGCTGGCCAGTGTTGGCCTGAGCAGAGTTGAAGTTGTTCGTAAACCTGTAGTTGAATTGTTGATAACCGGAAATGAGTTGTTAAAACCAGGAGCACAGCCCAGTGGAGTACACATCATAGATTCCAACTCGGTGATGCTGACTCCATTAATTGAGCGAGATGGTGCAGTATTGAAAGCAGTGCACCAGCTACCGGATGAGCGAGCTTTAATCCGTCAGCATTTAAGAGATTCTACTGCAGATTTAATTTGTATGACAGGAGGAACATCAGTAGGAATTGAAGATCATGGACCAACTCTGGTAGAGGAGCTTGGTGAATTATTAGTACACGGAATTCCCATGCGACCTGCAGCTCCCACGGGATTTGGTTTGATTGCAGGTACTTCTGCCGAAAAAAGGAAAAAAGTATTTTTACTTCCTGGTAATCCTGTTTCCTGTTTATCTGCTTATGATTATTTTGTAGGACGTGCTTTGAGATTAATGGGCGGACGATCTGCAGAATGGCCGTACCGTACTAAGATGGTGAAGCTGGCAACTAAAATTTCTTCAGAGATTGGCAGAATTGAATATGTCCGTTTACGAATTGAAGATGTACAGGCTTTTTTGATTGCAGCAGGAGGTGCCTCAATTCTCTCATCCACTACTCTGGCAGATGGATTTTTGTTGACAGAAGAAGATTCAGAAGGCTATGCAGAAGGTGAAGAAGTACAAGTCTGGCTCTATGATGCTTGATACAGTTTAAAAATAGATAATTATTTTATGCGAAAAATACTAATTTGGTTTTTGTGTTATTTCTTTTGCGGATTTTTTGTGCAAGCGGAACCAATCCGCTTGGCAACTACAACCAGCACTGAAAACTCTGGTCTGCTGCAGGAGCTTCTACCAAATTTTGAAAAAAAGACGGGATATCAGGTTCACGTTCTTTCAGTCGGAACAGGACATGCTCTGCGTATGGGACAGGATGGGAATGTGGATGTGGTACTGGTTCATGCACCAAAAGCAGAAATGCGTTTTTTAGCCGCAGGATATGGAATAAACAGACGGAGTGTGATGCTCAATGATTTTGTTTTTGTTGGGCCGGAAAAAGATCCGGCAGCAATAAGAGGAGAACGTGATGCAGTGAGAGCACTCCAGAAGATAGCACGCGGCAAACATCTTTTCGTCTCACGTGGTGACGATTCTGGTACTCATAAAAAGGAGCTGTATCTTTGGAATAAAGCTGAATGGAAGCCTGAAAGAAAGTGGTATCGCGAAGCAGGGCAGGGTATGGGACGTGTTCTGCAAATGGCGAATGAATTAAATGCCTACACAATATCTGATCGTGGCACATGGCTGATGCTGCGTTCAAAATTGTTGCTCAAATTGTTAGTCGAAGGAGATCCTGAGTTGAGCAATCCCTACAGTATTATTGCAGTCAATCCTGCACGTTACCCGGGGATCAATTATTTAGGTGCAATGTCACTGATTGCCTGGTTGACCTCAGTCGAAGGTCAAAAACTAATCGGAAATTTTCGCTTAGCCGGTCAATCTTTATTTTTACCAACTGCAATTAATAATTAAAATGAACGGATTGCTAACTACTTTTCAACAGGCATTGCAATTATTGTTAGCCGGAGATCAGGAGCTCTGGACGATTGTTTTTCTTTCATTTTCAGTTTCACTCAAAGCAATTATAATTACTACTCCACTGGCCTTGCTGCTTGCATTTGCCTTAACACACGGAAAGTTTGCCGGAATTAGAATTATTCTGACATTTATTAATTCTCTGCAGGCAGTCCCCACAGTTGTCATCGGATTATTTCTATATGTCTTGTTATCCCGACAAGGGCCATTTGGAGATTTAAGGTTATTATTTACTCAAACCGCAATGGTTGTGGGGCAAATGTTACTTTGTTTTCCAATTCTGGTTGCACTGGGTTATGCTGCCATCAAAACTGTAGATCGCCGCGTCTGGGAAACAGCCCGTACTTTGGGGGCTCCAGTTTGGTTCAGCATGCTGACGGTATTATATGAAGTCCGATTTGGATTGGTGGCTGCTGTTTTGACAAGTTTTGGCAGAGTTATCTCTGAGGTTGGAATTTCGATGATGGTTGGAGGTAACATCATGGGGTACACCAGAAATATTACTACTGCGATTGCTCTGGAAACCAGCAAGGGGGAATTTGCACAAGGTATTGCACTCGGTCTTGTTTTGTTGACACTGGCCTTTCTGCTGTCAGTTCTTCTGAGCTACCTTCAAGGCAGTAAGGAGTTCAGCAGATGAAAGAACCATTGTTTCTGTTTCGGGGAATTAATAAAACTTTTGCGGAAAGTCAGGTCTTGCTCAATGTGGATATATCTTTATGTCAGGGAAACTGTATTTTGCTGTCTGGCAAAAACGGCACTGGAAAAAGCACTTTGCTGAAAATAATTGCCGGACTTGAAATTCCGGATGTGGCTGAAATCGTTATTTCAGGAAAATCTGAAAGTTGGAAAAAAACAATCACTGAAGTTCGAAAAGCAATTATATATCTGCATCAGCAACCGCTACTGTTCAGTGGAACTGTAGAAGCAAACATTGCTTATGGATTACGTTTTACCTCCTTGAACATCAAACAACGCAGTGAGTCAGTCAAAACGGCACTTGCCTGGGCAGGTTTGACCAAATTGGCAAAACAGCAGGCAAATACCTTGTCCGGAGGTGTCCAGCAGAGAGTTGCTTTTACCCGTGCCTGGATTTTGAAACCGAAAGTTTTATTGCTGGATGAACCAATGGCGAATATGGATCACGAATCGCGGATACAGGCCTGTAATTTACTGCTCCGCATGAAATCTGCAGGGATGTCAATAGTAATCACCAGTCATGTTTTGCAGTATTTTGACGGACTTGCTGATCAGCACTTTAAACTCAAACATGGACGATTGGAAACTGCAAAGGTTTCAAAGAAAAAGGAAAGTCCGGCAGCATAACGAGTAATCTCAATTATAATGAATCTTGACAATTCACAATATGGAACTACAATCACCACCACTACTTGGCTTTTGTGCTTTTAGTGGTACCGGAAAAACTACCCTCTTGACTCATCTGATTCCGGAATTGAAAGGACGTGGTTTAAGAATTGGTCTGGTAAAACACGCACACCATCTATTTGATATTGATCGGCCGGGAAAAGACAGTTTTGAACTGCGAAAAGCTGGTGCAAATGAAATCTTGGTGGCCTCAGCCAAACGTTGGGCAATGGTACATGAATCACCGGAAAAAACCGGAGATCCTGTATTGGAAGATTTATTGCTTCATTTGAGTTTGAGTGAACTGGATCTGGTTTTAGTTGAAGGTTTCAAGCATGAGGCCTTGGCAAAAATTGAAGTTCACAGGCCCAGTCTGGGAAAACCGTTTCTATTTCCGGATGTGCCGGGTGTTATTGCGTTTGCCACAGACAAATTACCCGACAAAACAGTACCACTACCAGTTTTGGATTTAAATAAAATTGATGAAATTGCAAATTTTATCATTAAACGATTTTTAAAAAATATTTGAAAACTATTATAATTATGCTGATTTGTCAGTCAGGCTTTTAAATAAATTAAATGAACAATCATTCACGTAATTCCACAGTTGCAAAAGGAAAGGCAAACCTGGATTCGACTTCCGCAGAGCCTTTTCCTGATATTCAGCAGCAGGCATTCTCAATTTTGATTCTGGACATTTCAGGAGAAATGCAGGATCTCCTCAAAAAGGGAGTGTTGCCAATTTGTACAATGTTGAAGCTGGTAACAAATATACCAGCAGCCGAAGAGTTACTGAATCACTACCATTTTGATTTACTGATTGCTGATATAAACGGTAATGATTTGCAGGATGTGAAACAGGTGAAATCCTTGCTAAATCAAACAAAAACAAAAGTTATATTTTGTTCTATTGATCCTAATGTGGACACGGTATTGGCTGCCCTCAGGATGGGAGCAGTTGATTTTCTGCAAAAGCCTTTTCAACTGGAGCAAATGTTGAAAAGCGTGCAGTACGAGATTCAACGCCGTTTAGAGTTGTTGAATCCAGCTGAATCTGCTCCAAAGAATGTAGATAGTCTTGAACATAACCTGGGAGGTTTGATAGGCAAGTGTGAGATAATGAAGGGGATGTGTGATGTTATTTGTCAGATAGCTCCCACACCCTCTACAGTACTGTTGGAAGGGGAATCTGGTACAGGCAAAGAAATAGTGGCGCAGACAATTCACAGCTTAAGTGGACGCAGTGGCCCTTTTGTACCAGTGCATTGCGCCTCAATTTCACCTCAGTTACTGGAAAGCGAATTGTTTGGGCACACAAAAGGAGCATTTACGGGAGCACACCAGGCACGTGAAGGTCTTTTCAATCATGCCAGTGGTGGAACCTTGTTTCTTGATGAAATTGGCGAGATGCCCCTTGGAATGCAGGTCAAGCTCTTGCGTTTCATGGAGGAAGGTACTATCAGACAGGTAGGTGCAAATGAAGAAAAAATTGCGGATGTACGTATCATTGCAGCCACAAACAGAACTTTAGCGGATGAAGTGAAATCAGGAAATTTTCGTGAAGATCTTTATTTTCGACTGAATGTACTCCTGATACATTTACCTCCGCTTCGAAAACGCCTTGAAGACATTCCTCTGCTGGCACGACATTTTTCAGATGCACTGGCTCCAAGACTTAAACGCTCACCACTGGAGTTCAGTCAAGCCAATTTGGAATTTTTTAAAAATTATGACTGGCCTGGTAATGTGCGGGAGTTGAAGAATTTGATTGAACGTTCTCTGCTGCTGAACCTGCCTCTTGAAGAGTGCTATCAAAAAGAGAGTTATGCTACAAAGAAATTGCCTGCAGATACGGCTGGTGCAGCAAAACTGGAATTAAGTCAGGTGGAAAAAAATCATATTTTGAAAGTGCTTGATGCAGCCGAAGGCAACAAATCCGAAGCATCCAGACAGTTGGGAATTGCCAGAAAAACTTTGGAACGAAAACTCAAAGAGTGGAATTCTTAAGTTAAAGAATTTAGAAAAAGTAGTCTCATGTCATTACGCTGGACGAATTGCTTGAGGCTGATGAAGAAGCTCAGTCAGTAAAAAACAACTCTAAATATCACCTCCCCAGATCAATTTCCCAGTTTCTCCAAAATCATAACCTTCTAACTGTTTAGCAAGTCTTAGAATTGCAGGTGAGCGCAGTTGTTCCATGAAAGTCTGAAAGATTTTACGGAAATAGACATCACGTCTTACTGCAAAGTCTAAATTTTCCCAGCTATGTTTGATGAAATCCAAACCAAACTCTGTTGCCACGCTTTGTGGTCCCGGTGCCGCATCCAGTTGTCCGGAAACAATTAGAGCTGCTGTTTCACGGTTTGAAAAGACTTTAGTTGTTGAATGCAAATCCTTTTTTTTAAAACTGTGTTGTGTCAAAATTTGATTAAAAAAATGCTGTGTACCGGAACCATCGTGTCGAATACCCCATTTAAATTTTGATACCAGCAACTTTTCGAGCGTCTTGTCAGTTGATTTTAATGCCGGATTCAGCATTATTCCTCTCTCTCTTTTAAAGGCCCGAACAAGAATCCACTGCTGATACTTTGTGTGATTCTGCAATAAGGCAGGATGCCGTTTTGAGCTTTCATCAGCCGCTCCCCAATGCAGACAGCTGGCGTTCACACGTTGTGCGGACAATAATTCAAGTCCAAGCCTGGTACCAGTTCCTGTGTAGCTGACGAGGGCATGCGACTGCATTTCGTTTGCAAGCCGGACCAGTGCCCTGAAAAGTAGCGGATCTTCACTGCCGGCAACCACCAGCCTGTCAGTAAAGACCCCACCATGTGCGGACTCCATCATCCAGCGGTCGATCAATTCACGAGGAAACATCCATTTGCCGGTGACTTTTGTTGCAGGAATTTTTTCCTCAGTTGCCAGTGCGTAGATTTTTTTTTCATTTAACTGTAGATATTCAGCAACCTGCCTGACGGTCATGAAACGCTGCGGATCATCCTTAGTACTCATGTCTCTCTTTCCGCTTCAAAACGACGCTCCCGCCGGTTTCTTTCATGTCCCTCCAGCTGAGTTTCGGTTTGTGAGTAAGTCTCCGGGCGGGAAGAGTTCTTTTCAGCAGGTTTGGCATCTAAAACCATTGTTTCTGCGCCATTGTAAACTAAAAAGTGTTTTCCGCCAGCACGTGCAATTACGGTTACGCCCAGTTTTTTTGCCAACTCCATTCCCATTTGAGTAATACCTGCACGTGAAAATAAAACCGGAATTCCCATTTGGGCTACTTTAATCACCATTTCTGAGGTCAATCGTCCCGTAGTATAAAACAACTTGTCGTTACCATTAATGTCCTCCAAAAGCATGTGTCCAGCGATGGCATCTGTTGCATTGTGACGTCCAACGTCTTCAATAAACACCTCAATCTTTTCATCTTTGCACAAAGCACAGCCGTGTACTGCTCCTGATTTTTTATAAACTTCGTTGTGTTCTCTAATATTATGCAGTAGGCGATAAAAAGAGGATTGGTATAAAGTAGGAGTTGGCAGATTAATTTGGTCTAAATTATCCATTAAATCACCAAATACTGTACCCTGTCCACAGCCGGAAGTCACCGTGCGTTTTTCAAGTAGTTTTTCCCATTCTCCAATTCCATTTTGTGTTACCACAACTGCGGAGTCAATGTCCCAATCAACTTGTACTGCTTTCAATTCTTCCGTGTTTTTTATGAAACCCTGATTGTGCAGATAACCGATTACCAGCAATTCCGGATATTTGCCTAAGGTCATCAGGGTCACGATTTCCCTTTTGTCAACATAGAGCGTCAGTGGACGTTCTCCGGTAATGTGAGTTTCCCGTTTTTTACCGGACTGGTCCATGACTGTTACAGGGTATGAGGCTTCCACACCGGCATTTGTCATTACCGGCCGGTAGTTCTTAGCTGTTTGACTCATGTAAGATTATTTTTATCATTATTTGTTTTCTAAATGGATTATGCTGTTTGACTGCTCTAAATATTTCAGACAACGTGTCAATTAAAACTCAAGACTCTACAAAATAAAGTTCGAAACAGCCAACTATTTTTGTTGCAAATTTCACCCTGAAATGAAGTAATTAACAAGCTCGCCAGGTAATCCTTAGGTCAAGATAATACGTGATCAACTCAAACGCAAGACAGTATGATTTTACAGTAAAAGTTAATATATACGTATATTTGCATACGTATATTTGCTAATAGTTTTGAGTTGATGTTTTTGGAATACTGGAAGTACTGATTCGATAAAGGATCGGTGTTTGTGTTAATTAT
>JACKQG010001022.1_pt1 | contig 39416 bp, 40 predicted proteins | sample 8237621 | NCBI WGS metagenome assembly JACKQG01 (sample SAMN15677084, study PRJNA649215) | marine metagenome | biome: marine; feature: Black Sea; material: saline water; isolation source: suspended particulate matter (SPM) from the Black Sea western gyre | collected 2013-06-09/2013-06-10 | depth... | reverse complement strand
TCGATGAATTATCCGATACGACCAGAGGAAGTGGAGGCTTCGGCAGTACAGGGAAGTGATTTAGCACTCTAATCAAAGAGTGCTAAAAAGTATTGTATTCAATCTTAAATAACATATAATTTCCGCGCTGCCTAAAGGCATTCTACTGGAAGACAAACAATACATAATAACAACAACATAAAAATAGGAGTTAAATGATGGCTCTAAACATCAAACCACTGGCTGACCGTGTCGTGGTGGAAGCTGCTGCCGCAGAGGAAAAATCTTCTGGCGGTATTATTCTTCCGGACACAGCACAGGAAAAGCCTCAACAAGGAACAGTTGCAGCAGTCGGTCCTGGCAAAGCCAGCGATGCCGGTACAATTGTTGAAATGACTGTTAAAGCAGGTGACAAAGTGTTATACGGAAAATATTCCGGATCCGAAGTCACCCATGACGGAAAAGAATATTTAATCATGCGCGAGAGTGATATTCTCGCTATTCTGTAAGGAGGATAGAAGCAATGGCTAAAGAAATTACATATAGTCTTGAAGCGCGTAACGCCCTAAAATCCGGTGTAGACCAACTGGCTGATGCCGTAAAAGTCACACTGGGACCTAAAGGTCGCAACGTCGTTATTGAAAAGAAATTTGGCGCTCCCACTGTCACCAAGGATGGTGTAACGGTTGCCAAGGAAGTTGAAGTTGCAGATAAACTGGAAAACGTCGGTGCCCAGATGGTCAAGGAAGTTGCTTCCAAGACATCTGACATTGCAGGTGACGGTACAACCACTGCCACCGTTTTGGCTCAAGCACTCGTGGCTGAAGGGTTGAAAAATGTGACAGCCGGTGCGAACCCCATGTCTATTAAACGTGGTATTGATGCCGGTCGTGATACAGTCGTTGAAGCTTTACAATCACAAAGTAAGGATCTTCCCGATAGCGAACAGATCGCAAATGTCGCCACCATTTCAGCTAACGATGATCGTGAGATCGGCGAAAAAATCGCCGAAGCCATGGATAAAGTCGGTAAAGATGGTGTGATTACAGTGGAAGAAAGCAAAACAGCAGAAACATTCCTCGAATTCGTGGAAGGTATGCAGTTTGACCGTGGATATCTCTCACCTTATTTCGTGACCAATTCTGAATCCATGGAAGCGGAAATGGAAGATGCTTATATCCTGATCTATGATAAAAAGCTCAGCAATATGAAAGACTTGCTTCCTTTATTGGAAAAAGTAGTTCAGACTGGTAAGCAAATCATGATTATCGCAGAAGATGTTGAAGGCGAAGCTCTGGCAACTCTCGTGGTGAATAAATTGCGTGGTACGTTTAAAGTATTGGCAGTGAAAGCACCTGGATTTGGTGATCGTCGTAAAGCGATGCTGGAAGATATTGCTGTATTAACGGGTGGAACAGTTATCTCTGAAGATGCCGGTTATAAACTGGAAAATGCTACACTTGAATATCTCGGAACTGCCAAACGAATTGTGTCTGATAAAGATGATTCAACTATCGTTGATGGCGGCGGTACGAAAGATGCCATTATGGCTCGTATCAATGAGATCAAAGTTCAGATTGATAAAACATCCTCCGATTACGATCGCGAAAAGCTCCAGGAACGCCTGGCTAAGCTTTCCGGCGGTGTTGCTGTTATCAATGTGGGTGCTGCTACTGAAGTGGAAATGAAAGAAAAGAAAGCACGCGTAGAAGATGCTCTTCATGCAACTCGCGCCGCAGTGGAAGAAGGAATTATTCCCGGTGGTGGTGTCGCTCTTTTGAGAGCACAGGATGCGCTGGATAAATTGAAGCTTGAAGGCGGACAATCTGTAGGTGTCGACATTTTACGTCGTGCTCTTGAAGCTCCCATTCGCCAGATTTGCGAAAATGCTGGTGCTGAAGCTTCTATTGTCGTACAAAATGTACGTGATAATAAAGGTGCGTATGGTTTTGATGCCCGTGATGAAAGTTATGTGGATATGTTCAAAGCCGGAATCATTGATCCAACTAAAGTTGCTCGCGTGGCTGTGGAAAATGCCTGCTCAATAGCCGGTATGATTCTCATCACAGAAGCTGCTGTAACAGAGATCCCTGAAAAGGATCCGCCAATGCCTCCAATGGGTGATCCCGGAATGGGTGGCATGGGTGGAATGATGTAATTCCAATCATCAAACTAAAAAGCCCTCCTGAAAATTCGGGAGGGCTTTTTTATTTCTATACGTTGACTAAAGAACATTACGGGAAGTAACTTTATTTTTCTCATGGGTATCATTCGTTTAAAGAACATGCAGTTTTATGGCTACCACGGTGTTAGTGAATCAGAAAAACACTTGGGTGGAAAATTTGAAGTGGATGTTGAAATGAAGACAAATCTTCAAGAAGCTTTTGCTTCAGATAACCTTGAATCAACCATTGATTATGAAGCTATTTATAAAACTGTGGACAATTGTGTAAAAAATGACAACTATTATTTAATTGAATCCTTGGCTAATTCTATTGCCATAGAAATTCTTGCTCAATTTTCTGTTTCAGAAATAACTGTGCGCGTACGTAAACCTCATGCGCCTATCAACGGAATGCTGGATACAGTCGAAGTGGAAATTTCCCGTAAAAAAGAAAACGATGCCTGAATCCGGATTTTTATCATTGGGTTCAAATCTAGGTGATCGTGAATCGAATCTAGCCGGTGCGATTACAGCCCTATCTACTTATAATGAAATAAATAAAATAGAAAGTTCTTCTTTTTATAATTGTCCGCCGTTATTCAATTTAGATCAACCGGAATTTTTGAACGCTGTTGTATCTTATGAAACAGACTTTTCCTCATTTGATTTATTTGACGCCTGTCGAAATGTGGAAAAATTACTGGGTCGTCCGGAAAAACGAGAAAAAAATTCGCCGCGAACCATCGATATTGATATACTGACTTACGGGAATTCATTTTTAGAAACAGAACAATTAACCATTCCCCATTCTGACTTGGCAAATCGTAAATTTGTATTGGTACCATGGGCTGAACTTGCTCCAGAATTCAAGGTGCCGGTATTTAATATGACAGTAACAGAATTATTAAACATGTGTCCGGATCCTTCCAATGTGATTAAACACGTTATGGAAAAAAACGCATGAGAAATTTGTACTATGTAGCCATCGAAGGCCCCATTGGTGTAGGTAAAACCAGCTTGGCGAATTTACTTTCTGAACGCCTGGGCGCACGACTCATACTTGAAGGATTTGGAGGCAATCCATTTTTGTCTGATTTTTATGAAGAACCGGAGCGCTATGCATTCCAGACACAGCTTTATTTTTTATTACAGCGCTATCAGCAGCAACAGGAATTACGCCAGGTGGACATGTTTCATAACCTTCTTATTGCTGACTATATGTTTGTAAAAGACAGGTTATTTGCATCCCTGAATTTGGATGAAAAAGAAATGTCATTATATGACACAGTCGCTAACCTGTTGGAAAAGAATGTGATTAATCCTGACCTTGTGATTTATTTACAGGCGGATACAGATACGCTTATGCGCAATATCGCCGGACGAGGTCGTGACATGGAAAAAAATATATCGGAAGAATATATTGATGCCTTGAACCAACTTTATACCGAATATTTTTTCCGTTATCAGGATACACCTTTAGTGATCATTAATACCAATAATATAGACTTTGTTAATAACCAGCAAGACCTGGATGAAGTGATCAATTACATCCGCCAGCCCGTGTCAGGAACAAAGTTTTTTAATCCCGTTTCACCCTAATTCATGTTTAAAACATTATTAATATTGGTGTTGGTTTTTGCCGGTTACAGGTTTATAAAAAATATCCGTTTGGTGCAAAAGAATCCGCCAAAAAAAGTAAAAACGGATTATCAGAATATGGACATCCAAGATGCCGAATATAAGGATATTGATGATGAATAAATATGTGTCAATCTTATTTAAGGATTGCAGTACGTGCCGTGACTACGGTTTACTCGTTTTAAGAATCGGAATTGGTTATTTGATTTTGACAAATCATGGCTGGGATAAGCTCACCGGCGGTCCCGAACGCTGGGAAGGGTTAGGAACTTTTGGAATGCAGCATTTAGGTATCACATTTATACCGGTCTTTTGGGGATTTATGGCTGCATTTTCAGAATCCATAGGCGCAATCATGATTGGATTAGGTTTAGGTACCCGCATCGGCGCCGGATTATTAATGATTACCATGCTGGTGGGTGCAAACATGCATATCACGACTGGAAAAGGAAGTCCGGAGATGGCACTGATTTATGCGTTTGCAAGTGCTGCAATTATGCTGGCAGGCGCCGGTGACTTCAGTCTCGATAAAATACTGTGTTCAAAAGATAAATGAAATCAGTCCGCATTCATGAACATGGTGGAACTGATGTTTTGCGAGTTGAAGATATTCCCGCACCCGAACCCAAAGCGGGCCAGGTGTGCATCCGGTTAAAAACATCAGCCTTAAATCATCTCGATATTTGGGTTCGCAAAGGAATTCCCGGTGTACCACTGCCGTTGATAATGGGTAGTGACGGCGCCGGTGAAATATATCAACTTGGTGAAAATGCAGACAAATTTAGCATCGGCGATCCTGTCATCGTGCAACCGTTGGTGTATTGCAGTGAGTGTCGTAACTGTCAATCCGGAAATGAAAATCTATGTGAAAAAATGGGTATCCGCGGCGAATCAACGGATGGAACTAATTGTGAATTTATTGTACTGGATGAAAAATTTGTAGAGCCAAAACCGGATAATATTTCCTTTGCAGAAGCAGCCGCTTTTCCATTGGTTGGACAAACAGCGTATCAAATGCTTGTTAATCGGGCAAAAATTCAACCGGGCGAAAATGTACTTGTTTGGGGTGCCGGTTCCGGTGTGGGACACATGGCGGTTCAGATTGCAAAAATCATTGGGTGCAATGTGATTGCCACAGCCGGATCCGATGAAAAATGCGCATTCGCAAATGAACTTGGAGCAGATAAGGTCATTCATCATTATAAAGATAATGTTGCTGAAGAAATCAAAACGTTTTGCGGTAAAGTAGATGTTGTATTTGAACATGTGGGTTCAGCGACGTGGGATGTGTCCATGAATGTATTGAACAAAGGCGGGCGAGTTGTAACCTGCGGTGCCACAACGGGCCCAAAAGCGACCATCGATCTGCGGCATTTATTTTTCAAGCAACAGACAGTATTAGGATCCACCATGGGAAATGCAGATGCATTTACTCAGGTTATCAAACGTGTTGAAGATGGGCAATTAGAACCTCGTGTTGATAAAACATTTTCCTTGGATGATATAGCAGTTGGGCATGAATATCTGGAACACAGTGAACAGTTTGGAAAAGTGGTAATAGAAATATGAAAACAAAAATGTACACTTTGCAAAAGTTAAAAACGTCCGCAAAGTTAAATGCGAAGATTCTTCTCATTAGTTTCCTCTTTATAGCAGCTCTTTCAGCCGTTGAAGGATTCAAGGGCTTCGGATTGCAAGTAGGTGAGCAGGGCACAGGCGTATTTTTTCATCAGTCATGGCGATCATCATCTAATTTGCAGTGGCTTTTTCATGGCAGTATTTTTGATGTAAAAGGTGATGAACAATTAATGGTTTACGATTATTATACCGGACAATACCGATCCGTTGGGGATAAATATGTATTAATTGTTCCCTTGTTTGGTGGTGGAAAATATTTTCCTTTTGCAGATAAAATTGCCAATAATTTTGCTCCATTTGTAACGGTGCAATTTGGTCCAGTATTAACCATTGATGGCGCTGAAAGTGATAAATTTTCTACTCGTTGGGGGAAATCGAAGGGGCTTTGGTCCTTTGGTGGCTACGCCGGTGTAGGAATTGATTTTTTAATGGTTAATGGAATGATGGTATCTGCAGGCGCCGGTTTGGATATACTGCCTATGAATGGTGTCGTCGACGGTGAAAAACATTATAATGGTGCTATAATCCAAATTGGGTTTAATTGGCTGCGCTAATGGCCGACGAATACTTCTTTTATATTTCTCCCCATAATATTAGGAAAAACAGCTTCACTCTTGATGCAGAAGAAACACATCATGCATTTAATGTTTTACGCTTAAAAGTCGATGATGAAATCTGGTTACTGGATGGATTGGGTACTGCATACAAGGGAATCATAAAACAAAATGGTCAGGAAGTCTCCGGTGAAATCATTGCAGAATCCCCGGGTTTTTCTGAAACAAATGTAAAAATGCATATTGCAGTTGGACTTATCAAACGAGATCGGTTTGAATGGCTTTTGGAAAAAGCTGTGGAATGCGGTGCTGTGTCCATCACACCATTGTTGTTGGACAGATGTGTAAAAAAATTATTGAATATGAAACGATCACAAAAAATAGTCAAGACGGCTGCAAAACAATGCGGACGCAGTTGCTTCCCGGTTGTCCATGTACCAATATCTTTAAATCAATATTTGAATAATGCTGTAGGACACATTGTTTGCCTGAACAGCCATGGTGAGCAATCCTTAGCTTCTTGGCAAAAAGATGTTCAGCCCAATGAAGTTACCTTGTTGATTGGCCCGGAAGGGGACTTTTCTGAAAATGAAATAGCAGAGATTAAAGAAAATAATATTCCAATCGTTTCTTTGGGCAACAGGCGTTTGCGGACAGAGACTGCGGTTATGACAGCGTTGAATATTATAGAACATATTTGATGGAAGATGGTGAGTGGTTAATGGTAACTGGTAATTGGTAATTAGTGTGAGATCGTTAATAAAAAGGTATGGAGAGATCATATGAATAATTGTCTTTTTTGCAAAATAATAGCGGGAGAAATTCCTTCGGACAAGGTGTTTGAGAATGATAAAATTTTTGCTTTCCGGGATATTGATCCCAAAGCGCCCACACATATTCTCATAATACCCAAGGAACATATTACTACAACGAATGATTTGAATGTATCACATAAAACACTTGTGGGTGAAATAATGCTAACCGCGAAAGAAATTGCAGAACAGGAGGGAATTGCAGACTCGGGTTATCGCACAGTGTTTAATTGCAACCGGGATGGCGGGCAGGCTGTGTATCATATTCATCTCCATTTATTAGGCGGACGACAGATGAATTGGCCGCCGGGTTAAATGTAGCATTCTCCTCTAAAAATATATAAATTCCTCCACCACAAATCAGCCAAACCAGCAATAAGTGTATATATCAGATCTAAACATCCACGGATTTAAATCCTTTGCCAAAAAGGACAACCTAAAATTTGGCGAAGGAATTACAGCAATCGTTGGTCCCAACGGCTGCGGAAAAACAAACATTGTCGATGCCATTCGCTGGGTTCTGGGCGAGCAGAAATACAGCGTTCTCCGAAGCGGAAAAATGGAGGATGTTATTTTTAGCGGTGCCGATACGGCGAAACCCTTAAGTGTTTGCGAAGTGTCTCTCACCGTCCATAATAATAAAGGTAAACTGCCCTTGGAGTATAACGATGTTGAGATCGGGCGTCGCGTATTTCGAAACGGCGATAGCGAATATTTTATCAATCGTACACCGTGCCGCTTAAAGGACATTCAAGACCTTTTCATCGATACGGGCATGGGAGCCGATGCCTATTCGGTCATCGAACTGAAGATGATTGAACAGATTCTCTCTGAAACGACCGATGACCGCAAACGAATGTTTGAAGAAGCGGCCGGGATTAATAAATACAAACACCAGCGCAAGTCAGCATTGCGCAAATTTGAAGGAGTCCGCACAGATTTAGAACGGGTGCAAGATATTATTGTTGAAGTGGAAGCGAAAGTCAAAGCATTGGCGTTACAGCTCAAACGATTCGAGCGACACGAAAAATTATCTGCCGAACTTCAACAGCGTGAAATTGCGTTGGCATTTATAAAAATAAAAGAATTTGAAGAAGCCGCCACACCCTTAAGAAAAAAAATCCAGGACTTCAAACATCTCCGTGAATCCACTGCAACTGAAACATCTATCCATGAAAAAGAACTGGATAATTTAAAGTCAGTTTATCGAAAACAGCAAAATGAACTGGATGAAATGCGTACAGATATTTCTACTGCTGAAGAAACGAGAGATACGTTGCAGCGTGATGTATTGGTGGCAACTGAACAACGTCGGAGCGCTGAATCAACCGTTGAGAGATTGGATCGAGAAAAAGCTGCAAACGAAAACCGTATTGCTCAATTGAAAAAACATATTGATGATTATGATAAAGAAGCCAAAAAACTTTTACCGCAAATCGATGATCAATTAGCTGTTTATAAAAAGGAAAAAGTTGCATTTGAATCCATCGATAAAAAATACAAAGAAGCCCAATCCACTGTAGATGCGCTGCAGAATAAACGCTGGGACGAGCAACGAAAACTGGCTGACCAGGAATCACTCTTCAAACGCACTGAAGATATGCTTGGGGATAAAGAAACACAACTGGAAGAATTAATAACACGGGAAAAGAGTTTAAAACAAACTATTACCGTTTCAGAAAAAGAATTTAAGGAAAAAGAAAAAAAGCTGACTGGCCTCCAACAACAAGTTGAACAAACTCTTGAAAAACTGGAAAAAGTAAAATCACAAGTTCAGACATTGAAATTGGATGAACATGAAGCCGTTCGCAATCAGCACAGCTTGGATGCAAAGCAGGAGGGGCTTCAAAACCAAATCCAGTTTTATGAAAATTTATTGGAATCGAAAGAAGGATTTGCCGGGGGTGTTAAATATGTATTAAATAATTCTAAAGATTTTTCCGGTGTCCATGGTGTTTTGGCAGAATTGCTTGATGTTGATAAAAAATATCAGCCACTCATTGAAAATGTTCTTGGTTCAACGGCTGGATGTTTGATTGCAAATGATAGAGCAACCGCTTTTGAAACACTGCAAATTCTCAAAAATCAAAAACATGGAAGTGCTTCCATGTTGCCATTAAAAGAATTGTCAGTTTTAAATTCAAAAATGAAGAGTACGCCCAAAAGTAATCATATCGTAACCAGAGCTCTTGATTGTATAAAAGCGGATAAAAAGTACACTCCACTTGTAAACGTTCTGTTGGGAAATGTGTTAATCGTAAATGATTTATCCAAAGCACTTCAAGATTCGAAACTCGCCGGGTGGGATCTTGTGGATATGGAAGGAACTTATTCCGGATCAAACATGATCTTAAAGCAAGGAAAAAAGGGTAAAGGACTTGTAGGGCGTCAAGAGAAATTGGATGCTTTAAAACAACAGTTGCAGGAAAATGAAAAAACGCAATCGTCTGTCCAAAATGATTTAAATGACATTGCTGAAAGCTTAACAAATTTCATTTCAGAACAGAGCAATATTGAAACATCTGTTGATAAACTAAAGGTGGATGTTTCGGTTTTTGAAAATGATGGTTTGCAATATAAAGTTCGGAACGAACAGCATCTTGAATTATTGAAAACACTTTCGGATGATATGGATGAAACATCTGCAACAATTACATCTTTGAAAGCTTCGTTGAAAAAAATATCTCCAACCGCTGAAAAAGGTGAAAAAATTCTTGCAAAACTTGCAAATGATCTCACCCAAGCAAACAATGAACTTATGGCTGTTCGTAAAAAACGTGATGAATTTCACCAACATGTTCAAGATTTACGAATTGAAGTTCTCAACCTGGAAAACCAGCGTGATAATATCGTGTTTCAAAAACGGACAGCGGATGATTCTGTGACTGAATTGACGGGTAGGCAAAATGAAATTGGCAGTGAAATAAAAAGTTTGCAGACAAAGCAGAAAGAATTAAATAATAAAATTGAATCGTGTGAAAAAGAATTGGTAAAAGCGAATGCAATTGTAAGTAAAAAACGTTCGATTCTTGATTTGAAAAAAGAAACATACCAGGAAACGTACGGTGAGATTGAAATCATTCAAGCAAAAATTCGCGAAGAACAGCACAGTCGTGAAAATCTACTGGACGAATTAAAATCTGCAGAATTGGACGTCACAGATTTTGATCAGAAAATTAAATTGGTTATTGAACGAATAAAAGATCGTTATAATTCATCAATACCTAAAAATCTGAATGTAGAAGAATCCTCATTAGCCCTTGAGGAACGAGTTGAAAAAATAAACCGTAGTATCGAAAATATCGGCCCCATCAACATGGCTGTAAAAGATGAACATGAAGTAGAAACAGAACGTCTCGAATTATTATCGGAACAAAAAGAAGATCTGATTGAATCGGAAGAAAATTTAAGGGAAACAATTCAAAAAATTGATCAGGAAGCTCGCAAGCTGTTTACGGAAACATTCGATCAGATTAAGACCAATTTTGAAAAATTATTTTCTATGTTTTTTGAAGGGGGAATAGGTTCGTTATCGTTAGTAGGAGATCCTGATCCATTAGAGGCTGATATTGCTATTAATGCTCAACCGCCGGGGAAGAAAAATAATTCATTGCGCATGTTATCAGCAGGAGAAAAGTCGCTTACTGCCATCGCTTTATTGTTTTCTATTTACCAATATAAACCCAGCCCATATTGTATATTAGATGAAGTGGACGCACCACTGGATGATGTCAATATCCGCAAATTCACTAAAGTTTTGGAAGCATTTTCTGAAGAGACCCAATTCATTGTTGTCACGCACAATAAGCTAACCATGGAAGCGGCAAATTATCTCTTTGGTGTAACGATGGAACAGAAGGGTGTGTCCAAACTGGTTTCCGTCAAGTTCGACGCATAAATCACACATTTATAAATATATTCTATTTTATTGATTCCCTAAAGGGAAACAGTTAATTTTATTAGCTTTATTCGAACCGAAAACTCATGTTTGAACAAATAACAGATAGATTTGATACTATTTTCCGTCGCTTACGTGGACTGGGAAAAATTACGGATAGTAATATCCAGGAGACGTCACGAGAGATTCGACGCGTCCTGTTGGAAGCTGACGTGAATTTACACGTTGCTCGAGATTTTATTGCTCAAGTCCAGAAAAAAGCAGAAGGAACAAAAGTATTAAAATCCATCAGACCCGGTGAGCAATTTATTAAAATTATTCATGAGGAATTGGTCCATATTCTTGGAGATGAAAAAGCGAAAATAGATTTAAGCAGAAAACCGTCCGTTATTTTGATGGCCGGTCTTCAAGGATCTGGAAAAACAACCACGTGTGCAAAATTGGCCAAGATATTTACAGATCAAAAGAAACAGGTATTATTGGCCGCAGCGGATGTATATCGCCCAGCTGCTATTGAGCAATTACAATTATTAGGCTCACAGATTGATGTACCTGTTTATGATGAAGGTGTCGGCGATCCTGTGGCCATTTGTGCGAATGCTGTTGCCCAAGGGAAAAGTGAAAAAGCAGATGTTGTCATTCTGGATACTGCCGGCCGTTTGCATGTTGATGGCGAAATGATGAATGAAATTCAACAGATTTCGGATAAAGTAAAACCAAATGAAATTTTATTTGTGGCAGACAGTATGACCGGACAAGATGCAGTAAACTCTGCTAAAGCATTTTCAGAAGCATTGCCTTTGACGGGTACGATATTAACAAAGTTGGATGGCGATGCCAGAGGCGGGGCAGCCGTTTCCATAAGGCAAGTGACAGGAACGCCAATCAAATTTGCCGGTGTATCAGAAAAGTTGGATGGATTGGAACCATTTAATCCCAAGCAAATGGCCGATCGGATTTTGGGATTTGGTGATGTTATTTCATTGGTGGAAAAGGCAGAACACGTGGCGGATGAAAAAACAGTGGACATGCTGGAAAAGAAAATGCTTGGAAACGAATTTAATCTTGAAGATTTTCAGCAGCAGTTAATGCAGCTAAAAAAAATGGGATCACTTCAGCAACTTATGGGAATGATGCCCGGTATGAATCGGAAACTGATGAAAGGAATGAATATGGAAGACCGCCAGCTTTTATGGACGGAAGCCATCATTAATTCCATGACTCCCGCAGAACGGAAAAATCCTACAATCATAGATGGCAGCCGTCGAAAGCGGATTGCATTAGGATCGGGCCGTTCATTACAGGAAGTGAATCAATTATTGAAACAGTTTGTACAAATGAAAAAAATGATGAAGCAATTTGGAAAAATGAAGCCCGGCAAAATGCCAATGGGTAATTTTATGGGAATAAGTTAAAAGGAGAATATCTTGGCTACGAAAATAAGACTGAAACGAATCGGACGAAAAAACAGACCTTTTTACCGCTTGGTGGTGATGGATGAACGGGCTCGCCGTGATGGTGCTGCCATCGAACAATTGGGCTGGTTTAATCCACTCGAACGTGATGATGAAAAGAATTATGCTCTAAAAGAAGATCGAGTATTGCATTGGCTGAAAGAAGGAGCTCAAACTACAGAAACAGCTCACAATCTATTAAAAAGAACTGGATTGGCTTATCGCTGGCACTTGATTCGTCAGGGACTGGATGATGCGGCTGTAGAAAAAGAAATGAAAAAATGGGCTCTTGAACGGGAAGAAGTTGAAAAAGGGCGAGCTGAGAAAGAAGCAGAAGCAGTTGCTGAAGATGCGCCGGTAAAAGAAGAAACAGCAGAAGTAGTAGCAGTAGCAGAAGAGGCGACTGATGAAAAAGTAGAAGCGAAAGATGAAGAAGCAGAAACAACAACAGAAGAAGCACAAGTGGACTCACCTGTAGTTGAAGACAAAACTGAAGATGTTGCTGAAGATGCGCCGGTAAAAGAAGAAACAGCAGAAGTAGTAGCAGTAGCAGAAGAGGCGACTGATGAAAAAGTAGAAGCGAAAGATGAAGAAGCAGAAACAACAACAGAAGAAGCACAAGTGGACTCACCTGTAGTTGAAGACAAAACTGAAGATGTTGCTGAAGATGCGCCGGTAAAAGAAGAAACAGCAGAAGTAGTAGCAGTAGCAGAAGAGGCGACTGATGAAAAAGTAGAAGCGAAAGATGAAGAAGCAGAAACAACAACAGAAGAAGCACAAGTGGACTCACCTGTAGTTGAAGACAAAACTGAAGATGTTGCTGAAGAAGTAACGGAAAGCGATGAGGCTAAAGAAGTTGAAAAAGCGGTTGATTCTGCTGACGGAAACGCTGAACAAGAAGAAAAAAAGGAAGAAGCAGTTGAAGAAGATTCCAAAGAAAAAGCTGTCGAGCCTAAAAGTGATGAACCGGAAGCTGAAACTGAAGAACCAAAAGAAGAAAACGCCGACGTAGCACCAGCAGAAGAAGAATCCACAGAAGATAAAGCTGATGAAGTCCAAGCTGAAGAGGCTAAACCTGAAGAAAAGACTGAAGAAACTGATGACAGTAAAGTTGAAGATTCAACCGAAGAAGTATCTTCAGATGGCGATGATGTTGAAGAGGAATCAAAAGAAGACGAAAAAGATGAACCAGATGCTGAACCGGACGTAGAAGAAGAAACATCCGAGGAAGAAAAGACTGATGATGAAAAAGTAGTAGAAGAGGAAGTGCCAGAAGAAACCACAGAAAAAGAAGCCGAACCGGTCGAAGAAAAAGAAGAATCCTCGGAAGATGAAAAGGATAATAAAAGCGACGAATAAAGTTGCAAGGAGAATACCATGCAGGAAATGATCGAGTTGATAGTAAAAAAGTTAGTGGATAAACCCGAAGAAGTAAAAGTGACTCCAGTGGAAACAGAACAGCGAATCATTTTTGAATTAACCGTAGGAGAAGGTGATTACGGAAAAGTCATCGGAAAACGCGGCCGCAATATTTCCGCTATTCGCACACTTGTGTTTGCTGTGAATGCAAAAGAAGGCGGTAAACGCGCTCGTTTGGATGTGATCGACTGAAATGAGTAAAAAAGTTCATCCCATAGCCAAGATTACACGCGTGAGTGGTCTCCGAGGCGAAGTGCGTCTCCAACCTCTATCGCGTTACTTCGATGAATATATTGAATCACGTGAATTACAAATTGGATTCGAAACGGATTTGGCTCGTGAAATCAAATTGAATAAAACCATCGGTCATGGAAAAAGAAGGCGGTTCAAGTTTGACGGAGTTCAGTCACGAGATGATGCTGAAACGCTCATCGGACAGACACTGTTTGCTGAAGGTAGAAGTGGTGATAATGCTGATCTCATTTCCAAAGAACTTTTGGGTTATACTGTTATCACTGAATCCGGAGAACTCGTCGGTACTTTAACTGATATTCTATGGCTGCCGTCAAACGATGTCTACGTTATCCATAATGGTAATGACGAAAAACTGATTCCCATCGTAAATGAAATTGTTATCGGCGTGGACAGTGTTGTAAGCGTAATTATGATTCGTCCAATGGAAGGATTACTGTGAAAAAAATTGCTATAATTACTCCTGTCCCGGATATGGTCAATACCATTATTGAGCAAAGTATGCTACGTAAAGCTGATGAAGAAAATGCGGCTGAATACAATGTGGTTGATTTACGAAAATTTGGAAAGGGAAATTATCGCCAAATTGACGATACGCCTTTTGGCGGCGGTAGCGGAATGGTCATGATGGCCGAACCATTGGTTCAGGCAATTGAATCTGCTTTGAAATGGATGGATGAGAAAAATGTTCGAATCGTATTTCCGTCTCCACAGGGGAAAACGTGGAATCATGAAACTGCTACAGCATTCAGTGAAAATAATCATGCTATTTTTATTTGCGGTCACTACAAAGGAATTGATCAGCGAGTGGTGGAAAAATACGTGACCGATGAATTTTCCATCGGCGATTATGTTGTCACCAGCGGAGAAATTCCTGCCATGATCATGATCGACTCTATGGTCAGGCTAATCCCGGGAGTGTTGAATTCCAGGGAATCGGCAGAAACAGATACATTTTACGGTGATCTGCTGGATAATCCTCATTTTACGAAACCCCGCGAAGTCGCCGGAATTTCCGTTCCGGATGTTTTATTGAATGGCCATCATAAAGAAATCGAGGACTGGCGACAGTCTCAACGAGAACATATAACACGAACAAAACGCCCGGATTTATGGGAAAAATATTTAGAGAAAAGTACACTTACGGAGTAAAACATGAACAAATTACAAGAAGTAGTCCAAGATCAATTAAAAACAGATTTACCGGTATTTAATTCAGGCGATACAGTGGAATTAGACGTCCGTGTTGTTGAAGGCGGCAAGGAGCGTATTCAGAAGTATCGCGGTGTGGTGATTGCCCGGAAAGGCGGCGGAATTGAAGAAACCATAACCGTTCGAAAGATCTCCAATGGTGTAGGTGTCGAACGAATTTTCCCATTGCACTCACCCATGTTAGTCAATTTTAATGTTGTGCGCCGCGGGAAAGTGCGGAGAGCAAAATTGCATTACTTGAGAAAACTTTCCGGTAAAGCAACACGTATTGCCGAAAAACGATAAACCAAATCTTAAAATAAACGATAAACCCTCATCGGTTAAAACGGTGGGGGTTTTTTTATTTTACAATAGTTATGTTGGTAAAGTTTCTTTTGTTGTCACAATGGGTTTAATACGAATCGACTTCCTCCATTTATATTGCAATCCATTATAATAAGATGTAAATTATAACAGTTAAAATATTAGATGAAATACATAATATAAAGAATATAAGGATAATATAATGACTATTGTTAATTTTGACATTGATGATTTTAACCCACATGCAATTGCTGAAAATGTATCAAAAAGAATGCGCAAAAAACGACTTTTGCTAAACATTGCCCAGCAATCGTTATCAGAAAAATCTGGTGTTAGTTTAGGATCCATAAAGCGATTTGAGCACAAATATGAAATTTCATTAAAACATCTTTTACGAATTGCTTTGGTTTTAGGTAGTTTAGATGAGTTTCGTCAGTTATTTCCCGAAAACCAATATCAAAGTGTAGATGATATTATTCAGAATAGTAAGGTAAAGGAAAGGCAGCGAGGCAGAAATGTTTGAGCCCATCAATCTGTTAAATATATTCGACAATGATCAATTCATGGGGCGGATGGTGATTTCACCGGAAAGATTATGCGTCTTTGAATATGATCCTGATTATTTAAGCAATGGCGTTTCTCTTTCTCCGTTTTATTTACCATTGCAAGCCGGTGCATTTACGGCACGTCGTGATCCATTTAATGGATTATTCGGCTTATTTAACGATAGCCTGCCCGATGGTTGGGGTAATTTGCTTATAGATAGATATTTATTGAAAAATAATATACAACCTGGTTCATTGTCTTTACTGGATAAATTGAGTTTAATCGGCAAGTCTGGTATGGGAATTTTATCGTATGAACCTGATTATGCTTTTAAGTCAAAAGGTCAAATTGACGATCTTAATCTTCTTGCATTGGAAGTTCATAAAATATTGATCGAAAACAAATATAAAAGTGGAATGTTAGACGATTTGATTGAGATGGGCGGCTCATCCGGCGGCGCCAGACCAAAAGTTCTAATTAACATTAAAGGCGATCCGTGGATTGTCAAATTCAGATCTGCTCATGATCCCGAAAATATGGGTGAAATTGAATATCAATATTCAATTATTGCAAAAAAATGCGGGATTGAAATGCCGGAAACTCAATTATTAGAAGGAAAATATTTTGGTGTAAAACGTTTTGATCGGAGTAATGGAAAAAGAATCCATATTCATTCTGCATCGGGATTGCTTTATGCAGACCATCGTTTTCCGTCATTGGATTATGTGGATTTAATTAAAATAGCGTTTGAATTAACTAAAAACATCGAAGAAGCATATACATTATTTAGACGTATGGTTTTTAATATTCTAACCGGAAATAAAGATGATCACGCAAAAAACGTTTCATTCATCATGAAGAATAAACAGTGGCTTGTTTCTCCAGCTTATGATTTAGTTCCCAGTAGCGGATACGATGGAAATCATTCAACGACAATTTTGAATAAAGGAAATGCAGATAAAAATGATATTTTAGAAGTTGCAAAATTGTGCAGCCTGGATAAAAAGAAAGCAGAACACATTTTTGATGATGTATATTCTAATTGTGAAGAAATTCGTATACAAATATGATAAATAAATTGAAAATTAAATTTTAAAATTCCTACTGTTAATACACATTAACTAAAAAATGAGCAAATTCGAAAAAATAGTTCTTGGCATCACCGGCGGAAGTCATTTATCCGTCCATGCACTCATGCTGGCCTTGCCGAGCTTAATTCCCATTTTACGGAATGAATTCAACGCAGGATTGGATACATTAGGTCTCGTTGTAACTGTCAGTGCTTTTATGTTTGGAGTCGGTGCTATTCCCGCTGGCTGGGCAGAACGCAAACTGGGAGGCCGGGCACTATTAATATTTTATCTCGTGGGTTCAGGGGTCTCGGCGCTATTGGTTTCAGTTTCAAGCTCATTATTTATAATGGTCATAGGTTTGGGATGTATGGGATTTTTCTGCAGTATTTATCATCCAGCCGGACTTACACTCATTTCTCACCGTGTAAATGCCCTCACGAAAGGAATGGCGGTCCACGGTATCTTTGGTACAGTCGGATCCGCTGCGGGACCCATTATGGCCACAGCGCTTGCAGCATTGATTTCCTGGCGGGCATCCTATGCATTTTTGGGCATTTTTAATATTATTTTGGCAATTACTACCCTTATTGCTATTCCGAAGCGTAAACAAGATGATGAAGAAGAAAAAATAGAGAATAAAGTAGAAAAGACAAATCGTCCTGCATTAATCTATTTTTATATTACCAATATGCTTATGGGAATGGCGTATTACGGATTTACCACATTTATGCCCACTCATTTTGCCGAGAATACAAACGACTTTATGCCCTTTATTTCCAATACGATGAAAGCAGGGATTTTCCCCTCATTAGTATTTTTAGCAGGAATTATCGGCCAACTCATGGGCGGACGGCTGGGCAGCCTCTATAATCGTCCCAAAATGCTCATGGTCATCGTAGCTGTGAATATTCCCTTTTTATTGTTTATGGGTTACAGTTCAGATGTGTGGCTTGTAGTGTTCAGTCTTTTTATGGGGATGGCCTATTTTTCCAACCAACCTATCAGCAATACACTTATTGCTGAATTTACCCACAGCGCCAATAGGGGATTGGGCTACGGAATTAGTTTTTTCTTGAGTTTTGGTATCGGTTCGCTGGCAGCAGGATTTGGCGGATTTATTGCGGAAAGCCAAGGCGTGGCCGCAGTGTTTCCCGTCATGGGCTTTTTATTGATTCCAGCACTGTTTACCAGTTATATGATTATTCGTAAATCATGATAGTTGTTTTATCAATGAATGTTCATCAATTTCCACTAGTGAAATGAGCAAGAATCAACTCCAGCAACTACCATCTGTATCTGAAGTATTACTTGAAGTAAACAAAGATACACAGTTGCATATTAATTATATAAACAAAATTATTAAAACAGAAATAAGTCAATTTCGAGCAGAAGCTAAAGCAGGAAAATTAAAGCTCAATCGTAAGGAAATTATTGATTTAATTATAAATGAAATTGACCGATTAGCTAAACCATCCATGAAAAATATCATTAACGGCACCGGCGTAGTTTTACATACCGGTTTTGGCCGAGCGCCCATGTCAAAAAAAGTAATTGCAAATGCAACCAAAAAACTGGAAGGTTACGTCAATCTTGAATTTGATCTAGATTCCGGTAAACGGGGCGAGCGGCAGAATCATATTAATGAATTACTTTCTGCCATTTGCGGTTCGGAAAAAAGTTTAATTGTCAATAATAACGCCGCTGCAGTCCTAATTGCCTTGAATACATTTGCCGAAGGTAAAGACGTTATCGTTTCTCGGGGACAGGAAGTGGAGATCGGCGGTTCATTTCGTATCCCCGACATGGTGCGTAAAAGCCACTGCAATCTGGTGGAAGTGGGCACCACCAACCGCACCCACCTGAAAGATTATGAAAAAGCAATCACCAAAAAAACCGGCGCCATTCTCTGGGCCCACACCAGTAATTACGTGATGCAGGGATTTACGAAAGAAGTATCACTCTCGGATTTAGCAGCATTAGCGAAAAAGAAACGTATTCCTTTGGTAGCGGATCTTGGTTCCGGCGCCTTGGTGGATATGACAAAAATGGGACTCCCACCGGAAGAACTGGTGGCAGGTGTAGTAAAAACAGGCGCCGATATTATTACTTTCTCCGGGGATAAACTATTGGGCGGACCTCAATCGGGGCTCATTGTGGGGAAAAAGAAATATGTAAACAAAATCCACAAAAATGCACTTTATCGAACATACCGCTGTGACAAGTGGACCATTGTCCTCATGGAAGAAATATTACGGACGTATCATTCAGAGGAAAAAGTCAGCGGAGATAATTTATCACTGAAACTCCTGACCACATCTCAAAAGACCCTCATGAAACGGGGAGAGAAGATTTTGACGGATATTCCCAAAAAGAAGATCAAAGACCTAGGAATTTCGTTAGTGGAATCGAAGGTGGAAGCAGGGAGCGGATCACTTCCCGTGGAAACTATTCCCAGTGCTGCACTGAAGTTCAATCCCAAAACAATATCGGTATCTAAATTGGCTAAAATATTCCGAACAGGAAATATCCCCGTTGTGGGTTACACCAAAGGAAATACATTTTATATCGACCTGAAAGCGGTTCTGCCGAACCAGGTTATCAGACTTATTCAAGCAATTCAGGACGTTTAATGACCCAAGTTGTCATCGGCACTGCCGGGCATATTGACCACGGAAAAACCGCATTGGTGAAAGCACTCACCGGCACAGACACGGACCGTTTGGCAGAAGAAAAAGCCCGGGGTATGACCATCGACCTAGGATTTGCTTTCTTAAATGAATCGGTCACCATTATTGACGTTCCCGGTCACGAGAAATTTATCCGTAATATGGTGGCGGGAGTGTCCACCATCAATATTGCCCTTTTGGTAGTGGCGGCTGATGATGGCATTATGCCCCAAACTCGGGAGCATTTGCACATCCTGAAGCTGCTGAATATTCCCCAATGTGTGGTAGCCCTCTCCAAAACCGACTTGGCAGAAGATGAAGAATGGCTGGACCTCATCGAGCTGGAAATCCGTGAATTGACTGAAGGCATTTTTGAAAGCGTGGATGTGGTACGAACATCCGTACAAACAAATAGTGGAATTGACGAATTAAAACACTTATTGGAAAAGAGAGCAGCTGCAGTTCAGCCGTCAGAAGATGAGAGCTTTTTTCGTCTCCAGGTTGACCGTGTTTTTTCCATGACCGGTTTTGGTACGGTGGTCACGGGAACGGTCATTTCCGGGAGCTTGAAAAAAGGAGATTCCGTGGATGTATTGCCGGGGAATATTTCATCGAAAGTCCGGGGCATTCAGTCCCATGGTGCGGAAGTAGAAACCGTGCAGCGTGGTGATCGTGCGGCAGTAAATTTATCCGGAGTGGACGCAGAAAAGGTGTTCCGCGGATCAGAGCTGGCTACTCCCGGGAAACTGCAAGCAGTCTCGAAATTCACTGCCCATATTCAGCTTACGGTAGATATGAAAAAAGAATTGAAGCACCGCCAGAGAGTGCGAGTGCATTTGGGCACGGCAGAAGTGATGGCACGTGTATTTTTAACATCGAATAAGAAAATGACCGCCGGCAGTTCGGCAAATGTCATCATTGAACTGGAGCATCCTGCAGTCATGGCCAGTGAAGACCGCTTTGTTATGCGTTCCTATTCTCCCATGCATACCATGGGCGGCGGGACGGTGTTGACCTCATTTATTCCCAAGGGAGTAAAGATAAAAGAATGGGTGTCAGAATTGGATCTGAATCTGGAGAAACGTTTTAGGCAATTGGTTGCGACGTTTAAACGAAATCCAAAGACGGTATTTGATTGGGGGAGAGCACTGCAAATGACGGATAACACCATGAGGGATTTGGTGAAAAAGACGGATTTAAACACATCTCGGCGGACGTTTATTTATTCAGACGAAAATCTGAAATCATGCTCCGAATTAATCGTAAAAAGTTTAGAACAGTTTCATGAGAAAAATCCACTTCGCAAAGCCATGTCAGCGGACGTACTTGCACAGGATGTAGGTTTTAGCGAAAAATGGTTGGCTGAAATGCTGGACATTATGGAACACAATGCATCTATTCGTTCCGCCGGAACGGGCGTCGCATTGGCGAGTCATAAAGTGGAATTGGCAGGCGGAACGGCAGAAATATCACGTAAGATGGAAGATGGGATAATGGAAAATGGATTTACGCCATTGAACACTGAAGAATTGTCCAAAAAATTGAAAACGAGCCATAAGGACATATTGGAGATTTTACACGTATTAAAGAATGAAAATAAAGTGGTGGAAATCGAAAACGGTGTCTGGATGCACAGCCAAAACATGGCTAAACTCCGCCAAGCAATGAAAGACCATTTTAACATCCAAAGTGAAATGAATGTGGCAGACTTTAAACGCATGAGCGGTTTAACGCGGAAATTCGCCATTCCTGTACTGGAATATTCCGATAAGCAAGGTTGGACTGAACGGGATGGAAATGTGCGGTTAAAAGGGGCGGAATTATGAGCGCTAAACCAGTCAAACAACAAAGTACTCCTCTTATGCGTCAATACGAGGACGTGAAGCGCCAGTACAGCGATGCCATCGTTCTCTTCCGCATGGGTGATTTCTACGAAACATTCAGTGACGATGCTGTCATTACGGCGAAAGTGCTGGGGATCGTTCTAACGAAGCGTTCCAACGGTGCTGCGGGAAATGTTGCCTTAGCAGGATTTCCCTATCACGCCATCGATAATTATTTACACAAATTGGTGAAAGCCGGACATCGCGTGGCCATCTGCGAACAAGTGGAAGATCCCAAACTGGCGAAAGGTATTGTAAAGCGGGAAGTGGTAGAAGTGGTAACGCCCGGGACCATTACCAGCGAAGCAGCGCTGAATGAGAAATCGAATCAATTTTTGGCGTGTGTCCATACTCATCGCAATCAAGCCGGTTACGCCGTGCTGGATCAGTCCACAGGAGAATTATTTATTGGAGAATGTCCAGAAGCCGGATTGAAGGAAGCACTGCGGAAATTCGCTCCCCGGGAAGTGTTGTTGGCGGAGAGCATTGTTTATTCCACAACGGACTGGTATCGGGAACTAAAGCCCTTTGTGTCAACGGTGGAAGATTGGGTCTTATCCTTCGATCAGGGCGAGCGCACACTTACCGAACATTTCAGCGTGCGGACGCTGAAAGGATTTGGATGTGGTCATCTGGAACAGGGCATCACGGCAGCAGGCGCGATTTTTTATCATGTGAAACATGCATTGAATGGTTCCCTGTCCCACATTACAACTTTGACTTCCATTGCCGATGACGGCATTATGGGGCTGGACGGCTTTACCATACGCAATCTGGAAGTATTTAAGTCCTTGGCGACACAAGGCACCCACGGAACTCTGGTGGACTTATTGGACGAAACGGTAACCAACGGCGGCGGACGTTTATTGAAACAATGGTTATCCCAACCACTGACGGTTATAGAGAAACTGAATGACCGATTGGATATTGTTGAGGGATTTTTAAAAAATAAACGTTTGTTGAAAAAGGTACGGACTGTCTTAGATGACGTTTTGGATATAGAACGAATCCTCGGCAAGATTAGCCAGAAAAAAGCCAATCCTCGAGACATAATAGGATTAAAGGAAAGCTTGAAGTGTATACCGAAACTAAAAGAATTACTACAGTCATCAGATCTTGAGAAATTGAATTCAGCCGCCGATTCGTTTGCGGAGACCGATCCGGTTGTGGAATTGGTTTCAGAACAAATGAATGAAGACGTACCTGCACAACTCCAACAGGGCCATGTTATTCGAGATGGAATCAATACAGAATTGGACGAATTACGGAAATTAGCCAGCGGAGGGAAACAATGGATTGCAGAAATGCAGGAGTCAGAACGGGAAAAGACGGGCATCAGTAAACTGAAAGTGGGATTTAACAGGGTATTTGGTTATTACCTGGAAATTTCAAAGATCCACCAAGATAAAGTGCCAGAAACCTATATTCGTAAACAGACGCTGGTAAACGCCGAGCGTTATATCACCGAAGAGCTAAAGGAATACGAGGAAAAAATCCTGTCCGCAGAAGAAGATATTTTGGCTATTGAATCAGAATTATTTGCCGAATGCTGCCAGAAAATTATGGATAGGGCTGACCGAATCCAGATTAACGCAAAACTGCTGAACAGGCTCGACGTTCTTTCCACTTTTTCCCATTTGGCGATTCAGAAGAAATATTGTAAACCGACGCTAGTTGCAGACGCTGTTCTCGATATTAAAGATGGACGTCATCCTGTAGTGGAAAATCTGCTCCCGGCGTCTGACCGTTTTGTGGGTAATAACCTGAAGATGAATGTAGACAAAAGTCAGATTCATCTCATTACCGGTCCTAATATGGCCGGAAAATCCACATATTTGCGTCAAGTTGGCTTGATTGTACTCATGGCTCAGATTGGGTGCTACGTACCAGCGAAAAAGGCTACCATTGGTATTGTAGACCGTTTATTTACCCGAGTGGGCGCCAGCGATAACCTTGCCGGTGGTGAAAGTACATTTTTGGTGGAAATGATTGAAGCGGCGAATATTTTGAATAATGCAACATCCCAAAGTTTAATTCTTCTGGATGAAATAGGACGAGGGACTGCCACCTTTGATGGATTATCATTGGCGTGGTCCATTACCGAGTATTTGCACAATCGCGAAGAAGTTGCAGCCCGAACTTTATTTGCAACACATTACCATGAATTAACGGAACTTGAACATTCTTTGGAGCGGTTGGAGAATCATCACGCTGCTGTGAAGGAATTTGGAGACGAAATCGTCTTTTTGAAAAAGATTATGCCCGGACCGGGGGATAGGAGTTACGGAATTCATGTGGCGCAAATGGCCGGTTTGCCAACGAGTGTTATTTCCCGAGCGAAGGATATTTTAAGTCATCATTTGGAATCTTCGGACCAATCGGGAACATCTGCTCCGCCGTCGGCGTCAAAACAGATATCCATGTTCGAAAAACAGGAAGCTAAATTCAAAAAAGATCTCAATGATATGGATGTGAATTCCATGACGCCCATTCAAGCATTGCAAAAATTGGATGAGTTGAAAAAGAAACATGGTCTTTGATGGAAGATGAAAAATGGTATATGGAATTATGGTAATACAGTCTTTAACACCACCCCTAAATCCCCTCCTCGTATGAGGAGGGGTCTTGTGGGGAGGTGAAGAAATACTGAAGAAATCTAAAAATTTGAATGATTTATTAAAACATGAACACTCGTAATACATTAAAACTTTTTGTAGTTGTATTAATTTTTACTTCTATTTCAGCAGAATCCTATTGGGTGCGGTACGGTTGGCAGGCGTTCAAAAATACAGGAGATGCACAATCTTTAGCATTAGGACAGACCCAAACGGCAGCGTTTGGCGGAGCAGCGTCAGTGTTACAAAATCCGGCTCATGCCAAAAATCCATTTGATCAATATCTGTATGCTCATCAAAATCGTTTTGCCGGTTTGGTAAACAGCGATCTTATTGCTTTTCCCACGCTGAAACGATTTCGCAATCCAGTGAAAATGGTCCTTTTCCATGAAGGTGTTAGCCAAATACCTGATACACGCGATGTTTTATTGGATTGGGGATTAGACGGCATTCCGGGCACGGGTGACGCCGGTGAGAATAATGGTCAATTGGACGAGGGCGAGCGCTTGGATGCGGAAAAGGTCAGTTATTTTCGTCAATCACAGTGGGGAGTACATTTTAGTTCAACATGGCAATTGAATCGGTGGACAATTGGTGTAGGTATGAAGGGATTTTTTCACGCACTCGCAGAACATTTTGCATCGGGGATTGGAATTGATGTGGGAGCAACCTCCTCCTTTTGGAAAGGGAATACTGTTGGGCTTGTTTTAACGGACGTAACCACATCTTTGCTTGTTTGGGACAATGGTACAGTTGAACGATTTTCCCCTGAACTGTTTGCAGGTATCGCTCAGGAAATTGGCTTTGACAAAATTCCATTACGATTCAAATTTATGGCCGATATTGCACTGGATCCGTTTGGACGAAGTGTGTATGATGATCTACAGTTAGGAAATATGGGCGGTCGATACCGCGCCGGTCTTGAAATACAGTATAATAAAATAGCGTTACGGTTTGGTCGTGGATTGAATGCTCTTACCAGCGCCGGGCTCGGTTTGGACTGGGGACAGGCAGCTATTCATTATGCGTTCACATCGTCATCTCAATCTGCCATGTTAGGCGATTCTCATTTGATTTCATTTAGCCTTGATCCGAAGTGGTTGGCAGCGCAAGCGGCAAAACTATTATAATTCTTTTTTTTAACGCGTACCCATAGGATTTTCACTCACATATTCACCAAACGGGAATGTATTGGGTGTGACCACTGTTCCTGATGTGAACATGAAAGGAATATCGGAATCAGGATTAAAGGTAATTTCAAGAAGTCCGGCTTTATAACCATTTTCCGGTTGTGTAATTTTTACTGCATAACGACCATCAGCAGACTTTGGAATATCAGTTGACGTCCAACTTCTCCCGATAACATCTACTCGGAAATCCCGTGTTTCATTATTAACTGCTTCCCATTGTTTAATAGAATAATCAGCATTGAGCGAATGGTCAACATTCAGATAAATGGAATCATTGCTGACGTGCCAGTTATACGTGGGCCTATCTGAATCAGTAATGACCGCATTGTAAAATGCTGTAAGACTTTTCATGTTATAATCACCATCATTATTTTTCAAACCATGATTTGTATTAGGAATATATTGTAAATATTTTTCACCTTTTAGGTCCTCCCAATAAAACTGCCAAGAATCGGTTACAAAAAATTCATCCCCTGTGGCATTTATGAGAAATTTGGGTAATGTTAATTGGTCACGAAAAGAATAGGGTTCACAAATTTCATTTATTCGGTCATATTCTTTGGATCCCATCCAGTCCATTATACCTTCGTTAACGTAACTGTCAATTGCATGAGACCATTCTCCATAGCATTTCCAATGGTGATTAAACGATAGTTCAACATTTAGCATATCTATAACAATTGGAATAATTGCCATTATGCGATCATCGGCAATAGCCGTACACCATGTGGTCCATCCACGCTTGGATCCGCCGGCAGTGACAAAGCGATCAACCGGTTTATTTTCTAATTTTGAAATGTCCTGTATAACATCCATGCCTCTCACAACTGCCTTCGTCATAGGTAAGTGAGTTAGCCATTTTGCATCTTGATCTTTTGCGCCATTTTCAACGAAATGCCTCCAGCCAAATGCAATTATATCATCTTCAACCCGTTCGCCAAAATCATCGTTTTTAAAAATGAGCGATTGAAACGGAATATTTGATATATCGGCTACAATGGATTTTGTCGCCAAGGCTACCTGTACCAGAGCCGGTTCAGCAGATTCAGGTTGTTCATTTTCATGACTTCCACCACCTATAAAAAATAAAGCTTCTGATTCTTCAACTTCATTGGGAATAACTATTCGTACCCAATGCCACCATTCCGTTTCTTCAACATCGTTTAATGTAAGCCAATCTTGAGACACCATTTTAATAATGTATTCCTGCCATGAATCACCTTCAATAATATTTTTAATTTCATAACGAAATGCGTCATCCTCTTTTTGAACAAAATCTTTGAGCAACGTGTTTTGTTTCTCACATGAAAAAAGAATGAAAATTGATAGGATGAAGATATGTAAATGTTTCATAGTTGATTTGGTCCTGAATTTTATTAGATTAAAAATATAGTTTTATGTGTTAGAAGTTAATGTATTCTACATGTATCAAGCTGAATGATTAAATGGAATTAAGAAAAAGATGATTATAATACCCAAAAACAATTCTGATTTACTCAAAGAATGTAGAGTGGACACTTTCCGCGCAAGTGGAAAAGGCGGTCAGCATGTGAATAAAACGGAAAGTGCAGTTCGTCTTACACATATTCCTACAGGTATTGTTGTGACGTGCCAGGATGAGCGTAGCCAGCATCGAAATAAAGAAATCGCATTAAAACGTTTGCGAGTAAAACTGGAAGAACGAAATAAAAAAAAGAAAAAACGGATCAAAACTCGCACACCGAAACGAGCCCATGAAAAGCGTATCAAAGAAAAGAAAATTAGATCAGAAAAAAAGTCTCTACGTAAAAGACCTGAATCGAATGATTGATCATCAATTAAATACTATTCTCTGATTGTGAGAGATACTATAGTTCTCTTAAATTCCCCAGCTTTTCTGGAATAAAATAATCACATTATGTTAATAAGTATGACAGGTTTTGGGAGAGGTGCATCCGGTAAAGGGGATCAAGCACTGCATGTAATGGTCCGTACCTACAATGCGCGCTTCCTGGAAACAAAGATTAGGGGATTAACCCTCGCCCCTGAAATCGAGGCTGCTGTTCGTGATAAAATCAATAAAACATTGGTTCGAGGAACCGTACATATAACTATCGAAAAAAATCGCGATGTAAATAAAGGATCGTTGTCTTTCAATCGCCAGCGTTTCGAAGCAGTTGAAAATGTTCTACATGATATTCAACGGGAATATGGACGTTCATTGGATATGAGTAGTCTGCTCTCATTTGAAGATCTTTTTTTAAATGGTGATGAAAACACGCACCATGAAAAAACGATTATAAGTGCATTGGATAGTGCTTTGGAGCAAGTACACTCTATGCGCACTAAAGAAGGAAAGGTAATCCATGATGATGCCATGCAGCGTATTGGCATTCTCTCAAATCATTTAGATAGTATTGAAAACCTTACAGAAGGGATAGTTGCTCAACAAAAAGAAAAACTCCATAAACGTATTGCTGATCTCGTGGATAAAGTAAATATAGATGAACAAAGAATGGCTCAAGAAGTGGCTATATTAGTAGATAGATCAGATATTTCGGAAGAATTGGTTCGTATTCGAAGTCATATTAACCAGTTTAAAACATTTCTTGAATTGGAAGAACCAACTGGAAAACGACTCTCATTTTTACTGCAGGAATTAAGCAGGGAGATTAATACGGTTGGTTCAAAAAGCGGAACAGGAGACATGATTAATATTGTTGTGGATTTCAAAAATCAATTGGAAAAGATCCGAGAACAAATTCAAAACGTTTTATGAGAAATTTAATAACCATATCAGCTCCATCTGGCGCAGGAAAAACGACACTTTGCCGGGCACTTCAGAAACAGACAGACATGAAATTTTCTGTATCCTGTACAACTCGTGACCAACGTAATTATGAAGTTGATGGAGTAGATTATTATTTTATTACGGATAAAGTATTTAAGGAGCGTATGGATAGAGGCGAATTTGCAGAAGTAGAAAATGTCCATGGGTGTATGTATGGAACACTTAAAGAATCAATAGATTACGCAAAAACAACGAGTGAAATACTGTTATTTGAAGTGGATGTAAAAGGATCCATGTCTATTAAAGAACTATATCCTGATCAAACGATGACTATTTTTGTTTTACCACCCAGTATGGAAGATCTCCGAGCCAGGTTAATTAAACGGGGAACCGATTCAGATGAGCGAATTGCCAAGCGCTTGGAACGGCTGGAAATTGAAATAGGGTATAAGGAAAAATTCGATTTTACTGTAATCAATGATGATATTCAGCGGGCAACCGCAGAGATCATTTCAATCATTAACAAACAAAATGAAGGAGTACTGCATGGCAGTTAAACCACTATCCATTCGTGAAATGGAAAAACAATCAGAAGATATTTACGAATCAGTTGTCGTTATGTCCAAACGGGCACGGCAGATTAACCAGAATCGCTTCATGGAACAGGCCATGAAAGATGCTGAAGAGTTTGACATGGGAGTTTTGGATGAACTTCCACCTGAACCAAAGGAAAATTATGAAGAAGAAACCAAGTCTACTACTCAAGCTATGGATGAATTTGTAGATGGCGATTTGAAATGGCAGATGGTTTCAGAAGAAGATAATTAATAATGCCTCCCCGAACAGATAATGTAAGTCGCTACCTGCGGCAGACAAAAGAATTGTTCGGGGATGAGCTCTACCTCACTATCCAACCGCAATCTTCATCGCCATCATTAGATGTAGATTTTAATTCTAATCTTTCTGCATTTGAACAGGAAATTTGTACATGCCAGAAATGTCCTTTGGGGCAATCACGAAACAAATTTGTTTTTGGAGTTGGAGATCCAAAAGCCAGTTTACTCCTTGTAGGAGAAGCCCCCGGCGCCACCGAAGATGAAATTGGGGAACCGTTTGTAGGCCGTGCGGGAAAACTATTGGATAAAATTCTGGCTGCCATCGATCGCAACCGCCAAAAAGATGTTTTTATCTGCAATGTCATGAAATGCCGTCCACCCAATAATCGTGATCCATTGAGAACTGAAGTGGACGAATGTGAACCCTATTTACTTCATCAAATTCATTTGATAAAACCAAAGCTCATTGTAGCTTTAGGGCGAGTCGCCGGACAGACACTTTTGAATGTGGATAAATCGTTGAAAAGTCTACGAAATACATTTCATGACTATCACGGAACACCGTTAATGGTGACGTATCATCCGGCGGCATTATTGCGTAACCAGGATTTGAAACGACCTACGTGGGAAGATTTCAAAACCATAAAAGATTTTTTGGAACAGAATAAATAAATGACTAATGAATTAAAACAACCGTTAAATGTTCAACCGCAATCGCCAGAAGCTGAACAAGCTGTTCTGGGAGCCATGCTGGCCAGTAAGGAAGCAGTCAGTAAATCACTGCAATGGCTTACAGCTGATCAATTTTATAAAGAAGCTCACAGCAAAATATTCAGCAGTATGGCACAATTGTTTAATGAGGGACAGGAAATCGATACAGTATCGATTGTAAATCAGCTCAAGAAAAATAAGCAGCTCGAAAGTGTTGGTGGTGCCTACTACGTCACAGGCCTTGTAGAATCTGTTCCTTCAGTAGCCAATGTTGAGAATTACGCTAAAATTGTTTTAGAAAAAGCCATGTTAAGGCAATTGATCATGATCTCCCATAGCCTTTCCAAAGATGCATATGATGATTCACAAGGGGTAGACGAACTATTAGATCAGGCCGAGCAATCCATTTTTTCCATCTCACAGCGTCGATTACGGGGTGGATTCCAGCATATCGACCCCATCCTCCACGAAGCATTTGAAAAACTTGATCAAATCCATTCACGTTCCGGTGATGTAACCGGTATTGCTTCCGGCTTGGTGGACTTAGATGAACTGACGTCTGGTTTTCAACCGGGCGAATTGATAATCGTAGCCGGCCGTCCAGCCATGGGAAAAACGGCTTTAGCTCTATCCATGGCTCGCAACGCTGCAGTGGATCATGATCATTCAGTTGGGATTTTCAGTTTGGAAATGGCTAATCATCAATTAGCTCTGCGCTTATTATGTGCTGAGGCCAGGGTAGACAGTCATTTAGTTCGGACAGGTAAATTACCTAAGACTCAATGGCAAAATTTGAGCGTATCCGTTGGAACGTTGGCTGAAGCATCTATTCATTTGGATGATACTCCGGCCATTAGTGTTTTGGAATTACGTGCCAAAGCCCGCCGATTGAAAGCAGAGCATAATATTGATTTACTTATTGTGGATTATTTACAACTTATGTCAGGTCCAAAAGGAGTGGAAAGCAGGCAGCAGGAAATTTCTACTATTTCCCGTTCGTTGAAAGCATTAGCCAAAGAATTGGATATTCCGGTCATAGCACTTTCACAATTATCCCGTGCTGTTGAACAACGATCAGAACACCGGCCGCAACTATCAGACTTGCGGGAGAGTGGTGCCATTGAACAGGATGCGGATTTGGTGATTTTCCTCTATCGTCAATGGATTTATTCCCAGGATGATGAGGACAGAGGCAAGGCACAGATAATTGTGGCAAAACATCGAAATGGACCCACAGGAACATTGGACGCGGCATTCATTGATCGTTTTGCTCGTTTTGAAAATTATGCACCGGTAGGTGATGAAATGGGAGCGGACGTACCTTTCTAATGCAAAATCCATTATCACGGTTTATTCCACAACTTGTGGGTGAATTCCCAAAACAATTCATGGAATTGTTCAATCAGGTCAGTGAATCTACCGATAAAGAAAATGAAGAAATAAAACGACTTCTTTGGGAAGCGTATGATTTTGGGGTTTCCCACCACGAAGGTCAAAAACGAAAATCAGGCGAACCCTATTTTAATCATTGTGTGGAAGTTGCAAAATTGCTGGCTGATTGGAAAATGGATCATATTACAGTCATTGGCGGATTGCTCCACGATTCAGTTGAAGATACGGGTGCATCTCTGGCGGACATCAGGGAAAAGTTCGGTGAAGATATTACCAATTTAGTCGATGGTGTTACAAAGTTAGGCGGCATCAAGTTTACCTCGCGTGCAGAAAAACAAGCGGGTAATTTCATGAAAATGCTCTTATCTGTCGCAAAAGACTTAAGGGTGATTATAATCAAATTTGCTGACCGTCTTCATAATATGCAGACGATTGAACATTTGCCGAGAATGAAGCAGCATCGAATTGCAGTGGAAACTCGTGATGTCTTCGTTCCATTAGCACATCGATTAGGTATGGCTAACGTGAAAGCTCACTTGGAAGATTTGGTATTTAAAACACTTAAGCCTAAAGAATATAAGGATTTGGATTCAAAGATTAAGTCTAGCCGAAAAGAACGACAGAAATATATCAAACTGTTGTCTGATCCTCTCCAAAAAGAATTAAATAAATTAGATATTACAGCACAAATTTATGGTCGGGTTAAATCCCATGCATCTATTTATGGTAAGATGGTAAAAAGAGATAAAAAGTTTGATGAAATCTATGATCATTTAGCCGTTCGGATAGTTGTTGAAAAAATTGAGGATTGTTATTTGGCTTTGGGAATTATTCATAATCAGTTTACACCCGTTCAAGAGCGGTTTAAAGATTTTATTGCATCTCCAAAATCAAATGCATATCAATCTATTCATACAACTATTGTTGGGCCTAACGGAAAATTAATGGAAATACAAATTCGTACACATGAAATGGAAGCGACAGCAGAAATTGGTGTTGCAGCTCACTGGCAATACAAGGAAGGCAGCTCCAAGTTGAAAGGTGTGGATACGCACATAAAATGGCTGCGAGAATTAGTAGATATTTTGCAATCTGAATCGTCCGATCCTAAGGAGTTTATGAATCTATTGAAGATCGACCTTTTCAGAGATGAGATTTTTGTTTTCACACCCAACGGTGATTTGCAGCAACTCCCCATTGACGCGACACCAATTGATTTTGCGTTTCATGTTCATACTGAAATTGGACTCCATTGTCTTGGAGCAAAAGTGAACCAGAGAATTGTACCATTAAATACCCAGCTTCAGAATGGCGATGTTATTGAAATAATTACGAGCAAAACACAAAAACCAAGTTATGGTTGGCTAAATTTTGTTGTGACGACAAAAGCAAGGACACACATTAAAAAAGTAATGGTTAAACAGCAATTTGAAGAGAGTGTTCATTTAGGAAAAGAGATTTTAACGAAAACACTGCGTCGTATGAAAATGAAAAATATGTATGATGAAATTGAGGGCTCTCACAAAAAATTTGGATTTAATAATTCAGAGCAATTATTGGAAGTCATTGGAAAAGGCGACATAACCATTCGGGAAATTTTACAAAAAATTAATCCAGAACAAGAAGAAGTATTGGATCAAGATACTGATGAAGCGGAAAAAAGCTTTTTTGATTTTGCACGGTCAAAAACAAAAGGAATAAAGCTCCAGGGAATTTCTAATCTGATGGTTACGTTTGGAAAATGCTGCAATCCAATTCCCGGGGATGAAATGATTGGTTTTGTAACCAGGGGGCGTGGTATAACAGTTCATAAGTCAGATTGCAAAAGTTTACCTTTGCTAAATAAGGAATCCGACAGACTTATTCCAGTGGAATGGGATGTAGACAGAAAAGACTTGTTCAATGTGCGAATAAAAATAATCGGGGAAGACCGTAAAGGATTGTTAAATGATTTGACGGATTGCATCAATAAATTTGATTTAAATATCATAAGTGTGGATTCAAAAGTAAAAGATGCCCATGCGAGAGTATATTTTATTATTCAAATTAATAACGTGCGGCAACTTGATCGTTTATTCAGAAAATTGACCAAAGTGGCTGGTGTAGATTTTATCGAACGAACCGGCCATTCCATACAATAACATAATCATAAAATAATATGCACCGTATTCTTGGTATTGATTATGGAGAAAAACGTGTTGGGCTTGCCTTGTCGGATCCCATGAAAATAATTGCTTCACCTTTTAATACCATTCCAAATAATCCTGAACTTATTACAGACATTCAATCCATTATAAAAGAAAAGGAAGTTGAAATTGTCGTGGTTGGTTTACCAAAAGGAATGAAGGGACAGGTTACAGCACAAACTGAAAAAGTAAATCGGTTTGTTGAAATGTTAATTGATAATAACATAAAAGTTGAATTAATTGATGAGCGATTAACATCCGTCAGTGCTGAAAAAGCGTTGATTGAGCAGGGGATAAAAACAGGGCATAATAAAGGCTTAATTGATCAAACCGCAGCAGCAATCATTCTTCAGCAATATTTAGACAGCCAAAAGAGATGAAGCTGAATAATTATCCTGATTGGGCTTTGGCACTTATTTCGGGAATATTGGTGGGAGTTGCATATTTGCCCATTCCAGCTACATTCTTTATATATTTTGGCTTTATTCCCTTAATACATATTTGGTTAAACCGAAGCGTTATAACCAGCGCAGCTATGTCATATTTAGCTGCGATTACTGCCCACACAATTGCATTTTATTGGATGGGTATAAATCAAGGAACGACAGCAATTATAGCATTTTTATCATTAGCAGGTACTGTTTTCTACCTAGGTATTTTTTGGGTATTAGCCGGTGGTCTTATTAGTTTTTTACAACATCGCTTAAAAATTGGTTTAATGATATTCCCATTTGTTTGGATTGCCATGGAACTAGTACGCAGTTTTGGATCCATGGGTTTCCCCTGGGGAGATTTAGCATTGACCCAAGTTTCAATCTTGTCCTTGATTCAAACGGTTGATATTACTGGAACCGCCGGAATTACGTTCTTTATTTGTGTACTAAATGGTTTACTTTATTTGGCTTTAACTTCACAGGAACGAAAACAATTTATTTATGGAGCGATTGGATTATGGATGTTGGTTTTTGTCCTTGGTGTATGGCGTCTTAATAAGATAGAAAATAATTCCACTCCATCTCAATTTTCAGTGGCTGTCATTCAGCCCAATGTGAATCCTGTGCAAAAGTGGGATCGATCTTTCCGGGCAGAATTAATATCCTTGATGGATTCCTTAACAATTGAAGCAATGGCGCAGCAGCCGGATTTTGTTTTATGGCCGGAATCAGCATTACCGGTATATTTGCGAACTTCATCAATCCGAACTGATATTCAATCACATGTTGTGAAGAATGATATTCCCCTATTAGCCGGTACTGTTGATCGGGAAGTCGATGAAAAAGGGAAACATTATTATAATGGTTCTATATTGCTGAATGTGGACGGCACATATAATATGTATCATAAACTTCATTTGGTTCCTTTTGCAGAATACATACCATTGTCTTATAAATTTCCTCAATTAGATAAATTGAATTTTGGTCAGGGGAACTTTGAACATGGCACGGAATACACCATATTTAATGTACATAATAAACGCTTTGGTAATATGATCTGCTACGAATCGAGTTTTCCCAGGATCGCCAAAAAATTTGTTGATTCAGGTGCAGAATTTTTAACGATTCAGACCAACGATGCTTGGTCCGGTGATTCTCCCGGTGCATATCAGCATTTTGCCGTGGCTCAATTGCGAGCTGTGGAAAATCGAGTGCCGGTGGTACGCAGCGCAAATACAGGCATTTCAGGCATCATAGCACCTTCCGGAAGAGCTGAACAATCACTTGCATTTTATGAGCAAGGAATCATTTTGGGTTCATTAACATTTATGAATGAAAATAGACATTATCCTGGTGGAGATGTATTTGCTTTACTGTGTATTTTCTTTGGATTAAGTATGATCGTTTGGGAATGGGTAAAGGCATGGAAAACGGATGATGGAAGATGATAAATGGAGCATGAGTAATGAAGCATGGGAAAGCATAAACTTAATTAAGTAAAAATTGAAAAGTTTTAAAATTAGCGGCTAATAAAAACGATTAAATAAGAATGAAAAAAACTTCATTGATTGCTTTTGTGATTTTCTACAGCATTGCATTTGGTCAAAGCAGCAACGGCTTAAGTCCGGTTGTAAAATCATTTTTACTTCCCGGCTGGGGAGAGTATAGCCTGGACAAACCGGAGAGAGGTCGATTTTTCACACTTTCAGAAACAGTATTATGGACATCTTTTGCCGGTGCGTTGATTGTCAGTCATAATTATTCAGACCTATTTCAGGCGTATGCTGCAGATTTCGCCGGAGTTGAAACCAAAGACAAGGACAGGCAATTTTGGGTGGATGTAGGCAATTATGAATCAATGAATGCTCATAATGAAGAACATTTGCGTTTTCGGGAGTTTGATGCTCTTTATCCATCCGAGAATGAATGGAGTTGGGAATGGTCATCGGACTCAAAGCGAAAACAATACCGCAACTACAGGGTTTCTAGCGATACCTGGGCATTGGGCGCAAAATTTATTGCAGGCAGTGTTGTGATTAATCATATCGTTTCGGCAATTGACGCGCTTTACCTGCAGAGAATTTCCCAAATTGAAGCAGTTTCTGTAATGCCCATAATCCATCCGAATAGCGGCGATTCCGGTTTATCCCTTACGATCCAGTTTTAAGAAATGAGCTCTCTTTTTAAACAGCCGTTAATCAGGCTTTGGCTGTATTTATCTTTTTCCACAGCCGTATTATTCAGTCCGACACTATTTCATTGGATTGGATATCTTGGATTATTCATGAGTTTATTATGGTTGGAAAAAGTAGCCGTTTCCCAAATCATGCTATCATTAAGATCATTTATCTATTTTCTGCCTATTATGATTGGATTTTATTTTTTTATTTCCATCATCATGAGTCAATCGACATATTGGCAAATTTTTATTGAAATAAGTACAGCCATGATGAAATTTTTATTGGTCATGGCCATCATGAATGCCTATACATTAGGTTCCGGTTCTGGGTCTGTCTTTCAGGCATTGCGCAGTATTTGGGTGCAGTTCAACAAACCCTGGCGAAAAGTAGAAGATTGGTTTTTGTTTATGGAAATGACACTTCGCTTTTATCCATCTCTACAACGTGATTGGAGTCGCTGGCAGGGGATTCATAAAGCATTGGGATTGAATGTTACTCATGGTAGAATCCAGCACTGGAAGGAAACGGCCAGGCAGCTGCCGGGAATGATTATGATTCATTTACATAAAGCGGATGACATCGCCAACGCCATGACATTGCGCGGATATGGACAGCAAATTCCACGGGGAGTCGCGTGTCTAATTCCATTTACACTTGGACATTTTAGCACACTGCTGATTATATCATTTATTTTTTTTACGCTTCATAACATTGCCCAGATTTAAAATTCAAATTCAATACGACGGTTCTGCATATCATGGCTGGCAAAGACAAAAGTCCCACCGGTCTGTACAGGGAGAATTGGAAGGTGCTTTGTCGACGTTAAGCAAAGGTGAAAAGATCAATGTTAGTGGTTCAGGCCGAACGGATAGCCGTGTTCATGCCTTGAAGCAGATCGCCCACTTTGATTGGGAAACAAACATGGCAACATGTGATATAATGCCCGCATTAAATGGAAATCTTCCCGTAGATATTCGTGTCCATGATTGTGTTGTTGTTCCGGATGAATTTCATGCCAGGTTTTCTGCCGTCAAACGCCATTATATGTATCGTTGCCGGATAGATGAAAATATCATGGATCGGAATAAAGTTTGGCAAACTGGACCTTTAGATATAGATCAACTTAATGCATTGGCGGAAACACTCAATGGTGAACATGATTTTACCTCGTTCTCAAAATTCAATCCAGAGGTTCAAAATAGAGTGTGTATTATCGCATTATCTGAATGGTCAAATGACAACGGAATTGTAAATTACAGGGTGGCGGCAAACCGTTTTTTGCATCATATGGTGCGCTACCTCGTGGGAACAATGGTAAACGTGACACAAAATAAAATGTCTAAATCAGAATTTGAAACATTATTAAATAATCCTCAAGAAGATGTCCAGGTTTACAGGGCACCTGCTCAAGGTCTTTTTTTAGAAAAAGTGGAATATGATGGCGCGGATATTTTCTAGTTTACTTTTTGCACTAACGTTACTAAACGGCCAGTGGGGCGTCGATGAGTCTCGGCACACGGCTATTACACGAGCCATCGAATCTGTAGAACCGGCTGTTGCATCCATCAGCGTTGTACAGTTACGGGATGTCTATAGTCCATTCGGAAGGGGTCGAGATCCGTTCTTTGACTTTTTCTTTCCGGAACGCAGTCGGAAAAAGGAAGTCCGCAGTTCAGGCTCCGGTGTTGTTATTAGTCCCGATGGATATGTATTAACTAATTTCCATGTCATTGAAAATGCCACGGAAGTTATGGTCACTCTTCCCGGCGGTAAAGAATATGAAGCAGAAATTATCGGTACAGATTTCATAACGGACTTGGCTCTATTAAAATTAATGGGACGCAATTTTCCTTATGCAGTTTTGGGCGACTCTGATGACTTAATCATAGGTGAATGGGCAATTGCTCTTGGAAATCCATTTGGACTTTTTGATATCAGCAAGCAGCCCACAGCCACAGCAGGAATTATCAGCGCTATGGACATGGATTTTGGATTTCAATCAGGAAAAATTTATAAAGACATGATTCAAACGGATGCAGCTATTAACAGGGGAAATAGTGGTGGACCGTTGGTTAACAGTCTTGGGGAAGTCATTGGAATTAATACATTCATTTATACGGCCTCTCAATTTGCCGAGGGATCCATCGGAATTGGATTTGCCATTCCCATCAATTTGGCGAAAGACATTGCTGAAGAATTAAAAGTGTCCGGGAAAGTGGATCGGAGTTTTTCCACGGGATTATCTGTGGAACGATTAACAGAAGAGGTAGCAGAATATCTTGATGTTCCCCTTCGACAAGGTGTCATTGTCGTAGAAGTAGAAAAAAGCAGCAATGCTCAAAAGGCTGGAGTTGAAGTTGGAGATATCATTACAGCTGTAAATGGACAAAATATTCGAAATTCTCGTGAAATTTTAAAGATCATAAAAGAAAGCGATTTACGGTCGGGGAATAAAATAAAATTAAAAATCTATCGAGATGGAAATACATTGACAAAATATCTAATATTAGCGAGCGTGAAATAATGCTGGCCCCGGAGGGTAGAAAGATTCTGATCGGGCTTATGGTCCTGACGTTCATTTGCGGTATTGCTGGATATGGATATGAAAATGATGCCCTTAAAGTGAGTTATTTTATTTTCGGGTTTTTATTCATTTTTAGTCTCAATTTTTTCCGTGATCCCCAACGTACAACACCGGAAGGTGAAAATCTACTCATAGCTCCCGCTGACGGCAAAGTTGTATTGATCGATGAAATTGAAGATGAAGTTGTAGGAAATGCCAAGCAAATTTCGATCTTTTTAAATGTGTTTAATGTTCATTCAAATAAAATGCCAGTTGATGGAATTGTCGAAAGCGTGGATTATAAAAAAGGCAAATTCAAAGCTGCGTTTGATCATAGCGCCAGTGATGTGAATGAACAGGCAATTATTGTTTTATCCCGTGGAAATATGAAAATAAAGATAAAGCAGATTGCCGGTCTCATTGCTCGGAGGATACATTGTTATGCGAAAGTGGGTTCAGAGGTAAAGCCGGGCGAACGCTTTGGCTTTATTATGTTTGGCTCACGTACCGATCTTATTGTACCTTCCAATTCTGTAGTCAATGTGAAGGTTGGTGACAACGTAACAGGAGGCACGACCGTTCTCGGTCAGCTCACAACATGAATATGAAGCAAAAAGGTAAAAAGCGTCGATTTATTCCCAATCTCATTACGGTGATGAACATGTTTTTGGGGTTTATGGGTATTGTAATGATGATCAAGGGTGACCCCATTCGTGGCGGTTGGCTAATCCTGTTTGCCGGATTATGCGATGTGGCCGATGGTAAACTGGCTCGCATGTTGGGGATTCCATCGAAATTTGGTGTGGAATTTGATTCCTTTGCGGATACAGTGTCTTTTTGCGCCGCACCGTCTTTATTGATCTATACTGTCTATGTGGAAGGGCTTCCGCCGTTATTTGGCGGAATAATTGCATTTACTCCCTTGTTGTTTGGAACAATTCGCCTGGCACGGTTCAATATTATTCAAGATGAGGATCCGAAATCATTTTTCACAGGACTACCAACACCCGTCAATGCAATATTGATTGTCAGTTATATGTTGTTTAAT
>JACKQG010001021.1_pt1 | contig 39419 bp, 44 predicted proteins | sample 8237621 | NCBI WGS metagenome assembly JACKQG01 (sample SAMN15677084, study PRJNA649215) | marine metagenome | biome: marine; feature: Black Sea; material: saline water; isolation source: suspended particulate matter (SPM) from the Black Sea western gyre | collected 2013-06-09/2013-06-10 | depth... | reverse complement strand
GCCCGGGTGCAGCTCCAGGGCGCGATGGTAATGCTGCACAGCCGCTTCGTCGTTGGCCACCTGGCAATAGAGATCGGCCAATCGCACGTGATTATCGGGAAAACCTTCCTGCTCCTCGGCCAACCGGTGCATCTGTTCAATCGCCTCACGCAACTGCCCCGACTTCACCAGCGAACTATAATTCTTTTTTGGAATCTTCTTAGTAATGCGGAATCTAAATTTTCTGGTTTGTTTGTTGTTGCCCATAACAAATAATTTCCTTTATTGTTTGAAGTCACACTTTCAATATTTCTTATCAGTTCTCCAAAGACCGAAATATTCTCTGAATGTTCATTCTCGCTTCTTCCAAATATTACTGTATCCAAATCATCCGCAATTAAGATGTACAAAGATATTCCTTTATTCACTTCATCAAAAAGGTGCTTGATATTATGTGCACTCTCACTGTAATATTTGCTTTTCAAATCATTGGATAAATTCTTTATGATAATATTCTTTTCATACTTTTCAGATAGTTCCATGGCTTTGTTGGTCATGGCTTCCAGCGTGAATGATTTTCCACAACCAGGGTTTCCAATTGCAAGAATTCGTTGTACATAATGATTATATCTTAAAATGTGAGGATGTAATTTGCTTTTAGTATCATATAAAAACAGGAGCTTTAGACTATTGTCAATTTGTGTAATCAACTCTTTATTTCCCACGATTTGATCTTGTGTTGGTTTAGTCGAAGGATTTTTACGTGTGATTTTTTTCTCTAAGACACAAATTTTGTTTTTCAGTTTGAAAGGTACATTTTCAGAATATTCTTTTTCAGCACCTTTCACTATCCATTGTAGAAATTGGTTTGTTAGTTGCAAAACATCTTTCTCATTGTCAGAATACCTACTAATATTCGTTTTGTAAGTATTAATTAATTGCTTTAACAATGACTTTATTCCACTGTGAAAATCTATTTCTTTTCCGTGAAATTTCTTTGTTGAGTCATTTCTTTCTCCTAATTCACTAACTGCTTGTTTTGCAGATATAAGATAAGAATATATTTGAACGAAATCTTCTTCCTCAGCATGTTCAGTATTAATATCAGAAGTTATTAATTCACAGATTGTTTTTTGGTATCCAAACAGATGTTCTATTGCTTCGCAAATCTCTCCATTCGCACCTTTTTCTCGAATTTGTGTAAATAGATCGTAGTAAGGTCTGGATAATTCTAATCTTGTTTTATCAATGTTTTTTTCTAACAGTCTTTGATCTAGATTGAGTTCCATTTTTGAAAGAGTTACCTTCTGCCATGCTCTTTTATTTGATCATATTCAATCTCAAATCCATCAGTTATCTTTCTAACTAACAAACCATTTTTCTTGTAGAATTTTTGATTTTCTTCAGCTGTTTTGCTCGCAACTACTCGCACATCAGATATTGCTTCACTTACATCATATGAGTTTCTAAGAATAGTATTTTTTATACTTTCACATTCTTCTATTTTTGAGTACACTGTTTCCATGTAACTCAATACTTTATTAGGACTAACACCTCTTTTTCGTAGTATTTCTATTTCTTCAATTTGATTTTCCAAATCATATCTTGTTTGAACTAATCTTTCAACATCAAGTTCCTGACTAGCCAACACGTTTTTTAATCGAGTTATTCTTTTATGTGTTAAAACGTAATCTGCTTTGAGTTTTCTTATCTCTGTTTGAAGTGTGAATGCATTAAGATAGGATTCCTGCATTTCCCATTCCATTTCTTGTTGGTCAAGTGTTTCCAACTCTTCACTTTTTAGAGATCTGGAGCTTTTTTCGTATTCAGTTTTTTCTTCGTCTAATGCTTGTTGTTTTCTGCTTATCTTCACATCGATTGCGAGCTTCTTTTTTTCATATGTAACAGCTTCATTGTAGCCATTCCTTATTACTCCACTTACTTTTATAATATCACTGTCTAGATTTGTTTTTATATTAACTAATGATTTGTTTTTTCTCTCTAATTCTTTATTAGGAGACAAAATATTCCAATCATACAATATTTCTTTCATTCTTTTAAGCAAACCATTTTCTCCTTGCAAGTATTCTCCTTTTGTTTTGTTTTGCGCATTTGTTATTCTAGATTTTGCTTGTTCTAATTGTTCTTGAGTTGTACTGAATTCTTTTCCTTCAATTATCTCATCTAACTGTCTCTCACTCATATTAGCTATTTCTGATGCGGATAAGTTATGTCTTGAAACTTCTTCTTCTAATTTCATTTTTAATTATTGAAGTACCCGAGCATTCTTTCTAGCATGTTGACACTTTGCTCTTCTTTTTGCTCGAGTATTTCTTCAATTTCTCCTAATTCTTTGTAGCTGTTTGGATATCTTTGTCTTAGACCTTGTATCATAGTCTCGCTTTTTGGAAGCATATCATACATCACTTCAACTTTTTTACCTGTTTCTTTGTTTACAAGATAAGTTTCTATCAATCCATTATTATTCACTCGCCACTCTACATCCAGAATTGGCGGATTTTTGTAGAAGTTGTATGCAATTTCTTGTTTCTTGTTGAACAGATTATAATCTATCTTTTTCAGTTCTTTATGGTAGACATAAGTTCCAACAATTACTGTTGCTAAACCAATTTTTGTAACCAATGTCCAAGCAATTTTTCTCATAAATAGAATATCTCTTACAAAACATTTAAGCTTACGTTGTATCGGTTACCACAACAATTTGATAAATTTTATATAGAATAGTTAATTAGTATTAATATGGAGTTAGGTCTTGTTGATGTAGTAGATCAGAATGATAAAGTGTTGAAAACAATTGATAGAGGTTCTGCTACTAATTCAGATATTTTGCGTGTTACAGGCATATTTATTGAAAATGATAAAAATGAAATTCTTCTCCAATTACGTTCTGAAAAAAGTTTTCGTTATCCTCTATTTTGGGATTGTAGCGGCGGAGGGCATGTAGATACTGGTGAAAACTATGACACGTGTGCTAATAGAGAATTGTTTGAAGAAACCAAGATTAAATCAAAATTAGAATTTTTAGGTAAGCATTATATTGAACTTGATGATGGACGAAAACACTTTATTGCTTTCTTTAAAGGGCAATATAATGGAGAAATCAATATTGATCCTAATGAAGTTGCAAAAGTAAAATTTTTCTCAAAAGAAGAAATTATGAAGATAATTGATAAAGATGAGAATATCCATCCTGAATGTTTGTTTGCTTTAAAAAAATATTTCTTGTAATGTTTATCATTAAAAACAAATAATTAAACATATCTTAGAATTATTTCTTCTTCCTGTTCAACACTTGTTTTGCTGCACTGAATATGTCATCGCTTGTCAAGTGATATTTTTTTAGAAGTTCTTCTGGTTTACCACTTTCTCCAAATGAGTCATTCATTGCTATAAACTCCATTGGTACTGGATAGTTTTCCACTACTACTTCTGCTACTGCACTTCCTAGTCCACCGTAACGCTGGTGCTCTTCGGCGGTCACTATTGCACCGGTTCTTTTCGCACAGTCCAAAATTTTGTCTTTGTCGATTGGTTTAATTGTATGACAATTCACTACTTCTGCACTGATATTATGTCTTTCTAATTCGGCTGCTGCTTTCATTGCTTCTTTTACCATTACTCCACACGCAATAATCGTTAAGTCTTTTCCATTTTTGAATGTCTCTGCTTTTCCTATATGAAAGGGTGTTTCCTTATTAGTCATTGCTCTGACTTTGTTTCTTCCTAAACGCAGATAAACAGGCCCTTTTATTGCTGCTGCTTGTGCTACTGCTTTCTTTGTTTCTTCATAATCGCACGGCACTATAACGGTCATTCTTGGCAGTGCTCTCATTACCGCTATATCTTCCATTGCTTGGTGTGTTGCACCATCTTCTCCTACTGTTAGTCCTGCATGTGTACTTCCAAACTTTACATTTGCATCGTTGTAACACACACTTACTCTAATCTGATCAAGAACTCTATTTGGAACGAATGCTGCAAACGTTGATACAAAAGGAATTTTTCCTGAAAGTGCCATTCCTGCAGCCATTCCTACCATGTTTTGTTCTGCAACTCCACATTGAAAAAACCTTTTAGGATATTTCTCTTCAAATAAATTTGTCTTTGTACTTTCTGAAAGATCGGCCGATAAAACAACTATTTTTTCATTTTCTCCAATCTCTAAGAGTGCATCCCCATATCCTTGCCTTGTGGCTTTTTGTTCAGAAGTCATCTTCTATTTTTCTTAGTTTGACTGATAATTCTTTTAATGCATATAGCGCTTGATCTTTGGCTGGTGGTTTGCCGTGCCATTCAGCTTTATTTTCCATGAATGATACTCCCTTTCCCGGGACTGTGTTGGCTATTACAATTATTGGTTTTCCTTTCAAATGGTTAACTCTGTCAACAACACCCACTAGTTTCATAACATCATTTCCATCAACATCTAGTACTTCCCAGTTGAATGCTTCAAATTTCTTCCTTAATGGATTGAGTGGCCACACTTTTTCTGTGTCACCACTTATTTGAATATTATTTCTGTCTAGGATTACAATTAAATTGTCTAAATTCCATTTATTGGCTGCATTAATTGATTCCCAAACACTTCCTTCGTCCAATTCACCATCTGATAAAATACAATACACTTTATGATTAGCATTATCTAGCTTAGCTGTGAGAGCCATCCCTACTGCTATACTGAGTCCTTGTCCTAGCGATCCTGAACTGCTTTCCACTCCTGGTAAGTCTTCATAACTTGGGTGTCCTTGCAATCTTGAATCTATCTTCCTGAAAGTTTTCAATTCTTTTATAGGAAAATATCCACTGTGTGCCATTGCAGAATATCGGGCTGCACATATATGCCCATTTGATAATATTAATCTGTCTCTTTCTTCCCAAGAAGGATTTTTCGGGTCATGATTTAGAACATGGAAGTATAAAACTGCGAATACATCAGCCATTCCAAGAGCACCTGCCGGATGTCCTGATCCAGCATTAGAAATCATTTTAATAATATCTTGCCTAATGGCATTCGCTCTATATTTTAAATGACCTACTTCTTCCATTTTTTTAATTTATTGATGTGCCTCTTATTTGACCAGGAGTTCTGAGTACTAAATTAGTTTGACTGTCCAAATAGTTTATCATGACATCTGCACTGAGTCTTCCTGATGTTAATCCACCCTGACAGTTTATTGCCACTGTAGCTTGTTCATTATTCAACAATTGAATATTTGGATTAGTTGGAGTACAAGGTGGTCCTGAACAAAATAACAGTTGCGCATTTGAACATTCATCACTGGTTACACTTCCGCCAGTTAAATTGATTTGCGCATGATAACTATTTTGGACAATAAACAAAATTTGATCTGTATCAGCATTTATAGATGCATCATCTATACAAGTAACTGCTACTGGAAAAGTACATCTTGAAGGCATGAAAGATGACATGTCCAAAACACCAAAATAAGCCATTGCTCCAATAGTTGCCAAAACAACTATGATAGCCCATCCATAAGTAATTAGGAATTCAACCGCTGCTTGTGATCGTCGAGATTTTAGAAGTTCAAAAGTTAAATATTTTTGTAATTTCCTTAACACGCAATCACCTCTCTTCCATATTTGTTTTTGCTTTCATACTATTTAAATATTCTGTAATCATTTAACTTACACTAGTCCTGCCATCAAACCTGAAACTATCCAGTTTGCTACGAAATATAATATTAATGAAACAGCTACAAATATTGGTATAAATTTTGCTCCATCTTTGATATTGCCTTTTTGTATTGTACTTACTATAGCTGCTGAAAATATTGATGATACTGTGAGTGCTAGTGCAGAGAAGATTCTAAAATCATTAATTTTCATTGTTTCTCCACCACCAGCCATTTTGAACGTTCCCACGGAAATTTCGCTCAAGTCCAATGAGCCCATTATTCCTTGAACTACATTTAACAGTTGAGTCGAAAGTGCAAATAAGAATGGGGCAGCTACAACTGTTGCAAATGTTATGAATATAACATATGTCATGATGCTTGCGGCGATTTCTTTCCTCATCAATTTTGTTTCTTGGATATCTATTGCTATCTTGCTCAGCAGTTCTGCCAGTTCCCCTCCCGCTCTCATACCTTCTATTATGAGACTAACAGTTCTTTTCAGTATGAGTGAATCATATTTTTTCGAGAAGTGTTTCAATGCTTCTTCTAAGTCTGCACCCGCAATAGTTGATTTGGCGACTTCCTCTATCTCTCTGGACAATACTCCAAATCGCGGTCTCACAGCATACCATAAAGCGCGGTCTATGGGCATTCCAGCACTTATGTTAGCAGATGTTAATTGCAAAAAGTCTGGCAGCACATCTTCAACTTGTTTTGTTCTACGATATATCTTTAAATCTAAGAATAAATAAAAGAATACCCAGAAGATAATTACTACCAAGGCCAGTACAACAGTCCAAGTAGCTATTAAGTATAAGAGATATTTTACTAAGCCACCCTTTGACATGATTAGAAAAACAATTACCAACGCTGATACTGCAGCACAGAAGATAATTGCAAATTTCTCAATCATTCGTGTGATTGTTTTTTCGTCTGTTTCATGCCCTGATTTTAACAAGTATTCTTTGAGCATAACTACATTTCTTCTCTTTAGCTTCTTAGGAATCTTGTTTATTCCTTCTTGATCTTTCTTCTTCTTTTTTCCAGTGGCTTTTTTGAATAGTTGATCTCTTTTTTTTTCATAGATATTTTTAGAAAAACCTTTTCTCAACACATCTAATTTGTCTACGAATCCCATTTTTATTCAGCCAAAGGAGGTCTTGATGCTTTTATTACTGCTAAAAACATAAATTGAACGAACGCTAATACAATTATTATGACCATTAGTACTCCAAGTGAGATATTCCATCCTAGAAAGGATGCTAGTACTGCAAGCATTGTTATTCCTAAACTAGGTATGATAATTGCTGCCATCATGTAAAACATCGCAATCGGATTTAGTTTCCTACCATATTCCTTGATAACAATTTGTTGTTCTCTTGATATTTGGTCAAGTACAATTCCTAGTGATCCTGCGATATTTGATCCTGTCTTAAAAGAGTTAATAACTTGCCACAAGACTTTTCGCAGATTTGGAGATGGTGTGGTGGCAATGACCTCGTTTAGAGCATCTTCCATTGAAGTCCCCAAATCTACTTTGTCCACAAGTTCATCAAAATAAGGACCTATTGTATCATAATTTTCTGATAAGTTTCTGAATGCATTATAAAGTGGCACTCCTGATTCTAATTCTATTATTAAGAATCGGCCTGCAAAGAGAATTTCTTTATCGATATCTTTTTTTATCTTTTCTATTTTTGTATCAACGCTTCTTGAGAAGTATGAAACAAACATCGCTTGTAGAATCGGCCAAGCGATTAAGATCGCCAAGTGTTGTACAAATAGAAATCCTACAGCTGTTAGCCCTACTGATAACATCAAAGCACTGTTCCAGATTCTCTTTACGTATGCTTCATCATCGTAAGGCAGCCTAGCTTCTTTTAGTTTCAGGTTAAGCCCTGGTATTCGCTTGGCAAGCCATTTGTATAAAAACATCTTTATTTATGAGGGTAGAACTTTTTTGTGAGCGATGTACTTCATCAGATTCTCTTTATCAGTGTAATATTCTGCTATAACTCTGCCCACTCCATCAACAGAACTTATGTTTAATTCTACCAAGTATTTGAGTACTCGTTCTTTATCTGCAAGATCCGCTTCTAATTGTACTTCTGAGTATCCTGTATAGAGCTTTAGATTGTCAAACAATGCTTTTGATTTATTTATTTGGACCAATTTATCTTTTTTTGGATCATATTGCATTATCACATTTGCTTTTGAGTCAGGTGTAATCTCAGCTATTTGGAATGTTCTTCTTTGTCCTGTTCTTCTGTTTCTGAATTGTACTATTATAAGTGAAATTCCTGTCTAATTTTTTCCAGAATGAACTCAGTTGTTTTACTAATATTAGAAATGCTTACTTCATATATTGGAACGAATTCTCCTTTTATCTTAACTACACTAACATTTATAGGTATATTATTGGATTTAAATTCGTATTGGACTATAATCTTTCTTTCAATAGCCTTATCTTTAGAATCATTATGTTCTGCCAACCACTCACACCTCTTTTTATATAGGCTAAAACGTGGTCGTGATATATAAATCTTTTGAAAATTTAGTGTGTGAAAAAGTAAATATTGTTATTTGAACACATTAAATTTAAGAAGAATTATAACCTTTTGTATATCTTCTGCTAATTACTCCCCCCTTACAATCTTTGAGAGTTGAGTCATCTTTGTTCTTAGAAGTGATTTTCTTTTTTCTATTTGATCATACGTTTTTGTTAAATCGGAAATATATACTTTCGCATCTGTTTTCTTGGTCATAGCATCGAATGCTCGTGCTTTTTGTATGAGTGTTTTCAGCTGTTCTTCAAGTATATGCTTATCCTCATCAATCTTGCCTAGTAAATGTTCAGTTCGAACTTTTTTGTCGAAGAATTTTCTGAATTTGTCAGAAATTTCTTTACTCTCTTCTGAGTAAGTTTCCAACTTCATCTCCTTCTTTTTAATCTTGTCAATTATTGAGTCTTGAACAACAGATATTTTCTCTGCTTGTTCTTCACTTCGTTTAATCAGAGGTTCAATGATATTCTTTTTCTTGTTTTTTATCTCATCCTCAATTTTATTAGCAGTGGATAATAAATTAGCAACGTGTTCTTCAGCATTTTCTATACTTCCTTTTTCTACATTAACTTTGTTTTCAATGCTCTTTATAATTCCATAAATTGCTTCTAATCTTTTTCTCAGATGGTCCTCTTTATCTTCTAGTTGTAGAAGTTCTTTCTTGTTCTTTGTTAAATTTTCCTGCTCAGTTCTAATATCACTTAACAGAGTCCCATATCTGTTTTCCTCATACTTTATTTCTTTCCTGGCCTTGTCAATTAATTCAACATATTCATCTTTCTGTCTTTTAATATCATTATCAATGTTCAATTTTAAGTCTTCGTAGTGTCTTAGATCCCCAAGTTCCTGCTTTACATCATCCATTTCAGTGCCAATTTTTTTCTTCAGATCACCAAATTCACTTTTGATTTTATCAAATTCTTCAGTTTCTTTTTCTAAAGTTTTAATAGTGTTCTCTACTTGTCTTACAAAAGCATCTTTTTTAGAACCATACTGTTTGATTTTTGACTCGGCTTCTTTCTTTGTTATTCTCCTATTAGAAAGTGTTATCTTTGACAAACCATAGTCCATGCTTATGAGCCCTTCCTCTTCAAGAAACTCAGCCCATTCTCTAACAACTGATTCTGAAACGCCTAGCTCTTTTGCTGCTGCTTCAAGGTCAACATTCTTTTTTTCAACCAAAGAAACAAGCTTATCAACACCTGTTTCTATGTCTTTCATAACCATAATATAATAAATGAGAATAAGAGTTTAAAAAAGTTACGAAAATCTTTGATTTTTGAACTTCAAAATTATGCTAATTTTGTAAGTTACGAAAATAGCTTAAAAAATTAAAATTCAACATGATAATCTTGCATATACACTTTATCTTCATGAATGGCTGATAAATTATTTATTATCGTTCCTCCGTCACCCTTCCCATGATTGGAGGTAATTCTCCTTATTTCTGAAGGTGCAACATTTACTAAACAATTATTTGGATAAATTTCGTGAAGTCGTCTGAAATCAGCTGCGAAATTAGAAGTAATTATTCTTTCTAAAGGATCATTCTTTATGTTTCCCATCTCACCTCCAAATGTGAAGCAAGGACCAACATCTCCATTAGCATTGATGAAGAAATGTCCTGTTGCTGCTCTGCATCCTTTGAAGTTAATAACACCTGCATAATCCATCAAAATCATATTTGTTTGATCTTGCAAAGCAGTCAATCGCTGTCCAAATTCCATTCGGGATTCCTTTTTCATCATTCTTGTTTCGCCTTCGTAAATTCCGTCCATTGCTCCATAGGGAAAAAAGAGGGAAAGCAAGGCACCTCTTTCTTCAAAATACTTCATTGTTTCTATTTCAGAAAGATGTTCCCAGTTGTTTGCTCTGACAGTAAATGATAACGCATATGGAATCTTTTCTGCAGATAATTTGTTAATTGCAGAATCAATGTATTGAAAGGATCCTTTTCCTCTTGATTGGTCAGAAACTTCTCCTATTCCATCACAACTCAAAAAGTATAATGCATTTCTATTCTTTTTTGCGCTCTCTATAAAATCTTCATTGAGATTTTTTCCGTTTGTAAAAATAAAAAAAGTTATATCATTGTGAGCGTCAAGTAATTCTAGCACATTGTTGAGCGAAAATTCATGTAGAGGTTCGCCACCCATCAATCCAATTGCTACCGATCCAAGTTCTTTTGCTTGAGTAACTGCAGAATCCATTAATTCATAATCTAGGATTTTGCTTTTATCTTTTACAGATCCTGATCTGAGTTTGTCTGTTAAGCACCCTTCGCAAGAAAGTTGACAGTAGTCACTCGGGCTCAAAACCATTATCCTTGGCGGTCTAAATCCATGCTCTTTAGCAAAGTTATGTCTTTTGCGCTGCATGCCAGGAAATTTTGTAATGTATTCTAATCCTGTTCGTAGAGCCATTAGAGGATTGATTTCAAATGCTCTCTGTGCAGTCAAAGCAATAACATCTTTCCTAAACCAAGGTCTGGCCCAAAGCACAGATGGATAGGCTAAATAATATATTGGATTTTTCTTCGCCATAATAATGATTTGAATGAAAGCTTATAATATATTCCGTTGCATTATTACAACCAAAAGGTTTAAATCAAATTATTTATTCCTAACACCATGTTTGAGCTTCCTTTGCTTGGGAAAAATGAGAAGAGCTTGAAATCTTTGATACTTGAAGTGCTGATGAATTCGAAAACATTGAATGTCATGAAGATTAAAAATATTCTTTCTAAAAACTTCAACCAAAAGGTTACATACCAGGCTGTTTACAAAGCAGTTAAAGAGATGAAGCGTGATGGCATTCTTACAAAGATTGCTTCAGAGTATATTATTAGTGAAGATTACATTGACAATTTAGAGAAGTATGTTTCTTTGTTGCGCAAATCCAAAAAGTCAGGTTTTAATATATTTGAAAAAAAAGAGACTGAGAAGATTCAGTTTGAAAACCTCTTTGAATTTTATGAGTTCCTAATTAATGCTTTGTCTTTGAAGTATTTCACAGATGAATACAAAGAAAATTATTTCTGGACAACTCATATTTGGCCACTGTCAGGTTCTGTCAAGCCAAAGAAGGATGTTCTGCATCGCTGGATGAAAGAAAGCAAGACCTATGCTATTGTGAGCAAGAACAGTTTGGTTGACAAAATATTTGGATTTTATTCTAAGAAAAGGTTTGATATGAAAATCAAACTAGGTATTAAGTCCAATCCAGGTTTTGAACTTGTTGTTATCAACGATACAGTTGTTCAAGTTTTCCTGCCCAAAGTTCTCTTGGACAAGCTAGACTCTTTTTATTCTAATATCAAGAAGACAGTGAGTTTCGACGTTTTTGAGCAGATAACAGATATTTCTTTTATCGAAGCACCAATCAGTGTTGTAATCATAAGAAGCAAAACAATTGCCGATCAATATAAGAAAGAGATAAAAAGATATTTCTAATTATTTCTTGTTAGGCTCGATAATGACTTTAATGGATTCTCCACCTTCAGCAGTCATTTGGAATCCCTTTGCAATATCTTCTAATGGAAGAACATCTGTTATCATATCTTGTACATCTATGACTCCACATTTTATAAGTTCTAATGCTTCTGAGCTATCTCTTGGAGCTGATGCATAGCTTGTCATAAATGTTACATCATTTCTCCAATAAGGTGTTAAGTCTATTGACACTTTTTCTCCTGGTTTTGGCACTGCGAAGAACATAACTGTTCCACCTCTATCAACAGATGCTAATCCTTGTTCTACTGCTGGCAATGCTCCTGCGCAAATTATCACTTTATTTGCGAGTCCTCCAATCGCGCTTTGTACTTCAGCAGGCACATCATTTCTTGCATTTGTTGCATAATCAGCTCCAAATTCAATTGCTTTCTTCATTCTGTAAGGATTCAAATCTGTTACTCCAACAGTACTGGCACCCAGAGCTTTAGCCATTTTTACATATAGTAAACCAGCTGTTCCAGCGCCCAAAATCAAAACATTGTCACCAACACCTATTTGAGCATTTCTAGAACCTCTTACAACTGTTCCTAAGGGTTCTATGAATGAACCTTCGTGAAAAGAAACATCATCTGGTAAGTTCAACATTCCTCTGTCTACATTGATTTCTGGAACTCTCAAGAATTGTGCGAATCCGCCCGGATCAAATTTGGTGTTATATAATGTGTCACAGGCAGTTTCGTGTCCATCCAAACAATAATCACAAGTATTGCATGGTACATGATGAGTTACGAAAACTCTGTCTCCTGGTTTGTATTTCGTAACTTCTTTACCAATTTGCGAAACTACTCCTGTTACTTCGTGTCCTAAAACTAATGGCGCACTTTTTATTCTGTACCATTCTAGAACATCACTGCCACATATTCCGCTAGCTTCTACTTGAAGAAGTAATTCTCTATCGCCAATCTTGGGAACTGACATAGTCTCAAGCCTAACATCACTGTTGTTATAGTACATCCCAACTTGCATATTTTCAGTCATCTTTTTTAAGATTATATCTACTCATAACTGCATCTACAGAGTCTCCTCGATGAACAATGTCTCTAACAGCCTGAATCATCTTAACTGGTTCTTTTGATTGAAATATATTTCGACCCATATCTACACCTATGGCGCCTGTTTGCATTGCCATATACGTAAATTCAAGTGCTTGCTGTGCAGGTTCTTTTTTTCCACCCGCAATAACTATTGGTGCTGGACAGCCCCCAATTACTTTATCAAAATGCCCTTTACCGACAAAGTATGTTTTTACAATATCTGCTCCATGTTCTACGGCTATTCTGGCTGCATTAGCTAAATATTTAGCAAACTCTGCTTCCTTACCTTCCACTCTTAAAGCATCGAGTTCTCCGCCAACAGCTGTAATTCCTATAACAGGTAATCCATACTTATGTGCTTCTCTGGTCATAGTTGCCAAGTTATCTATTGATTGTCTTTGCATCTCAGTTCCAACATATATTGATATTGTGACCCCTGCTGCATTCAGAGCAACTGCTTCTTCGGCTGTGCAAGTTATGACTTCATCTTCCAAACCAATTACTCTTGTTTTTCCAGTTGCATCATTTTCTATTGGAACTTGTCTCGCCATGCTTCCCCCACCAGAAGCTCTTAGAATCATTGGTGTTGAAGTATTTGGATCTATTGAGTGATGCAAAATTCCTTTTGTTGGACTTAACGCATCACAGTATTGAATTATATCTGCAACTGTCTTTGCAGGATCTTCTAATCCTGATACAGGTCCCATGAAGTAACCATGATCTACTGCAAGTAAAACTGTTTTCCCAGTTTCTGGGTTAATTATTTGTGCTAATCGATTTTGTAATCCCCAACTCATTTTTTTACCTCCAAAAAGCTTGATTTAAACTTGTTTTTTACTAGAAAGGGGTGAGTTTTTTTAAATGTTTACCAGATAGAGTTATTTAACCTTTGGAACGACTATTTGCCCTTCATCTTCATCACCTAAGAATTCGACTTTTGCTTCTAGAAATAAGAGTCCTGTAAATGCGGCCATTATTGCATCTAGTTCAACTTGTGAATAATCTCTTCTTGGAACTAGCAAGCCATATATCTTCAATAGTCTTTTTATTTCCATATAATTGTTCTTTCGCGGCATTTTTAGAATGTCATATGATGCGCCTGAATGAACTTCAATTACTAAGAATCCTTTGCTACTGAAATGTTCTTTTAATGCAATGGCTCTCAGAACCAGTTTTTCCACTTCAACCAATCCTTTAGGAGGATAGAATTTTATTTTTTTATTATTTAACTCGTACTCTGCTTGTCGCCAATTCCCTTTGTTTGGAAAACTCAAAGGAGCATCAATAACAACTACATCTGGTTTCATATCATCTACTTTTTTGATTATTTCTTCATTTGTTTTCAATTCACAGATATCTTCTATTTCTTCAGTTAATAAGCAGAATCCAGTTATTCTTTCCTCATTTCCAGCAAGATCCAAACCAATTATTTTCATTTTATACTTATTAAGTCCCCCAAAGACGTGTTTGTCAGGCTAATTACTTTATTTGGTAATTCCAAGACATATTTAACTCTTTTCTTTGCGGTATACGTTGTAAAGGGTTTAAATCCTTGTTTCATGTCAACGACTTTCTTGTTTGAGTCTAGAAATAAAACGTCTATTGAGTAAAAAACAAAGAACATGTGTAGTGAGACTTGTCTCTCCTTTCCAAAGTCAAATATTAATCCATAATCCCCTTTCTTTTTTGAAAACATCAAGCCTTTTGATTGCTCCCAAGGATTACTTAGTAGTTTGGATTCATCAGTCAATATTTTGTTTTTCGTTTTGTTTTGTATCATGTGCAATTCAGATAGCTTAATTCATTTATTTCATAGTCATTTATATGTTCTGTGTCTATCTTAAACCAATTAGGCATGTTTTGTACATCACAGCGATTGTTTGTTGATTGATTGCCAAAATATATGTAGTCAACAACACTTCGATCATAGTTAACTTCTAAATCTTCTTGGTTCTCCAAAAGATTTATGTCAATTAATCCTTCAACTCCATATGTACTGTTTGAAAGATTTCCTCTCAATCGCATTAAATAGCTTGGTGCTTTATTGGATGCTTTATACAACCCATCTTCTATGTGACTCATCAAAGCACTTGTTTGGTTGTTGTCTACAAAATCTGTTATATCAGTTTTTACTATAAAATTTTGCAATCTTCCTTTCAGATAAACAGAATAAAGCGGATCTTTGAAATTGCTTATTGGAATATTTGTAGTATATGTTTTTTCAAAACTCCAATCTGCTAGGCCTCTCGTATCATTCAATGTAACTTTTGAAACAACATCAATTTGCACATTCCAAGGGTCTGTTTGCAGCAGATTAATTTCTGAAATATTAATATCTACTTGTACACCTATTTTTTTCGAGTTTTGGTTTATTTTTTGTAGGTAAAGTGAGAAAGTTGAGTTCTCTAGCATGAATGGAGTTGTGTTTGATAAATTTCCAGAGTAGAAAGCTTCTTGAAAATTGGTTTCTAAATTAGTCATGAATTCTCCTGTTTCAGAAACATACTCTTCAATACTCAGTAAAGTTCTAAAACCAGCTATGTACGCAGCTCTTTCAACATCTACTTCTAAGTCCTTTATGTAATCATTCATTGATAGAACTCTTTTTTCAACTGCATTATCATCCATGCTTACTTTATATACTTCATAGGTGTAAAAAACTGTCAGCATAATTATTAAGAACACAATTACCGTTATCATAAATATGAATCCCTTCTTCATTGCCACACCCTTATTTCAATTATTGAAGGACCCCACATATAAGGAACGCCCAATATTACATTTGCTATAATTTCTATATCTTCTGAAAACAAGTTGAAGAATATTCTTCCATCACCATCATAATCTATTCCTTTCAATAAATTAAATATTGCCATGTCATACGCATCATTTGGTTTGTAAGCATGACCAGTGTTTGTATAAGCACATTGAAATGGACCATCATAATCTGAAGGAACATATTGATTTATGATTGTTCCATCTTCAACTTCTATAAACCAATAACATCCTATTGCTTGTTGCATGACTGAGCTTCTAGATGCTGAAAAATTTACCAACCCCCTATAAATTAATGTGTTGTTATTCGAACAACCCGTTGCATTAGCTGGTGAATCACCTGTTCTAATTGAAATATTATTATCCCCATTAACCAACGTACTTGTTGGAACCTCTATGGTGAATGGATCCCCCAAGAACACATACATATCTGAAAAAGTCTCAAGAGAAAATATTGTTTGGTTATTCACACGCACTAAATCAGTCCAGTGCTCATCTGAGTAAGAGGTTATTCTAGCATCACTCACTCTTATACCTTTGGGTATATTAACAGTTGGAGTACATGAATTGAATGGATTTGATTGAAACATAACTGATATCTCGTTTGGATAAATCTCTGATGTTTCTGGAGTGTAATTCACCATTATCTTTGAATCTCCAAACAGAGTTGCGTCTGTTGAAATGTTTCCAACTATCACGTTCTGTGATATTTGTGCTGATCGCTCAAGTATATCATAAGCAATTGTTTCATATATTATTTTAAGCATTGAAACATTTTTACTATGATCATAAGTCCCATTGCCTATTTTTGCAACGGTCTGAAGTGTGCTATTTGCTAATTTACAATCATCTACAGGTCCAAAACCAATAGAATAGATAGTTGCGTTAAGATCTTCTCTAGACCTGTTAGCAGAGTATAAAGTGTTGTTGGTTGCACCATTATTGGTTGTACACTGAGTACATTGACCCACTATGTCTCCTGATCCACAAGCTCCTGATGTGTCACACATTCCTTCACATTGTTGAACTCCAAAAACAGACGAGTTACTATAACAGGATCCGTCTGCGCAGTGAGTTGGTACTCCGTCAGTCATGACCACTATAAATTTTTGTCTTGATTCATTGCTATAAGTTCTTAACAATTCACGACCTTTGTTTATCGCACATGCAACACAGGTTTTACCTTTTCCTTGTGAAAATCCATTTATGAAAACTTTTATTCCAGCAATATTTTCTGGGTCATCATAATATTTGATTGCATCGTCATGAATAAATACTGGCCACAATCTATTTCCTGAATAATTCAAAACTATATCTGTGAAGTCATTATCTAAGCAAACAGCTAGTTCTGTTCTTCTAATATCTGGTTCTGCATATGCATCTTCACAAGTTCCACCAGCATTCCCTTGTCCCCATCCAGATACTGCTTTCTTCATGCTTCCAGAATAATCAGTTATGAGAATTACATCTGCATTTCCACCAGTAATAACTTCTTTTACTACATATTCATATGCAGACATTCTTATCGGCACCGTCTTCTGACTTAAGAAACTATAATTTAATATTGATGACAAGTATGTATCATTAATCTCAAATGTTTGTTCTGAAGTAGAAGTTGTATCATTGAAAACCACTGTATTTCCAAGCGCTATATATGTTGAGAAGTTTGAAGCATTCGTATGATTTGAGAAATAATGCACTCGCATATGCATTGAACTTAAATTTCCTCTTATGTAAAAAGCATCATACAAGTTTATTACTCCTTCTATTTCTGGAAAATAATATGTGCTGGCATTCAAAGTCACATTTTCTCGCGTGTAATTAGTAAGGTATGAAACCTTCACATATCCTCCAGCCAAATAGGAATCATTTGTGAGTGTGGGAAATAGTATTGAAAAATTATTTTTATAGAGAACTCCTCTGTCTGGCACAGTGAGATCTTTGCAATCGGTTACATCCCAAACCATAGGAGTCATGTTTTGAGTGGATGGTGAAAGTAAGTTTCTGCAAGTTTGACCGTTAACTCTAAATTCAAAATCTTGTCCCGCATCTAATTCTAAAAGTATTTCTGTTATTTGTTCTGGATTAACATCTGCAGGCATCTGATCTATGAACACTGTTATGTTTCCTTGCCCCACAAATCCTCCAAAGTAAGCATAAGAAGATGTTTTTTTGTTCCTAATCTTTCTTATGTGCGCGCTAGCAGATAATCCTTCAATTGGTGAACCTTGTTCGATTCCTGTAATCATTCTTCTTGAAGTAACCAGGTTCTTAATTTCAGTTGTTTTATTTTTCAGAAATATTATGTCATCATCTAATATAATACTTATAGCATATCTTTCTGGTACAAGATTTTCAACTATTATCATACTTAGATTAGTAGCTTTTTCTACTTTTCCTAAAGCCCAAAAATACCCTATTTGTTCTAGCAAACTGTTGTTAAGATTTGATATGTTTCCGTTTGTTATTTGTTCTGCAATCCATGGATGGTTCATTTCTTCTATCCTCAGCTCACCTAAAGTGAGCAACAAGTCTTTTGATAATAAATCAATTTCTTCAGTGGACGTTTGTATAATAGAATAGTTAGTTATCAGTATTATACCTATTAATAAGAGCATTGTTGAAAAAAAAGCATCTAATGTGAAGTATACTCCTTTCTTATTTTTCTTTAAGTCCATAAGTATACCTCCATCTCTATTATAGATCCATTATATGGTAATAAACGGCTTATTCTGATAAGATTGTCATATTCCAAACTTGAAACATTTACTTCACAAGTTGAAAAATTGATTGCGCCATAACTGCATCTTGAAAGGTTCATAAGCGTATTATTATATTTGAAGAACAGAAGATAATCTTTATTTGTTGACAAGTAGAACTTTGTTTTATCATAACTCATATTATACAGTTGTTGGAGTTTTGTATCATTCAAGCGATGATTAGTTGTAAGACCTATTCTAACGACGGTCTCATTCGACCAATCATGAGGTACTCCCTCATGTAAGAAGTAATCTGAAAGTGTTTCAGCTTCTGATTTTAGTTGAGGAAATTCATCATTTGATACATTGCTAATTATTATTCTTGTAACTAGAACTACTCCAATCATAAATATAAATAACCCTATTACAAAATCTGAAACCCACATTTGTCCCTTTCGATTTCTAATCGAAAATCCAAACAATGAAGTTCTTTGTTGTTTTTTACCCAATTACTACTTCACCTCCAACATTTTTTATTATGTTGTTTCCTTTACTCAGGAGTCCAGTTGTCTTTGGTATTGGAAATGGAAAGTCAGTATCTTCACTTGTGAGTATGAGAACTCTTTCAGTGTTGTTAATCTTAAAATCGTGTTTCTCAATATGGTCAGGTATGAAAATCGTTCTTTCATAACCTTCATGAACTTGCGATGCTAAAATGAGTTCTTTTTGGAGTTCGAAACCATAGCTTTTTAACTCAACTATTCGTCTGTCTGAGTCTGAGTCGTTTAGATAAAACAAGAATACAGATAGAGCTACAAGTAAAAAAACCACTCCAATCATTATCATGGACATGAACTCAAGTGCTACTTGTCCTTTTTTCAAAAACTCACCCCTCTATATTAACTGTTTCATCTACAGCAGTAATCTTGATTGAATGCATTCCATTATTGGTATTTAGACTTCCAGTTATATTGGTAGCTGCAGCTCTGACAATTATATATGAAAATGCGCCAGGTGACACATTAAATCTTATTTGATTTCCTACAAACATAGCTTCTTCCACATAGTCTGGTATGTAAATATTCAATGTTTTCTGAGTTGGCGCTCCTAAATAGTACACATTGTCAACCGCATCTAACAATTCGTCTGCCAGTTTATTCACTTGTGCTGCAGTTACATCTTGATTAATATTATTTGTTTCTATTAAGAACAATATTAGCACCGGAATTATAAGTATAAACGCAAAAGCCATAATTATCAGAAATTCAACACTCACCTGCCCCTTCATATTAAATAATTAAGAGAAATAGTATTTAAAGTTTACCCTATATAACTCATATCTTTGTATCTCTTGAGTTGATTAAGTGTTGAGTGCTTTGTAGCTGCTTCGGATTCATCTTCTTCATCAATATGTTTTATATCTTCATCAATTTTCTTTATAGGCACTCCCAGTCCATATTTGCTGTTCAAGACTTTGATTATTTCTTTTGCGCCTCTTAAGCCAATATATGATGGATGTCCGAATGTTTCCGCGAGCAAAGAAGCTGCTTTAATATTTCTCTTCTGACTTAATCCAACTAGTAATCCTGATACTCCAATTATAGGTCCTACTATACCATAAAGTTTAGTATTAACTTCATATTTTCCGAACTCTTTGACGAATGCTCCTTGATTGCCAGTGCAAAAAACCTTTGGAAATTCTGGTGCTTCATTAATACCTATACCTCCAAGAGTAATTATTTCTTGGCATTTGTATTTTTCTATTAAGTCAAGCATTTTTTCTGTGAATTCATATGATGCGACTTCATCCATTGGTTGGACATCGCCTGTTAAGAATAAAAAATCGTTCCCATTAATGTTCTTGTGATAAACTTCAATCTTTGGTAGTTCTACAAGGTTTTTCTCATTTACAAATACGGAGTTTGGAAGTGTGTGGGAAAATACATCCATGATTTTTGTTGCTTCTAGCTCTTCAACTATAATATCAACAACTATTTTTCCTACATTTCCTAGTCCTGGTAATCCTTCTATAAATACAGGGTTTGAAAATTTCAAGTTTTTTGTTTCTTCAATTTTCCATGTCGTCATTTTGATTTTGATACCCCATATTTTGTTTGCCTTCGATATGATCCATATTTGTCTTCTGGACTATATTTTGGTGGCTTAGGATTAATCCTCTTACCCCCACAATCACATACCTCTACCAATCCATATCCTTGGCATTTCTCGCATTTGAGTATTTTGTTCATTTTTCGTGTCTCTCAAACACAACTTCCCCTTCATGATTTTCAACGTATGAAGTCACTTCATTAGTGGCTTTTTTTAAAATATCTTCTGCTTCTTTATATTCTTTTGCTATAACTTTGACTAGGTAACGCCCCCCACCTTCATATTTAATGCTTAATTGTTTACTTACTTTCTCAGCATTTTGAAGAGCTGTTTTCACAACATCTAAGCCGTCTTCTGCATAGCTCTTTATTGTGAAATCTCCTGAAATCATTACTTCTTTTGGTTTGATCTTGTCTTTAATAATAACAGTTAATTTATCGACTAGTTTTTTGTCTAAACCTAGAGATTCAAGTTTTAAATCACTTTCTACAACTTCATCGAATGCTAAGTGAAGCATATCATAATCTTTTAAGATTGGCTTTGAAACTTCTTTGTAAACATCTTCGAACTTCTTCTTGAGTTCTGTTGCTAACATTTCAACGATTTTTTCTGCTTTCTGCTCTTGTTTAATCTCATCTGTCTTTCTTCTTTTCTGTGATTCATTAACTCTTCTCAGCGAAAGATCAATATGACCACGTTCTTCATTAATTCTTAAGATTGCACAGACTACTTTCTTACCTTCTTTTACATAGTCTCTGATGTTCCTGATCCTTCCAGGACTAACTTCAGATATGTGTATCATCCCAGACTTTTTTTCATATTCGTCCAGGTTACAGAAAACCGAGTGAAATTGTACATTTGTGACCGTACATAAAACAAGTTCTCCTTCTTCTGGAAACCCTTGCCTTCTGAACAGCATTATTCCAAGACCTCCAAGATCCTGGTCTTGACAACAGTCTTTCCACCACTAGACTCAGCCAAGGTTTTGCCACAGACTAAACATTTTACTTCTGAAGCAGCTTTACCGAACACGATCTGTTCGTTTTTGCATTTTGCACATCTAAGTTTAATAAACTTTGAATCAGGATTGTTTTTCATTGAGATTCCTCCTTTTTTACTCATTTTTAAGTCTACGCAGGAGAATTTTAAAGTCTTTATAAAGTTAACCAATACTTTTTTATATGGAAGAATGGTTAATAATGATATGGAAGAAGTTTCAATTAGGGAAGCTTATAATAAGTTTAAGCCAGAATCCTGTGTTTTCGTGATTTCAAACGATGAACAAGGTAAGGCTAGTGGCATGGTTGCTGGTTGGAATATGAAATGTTCTTCTGACCCTGGCATGTTTGCAGTTTCTCTTTCTAAAAAAGGTTATACTCATAAGTTGATTAGACAGTGTAAGGAATTCGTGGTTGCAGTTCCTAATAAGGAATTGGAAGAGGTAGTTCTTTTCTTTGGCTCCCATCATGGCAATGAGGTTGATAAATTTGCAGACAGTGGTTTAGAAACAGAGAAGGCTAAAATCGTAAGTGTTCCTTTAATTAAGAATGCAACTGTAAACTTTGAGTGTAAATTAGATAAAGAGGCTGAAGCAGGAGATCATATTATTTTCATCGGAGAAGTTGTTGCTTGCCATATTAATAATGATAAAAAAGTTTTGTTCAATTTCAAAAAAAAGGATGGAAAAAGAGATTTTGGAGAGTTCTGAAAATGAAGGTATTTATGATTCATGGGGCTTATGGTGGCCCGGATGAGAATTGGTTTCCTTGGCTGAAAAAAGAGTTAGTTTCTTTGGGATATGAAGTAATTGCTCCAAAATTTCCTACACCCACAGGCCAGACTTTGAATAATTGGGCAGAGATTTTCAAGCCATATCTGAGCGAGATTAATGAAGATACTATATTTATAGGTCATAGCTTAGGCCCTGCGTTTATTATGTCTGAACTTGAGAAAATTGACGTCAAGATTAAAGCTTGTTTCTTCGTCTCAGCATTTATTGAGTTGCTTGGCATGGAAGAGTTTGATTCTATTAATAGAACTTTTGTTGAACGAAAGTTTGACTGGGATAATATAAAGAGACATTGCCATAAATTCTTTATTTATCATTCAAATAATGATCCTTATATTCCTGTGAATTGTGGTGAAATGATCGCTTTAGAATTAAGTGCTAATCTTGATATCATTGAGGGCGCAGGTCATTTTAACAAAGCCGCAGGTTACACTAAGTTTGAAAGAATTCTTGAAGATATCAAAAAAATTTAATGACATAAATTTTTAGGATGCCAGAAAGCTTTTTCTGAGCATAAAGAAGATATAATTATACTAATTCGACTTTCTTTGCTCTGATTCCTGTACTTTGCATATGTGTTTTTCCGCACACATTGCAAGTATATCTAAAGTCTGTCTTCTTAGAAAGTTTTTTACCGACCATTTTTGGTTTTGGTGGCTTACTATATTTTCCCAAGTTTCCTGCTCCTCTCCACTCTCCTCTCTGCATGGTTCTTGTCTTTGAACCATGTGATAATGGATGCACAGACCCTTTTGCCTTCTTTTTAGACTGGGCGACCTTGTGCGCTGAATGCTTATTGCAGGTAGGACAATGCCTATTAACTGTCTTGGGTTGTTTCATAAAATCGCCTCAGAGATTGTATGAAAATTCAAAAATGTTATTTTTGTACTTTTCATGTTCTTGAGAAAAAATAAAGGGTTTATAAAGGTTACTCTTCTATCTTGGCTCGTTGCTTGTTTATTAGGATATTCGCGATGATTTTTGGTAGTTCTGCAGTATCTCCTTCTGTATATGGCCCATATACTTCGAGTTTTTTACCTACAAATTTAGGCACTTCTCCTAAAAATTTCACTTTGATTTTGATATCATATTCATCTTTTGGTTCTTGAGTTTTTATTGATTCTACTTTAGGTGTTTCTTCTGTTTGTGGTTCTGTTTTTATTTCATCACCAGTTGCCATTTCTTTTTCTGCGGGAGGTACTGGTTTAACAGACTCTTCTTCTTTTTTTAGTTCTGCAATTGCTTCTTTAGGTGGTTCTAAATTAGGTTCCTCCTCTACAATAGGAGTTGTTTGCACTGGTTTTGGTTGTTGATTTAGTCCGTTGTTGAAAAACAATATTTTTTGTAGTACAGTCAATCTGTTTTTGTTTAGTACCAATAATATTTCTGCGAAGAATATTTTCTCTTCTGGTAGCATTGCGACTGTATTTGTTAAATTAGAACCTGTTTTAGATTTGTTAATTGCCAAACGTATAATCTTTGCTTCTCTTCTTTCGTATAATTCTTTGACTATTTTCTTGATATTTAGTACTTGTATCTTTGTTTTCTCTGATTCTGAAGCACCAAAGAGTCCTGATTGAGTTCCTTCTTGATTTATCAATGATTGTTTTTGAGTCAAGTAATGCATTACGTCAGAGTAGAATGTGTCGTCTAATTCTTGCAACTCATCTCTATCTTTTTCTATTTTTAGAAGGTCAAACAGTGTTTCATATGTAATCTTTACTTCATTCATGCATTAATGGAAACATCAGGGCTTTTTAAATCTTTTTTCACTAAAACTTTAAATAACCTTTTCAAGTTCTTTTATTTATGTCCAGATTGGAGTTGCAGGATTTCGAGTTTAAGGAAGAAGATGACAAGGTTAAGTTCATATTCATGAAATACTACTATTTTCTCGTCGATAAATCTGAACTTAAAAAGATTGGTGACTTCAAAGTCAAGGTTGATTTCTTGGATTTTGATGCTTCTGAAAAGACCATGTCTAATAAAATTAATAGAATTTTGAAAATTGGTTTGAATAATCTTTTTAGTGTGCTGGGTAAGAGAACCATTTATATTCATAAGGATGCAGGTATTCCTTTGTTGGGTACGAATGAGTTTGGCTTGGTAGATCGAAATACTAATCTTATAGAAGTTAAACCTCATACGCTTTGTAATCTTAATTGCATTTACTGTTCTGTCGACGCTGGAACGTCTTCTTCTAAGATTGCTGATTTTGTTGTAGAAGAAGAGTTCCTGGTAGAGGAGTTTAGAAAAATTGCTGCCCTTAAAGAAAATCCTGTTGAAGCATCAATAAATCCTCAAGGAGAGCCTTTAATGTATTCAAGGATTATTGACTTGGTAGCTGGTTTAAAGGCTTCAGAAGGTGTTAAAACAGTCTCTATTAACACCAATGGTTCTTTGCTAACAAAGAAGCTAATTGACGACTTTTGGGGAGCTGGTTTGGATAGGATTAACATTTCTCTTAATACTGTTTTTAATGAAACTGCCAACAGACTATCTGGCGGTGGTTATCCTTTGGAAAAAGTCAAACAGATGATTAAGTATTGCAGTGGCAAAATTGATGTTTTGATTGCTCCTTTAATTGTTCCTGATTATAATGATACAGAAGTTAGAGATCTTTTGAAATTCTGTTTGAAATTGGAAAAAGTTCCTAAATTTGGTTTTCAAAATTTCTTGAATTATCAGCGTGGCCGAAATCCTATTAAAGAAAAGCCAATGGATGATTTCATGAAGCTGCTTGAGGATCTTGAAAAAGTTTTCAGCATCAAGTTAATAAATTCCCCGGATGATTTCAATATTGTTGATGATACTAAGATTCCAAAGCCTTTCAAAAAAGGACAAATTGTTGATGCAAAAATTATGTGCCCTGGCAAGTATCCTAAAGAGTTCATAGGAGTTTCTCGAGATAGATGTTTAACAATTTCTGGCAATATGAAAATTGGTAGCTTTGTAAAAGTTAAGATAGTTAGGATTAAACACAATATTTTTCGCGCTATCTAAAGAAGTCCATGAAAAAATCTAGTATTTTTCTGAAGAAGTTTTTCTTCTTTTTCTCCACTGGTTTTTTGTCGTCGTTATCGAATGAGATGTCTACATCAGGTTCAGTCATGTTTTTCTCAACTAGAATTACTGTTTCATCAGTTATTTCGTAAAGATCTTCAAATGTTAGATGTGTCTTCAAACTGTATTCGCCTGGTTCTGTTTCCAATGGCACTCTTATTCTATAAATATAGAATTCTTCTTCTTGATCTGGATTCAAAGATAATGTTTTACTTGTCAAGCCACTTATGAATTCTAATGGCTCAGGAATTTCTTCTACTAAGCTAATTGATGCAAAGGATTGTCCAATGTTCTTTGCTTTCACAGTAACCGTGACTTCTTCTCCTTGTAAAGGTTTTTCATTGTTAAGTTTTTTGTTAATACTAAAAGCAATTGATGCGGGCTTAACAGTTATTGGGATAATTGTTTCAAAGTCTAGGAATTGCCCTGATGGTGTTCTGTAGCTCCCCCTAAGAGTTGTGTTAAGTTCAGTCACATTTTTTACTCCCGGAGCTCTTATTATTTCTTGAAATAATTCTTTTTCTGAGTCAGGAGCTATACCTGATGATTGAACAGGTCGTGGTCTACCAACAATAGGACCTTCAATTATTCCACTTATATCATAAAAATATATGTCTGCAGAGTTTTTAATCTTGGCCACTAATGTAAAGGTGTTTCCTTCAAATACTTCATCTTTAGAACTTGTGAGTATTAGTTCTGGTTTTGGGAGAGTTACATTGACTTCAAAATTTTCATAGTTGTAAAAAGTTTCATCTCTTATACTGCTTGTCACTCTTTGATCTATTCTGTATGTATCCACATATGTGCTTTTCATTACAATCTCTATATCTCTTGTTTCACCTACAAGCAAAGAGAACTCTTCTTCTAGATTGTGTGAGAAATGGAAAAATGACGGTACTTTAACAAGTGTTATGTGTTCAGGTATTGATAGTTTGAAATTAACATTTAGTCTATCATTCCAATCGTCATTCTTAATAGTGCTAGTGTATGTGAATTCTTCTCCAAGCCCAACATTTATGTTGTCAAATTCAGCTTCAAAGTCTATTGGAGAATTTATTTCAATTGTTGATTCTTCAATCTCATCTGTATATGGCTGATCTTCAAATATGTATGACAAGGTTCCATTGAATAGTTCTATATTATTATATCCAGTTGGTGCTAGAGTGTATGAAATTGTCAAAGTATCTCCAGGCACAAGTATTGGCCAACTCCAAGATAATTCTCTGTTACTATAAACCATATTATCTCCTCTATTTCTTAAGGTTGCAGTTTCAGGAATTAATTCTTTGAATATAATATTGGTTATTCTTTTGTCACCTTCATTCTCAATTTCTAAGGTTATGGCAGCTGTATCATCCTTGTTTATTTCATCTTCAAATGTTCTTTCTATTCGTAGCTCAGGTTTGAGAGAATATATTTCTACTTTGATAGCAGGTTCCCATCGCATAGTATTCGGTATAGGTCTACCATATTCATTATAATCTAGAAATAATCCCATAAAACAATATTTATGCTCAGTTGTATATTCGCAAGTGCCATTTTCTATATAGTATAAATCAAATTCATTCTTATGCAGTTCTAAAACATTATTATCATTTGCTAAGGCTACATAAAAAATATCATCATCTATTTGAAAGGTATCTAAAGTGTATACATAATCATCAAATAGTTCTTCTAAAGCCGAAGCATTACTTGAAAGAATGATCAATAAGAACACTGCAAATAGTAGCTTTAATTTCATATACCTATTCTTAATAGTACTATATATAAAATTTTTGTTTAGAAAGAAAAAGAAGGAAAAAAAATAAAAAAATTACTCGGTTTATCCGAGTGGGTTGATGCTAACTTGAGCTAGGCTTGGTACTAAAACTTCAACCATTGAACCAACTAGTTCATCTGCATGATCTGCATATGCCGCAAGGACATTTGTAGCTCCCATGGTTTCTTCAGCTTCGTATCCAGCTACTAGTATTGCTTCGTAAGCACTGAAGTATTGGATGAATGCTTTTCCATCTTCAAATCCTTCTCCACAAACTGCTGGGTTTCCTAGCAATTCAGCTGCAACTGTGTTTGCGCATGGTCCACCAACTACGATCATTGGAACTGATCCTAGTGCTGGTGCATTAACATCTAATACTCCTAAGCCAACCGCAATTGGGTTAACGTTGTAGTATGTTGCGTCACCGGTTCCTGCTCCTGCTCCTACTTGAATGTCAGGACCACCGAGGTAAACTCTGTAGTCAACATCTTCAGATGGGAACCAGAACTCGATTTCTGTGTTCTCGTCAGCTTCTTGTTTGTAGTATGTACCATACTCACCAACACCATAGTCGTAATCACCGCCTTCGTCTTCATCGTTTCCGCCATCCCATGTACCGGATGGTGAAGCCATGTTCATTTCGTTGTCGGTTGTGTCGTATGTTAATACTACGCCATAGTTATCTCCTGCAACTTCGTCTGAGTTAGATGTCTTTTCATCTTCCTCAAATCCAATTGTCAAGGATGCATCGCTTGTTCCATCTTCATCTTCAAATGTTACTTTGGTACCACTCTTGGTGTAGATGTAGTTTACAGTTGCTGCTGATAAGTTCACTGCGTCGTTAGCTGCGTCAATGGTAACTGTGTATGTTGAGTCACCAAGTGCATCTCCGTCTCCAACAGATATTGTTCCACCTGAAAGGTCTCTGAAGTTAGCTTTCGTGTCAGAATCTGACAAACCTGTGTACTCATAAATTTTTGTTACAGGTTCTGAGCTGCTGTTATCTTCATGTACAATGAAGATTTTATCTTCAGCGAACAAATTTGTCTGTGAAAAGACAAAGTCTGTTTCTGCAGTTATGTTTCCAGCTGTTGAACTTTCTTTGTATGGTGTGAACATATATTCATCGCCTTCTGCGTTGAAAAAAGATACGTCCAACTCATCGCTACTTGCCTTCATTTGGAAGTAATCTCTTGAGCTCGCCATTAAAGCTGGGACTTCTTCAACAAATCGTACTTCGAAACCGAACATTGGGTCTACGAATGAGTCTCCTACTGCTAGCCAATCATATTTCTCGTCAGTTAGAGGGTTCTCAATTTCAGTTGCGTCGATTCTAAAGTCAATTTGATCAACTGCGCTGTCAGTTCCTTGTAAACGAACTTCAACACCTTCTAAATCTGTGTTGTCAATTTGAACTTGTGTCCAACTTCCAGCTCCGAATGTTGATCCTAGATCAAGTTCTTTGCTACCAATGAACAAGTTTGCTGATGCACTTTCGCCACCAATGTTTGAAACAAAGACGTCTTGAACGAATACTTGTAATCCGTCGATTGTTTTTGTGTCACCATCTTGCATTGCTTTGGTTACTCCGTTTACAGAGACATGAACTTCTGCTCCGCCTGATGCTTCAGAGTTTGCACCTACAATGTTTAAGGTGTAGCTTTCGCCGTCAACTTCTACATCAATTGGCATGTTCAATGAAACTAGTTGTGTTACATCGCTACCGTATAAGACAAGGTTTCCGCCATCTGCGATGTCGTCAATTGTCCAAACTGTACTGAACATCTCGATTGATTCTGAATCATCAAGGTTTCCCCAGTCAGCTTCGTCTCCTGAATCGAAGTCAATTGTATACGTCAAGATATATCCTGTGTTGGTTGATGCATCCAAGTCTAAATATAAGACAGGCATGTCATAAACATCTTGGTCGACTAGGTCGAATGCCAATGTTTCGTTTCCAACTACTATTTCTTGATCATAGTCGAATTCTTCACCATCATCATCTTCCAAAGTACCTTCTGCCAATAAGACAGGGAACTCTGTATCATCAATGGTTGATGCACTCAAGTATTCGCCCCAATTAAAATCTTGGTTTGAAGCATCTTCAAGAAGTACTCCTCCTGAGACCGTTGTTGTTGGCGTTGTTCCTTCTACGTCAACACCTGTTTTTGCAGCAGCTTGTAAGCTTGCTGAGATGTCGATTGCTCCTAGAACATCGCTTGTTGATGCGCCTACTCCTACGACGATTTTACCACTAAATAATCCGTTCTGGACAAACGGGGACGGGTAATCGCCTAAGTCTGCAGTTGCACCCATTATTGTTGCTCCGATCATGGTCAGACCAGCACCTAGAGCCACTATTTTTTTTATCGCTTTTTTCACGTTCATTTAAACACCTCCGTGTTTTATGTTTAATCATGACTCACCCCAATGCACACAATAGGTTTGCGCAATGATTTTGCTCACGCAAAACCAATTTAAGCCCTGTTATGTGCACAGATAGCCATTTCTAAGCTTATCTCGGATATAGACAGATATTCTTTATAAAGTTTTCGATAAACTAAGGTATGACGAAGTGTTATCTTTCTCTACAACCCTTGAAACCTTCGAATTCATCATTTTCAGACAGTCATACCCTCGTAGTAATAAACCAAGACCAACACGTTCCTTTTATAAAGGTTGAACCTCTGATTTATAAATAATCAGTCAAAAATGACCGAGTTTAAATGTATATAATATACTTCGAGGTTTTTGGATAAATATAAACAAAATGAGGGGATAAAGATTCAAAACAACGACCAGCATTCGTTGACACCGCACACTCTCCCTTCGGTCGAGATGCTTTCGCATCCTTGCCGTATGGCTTTACGCCATACTTCCTTTTGGCGCAGCTTTTGAAAAAGGATGCGGGGAGAAGGATTAACGAACAACTGAAGCTTCAGTTGACACATGCAAACTCCTTGCAGTCGTAAGGAATTTCTAAAAGAAATTCTCACGCACGAAGTGAAGTATTTCCATAGCTACAGCGGAAAAAGTAGGATGCGGGGAGAAGGATTCGAACCCTCGTAGGCACTAAGCCAACAGGTCTCTCAGACAAACTCTGAGGGTCAAAAACCCTCAAAGGTTTTTGTCACCTAAGCCTGTCCCGTTTGGCCACTCCGGCATCCCCGCAACGGGTTATGCTCCATTGACGCGCAAAGTGCGACATTAGCTCGCAGATACTCGCGAAGTCCTACGGCGACAACAAGAACACAACATACGATGAAGAAGAAATAATTGGTTTAAAAAGTTTACCAAAAAAAGGTATGACAAATTTTCAAGAATTATTTTTTTTGCCAAGTATATGATCTGAGTTTAGAACTATTTCCATAGCCGCAGGAGCTACACACTTTCTTTCTAACATGATATGTTCTACTACCACATCGTCTACAGATTATGTGTGATTTCTTCCCTGACTTCCTACCCATAGAAGGAGTTCCTTTTGTCATTTTAATCCTCTTATTGTGGTGCGATTATTGTAATTGCGTCGCCTCTTATGAATATGGTGCCAATCTTTCTTTTTAGCTCACCATTGATATGTTCTTCAGCGTCGTCAAGAACTGTGTTAATATGTATATCAAAAGCTATTAACTTTCCAATGTATTGCCTATCATTCTTTAAGTCTACTATGACTTTTTTGTTTCTTGCAGCGTTTAATGCGTCTAAAGGTCTTGATGCTTCCATAAAATTCATCTCCAATTAATTTTTTGGGACCTTAAAAATCACCCAAATAACTAATTTATCCTCAGTATTTGTAATTGGTTTATAAAAGTTTTGATTGATTTGGTTACCCATATTATATATAGTATCTATATAGATACTGGTCACATACGATAAATTTTTATAATTCTTGTACATAACTTCTTATATGTCTTTTAAGGAAATTCAGAAGGATGTAAATGACTGGACGAAGCAGTTTAAGATTCAATATTGGGAACCCCACGAGATACTTGCAAGAGTAACTGAAGAAGTTGGAGAGTTGGCGCGTGAGATAAACTCTTTGTATGGTCCTAAAGTCAAAAAGGTTGGTGAACGGGACATCCATCTTGGTGAGGAGATGGGAGATATTATGTTCACACTTGCTTGTCTGGCTAATTCTAAAGGAATTGATTTGGATGAAGCCTGGCAAAAGGTCATGAACAAATGTTATGGTCGAGATAATGATCGTTACGAAAAGAAGTAAAGATTTTAAAACTCTTAATCATTAGTATATTCTATGCACGAAGCTCTTTATTATGATTCTAAAGGGGATGGGACAATTCAATGTACTCTATGTCCTAGAAACTGTAATATTGGTGTTGATAAACTCGGTTTTTGCGGTGTTCGTAAAAACGTTGATGGTAAGCTTGTCTCGTTGGTTTATGGTAGGGTTGCCGGTGACTTGGCTGTTGATCCGATCGAGAAGAAACCTTTGTTTCATTTCTTGCCTGGTTCAAGTGTTTTAAGCTTTGGAACTGTTGGCTGTAATCTTCATTGCAAGCATTGTCAAAATTGGAATACTTCTCAGGTTCAAGCAGGTCAGTTTTTCGAAAAAGATTTTTCTCCTGAAGAGATTGTTAAAGCCGCAAAAGACAGGGGTTGTGATAGCATTGCTTATACTTATAATGAACCAACTGTTTTCTTTGAATATATGTTGGAAACTGCTAAGCTTGCAAAAGAAGCTGGTTTAAAGAACATAATGGTCTCCAATGGTTTCATCAATGAAAAACCTTTGAAGGAAATCTGTCAGTATCTTGATAGCGTAAATATTGATTTGAAAGGTTTTACTAATCCTTTCTACGGCAGGATTACTGGTGGTTGGCTCGAGCCTGTATTAGATACTTTGAAGTTCTTGAAGAAAGAAAAAATTTGGTTTGAAATCACAAACTTGGTTATTCCAACTTTGAATGATGATCCAGAACTTGTTAAGAAGATGTGCTCTTGGATCAAAGATGAGCTTGGAATAGATATTCCTTTGCATTTAACTGCATTCCATCCTGATTTTGAGCTTGGCAATGTTCCTCCTACACCCGTAGCTACTCTGTTAAATGCTTATGAGATTGCTAAAGGTGTTGGTTTAAAATTCGTCTTTGTTGGAAATATCATGGCTCGTGGCTATGAGAACACTCTTTGTCCTGAATGTGATGCTCTGTTGATTGAAAGACTCGGTTTTAATGTTTTAAAGATAGATATTGTTAATGGTAAATGTAAGAGTTGTGGTTGTAAAATTCCAGGGGTGTTTAAATGATTAGTTTTGCTTGTAAAAATATTTCTTTGAAGGATCTTGTTACTTGTAGTTTTGAATTGAATAAAACCGATTATTCTGTTTTCATGTTTTTGATGGAACATGATGGTGAGTTTGGCGTTGGTGATATTGCAGGGATTGATGGATTGGAGCGAAGCACTGTTCAGAAAGCAATGAAAAACTTAGTTTCCAAGAATCTTGTTTCTCGCAGGCAAGTTAATTTCAGCGGTGGCGGTTATCAGTTCTATTATTCTATTTTGGATAAGTCTAAAATTAAGGACCGCATTAATACTTTAATTGATGGTTGGCATGAGAAAGCTCGCGAACAAATTCAGAAATGGGATCAGTATTCTTCTAAGTAGATATCTACAGGTTTTATTCCTAAATCTATAAGTCTTTGTCTGGCTTGTTCAACCATTATTGGTAATCCGCAGAGATATGCTTGTTTTCCTTCGAAGTCTTTTATGTATGTTTTTAGTTTGTCTTGTACATATCCAACTTCTCCATTCCAACCTTTTTCTTCTTCACTTACACTTACAATTAGATGAAAGTTTTTGTGTTCTTTATCCCATTGTTCTAACTCTTCTCGGTAGATTATTTCTTGACTATTTTTTGCACCGTAAAATAAGAAGAACTCTTTTGGATTGTGATCTCGAAATACTTTTCTAAGCATTGACATGAATGGCGCTATGCCTGATCCTGTCGCCATAAAGATGTCCCCTTCTAAGATTGGTTCTTTTAAGATTAATCCACCAAAGGGCCCTGCTACTTGGATGATAATTCCTTCTTTTTGCGAGAATATATGTGGTGTGAATGTGCCTCCTGGTACTAGTTTGATTATGAGTTCTATGTATTCTGCGTGTTTAAAATCCCTTGGCGGCGGAGAAGCTATTGAGTATGCTCTTTTGACTGATTCCCCATTTATATTCGCTTTCAACATTACGAATTGTCCTGCTTTGTATGGGAAATGTTTATTATTTTCAAGTCTTAGAAGATAGGAGTTTGTGTTAAGCGTTAAGTGTTTAACTTCCACAATCTCCGCGTTCATGTATTCCATAGAGGAAAATGTGGATGTAATGTATTTAAACTTTTAGAACTATTGCAATGTGACTAAAAAAACATTGCAATGTTCAAAATAAGTATTGTTTTGTTATATTGAAGTGTGACATATACTTCAAGGTTCAAAATGACAAAACATTTTGTAGTAGTAGAAAAAAAAATATAAATGGTTTTAGATATTTGCTATTATGAGATTTGATAATATCGCAAAACTGAAATTAATATATTTTTTCAGGTCATTGTATTTCTTCGCTCCAATAATTACATTATTTTACTTCTCGAGGAATCTTAATACTTTCCAAGTTGTTTCTCTTGAAGCGTTTCTTATCGCAACAGTTGTTTTAGCAGAGATTCCAACAGGAATTATTGCTGATAAAATTGGAAGAAAATTTTCCCTTCTGTTTTTGACAGGTTTGTATGTTATTGGTAATATTATGACTATCTACTCACACTCTTATTGGTTGTTCATTGTTATCCAAATTATTTTTGGAATCGCAATCGCTTTTGGTTCTGGCGCTATTGAAGCATTGGTCTATGATAGTTTAAAATTTCAAGGTAAAAAAAAACTTATGAGTAAGGTTTGGGGAGCTATCAACTCTTATTCTCTAGTTGCAGGAGTTATCGCAGTCATTGTTGGTGGCTATATTGCTAGGAATTTAGAACCTTCTTCCTTCATCGTACTTTTGTGGTTATATGTAATTGGAAGTTCTATCGCGTTCATAATATCATTTCTTGTTGTTGAAAGAAAGCACACTAAAGAAATTAAAAGAAAGAGCCCTTTAATTTTGTTTAAAGAATCAAGTAGTCAAATTCTGAAAAATAAATCTCTTAGAAAAATTGTATATTTGAGTATATTCACAATTTCTTTTTCTCATATAATTATGTTTTTATTCCAACCTTATTTCTTGATGGCAAATGTTAACAGTTCCACATTTGGCATAATCATGGCAATTGGATTAATTTTGGGTGCATTATTGATGAAATATGCTTATAGAATTGAAGAGCTGTTTGGTATGAAAAAAACCATTTTCATCGCGACAATTCTTCCTGGATTGTTTTACTTATTAATGGCCTTTTTGATTGGACCTATTATGTCTGCTTTATGGTATATTTTGCTTAAGGGTTCTATGAGTATGAAGGAACCATTGTTTTCTCAGTATCAAAATATTCACATAAAAAGTTATAACAGAGCAACAGTTTTATCTGTTATTTCAATGATTACTTCTTTGTACCTAGTAATCATGAGATTTGTCATTGGCGCGATTGCAAATAAGGATTTATTAGTTTCATTCATCGTTATGGGAATAATCATTATTATTGGAGCAATTGTTTTTAGAATTGATGAAAATCAGATAAAGAATAATTGTTAAATTAATGTTTCCAATCCAAACCGACTTCTGCGCCTGTTAGGTAGTTGTGACATTGAAGTGCTGCTTTTGCTCCTTCGCCTGCGCTTATAACTGTTTGTTTGAATGGAGTGTTTGTTACATCTCCGGCCGCGAATATTCCTGGTTGGCTTGTTTCGTTTAGTTGGTTAATTATTACTTCTTTTTGTTCATTCCTTTTTACTAAATCACCTAGGAATGCGCTGTCAACTATGTATCCTGCTTCTATGAATACACCATCTACTTTCAAGGTTTTTTCTTGGTTAGTTTTTGTGTCTTCAACTACTAATCCCGTCACAACATTTTCGCCTGTGACTTCTTTTGGAACATGACTTAATACGAGTTCTACATTTGGTTGTTGTCTTACTCTATCAACTTCTATCGGGTCGCCTCTGAACTCATCTCTTCGATGTACTAAGTAGATTTTTTCAGCTATATCTGCTAGTTCTCTTGCTCCACCTAATGCTGAGTTTCCACCGCCAACTATGGCCACGGTTTTTCCTTTGTAGAATGGTCCATCGCAAGTTACACAAGTTGATACTCCTTTACCCATAAATTTGTCTTCTCCTGGGATGTTGAGTGCTCTCGGTGTTTTTCCAAATGCTAATATTATTGCTTTTGATTCGTGTTTATCTCCTGATTCTAGTTCTAGTTTGAATATGTCACCATCTTTTTCTAGTTTGACAACTTTTCCTGTGATCATCTCTGTACCCCATTTTGTTGCTTGTGCTTGAAATTTCATCATTAGTTCAAATCCATTCACACCATCATATCCGGGATAATTTTCGATGTTGCTTGGAAGCGCTGTTTGTCCTCCGACATCTACACTAATAATCATTGTTTTCAAGTTTTTCCTGGCTGTGTATAATGCGGCAGTCATTCCTGCTGCTCCTCCGCCTATTATTATTACGTCATTCATTTTATGTAACCTCTCAGTTCTAGTACTTTAACCATTTTTCGGATTGCATATATATATGCGGCTGTTCCAAAGTCAATATTAAATTCTTTTGATGTTTCATACACATTATCAAATGCAAGAGACATTTTTGCCTTTAGTTTTTCTAAGACTTCTTTTTCATCCCATGCATATCCTATATTGTTTTGTACCCATTCAAAATAGCTGACTGCAACTCCGCCTGAGTTCGCTAGGATGTCTGGGATTGCTATTTGTTCTTTTTTGAATAGTACTTCCCTTGCTTCTGCACTTACTGGTCCATTTGCAAGTTCTAGTATAAACTTTGCTTTTATGTTATCAACATTCTTTTTTGTTATGACTCCTTCCAGAGCCGCTGGTACTAGAACTTCTACGTCTAATTCTAATAATTCTTCGTTTGTGATTGCAGTTGATTCTGGAAAATCTTTGACTGACTTTGTTTCTGATTTATGTTTTGAAACTGTTGCTATGTCAAGTCCTTCTTTGTTGTAGATTCCCTCTTTGGAATCTGACACCGCCACGATTTTGAATCCTTTTGCAGCTAATAGTTTAGCCGCAATCATTCCTACATTTCCAAATCCTTGAACTGCTATTGTTGGATTTGTTACGTTGTATGTTTTTAGTGCTTCTTCTAGTACGTATACTCCTCCTTGAGCAGTTGCTTGCATTCTTCCTTCTGATCCACCTAGTTCTAGTGGTTTTCCTGTGATCATTCCAAAGACATTATGTCCTTCTATTCTATGATATTCATCCACCATCCAAGCCATTATCTGTGGATTGGTGTACATGTCTGGTGCTGGAATGTCTTTTTCTGATCCAATGTATTTGTGCATTCCTTCAATATACCCTCTGCTTAGTCTTTCTAGTTCTCCTTGTGATAATTCTTTTGGATTGCAGATGATTCCTCCTTTTCCGCCTCCGAATGGTACGTCTACTACTGCATTTTTCCAGGTCATCCAGAATGATAGTGCTTTTACTTCATGTATGTCAACGTTAGGATGATATCTTATTCCTCCTTTTGTTGGTCCTCTAAAATCATTAAATTGTACTCTAAATCCTTGGAAGACTTTTATTTTTCCATTATCCATTCTTACTGGTATGGAAACCTGAAATATTCTTTTTGGATTTGTTAGAAGTTCTACTATACTCTCATCTAGTTTTAAAATTTTTGCTCCTCTATTGAATTGATTGAGAGCTTCCTCCCAAACATCTTTTGCCATTGTTTTCACCTGATTTCATAAAGAGATTTATGTTAATAAAATTTACCATTAATTGTCAAAATTAAATTTAAAAAAAATAAAAAAGGGTTAGGTTCTGTCACTGTTACTCCCTTCCATATGTTCTAACTCCTTTCCTTGATGCAGTTTTAGATGTTGTCTTTCAAATGCACTTTTCGTGCGAGGTGATTGGGGTATCGGTGTTGTTAAGAAAGTTTTGAAAGAACTCCATCTATTTTCTGCTTCAGCGTGTCTTTTGGTGCAAAGCCAACTATTCTGTCAACTTCAACTCCGTCTTTTACGATTAATAATGAGGGTATTCCCATAATGCTAAAGCCTCCTGCTAATTCAGGTTCTTCTTCAGTATTTAGCTTTGCAAATTTTAATTTTCCTTCATATTCGCCGCTTAGTTCTTCAAAGACTGGTCCCATCATTCTACATGGTCCGCACCATTCTGCCCAGAAATCTATGATTACTGGTTCGGTTGATTGTTTTACTTCTTTTTCAAAATTGTCCTTGTTTAAGTGTACTAAATTTGCCATTTTCAAAAACCTCCATTTTGGAAATTCAAAATATTTTGATTTTGTATTCCAGAAAGCTTTGCTTTCTGTAAATTCAAAAATTCCCAATTTTTGTTATTTCTATCACCTTTGTTTTATTGGTTGTGACTTTGGAAATCACACCCATTTATAAAGCTGGCGAAGAAGTGAGAAAAAGGGCTTTGGAAAATCACAATCGCTTTTGTTTCATAACTATTAGTAATGGAATTATGAATACTAGGAATGCTATTAAAACGTAGATAAACATTGGTTGTACCCCTGTAACATCTGCAACCATTCCAAAGATGAATATCAGTATTCCATAGAACAAACTTCTTAGAAAATTTGAAATTGAAAGTATAGTTGTTCTTGATGATTTTATTGATTGATTGATTTTGTCATCCAAGTATATTCTATTATATCCTTCTGCGAATTTTATTAGTAAAATTGCTATAATAATTATTACGCCCGCACCCATGGATAATCCGAATATCCCTATTGCTAAGAGTATTATTCCAAACCACAAACCCAACTTGTGAAATCTGTGTACAAAGAATCCTCCTGATCCCGTTAGCATTCGCATTAGAGCATATATTATTCCAAAGTATATTATTTCTAAACCTGAGATTTGCAGCATTGGCTGTATGAATTTTGATGCTACTAGTATGAATGATGCAGTCACCATTATTAGAAGTAGAAATACCATTATGTTTGGATTCCTTGATTCTTTCACAGCGTTCTTGAATGTTTGTAAATAGTTTTGTTTTGCATCAGGTCTTGGTTCTTTCATCAGGCAAGACATTATGATTGCTCCAACAAAGAAGAATATTCCAATTAGAAAAGGTAGCTTTTCGTTGATTGAGTAAATAAATGGAATTGGTATCAAGATTAATGCATTGAAAAAATGAGAGTAAAATAATAGTCTACCATTGTATTTCTTGAATTCAGATGTTCGCTTTAGTTTCTTCAAGGTATCAAAAAGTAGCGCCGCTCTCGTTCCCGTGATAAAAGTTCCTGAGAAACCATATGCAATAGCGGCCAATAAAAACATTACAAAACCATCTCCTATGAAGAATAGCAACATTGTCAAAAGTCCAAAAACTGCCGATAAGATTAATGAATATTTCTTTCCTTTGACATCAGCAAACATTCCGCCTGGAATTTCTGTTGCTAAAGTTATGAAAGATGTTACAGCTGCAAAAATTCCTATTTGTGTAAAAGATAAGTTGTGAAACAAGAAGTACAACACAATAATTGGCATAGAAACTCTTTTTATCAAGACGTTGTAGATGTAGAGTAACGGAATGTTTTTAGCATAACTCATTCTCGTTGGTAGTGATAGTAATTATATAAAGATTCTTAAAATAATTTATTTATCTTTCTTCGTTTTTCTTTAATTTTCTTAAAAATACTTCTTCTAGATTAATACCTCTAATCCAGGCTAGTTTGTTTAGCTGCCACAAGACATCTGCAACTTCATTTTCAAAATCTTCTTTGCTTTGATTTTCTCTGATAGCTTCTGCCACTTCACCAACTTCTTCAACTAAGTGTAAAACTACTTCTATTTGATCCTTCGGCAAACAGTCTTTTTTTTTCATCTGAGCCATCTGTTTTTCTTTTAGTTCTTCAAGATTCATAGAAAAAACTAGTAGTCTTAAGTTTAAAAATGTATTGGTTATCGACAAAAGGTTTATATAATTGTTTTGATTTCTCAAAATATGAGCAGTGAAATTTTACAGAAACAAATTCAAAATGCTGGTTATAAAGCGAAAGAATCAATAACTTATAGTAGGGTTGCAACCTTACCAGAACCTAACTTCTTAGAACAACAATTAATGTTGTATGAAACAATTACAGACAGGGTTAAAATTACGAAAGAAAGTATTGGTTTGAGATTGGATAATCTAGTGCAGAAGTACAGCTCAGCTATTGGCGCTTTAGAAACAACTATTTTCACACCTATTACTGACTATTTCAGAAGCGCGAAGGATTACATTATTTACCGAGCTGGAAAACAAGATCAAAAGAAGAAAAATCAAGGCGGAAAAGTTAAAGGCAAAGGTAATAGACAACAAAAACTTG
>JACKQG010001020.1_pt1 | contig 39424 bp, 43 predicted proteins | sample 8237621 | NCBI WGS metagenome assembly JACKQG01 (sample SAMN15677084, study PRJNA649215) | marine metagenome | biome: marine; feature: Black Sea; material: saline water; isolation source: suspended particulate matter (SPM) from the Black Sea western gyre | collected 2013-06-09/2013-06-10 | depth... | reverse complement strand
GCATACCACCAAACCGGGATGTTCACCGTTGCCGGCGAACCCGTAAACCCGGTCGTGCCGTAGGTACTCTGGGGGGCGGCGACGGTCGCCGTAGTGGGTGTGGGGTCGATCAATGTCGGCGGCGGTATGTAGCTGAGCGTGCCGGCGTTCAACGGTGTTAGCGCAGCCGGCTGGCCGGCCAGGACCACGACCAACAATGCGATGAAAATTTCCATCTCCATGCGGCGCAGCGACAACCCGGTGACGGTGCCGAACTCGCCTCCCTCGGCCGGCTCCCGCCAGTTATCGATGAGAATTCCGAGAAAGGGCAGGAACACGATGCCCGTTCCCACCAGCACATCCCAAAGGATGCCGTAGAAAGCCCAGCCGAACAGGGTGGTGAACAGTTCGAGATAACTATCGACGGTCATGTACTGGCTCCCTGCAATGCGGATATGAACCGGCCCAGGAGATTCTGTCCAAGCATCAGTTCGATCACGACCAGCCAGGTGACGATCCGCCAACGCAGGGACAGCAAGCGTGCCGCCCCTGCCTCATCAACACGGCCCCATCGATGGAGGCCTTGGATCACCGCCGGCCATGACAGTGCCACCAGGCCGATCAGCAGAAATCGGATCGTGGTGAAGGCGGGCTTCAACACGTCGATCCGGGTCTGGATTGCAGCGACGGACGAGGTTTGCACCGAGTGCCAGAGGAACGCACCGATGCCCAACGCCAACCCGAATGCCAACAGTGTCAGCATTACGAACCAGCGTCTGCGCATCGCTAACCGGTTACGGGACGCGGCCATTGCTCAAAGGCCTGGGATCGATCGTCGGCACCGTGGGTGTGTTCAAAGATGTCTGGCGTCGTGCCGCTGCTCGCTTGAGCAACATGGTCACGGTATCGGAAACGACTTCCTTACGCACACGCGTCTCGAACAGGAGGTTCTCGATTTCCTTGTCCAGTTCGGTGATAGATGTATCGGCATGCTCGCGGGCCACCTCGGTGGCATACACCTCCGGCACCTGTCGACCCGTGAGTAACAGTCGGCGGGCGAACAGGGCTTTTTCCACCGTGCGCGCGGTACTGATCTCCGAGACCAGCCGGCCCATGATCAGACTCTGCTCGGAGGCCGGCATCTCCCGAATCGCCTCGATGACCTGGCGCGTGATGGCCACACCGGGCGCAGTGATGTTTTCCAGGTTCGCGAGTGTTGGCGGGGTCGCACCGACAACCAGATTCTGAAGTTCCACCGTCACCGTGCTTGCTTCCTGATAGAGCTTCGGCAACAGGCCGGTGCCGGGAATGCTGTCCTTGCGGCAGGTATCGCAGGTGGTCACGATGTTCTCGCCCACCACATCCACGACCCAGTCCCTGGCATCGGCGGGCGTCGCCCAGACCTCGGTCAGGCGGGTCGCCGCAGCTGGCGGCACTGGACCCACTGCGGTGAGGGGCCGGTTCATATTGAGGTTGTAACCGGCCTTGACGATATCGCCGGTAAACTCCAGGAGCGGTTGACCCGAACCACCGGCCTGGCCACCGATCCAAGGCACGCCGTTGTCTCCGTTGGATGTCTCGACCGCATCCTTTGCAGTCACGGCGTCATTGCCACCGACCCCCATCTGAAGTTTCCAGTCGTTGCCCTTGGACAAGGTGATGAGATCGGCATAGGGATTCTTGCCTTGGGCGATCTCAGCTTCCATCTGCTCGCAAGACTTGGTGGCGAGTTGCATGGTCTCTTCGGCTTTGAGCAGCGCATTCTGGAACATGTCGTAGAGCCCGGGGTTGGCCCTTTGCAGAATGAGCGCCGGCAGCGACGCGATAGCAGCACTCGCCGCGGCGGTCATGGCGTTCAGCATGTTGTCTACACCGGAACCAATGTCGTTCAGCGTATTAGTAACCGCCGCGACAGGATCGAACTTGCCACAACTGTAACCGAGACCGAGTTGTGCCGAACCGCCCAGGGTCACCGAGACTACCGAGGGATTGGCCGGTGCCGAGACCGGCTCCGCACCACCGATCTCGTAGTACCAGAGACTGTCTTCCGTCGGTGCCTTGGTGGCCGCGTAGGCGCTGTTCCAAAACATAAGGCCAACCAGCAGTAACGCACGCGCGTTCCATGAATTGAACTGTGTAGGTTCGGTTGTCGTAGTCATTGTATAACCGTGTTTATTCTTCATGGGGGATAAGCGGTCCAGTCGATGGAAAACAGATAGAACTGGCCTTTTCGTTCACAACATTTGTAGGGGCGCCAGAGATTCCAGACATAGTCGCCCGCGTCATCGACCCGGCCTCCTCCCCAGCCGGTCAGGCTGGCCAGATCATTCGTGCCAAAGACGTTACAGCTCGACTCGCTAAGCGGGACCATCATCTGCCAGGTACCAGTGCGGCGATCCTTCTCCAGCAGCGGTCCCGGTGGCCAGACCTTTTGGCCCGAAGACGATGACCCTGTGACTGGCACGTACACATGCGGCTGCGCCGTGCGGGTTACGATGTCACCGGCCCTTTGCGCATTGATGGCCGCGGCCTTGGGTTCTTCGGCCTGGGTGGTCCAACCGGTACGTGGATATACCCCACCCCAGGTCTGCAACGGCCAGGTGCCGATCTCACGCAACCCGGGAATGAAACTCGCGGGATAGAAAATCTCCGGCACCTCCTGGCGCCAGGACAACGCATCGAGTCCGGACTGGAAATAGGGAACAAAGGATGTAGTCTGCGACTGACACAACAAGCCCACACCGGACACGATTCCGGAGAGTGAACTGAGAGGATGACCGATGGCATCGGTCTCGCGGAAGACCAGATTCTTGTGGTCGCGGTTATGGGAGGTTCCTTCGGTGCGGTTGCCGGCGCTGTCGATGGGTACCGGTAACAATGAACCGAGCAATCCATTCGCTGCTGCCTTCTGGGCGAGGCCCAGCGTCGCCCGGATCTCTGTCCACGGGTTGCCACCCAATTCGTTGTAGCTGCTGACCACCAGGTCCGGGTTGTAGTGTCCGACCTTGAGCGAGGTCCTGACACTGCAACCAAACAATGAACAGCGCAGCCAGAAACACGTTCCGATTGGCATCCACTGCATGCAGGCAAACGCGGCGGCCGTGGTCTTGGCGACGATCTCCGGTGTCGTGATAGCACCGGTATACCCGGTGGCCGGTAACACGAGCACGGCGGCAAAGAAGAATGACACGCGGCGCGATGCATTCATGGCTGATTCCCCGTCCGCCATGCTCGGTAGTGCTGGAGTGCCACCTCCAGATCAGTGAGACCGTAAACCACCACCTGACCGTCAAACACTATGGCCGGATAGCGGTCGACGCCGTACTGCACCGCCTTCGCCAATCCCATCGCGGCATATTGCATCTGTGCGCGATCATCATCGTGCAGTTGCTGGAAGCGTTGTAGTACGACTCGCTTGGATTGCTCTGGATCGGCCGTAAGGCCTATGGACAACTTCGTCTCGATACTCTGGATGCCATCCAGATTGTAGATTTGCAGATCGGATGTCGGGCGACCTGGAGCCGAGTTTGTAACAGCCCCGCCAGTGATGGACAGATCGGACGAGGTAAACACTTCAATGACTCGGGGAGTCGCCGCTGCAAGCTCCGCCGCTTGTACAAAATTCCCAGCAAGGATCACGAGAACAAGTGATCCCCAAGAGACGAAGCGGTTTGAATGTGTGTTCCTTGTCATTTCCACGAACGGCCCACTGACAATACGATGGGCTATCGTGGCTCACCGGGTGGGGCTCACGGAACCGAAAACTCATTCAAGGTGCGGCGTGGTTTTTTGCTTTAGCTAGATCAGTGTGTGATGAGAATTATTGGGAACGGCAGCAGGAGTCAGCCACTAAACGCCGGTGAACCCGCCACTAAAAGCGGTCATTTATCTCCATATAATGATAGGCTGGAGCCGACCCAAAGAAGTCGGTTACCACATTTCAGCAGACGGCTGGTTGATACACAAAGCAGCCATTTTACTTAAAATAATGATAGGCTGGAGTCGCAACCCAAAGCAGTCTGTTAGTAACTTCTAATGTAGATGGGGACTAACAGGCAGTTACCGACCCTTGAGAGACGGCCATAGAAATTCCCAACTTCTGCTGTCACCGCCAGACTTATTGAAAAGAAAAAAGCCTGTGTCCGCAAATACACGCAAATAAGATCAAAAGCTTAATTTAGTCTAGTGCACAGTAGGCGCATAAAAAAATATTTAGCGTTCATTATGGAGGGTATCTACAGGGTTGGGGGAAGTTGACTTTTAGGTGTCGACGGTGACAGAGAAAGTCAATTTAGCGATACCGTGATCAATGTAAATATTTCCCGTGAAAAGATCTTCAATTATACCGAATTATTGACTGCCTGCCTGCGGAATTAGGGTGGGGAGTTATTCGCAAAAGAGTGTCAGTCGCCACAAACTTGGGGATGAATCTCAACGCCGCCACGATATCGCTTGCTAATGTAGCAGATCAATCCTATGATAATCGCGCTCACAAGACTCAAGCCCCAGGCCCTAAGCCCTAAGCCCTAAGCCCTAAGCCTTCAAGCTAAATCCAGGCCCTCAAGCCTAATTATTTGTTAACGCTAGGAACAGACGATGCACGCTTTCAACTGGCCTGCCATATCTGCTCCTCGATTCAGTGCCAAAAAACAATTGGCGCTTATAGCGTCAGCTATTGCTCTTTAAACGGTTGATATTCATATGTTCTGGCACATCCGTCGTGTATTGAAGCATGTTATTTTTCATATCAGGAAGCTTAACCTCGATGTGTTACAGAAATGTGAAGGAAATGAACAAACGAACGATTCGACAAAATAGCAAAACCTAAGGCTGTGATTGCCTTCCCCTGATATCTGAAGGTACTAAATAAATATGAAAAAGTATTTACTCTTTACACCCGGCCCGGTAAACGTGGCACGCAATGTGCGGACGGCTATTGCAAAAGAAGATATCTGTCATCGCGAGTCGGATTTTGATTATCTATTGCAGAGTATTGAACAAAAATTATTGCAACTGCTTGAGGTCAAAAATATCGCTGACTACCGTGCTGTTGTCATTACCGGCTCAGGCACAGCCGCCAATGAATCAATGCTCTCATCCGTAGTCGGAGAACAAAACATCCTTATTCTCACCAATGGTGAATTTGGTGATAGGCTTTATAACACCTCAAAAATACACAACAAAAATACCTTCCTGCTCGACTTTGGTTGGGGGAACAAGATAAAAACATCGCAAGTTGAAACCTATCTGAATGAGAACAAGATTGATGTCATTGCCATGGTTCATCATGAAACCAGCTCGGGCATGCTCAATTCGTTGTACGACATAGGCACTTTATCAAAGGCCAACGGGGCGATACTTATCGTCGACGGCGTAAGTAGTGCAGGCGCTGAGGTGATTGATATGGAACAGAACCATATCGCCTTCTTCTCCGGCTCCAGCTCCAAAGCCATTGGTTCCTATTCCGGCCTGTCGTTCGTGATTGGCAGGAAAGATGAGTTTGAAAGACTAAAATCTTATCCTGCTAAATCTACCTATCTTAACTTGTACAAGCACTACCAATTTATAAGCACCGTATCACAAACACCCAACACACCGGCTACCCACCTCTTTTTCGCTCTCGAACAAGCGCTAATCAATATTTTAAGCGAGGGGGTATCTAATCGATATGCCAGCATAAAATACAAAGCTAGTCTGTTACGGCGGGGAATGCTGAAATGCGGACTCACTTTTCTTATCAAAGAAAAAGAGATGTGTTCGATGCTCACCACCGTAAACATCCCCGCACACATTGATGTCACCCAATTTCGTAATCGATTACGAGAAAAGTCGATTATCATCTATGAAGGTAAAGGCTGCTTTCGTGGCAAGGTATTTCAGGTGGGCAATATTGGCGATCTATCCCTTGATGACATCCAGTTCTTTATCGATTCACTTAATGAGGTTTTGGCCAGTTTTATTCCGCTAAGACCAGTCGTTGCCCCCATCAGAAACATACATAGAATGATGAACAATAAGTATAAAGAACCTTTAGCCGATGCGGTTCTCCTCGTAGCGGCGGGTGGGGTTCTCCCCGGAGCGACGGGTGAGGTATGAATGACAAACTAACTCGCCTATGGGCAACCAAGACCAGGGATGATGAGTGGTGGTCTTCATTTGTGACCGCCCCACTGGCCATTGCGCTAAATTATCTTGTTGTGGATATCAAGTGGTTAACCCCGAACTTGATCACCTTGCTCTCTTTTGTTGTTGCCATCCTGTCTACTGTCTTAATTATCGCGGGTGGGACAGTAAACTTTATTGGCGCCGCTGTGCTGATCCACCTAAGCCATATACTGGACTGCATGGATGGGCAGATGGCCCGTTACCGCAACACGCCCTCCTTAGCGGGCTGTTATTTTGACAAGCTAACCGATCAGCTACAAGTCACCCTATGGTTTGGCGCGATTGGCTATGCCGCTTACACACAAACACACGATGTAGTACCGGTGTTTTTGGCCTTTATAGGCGTCTCCTTTTACTCACTGCGTGGCTATTCAAAATACGTTGCCATTTATACCGAGGTAGCCGATGACAACCGATACCTGGAAAAGATATCCGGCAATGAAGCAAGTCTCAAAAAGGAAGATGTCGCAGGCCCTGGGTATGGCTTTTTAGCCAACATGAAATGGTTTTTGGCTGAGCAACGAAAAATCATCCACTTTGATGAGGGCGTTTTCATCTTTATGCTGTCGTTGGCTCTGGTGCTCGACGTTCTCACCCCGATGCTTTGGCTGTTTGCCATCAGCCAGGTCATCCATGGCCTTATGCGCGGCTGGCTGCGTGGTGTCAATATGACCAACAACAACGGTCAAATTATCAGTAAATAGTCGCAAGAGAGCGACCATTCTTACACACGACTATTATTAAACGAGTCATCTATACAATGAAAAACATTGAAGAAAGCCAAAACATGAAGGCTGTTATTCTGGCTGCAGGTGTGGGTTCAAGAATCCGACCTTTGACCGACAACTGCCCAAAAAGCCTGTTAAAGGTTGGCGGCAACACTATTCTTGAGATGATGGTTTCGCATATTCGTGACTGCGGGATCACTGACATTGTATTTGTACTGGGCTATTTACAGGAACAGATTAAAGAGTATGTGACGAACCAGTTTCCCGAATTAAACGCCCAGTTCATTACCAATGAGCAGTATGCGACCACCAATACCGGCTACTCATTAATGCTGGTCCGAGATCTTGTTGCCGGTTCCTCTTTTATTAAGTTTGATGCAGATGTGGTGTTCGATAAAATCATCCTTAGCCGACTCATTGCCTGCGAACATGACAACACATTGTGTATCGACAAAAACATACAACTCGATGCCGAAGAGATTAAAGTCATCATTAAAGAACAGAACCGTGTGGTCAAAGCCAGCAAAACGGTTAAACCAGAAGAAGCAATCGGTGAATCCATCGGTATTGAAAAAATCAGCGCGGACACAGCAACGCAGCTATTCGCCGAGCTGGAAACCATGATGCAGGATGAACAAAACCATCAGGAATACTACGAAGCGGCATACGAAAGATTGATCGAAAAAGACGTGCCTTTTTATGCTCTGGATATTTCCGGTCTAAAATGGACCGAAATTGATACAAAAGAAGATTTCATCACAGCAAAAAAAATATTTAATTCAAAAGACCAGTATAACAAGCCATCTTGAAGCTCCGCAGCCTTACAATATGTCGGGTCTGCTCTTAGTCGTGGAATATATACGTGCCTCAAATCCGGAAGAAACCACAATGAAAAATCACCCTGTAGAAATGGTTGTAAATCCAAATAGTGAAACTCGTTTAGATGCAAATATTATTTACAATCCAGCTTTAGTTTATTCTGAAAATTTTGACATATCATCAATATTCGATTGTAGTCACGAAATGAAAAAATATTCCGGAGACGTCGATTATCATAGTTTAATGCATAACGTTCAAAAGCCGATGTTAACCACGAACAAGGTTGAGGCGCTTTCGTTTTTCGCAAATAAAATATTGCTACGGGAATGGATAAATGGATTAGTTCCAACTCAAAAAGCTTTTGGTTTTAGTTCATCGTTGAATGATGAGTCACAAGTAAAACGTTTGTTCCGGATCGTTATCAGTAAGGTAGAAAACCGTGAAGAATTTATCATTAAGCCCACCAACGGCTCGGAAAGCATTGGAGCCTTAAAGGTTTTTCGATATAAAAATGAATATAAAGCAATGTTTTTATCTGCAAAAAATTCCGAATCTAGATATATCGATGCTTATAAAGTCGTCTCAGATTACGAAACATTTAAACATTGGGTTTCTGAAAATATTATGGGCATTACATCTGGTAATATTGACACCCACCTTCGTCACATCGAGCCTGGCTTGATTATTCAGGAATTGTTTCCCCATAATAAAGAGCAAAGAGGGCCTACTGAGATGAAATATATTACTGCTTGGGGAGAATTGCTTTTTGTCGGCTGTAGAAATAGTAATGGAGTTTGTTTGGGCAGCAATGGAGAGTACCTAGAAGGAGCCAAAGAAACTGCAATAATTTTGCAAGATAAATTTTTCCATAAACTTAAAAAAATATCTTTATCACTGGCAAAATCCTCAACTTTTCCTAACTTAAGATTCGATTTTTTTGTTGATATGAAAAGCGGGAAATGGGTATTAAACGAAATAGAAACTTTAGCGGATTGCAGGTCTTATTCAGATTATCTTTTGGAACATACGGGTAAATTCTATCTGAATGGATGGAACAGTAAAACTTATCATATATTTACTTCTCCACTAACGACATCACTCCTTAGGGAACGTTTAAAACACGAACTCGAAGAATAAAAATAGTATTTTTGGATCAGAGAAATAATCGAGGTAAGACCACGTTGTTGTTTGGTATATATTGCAAACGTCCGTTCTTGATGAGCTCAGCCCAATGGACGTATTTACCGAACGGCTGCTTCCGCTGATCTGCGGTCATTTTGCAGGAAATGGCTTAACCTCCTCTGTTGGCCGCTTTCTGCCCAATAGGTCAGAAGCCTGAACGGCTGCTCTCACTTGTGACTTCAACCAGTGACTGACCTAATAGGGTCGACCCAAGTCATTTTCGGAGTGAGAATGGGAGTACTCCGATGTCCACCTTAACCTCCGCGATTCGCGGCAATACGCTCTGCAATAACATAAACAGCCTCAAGCTCGCTGCAGTTCCGCTCACGCATGATGGCCGCACGCTCCGCTTTCTCATGTTTTTCAGTCATGGCCAGTGCGAGTGATAACGGTGGTGGCACATTGCGGAACAGGGCTTCCAGGTTATCGGAGAGCACCACACCCTCGACGTACTTGCCGGGTTCCTTACGGGCCGATAACAACAGACTGCGCTGCACGTCAGTCAGATCCTTGAAGCGTGCGATCTGCTCGACTTCTTCTTTGGGCATCACCAGACACAACCACCACTCCATCATGTTGAGCATCTTGCGGCTGGCATCGGGGAAATCCTCCAGGTTCTGGGTGGCGATCCAGAACCAGGCACCGAGCTTGCGCCACATCTTGGTGATCTTGACCACATAACGGGCCAGCAAGGGATTAGTGGTGATGATGTGGCCTTCGTCGGTAACAACCAGCGTGGGCCGGGCGTCGTGTTGGTGGCGTTCCACCAGATCGTTGATGTGGCTCATCATGGAGATATAGGCCACGGTGAGCTGATCCTCGTAACCTTCCCGTGCCAGCATGCCCATTTCCAGGATGGTGACATCGGCCTCCGGCCAGCGGGTACCGGGCCGGTTGAAAAAGTGGCCGGCAAGGCCGGAGCAAAACAACGCCATGCCATCGCCCATCTCGATCGCGCGGTTGCGCCGGTGTTCGGGCAGGCTTTGATCCCGGCCGATTGTTTGCAAGGCGGTGACCACGTCCTCGGTGATCACTTGATCCCTCCTACTTTCTTTAACCGTCTTCGCAGCCAGGAAAATGGCATTCCGTATCAGTAGCCGATCGGCCCGGCTCATGCGCGCATCTTCACGCTCATCACCGCCGGTGATCATGATCCGGGCGGCGATTTCCATCTCACCTAAAATGTCCCGGCCGCCGCCCTCGCCTTCGATCTCGTCGTCATCATCGACCAGCTCATCCGGATCCTTGGGAAGATGCACGCGGCGTTCTTTATCCAGCATGCGTAAGGCATCCGCGAACGGTGGCAAACTCACATCTACATTTGGGTTCAAGGTGACCTGGTTGACGGAGACGCCGTGGGCCTGGAAGTGCTGACCCAACAGTGAAAAAGATCCACCGGCCTCGATGATGAAAATACGTGGGCGGTACATTGCGGCCATCTGTTGCAGCAGGTAAACCAGGAGCGCCGACTTGCCCGCCCCGGTGGGGCCGAGGATCAACATATGGGCATTCTTCTTGCGGTCGGCCCGGTGCAACGGATCGAAGGTCAGGGGTTCGGCGCCACGATTGAAGAAGACCAAGCCTGGATGACCGGTTCCCTTCGATCGGCCGTACAGGGGTAACAGATTGGCGGTATGACTGGAGAAGACCAACCGCGAGCGGCGACTGGACTTGTCCATCGACACGTCATAGGCCATCGGAAGGTTGCGCATGTAACTGTCCAGTGCGAGCAGATCCGCTTCCTGCAGGATCGGTTGTAGGCCATTGGGCAGCAGTAACGCATTCAGCTGATTGACATTGGCGCGCAGCGACTTTGGATTATCACCGCGCACGTAAAAAGCGATGCCCAGTGGATAGAGCTTGTTGCCCTGTGCCATCTCCCGCTCGACGAGTTCTGCATCCTCGCGTGTCAGTGCGGCCTCGGCGGAGTCGCCCACGGCGGCACGTTTGACCTGGGCGATGTGGTTACGGGTGAAATCCTGCGGTTTGACCGTCAGGGTCAGTACCATCACGGTGTGCTCTGGCATGCGATCGAAAAGTGAGAAAACATGGTCACCGGCCTGGCGTTCGGCGGTCATGTGCCCTACCTCCGGCACCCGCCGTAGTCCCTGGATCGTGACGATTGTATGTGGCAAATTATCGAACCACCAGGTGGCGGATTCGTTATCCGAACGTGGCATTGTGAGTGTGAGTCGCTCGGCCAGGTCGTAGCCGAATGGGAGGTCATCGTCGCCGGAATACGGGGCGACCTCCAACAGCTTGTCGGGATCACCGTCTGCGATCGCAGGTTTCGGATTGAACCACTTCAGCAGCCATTCGTAGAGGTCCTTGCCGGTACTCCGTCGCACGCGAATGCCGGCCGAGGCCAATGAGGCGACCCACTTGATCGCCACATCGTTCATCGCTTCTTCCACCTCGACCGCTGACGGCGTCTTGCCCTTCACCTTCAAGCGGCGATAGAGCGTGGCGCGTACACGGCGCACCTGTCCCCGCCAGTGGGTTCCCGTTACCGAGGTATCCTCGAACAGGCCGCCGGGACGGGTGATCCGCGCCAGGTGCTGCGAAAACGCATCCTGAAAATGCCGGGTGAATGCCGTGTCTTTCGCGCCCGGCTGTGCATAGTCCGCCAGTTCTTTTTGAAACCCTTGCAGACTCGGTTCGTCCTGCACGTAGACCTGTAAGATCCAGGGGGCTTCATCGTCTTCGGGAATGGCATCGGTGAGTGCCGTCTGGATGGCATCGCGCAGTTGCGTCATGAACTGGGGTGTACGGGCCTCGGTACCGACGGGGAGGATCTCAAACAAGGCCCCCACGCTGATGCCATCTTCCAGCAGAAAGGTGCGACTGTCCGGGTCGTACTCGACCCAGGGCAAGAGATCGGTAAAGGACGGCGGGCGGTCATAAAGACGCTTGACCGACGCCATGGTCACGGGCGCTTCCGCTGGATCCTGATCCTGCTTCGATGATGCGCGTGACAGAAACTTTTCCATGCTCACTGCCGTTGCCGTTTGGTCGGTACTTCACCGGGCAGTGCGTACTCGACCCGCTCATACATCGGGAACGTCGTCACGTAGCCGGGTACCGGCACCTGCTCTTTGCCCGCCAGGTGGGGAAACACATACATTGCCAGGCTCGGATTCGGCAGTCGGGGGAAGGTGGTGTCGATCTCGTTGTGGGCCTCGCGGGTATAGCCATGAAGCGAACCGTTGCCGTCAACGATGGAACGATTTCCCAACTCATTCCTAATCACCAAGGGATCGCGTGCACCCAACTGCTGGATGTGTTGCTCGTAGATGGCTTTCATGGGTGGGCCGTCCTGCGGCAACACCGCGTCCTTGGTGCTGGCACAGCCCGACAGCACGAGACTAATCCAGCCGAGCGCGGTGATAAGGGTTGATGGATTTCGCATGATTGAGTTTCCTGCCTTTAAGATCGAGATCAATGGGAAGTTCACGGTCGACGTGAATGGCAATGCCGGTACCAGCCGGCACAAACACGGCGTCGAAGCTCTGGGACTGGCGTTCCAGCAACCACTTGGCAACCTCGTCACTGCCGCCGGCGATGGTCTTGCCGAGTACGTAGGTGCCGACATCGCCGGTAACATTGTTGGTCGCCGCTCCGGTATCACTGACGACTGAGGTGGTCTCGGCCGCGGCCGCTGCATCGGCCGCCGCCTGCACCGCCATCACACCGATGCGCTGGGTGAGAAATGCCGGCGCGTTGGTCTTGCGATCGCCACTGATGCACGGGATACCCTGTTGGTCCGAGATCCAGCCCAGGGGGCGGTTGCTACCACCCGTCTGGCCACCACGGTCATCACCGGAAATCGTGCGAATGGTACCGTCGTCAAAAACAAAGGTGACTGAATCAAGCCGACCGGTGACGCAGGACAAGGTCCAGTCGCCGATGGCCGTGCCGCTCCATACCATGCCCTGAACACCGGGCACGCTGAGACCGTTGGCGGCCAGATTGTCCGCTCCCGTGATCACCTTGAATGGCATGGGGTCGCTCACCTGCCCTCGCACCGGTACCCGGCCGACCAGGGCGGTCATGGCGGTCGAGCCGATGAGCGTGGCATTGCGTGGCACGGTATACATGGGACGCAAGGTCTCCAACTCTCGTGCGATGTTGCCGGTCTGTTCACGGGCGCTGCTCGCTGCACTACCTGCTGACTGGCTAACCTGATGCAACAGACCGTTCCCGTTCGCCGCACCCGTATCCGTATCGATGGCATCCAGCGGATTGATCCAGACCAGTCCGATGACAGGTTGTGCACCCGTTCCGCCACCATCGAATCCCAGTCCGACCGGAATATCGCCGGCGCTCTGGGTCGATTTCCCTGATGACAACGATTGCGACAAGGCGTCCACCCGCGCCGTCAGTGAAGACAGCACACTTGAATCCATGCGCTGGCGCGCCTCCTGATCGTGCTCGCGCGACAGCAGTTCACGTTTGACGCGCGTCGTGACGTTCTCCTCGATTTGGACACGATTGTTCAGCAGCTGCTTGTTCTCGTTATGAAGCTTGGTGTTGTTCTGCCGCAAGGCTTCGACCTCGGCGGTCATGGCCGCGACATTTGCTGTCAGCGTCTTGATGGTATCCGCCGGTGTATCGGCGTCCGGCACCGGTGCTTGCGGCACGGTATCCATCACGACCTGGTCATTTGGCTCATTCGAGCATGACTTGAGGGTGACGAACGCCAGCATGAGCACCACCACGCCGGCGAGAAGGGGTAATAGTCGATTACTGGTTGCTATGGCCATGAATTCACCCTATCGCAAGGCCGCGAACGGCCGTGCCGAAATCAGGTACACGGCCGTGGTGTCTGCCTCACTGCCAGCGGCCAACAAGCGGTTGTGCTGGAAGGCCGCGGTTAGCCAGGCCCCACGCAGGTTGCGCGGATCCAGTGTCTGCGGCTGATCAGTCCGGTTGGTGAGCTTGACGGCCGTGACATACAGACCGCCTACCCGCCAGGCCACCAGTGGCGCGGCGTCGACCGCAGCACCGCGTAGCAAAGGGATGGAACCTCGCGTCACCGGCACTCGCACGATGCCGGGCCTGTCTTGTACGAGCCGCGCGGGGGCATAGAGTTGTTGGGCAGCGAAACGGGTCAGGGTGACATAATTGTATTGCGCGGTTGTCTCGTTACTATCGACGGATAGATTTGTCTGGCCCGGTTTGTTCTCACCGACCTCCTTCACGAACACCTGCACAGGATCCGTCTGGCCTCCCTCTTTCGACGCGGACACATCGAAGAGATAGATCTGTCCACCGTCGACTGTGCGCACCAGCACACGGGTGGCGTCAAAGGACGCATTGGCGAGTAAGTACACCGTACCGTTGACGCTCTGAGTACGCAGCAATGGTTGCAAGGTTGCAGGCACACCCACCTTCACCGATGCCGGGAAGTGTACCAAGCGTTCGTGGCCCACCTTGAGGTCGAGATGGATGGGCGTTTTTTTCCATTCGATGCGCTCGGTGATTTGAGATTCGGCATACACAAGAGCGTGCACAAACAAAAGACCGAGTCCTATCCAGTACGTCACGCCGCGTTTATTGTTGGTGGTCAACATGTCTTGATCTCTAGTCCGTCAGTTGTCTTTACCGGTTTTATCGCCAATTTCAGATTCACTCAGCCGCCGGGGTCCGCTCGCTGCAAAACCATCCAGCGCCAGGCCCCAGGGATTCGACTCCGGATCGATAGAAAGACGCACGACGCGAAGCGGATAACGAATGCTCGTCTTCTTCACGGTCATCCCTTTCACCGACTCGAACAGATCAATGTCCAGCCACACCACCCAGACACCGGGTGCAAGCACATCCACCCGGCGTTCCTCATAACCATGACCGGGCACCTCTTGCACGCCGCGTACACGGTAGGCCAACTCCCCCTGTTTGCCTTTCAGCTCCATATCGGCAATGAGGTCGGCCCGATAGCGCGGCGTGACGTACGGTGAAATACGAAAGATCGCTTTGCCATAATCCCGCGCACCATCTTCCGACCAGTGATTGAGTTGCTGGAAGATATAGAAGGCGAAGGCGTAGACGTTGGCTGGTGGCACTTGGTCGACGGTCTGCGTTGCGCCGGAGCGCAGGTCCGGAGGGACGTGCACGGTGAGATGTCTGGGTGACTGACTCCAGCCAAACCACAGCGCCAGGATAATCACAACCTGCACACCGATAATGATCCACAGCGAGCGTAAATGAGCACGGACGTTATCGATCTCGTACCGGTATCGTCGCATCCCAGGTCCTCCCGATATCCCAGGCGCCAGAGCGCCGAACGAATGCCGAACGACGCAAGCCGTGGTCATCCAGCCAGATCATGATCTGTTGCTGGTAATAGCCGTCCGGTCGGCCTCGCTTGAGACGTTGAAACAGACTGGCCATCACGATGACCGTGGCGACCACACCCACTCCGGCAATTCCAAAACCCATGGTGACCACGCCCATCAACCATGCCAGGAGGAGACTGACAGGCAACCAGATGAGCGCGGCCACACCAACAATGACGCCCAGTTCGGACGACGAACAACCTTTGAAGATCGCTGGCTCAACATTGAGCCGGTCAGCCAGAATGTCACCTCGATGTGCCATCCTGTTAGATGACGCCCGCGGCTTCCGTCAACAGGTAGCTGGCGAAGATCAGCACGATCGCACCGACGATGCCCAGCACACCGACCTCGGCCCACTCGGCCTTGCCTTGTCGTGCCTCATTGAACTTGGAAAATCCGAGATAGGCGATCCACAGAAACCCGAGCACCGCGATAGCGAGCCCGAGCACGAGTCCGCCGTCTTTGATATAGCCCTTGATCAACGAGATCCAGTCACCCGCCGCCGGCGCGGTACTGGGTGCCACCGGTGTCGGCAAGGCCGCCCACACCGATTGATACGCTGACATCGCCAGCAGCCCAATTGCTGCTGTTCCTTTTTTAAATGTTTTCATCATGATTGCTTTTCCTCCGAGGTAACGGGGCCATTCCCCGAATTATTGATGCAGTGATGGCTAACGCCTCACCGCAGATAAAATCCCAACACCATGAGCACAATGCTTGCGCGCAGTGCGCTCCAGATCACATCGAACAAGGCCACTTGACCGTTCTGCCAGGCCCGGAAGGTGCCCAACGTCACCCAGATCACCCAGACAAAGGCGAGTACGAGCACCACGGACGCGATAGCTGTCAGCAGCGTCGGGGCGGTGACTCCGGAACCTGCCTGAAATGCGGTGTTCTGAGCGGGCGTCATGGTCATCCATCACTGGCGATAGTCGCCACGCAATGGCGGGAAAGTTCGTGGCTCTGCCCGAGGCACATCGATGTGTTCCTGAATACCCTGCCGGATTCTGGACAGGTCCTGACGCAACCAGTCGTAGCGGAGCCGAATACGGGCATCCGGGTTGGCTTGTGACTCGGCTTCACGGATCAACGGTTCGAGCGCCTCAAGCTCATGGGCAATTCTCGCCAGCGCCGACCGTTCGCCATCGGTATCAGCGAAGGCGAACTGAGTCGGTAATGCAGTAGTGAGAAATCCTGCTATCAGGACATGGGCAATTCGCATCGATGTCTTCCCCGTGTTGTGCATGAAGTGCATGGTGGGGTATCGGGAAAGGATGAGATACGGAAAATCAATTCCGTGTCGTGCGGGGTTTTTGTTAAGGAAGATTTTTAATGAAATAGACGATTCTCGGCCATAAGCTTGGTCAATCTCGTATTCCTATTAATTAATACTAAAAGACATTCAACGACCAAGCTGTGCGGTGCAAACGAAGCGCAGCGCAGCGTAGTTTGCATCCGAACGAGCGCCTTATAGTTGGGCTATTCTGTAATCCCATAAAGTTTTTGCCTGCTAATGAATGCTTGTTTCCCACCTTCTAAGATATCACAGCATAAACCTCTAATTTCAGCGCGATCTATTGATCCTCTATCTGTAATATGTGTTTTAACACTTGTGCTCTTGAGAGGTATAATTAATTCTGCATCACCTAATACAGCAATATTGGGATTATGTGTAACAATAATTATTTGTCTTTTTTCCTTTATTTTTCGTAAATTATCGACAATTGTTTTATAGATAAACTCACTATCTAGATTGTCTTCTGGTTGATCTATCAATAGGGGGTTAGTACTATTTGATTGCAACAAAATCGCCAGGAGTATTGATTGTTGTTGACCTAAAGAAAGATGCGCGAGCGATCGCGTAAACCTTGTTTTTGTGCCTGCATCATCCTCTACCATTTTGGTTACTTTTAATGTCGGCCTATCTTCATACTCCAGAGCTTCAAAATCTTCGTAATTATTATTTTGGCGTGCTTTTTCTAATATATTACTGATGTCGGATTTTGTGAATACGCCTCGCCCGTCTTCATCTTGAATATTATTTAATTCGTCAAGATTATTCTTTTTGGCATTTTCAGCGAATTTCATTGGAGACATATATTCAGCAATTAGGGATGACTTAGGTACTTGTGATGTCCTCCAATCCATAAGCAGTTTAATTGAATTCTCAAAACTTGGTGAGTAACAACCATCTATGTATTTTGCCGACACTATTAAACCATCTACTGAATTTTTAAGGTTCTCATTAATTTTTAGTGCGAACGCTAGTCGCTGGCTGTAAATGGATGTTTTTAGGTCTTTTCTCTTTTTTATCAAATCTTTTCTTTCTTGCTCAAGCCTTTTTATGCTTTTTTCAGTTTCATTAAGCTTTCGAATTCGAGAATTATAATGATCCAGGTCCTTTGCAATTTGGTTTATCTTACCAATGTCGAAAGGGATACCTTGAGCATCCAGTTCCGTTTTCTTTTGATCAATTGTTTTCTGTATATCCGATTCTTTTGATTTCCAATGTTTTAACTGTATTTTCAATTCATCGACTTTCACATTTAGAGAGGCGCTTAGTTCACATGATTTGGAAGAAACAATTTTAGAAAATTCGTCAATTATAGTTTTAACCTTATCGAACTCTTCTTTCCCGATAACAATATTTTCATTTGACATGCTGGAGAAATATTCAAAGGTTTCGTCATCATTTAAAACGTCATTATATTTATCAATTAATTCCTTTAGCTCTTTAATTAAATTATCTCTTATGCTTCTTTCAGCAATAAGAGATGATTGGTATTTCACCAAATCGCCTACCTTGTCCTTTTCGAGCCTCTTCTTTTTTCCTTCAAGATTGGCTATTTGCTTCTTGATGTCAGGAATACTTTTAACTTCAACTCTTGCTTTGCCGAGTTCGCTTTGATTGTTCAGTATTGACTCACAGATGTCTCGATCTTCTCCCAATAACATTTTCACATCTATAAAATCATCTAAAAAATCTAATAGCACCTTTGGGTTTTCGTCGCTATGCTGAATGGTCTCAGCAGTCTCGCCTTGCCCATAACTTTCTATATCAATACGACTTATGCCATTGGTAGAGTCTGTAACGTTAAATGAAGAGTCATTTTTCTCTCTTTTAAAATGCAATCGCTTCCCAGTTTCATCTTCGAATAATAAATCGATTTCATCAGGTCCTTTACTTTACACGGTAACCAACAGCCAATATGTCTATTGGTATGGTGAATGAATGGACCTGGCCCCCGTAACCCTTCAGTTACTCTCCCTTCAACTCAAGCAGGATCAAGGCTGTCAAAGGTACTTCTTAAACGTACTCGCGGTCACTGCCACAGCAAATGCAAACAGTGCAGCGAAGGGAAGCACAATAAACGTTGGATGCAAACTGAACGGAAGGGCCAGATACGTTACCCAGGTGATCACTACGAGCGGTAGCACGGCCTTCTTGGCGTAGTGGTACACGAATGAACTCTCTCGCCCTCCTCCCCAGCGGCGAAGATCCCGTCGCACCAGACCGTCAACCAAAGCCACCAGACTGAACAACAGGAACACCGGTGTCGCCAAACTGAGAATGGCCAGGCGTACCGAGAATACCTGGGTCACCTGCATGGCCGCGATGACGAACTCGGCGAGTGGCCGGTAGATTTTGTGCAGTGTTGGCCGCATGCCTTGCTCTTCCTGTCGTGGTGATGGCGAAACCCAATGGATAAAGGCGACGACTCGCGTAACCTCAAACAAGTAATGGTAAGTCCCGTCGGCCACCTGTTTGGCGAAGCGGGCGGGATCCGACGTCACGACGCTACGGCGAAAGTCAGTATCCAGATAGCTGATCTCATTGGAGAGCATCGTTCGGCTGTGGTCGAGGCCTTGCTCCGGCCACCAGAGCACCATACCCACCCACTCGACGACGATCGAAAACAACAGGGAGAAAAGCAGCCACAGAATCGCTTGCGAGATCGTTGCCAGACCTCTGGTGAACAAGCCCTGCTGCACAGCCGTTCGCCGCGGATCGGTGGTCGCTTCAGCCATCAACACCTTCCGTCAGTTCACTCGCTTTTGAGGCGTCGGCCACGGCCATCCACCACGGCTCCTGTACGCGGTACCACTGATCGTTGGTGATATAGGTCCGCTCCATCTCGTTGGCGATGTCGGACAAACCCTCTGGCATGGCCTGATCCCCGCGGGTATCCGGGAGTGGCATGCGTAGTTTCCAGAGCTGGCCGCCCTCTAACAGCGCAAAGGCCTGCCCTTTGGGCAGCGCCACGAGTTCCGCCGGTGTCAGCATGGGGACTTCCGAGACACTGATGCGATCCTCGTTGCGGGATTTGAAATCCACACCGGAACCTGGATCCGACGAATCGTCCACGCCGGAGACGCTCATCAGCGTGAATACCTCGACCCTCGAGAGCTGGTCGGTCAGCATCTCGGCAGTGGCCAGCTCCTTGACGCGCAACATGATCAGCGTATTGAAGTTACCCGCTACCTGCCCGGCCTTGGCACGGCTGCCGATACGGGCCTCCACGTCAGACCAGGTCTGCGTGTAGGCCGTGACCTGAAAGCCGGCGCCGCCGGCCTTGTTCAACAGCGGCACGAACTCGTCGCCGATCAGTTCGTTGAACTCATCGGCGTGCATGGAGATCGTCGGCATGGTGTTTGAGGCAACCTGGGTAGCACTGATCGGATCGACATCCACGCCGTGTTTGTAGATATGGCCGGCTACCGATACCAGATCGGCAAACATGGAATTGCCCACCGCGCTGGCAACGGTGGTATCGGTCAGGGCATCGAGACCGACATACACAATCCCCTTGCGGCGGATGACATCCATCCACTCAAAGATGGGGCGTGAATCGGTCTCGTCCAGATAATCCGGTGATATGAGTTCCGCGATCTTGCCGGTGGTGAGTTTTTCCATCAGCGGCCCGACGGAACTGACGATCTTGTCGAAGTAGGTCTTGTCGTATTTGAAGGCGGACACCAGACCGTCGAGCACTGGATCGTAGAGATCCTGCTCCTGCAGATGCCGCATCAGTGCGATGGCCTCGTTGTTGCGACCGCGCAGCGAGTTGGGCAGGTTGCGCTCCTTGATGTTGGTGGCGATCTCGGCCACCTTCTCCTGCCAATCCTCCGCACCGTGCAGGCGCAGGTGCGCCCGCGCGTACTCCATAAACAGCGGCTCGATGTCGTTGATGTAGCGGCGGACCTGGTTGTAGTCCGGCCGACGGCCCAGCGCCACCAGGGCGCGGGCGATGATATTGACGAAGCGCCAGGCGAATTCCTTGAAGGCAGCGGAGTTGCCCTCGCTCGGGAGTTGGTTGGCGATGCGGGTTGCCACCTCGGTGATGCGCGAGAAGTTGCCGATGGCATTGTAGCGAGCCGAGACTTCGGGGTAGCCGAGATGAAACATGTAGAAGTCCTTGGCGCGTCCCGCCCGCTTGGCCTCGGCATATACCCGCCGCAGGAGATCGGCGTCCCCCTTCGGATCGAACACGATCACCACATCGCCCCGCCGGATATCCTGGGCGATGAGGATCTCGGCAAGCCGTGTCTTGCCAACGCGCGTCGTGCCCAGCACCAAGGTATGACCGACCCGCTCACCGATATCCATCCAGACATCCTGCTCGTCGGGCTCCACGGCATGCAGGGCCGGCTTACCCCCAACGGCAGGCAGCGGCGCCAGTGGATTCCACCATCCGCGTGAACGGAGATAGCAAGCCAGTAGATTCAATAGCGGTATCGATTCCCAAGCGACCTCCTTTCGGCGTGCCCATTGGTACAGATACCCCGGTTGCACGTAGTGTTGGACCTCGGGACGGAGGGTGTCACGCAACCGCTGTGTGTGCTTCTGGCTCCAGCGAAAGCCCTTGCCGAGAAACAGTTTGTGCCGACTGAGCGGGATCTTGTCGGCACGTAGTCGGTAGGTGGGTAACCTGCGCATATTGCGCTGATAACGCATGACCCTCCAGGCCTGTCTGGCCCGGATCATTCCGATCAGCATGAGCACCGCACCGGCGCTGTAGGCGACGCCCGGTGGCATCATCAGCGCCCAGGGGGCTAGCATAGCGATGGCCGCCGTTGCGAATGCCACTAACGTCGACCACAACTCGACCGGAGGTCGCAGCAAGGCCTCGATGGGATGGGTGCTCACTGCTCAATGCCTTGTGATGACACCAGTACCGGATAGTGCGAAACGCCCAATGCGGTCGCGATGTCGGCGGCGGATGCTGGCATGATGGGTAGCCCACCTGACAAATTGGCAATGACCAGCAAATCCTCCCGCGTATCTGCCTGGACCAACATGCCCACGGCGCCGATCGCCTTGAGGCGCTCCCTGTGTTTAACGAGCCATTGCCTGGACCGTGGATCGGAACCGATCAGAAAGAACGGACGGGCAAACGGTCGATTGTGCGTCCGCGATTGCACTGGCCCCTGACTCAGTCCAGGTGAGCGAATCGGTAACAGCGTTTGAATGTCTGCGGCACCGAGCTTGGGGCTGCGGATCGGCTGGCTATTGGTTACTCGCTCGCTGGACTCGAGTATCTCAAGATACGGTGCCAATGATCGGGTTTGGCCACTGTCATGGATCACGATCACCCCCGCCCATGCACCCAACGGGCTCATGGCCAGTAACATCAGTACGATACTATTTTTTATATATAGGGCCATTGTATTGCCTCGCCATTTGGATGTGTTACCCGTTTGCTCCCAGCCGCTGCCAATGACCGACGACCCGTAGTCGGTAGCGTTGCGCACGCCCCGAATTCTTAGGAGAGTGATAGCAACCAACGCTGGCCCACCAATCACGCCGCTGCTTGAAACAGTCCTGTAAGATCACGGCCGCGATCCGCAAGTTGTGATACGGATCCAGCGCCTGCCAGGTGTTGCCCAACTTGTCCTTGTGATACTTCCAGCTCACCTGCATCAGACCGATATCAATAGATCGTTCTCCGCCCGCGATAAAACGGTTCAGTGCCTGCCACGCTGCCTGACGGGATGGATAGTAATAGCCGCGTCCGGCGACATTGAGTGCCCATGGCCACGGACGACGAATGCTGTTGTCGTTCGAAGCCATACCACTTTCCGCCAGGGCGATGGCATACAGAATCGTGTAGGGGATTTCGTATTCGGCCGCGATAGTGCGGTAACCGCTTGGCACGGTTTCACCGCACCATGCCATGGTTGACCAAATTCCCCCGAGCACAGCACCAAGCCAAATGACCATGGGTCGTGCCCGGTACATAATTAAAGCTCGGAGGCACGAAGCACCGACAGGTCCTTCCCTTGTCGCCTCAATATATAAGGTATCTTTCCTTTTCCCTGGGTGAGTTTCTCGAGTACACCCGCCTCGTGATTGAGGGTGACACGGCGACTGCGCACCCACTCAGGCTTGATTGCGTGACCGGCCGCCCAATCTCTCACCGTCTGGTCATCGCCGGACTTCACGCCGGTGATATAGATATCGATCCCCGTCACCGCATCAATACGTTTGAGTAGTTTTACCAGCAAAGCATCACAGGCAGGGCAATCCGGCCGGGTGAAGAAAAGCACCCGGTCTTCTGGCTGCAAGGAACTGGTCTTGTCCGCGCGCCCGGGCAATTGATCGATATCGATTAATTGTTCATTCGGATACAAACGTTTTCCGGCCTCATCGTACGCACGCTGAAAAGCCAATATCCGGCTCACATCCTCGCGCATGGCGCGTGTCCACATCTCGGCATACCGACGACGCTCATCCTGATCACGCGCATGAATCCCCAACACCTCGATGGGTGAGATTGTCGGCGGACTGATACTGCCGCGAATGCCTTGCATCAACAGTTTGTAGCGACGCCATTCTGTCTCCGACAGTTCCCATAAACGGGAACGTGCCCGCTCCGATGACGTCAATGTATTTTCATCCGTCGTCGAAACGCTGGTGTCGGATTCCTTCACCTGGGTGCCGGACACCTCCATGGCGAATGCCGGAATCGATATCACAAGCGCCAGCATCAGACTTGCCAACTTCCATTGATTACTCATCCGGGTACGCATCCTCAGCATCGCCGGCACCTGGCGTCGCTGTCTCGCTTCTGTTTTTATATGCGGCGGTCAGATCTCGATAGATAACAAAGTGGCGGTCGGACAAACAGTCTGGTAATTGCGTATGCTCAACACCGTCTGCTTGCGCACCTTTACCTGGCAGGTCTTGTTTCACATTCACCGCCGTAGATAATTCCACGCCTACAGGATCATCATCAGCATCATCACTGGTTGCAGAACCCAGTGAGAAGGCACCGAATAACAAAAGAATCGCAACAAACACTTCCATTGGCATTACCTCCGTAACGATGCCGAATAATCCTGCCCTGCAGGACCACGAAACGTGACCTGCCCCTTTGCCCGATCGATATGTGTCACATGCCAACCGGACCGTTGCTCACCCTCACGCAAGAAGGTAACTCGACCGTCCTGGGAGATAGCCACGTAGACGGCGTCATCCCACAGGTCAATGGCGTCGATGTGAAACGGCGGCTTTTCCGCTGCAGATTTTTGCCTCTTCGCAACCTGTTTCTTCGCTGCGATCTTGAGTCCGCGCACGTCTTTGGCGATGACCTGCAATCGGGATTGCGCGGCATCGATGCGCTGTTTGAGGTCCTCGTTGCCTTTACGCAGATCCGCGATCGACTCATGAATCACTCTCACAGTATTGGCCAGCCCAGACAACTCCTGATTCATGCTCGAATGATCGGTCCGTAAAGACTCGAACCACTGACCGATCCGCTCTGACAGGTTTGCGATGCTGCGCTCGATCGTATCGAACGTCCCGCTGGTCTGTGGCGGGGTCTTGTCGATGGCATGACCATCGATGCCCGCACCGATGCCACTCTCCATGGTCTTGTCGAGTGCCGCCACATTCTGTCCGACCGCTGCCGCTTCTTTCTGCAGGCTGTCGAACTGTCCCCGCAATATCGCAAGTGTGCCGATCGTGATCACACTGATCACGACGGCTACCAGGATCGTCTTTTTCGATGAACGGGTCGGCTTTGTCTGTACTTTGTTCTTCTGGTGCGCGGCGTTATGTTCGTGGTTATCCGGCTGCTCCACCTGTGTCTCATTCTCCATCTTGCGGGTCCTCTGTTTTCAAACTGGAATCCGGTTCGTGCGTGGCGCTTGTCACCGGCGCGCACAATTCGAATGCGATCAGTCGATGCACCGGGTCCTGCACCAGGCGAAATACAGGTCCTGCCAGTGTCTCCAATGCTTGCTGCAAGGTGATGGGGCCGAGGTTGCGATGTACGGCAGGCAAAGGCAGACCCAACAGACCCGCCGTTACAGAATTTGCAGTGTGCTGGTCCGCCAATCGGTAACCGCTACGCTGCAATAGATAGCGCACCGCTTCGCCGATCGTCTGAATGCGCTCCGGAAACCTGACCGTGATGGTTGTAGACAACAAGTCGGCCTGCGCGGCAGTTGGCAGGGCGCGTAACGCCGAATATCTGCCGACCTGTACTTCACTGGCGACCAGTTGCGGGCTGATGGTCACAAAGGCCCCTGCCACAGCAAATGCTAAAACGAGGGCCGGTCGGAAATTTCGAGGCATATGTGTCTTCATATTCAGATCAGTCTCAAGGGTGTGCGCACAAAAGATCTCATTCGTATTTGTGCCGCTATCATTGCCCCACTTACCAAACCTTGAAACGGAATATCTATTCAGCAATCAGCGCGGTTTCTCGATCGAACTATCAGCGGCCAAGATAAATCGACGTGATCTGCTCGCGCTCGTGTCCCAGTTCCTGGCTGATTGTCAGGCGCGCCTGCCGGTCGATGGTCTTTTGTTCGTGGGTCAGTGCCTTGACGGTTGGGCCGCCTGCCGCCGGTGCCGGCCATCCGGTCAGCTCACGGTAACGCTGCTGCGCATAGGCGTGCCGTAGGCCGTGCATTTTTGAGAGACCGGCATTGGCGGTATGCCGCTCGTAGATCCGGAGTTGTTGCCGGTAGTTGCGCGAACTGGGTATGAGCGAACCTCTCCCAGCGAGTAACCTCGCACGGTTAAGCACCGTACGTTGCGCCTCGTTTCGTAGCGGGATCACGCGTGATTTTCCTCCCTTGGTCCAGCTCTCCTTGAGTGCAATGTGGTCGCCTCGATCTGCGTAGCTCGGCTGAAATTTCATGGCCTCTTCGCGCCGTAGGCCGAAGGCCTGCTGTAATTCCAGACTCATCCGCACATGCTGATCGCGGACCTTTTCCAGATCAGGTGCTGTCACCGTCTGCGCCTTCGAGACGTTGGTCACGAATTGCCGATCCGGGATACCGTAGTGATCGTTCGATCGAGCCACGACATTCTGTCGATTGACCTTTTGTGCCCACCACCGGATAACGGTCAACCGGTTCTTGATGGCGCCTACCGATATATCCCCTTCCTGCCACTGCTTCACCAATGCTTCGACATGTTTCGGCTTCAACGACTGCGCATTCATCTTTCGATAACCCAGTGCATCGAGCTGGTTGGCGATCAGCGTCAACTGACGTTCCCGATCCGCCTGTGTTCTGTAACTGCCGTCCCGATTCCGCCGGCAGAGTTGCTTGAGTTGGTAGTTCAGTTCTCTCATAGTGTTCTCGCTTTCAGGTAAGTGTTTCTGACCACCCAGGGGCCGTAGCCGTCGGGGTCCGCTAGCGCGGAACGGTCATGGGACACCACTCCCATTCGACCTGAATGTGCCTGGTCACAGGCAACGCGGGTTCCCCCTGTTGGGGTTGGTCCGCGTAGACCAACATACCCATAGATGGGCGTTCTTCGATCATGGTTAGATATCACCTCCTTTTATTGAGGCGGAAATGTATTTCCGCGGTTTGTGAAATATAAGCGTCGACAACATCACCCTTGGTGATCGTCTCGGCTCGTCGAGTGGATACAGGCTTGCGCCTGTGGATAAAGCAGACCTTGCGGTCCGTTCTGGCTGGAAGATGGACCAACGGCAATAAGCCGTAGCGCGTCTAATGGTCCGGGTGCGCTCAATTGCCACTGTACACGCAGTGGCCACGGTTAAAATCGATCAGAGGGCGGCAGTATAAGAACGCATCACGCACCCGTCACGCCAAAATCCAGCCGCAAACCCGCGCCGTTTCCGGATTTGCCGCCCTCGTCACTACCCCGCTGCGCTCGCTAGTGACGAGGGCGCTTCGCTGCAATCCAAGCTGCCCGCCAGGTTCACGCCTGTCATGCCGCTTGGAAATAACGGTCGACACGGGCTTTCAGAACAGAACGGCCTGACCACAGGGGACCACAGGCGCCGCTGACCGCGGCCCCGCCCTTGGCTGCGCGAGTGAGACGCTCGCTACACCGTGGCGGGCAAGGCCTGTGGACTCTGTGGACAGCCCGCTTTCTCGGGACGAGCCCTAGCCAGCATTCAATCTGGCCTGAAACTCGCCCACTACCGCTAGGATCTCTTCAAACATCGGCACATCACCGTAGAACATTTCCTGCCGCATGTTTTCGTAATCAGCCTGCCATGCTGGCCGGTCGGCCTCTGCGGGCACCAACCGCAACTGACCCGGATTCAGCGTCGAGTAATCAACCCACGTATAGCGGAAAAAGACCTGCCGGTGGGCGGCGATCCGTTGGAACAGATCCATATCCTGGGCAGACTCATCACCGATGCCCGCCTGGATCAACCGATAGAGGTCATAATAGTGCCGCGCCATGGCATCCCGGCGTCTACTATTGGCTTCTGGCCGAAAGGTCTCCTCGTGCAAAAGCATCGCCTTCTCCCAGAAGGTGCGTCTTGGCATAACCGCCCGGACATCTGTGCCCGGTTCTGACAGCAGATCGGGGAAGGCATCACTGATATAAGGCCGTATCTCGACGGATTCGGCAGGATCCGTGTCCGAGCGGGCGCCCATTTCGATCTTCACAGCACGCCGAAGATAGGCGGCCTGCTCCGGGAAGGCCGTCGGGTAGAACAACAGCAAGGTCTGTCCATCGGGATCGTCGGGGTCAGGCTCAAGCGGCCATTCGAGCGTCGAAGGCAGATCAGATGAGATCACGTCGATGAGTGCAGGCTGAATCCTGTCGCTGATATATTGCTGGCAGGCTTCCTTCAGCGCCTTGAGACGCTTGCTTGCCTGTTTCTTGCTGGACGCACTTTCCGGGGCATTGTCTCCACCGAAGCCCAAGGCACCCCGGTCGATGACGATGTCGATATCTTCGGAAAATCGTTCGATGATATTCCAGCACTTGGATAATGACGTGCCACCCTTGAACGTCAGGTGTTCACCCCATTCGGGTAGCTCAAACAATTTACGCAAGGTCCAGCAAACCCAGAAGTCCTTTTCGACGGCAATCTCAAACAGGTTCAGTTGCGCACCGGCCTCCGTACAGACCAGCCGGCGGCGTTCTTCCGACATCGCGAGAAATTCTTTCATCCTTTACCTTCCTGTCCTGCCAGCGTACGAATGATATCGGCGATCCAGGCCGGGGCATATCGAATATCCTTCATCAGTTGCTTGCGCGCATCGTCATCAAGTCGACGATCGAGCCGCTTGATAATCTGCTGGTCGACGTTTTTCCGACCCAAGTGGCGCAGGGCCTGGATCACCAACCCACTGCTCTTTCCCGCGGTGGCCATATTGCGGGGGGTGGTGTGCTTGAGGATGATCTGGCGCTTACCAATCTGCACGGTCCGCGTGCGGCCATCCGTTAAGTAAACGACCTTCATGGGTACTTGTGTGGAGAGTCCAAGAAGATTGGCCGCGTAGGCCCCGGAGGGTTGCAAACGGGTGGCGTCACGACCTGCCAGGGCGCTGGCGATGTCATCCGTCGATGGCTGCAACGGGCCAAGCTGAGGGTCGGTTTTCGGGTAGTCGTACAGCCCCCGGGCCAGTTGGCGAATGAGGCCGCTGTCCCGGTGCCGCATCAGTGCCAGATCGACCGCCTGACGGGTACCGAGATCGGTGAAACTGTCGGGCGTAAAGACCCAGCCCCGCTTGCGGGACTGAATCCGCCGGAGGATCTTGCTGTCGGTGCTGTCTGCGTGTTTGCCCATATTTTTGAAAGAAAATTGTATACTTTTTTCTTTCAAAAGAAAAGCAGGATCTAAGGCCTGGTCCCGGTCATCCGCTACACCGTGGCGGGCAGGACCTGTGGACTCTGTGGACAACCTCAATTCCAGTTGGTCAAACGTTGGTGACGGAAGCGGAAAACGGAGCACACCGGACATGGGCAGGGTGGTTACACTGTAACCACCCATTCTGACGAGGCATCGGGAAGCTGTTGCAGTACGAAAGCCCTACCTCTACATCATCGTAGCGCAACAAAACAAGAGAGGTGCCACTTTAACCCAAGTGGCCAGGGGCAAGGTGCCGGTGGATTCCGGCGCGTTCAGTCCTCGCTGGGCAACAGGATGGTGATCACGGGCTCGCCCTGATCACCCGGCCCGACGATCAGCTTCAGCGTGGTCAATTCCGCTTCCATCGACTGCCCATCGCGGCGCACCCGGTAGAGTTGGAATAGCAGCCGGTCACCGGAACCTGAGGCGGTTCGGGTGGCATGGGACGCCATGAAGAGCACGTCCCATAACCGGCCGGACTGATCCTGAGGTACCTGCCCTTCACTGTCGCCTTCTGACCAGGCCACACAATCGGCCCAGACATCGGACGTCAGGGCTACCGGCCATTTAAAACCGGCTTCCTTTGCCATGTCACCCGCATCGATCAAAACCCCATCTTCAATGGCCTGGGCGCGGGTATACGTGGATATGACATTGCCGAAAAACGAATCGGCTGTTTGTTTATTTGAAGAGTTGGACATAGTGTTTCTCCTTTGTGGAAGTAACACCGGGTCGCACCTCCTTCCCTGCCGGGAAAGAGAATGCTTTCCCGGTAGGGTTTGTGAAAAGAAATGGATGTCAGAGCAAACCACGTTCAGCGAATGACACGCTTTCACCGCCAGACACCACGAAGTGGTCGAGTACGCGCACATCAACCAGTGCGAGTGCCTCTTTCAGCCGGCGAGTGATCATTTCGTCCGCACGGCTGGGTTCCGCGACGCCGGAGGGGTGATTGTGGAAAAAGACCATGGCGGCAGCGTTCGCCTCCAGTGCCTGTTGCACGACGACGCGAGGATGAATCGAGGCGCCATCGATGGTGCCCTGAAACAACTCACGCACAGCGATGATTCGATGCCGGTTGTCCAAAAACAGGCTCCCGAATACCTCATTGCGGTAATCGGCCAGGCGAAGACGCAGAAAATTCCGTGTCTCCTCTGGACTGCTCAAGGTTCTCCCGGCTCGATGCTTAACTGCCAATAACTTCATTGCCAGTATCACCACTGATTGCTTCTCCTGGTCGTTAAGCTCCGACGGCTTTAGACCGGTAAACCGGTCCTCCGTATTTTTCATGACTGATCTCCTCGAATTGACGGGGAGACCAGACCCTCGGGGGAATGATTCCCCGATGGGTTGGAAGATGGCCGGGTAACAACGTTACCCGGCCGGTTGTGGATCTACGCAGCGGTCTCTTGCTCCGTAACGAACGGCTGGCCGTCGACCTTGGCCCACGCAATGCTAAGCAGACGGGCCTTCAGACTGACACCGGTTTCGCCGGCCTTGTCACCATTCTTGTAGGTAAAGGATTCCGCATACAGATCACTGAGCGTGAATCCGATGAGCACCTTCAACTTGCCCTCAACGGCCGACTTGAGTTGACGCACAATCTCCTGCGCCTTCTTGCCGGACACGTGACACTCGAAATACGTGTACTGGACGTTGTCGACACTACCGCGCAAAGCGGCAATGGTGACACTCAGAAAAGGTGTACCCTCTTCCGGCGTCACTTCCCGGACGCGGTTTAGATAACCGATACCGTTGGTGTGAAGATCGAAATACTTGGTCGTTTCGTTGTTAGACATAACACTGACTCCTTCTGGTTGGTTTCGTCCGGAGCAAGCGCATCCCTGACGGGATAGCTTCCCCGGCAGGGTTTGTGAAAAACGGAAACAATGACGTTTCCTTAAAGCTGGACCGAGGCTTTCGCCACGGCGCCTGTTGCACGATCCTAAGGCACCTTGTTTGTCACTGAGACCGCAGTGACCACGTATAAAACCATTTTCAGGCCACGTCTGACTCTTCGCAGACGTATTGCAGATACTTCAGCATTCCGCGCGCGTTGGCGAAGGCCGGGTGTTCGGCAATGGCCTGATTAGGAAACCAGTCGGCAATATGTTCCACCAGCGCGACGGTGCCGCCTCCAACGAACAACACTCGATCCAGCTCTACGCCTAGGCCGAGTTGTCGGCGGGTCTCCGCATAGAGCCGTTCGACGAGCTCCCGTTTGGCGGCATCGACCAGTTCCGCTACGTTATGATCCTTCCCGTGGAGACGCACGACACCGCGGTCGACGGCGTGTGACACAATCTGCTCCCCCACGCTTTCCATGTCGAAGCGTTCTTGTATGCCGTCAGCGACACTTTGTTTCACGTCCAACATGCCGCCCTGCAGGGAGCCCGACGACGTGTGAATAACGCCCTGATCCTTAACGACCACGTAGTCTGTAGTTCGCCCACCGATGTCCACGATGGCGATCGGTACCGACAACCGTTCTTCGTCGAGGATGACTTCATCCCCTTTAGCAACGATGACATAGTCGTACCATGCGGCCAGCGCCTCCGGGATCACATCAACGAATGCGATGCCGGCCGGCAATCGCTCCATCATCGGTTGAACGGCCTGCTTCAGGCTGCGGCGCTTTTTCTCGATCGTGTCACGACGCTGCTCGCCGTTTTTCTTGTAAAAAGCACTAACAGGTAGCCCCGATACCGTGTGAACAGATCGGCCTGCCAAACCCGCTTCCTGGAGGGCATGTTGAACGATGGCGCGGTTCATGCCTGAGGTGGGATAACCTTCGAAATGAGTCGGTGCGCCGTCGACGGCGCCCACCGAGTACACCGCTCCTTCAGTTTCGTACTCGAAGATGCGTTGCTGGCCGTCGTGGATCCAGGTCACACCGGATTTACCGACTCTTGCCCGCGACGGTATGGCAATCAACCGTCCGTCCGGCAGGGCCACTTTTGTAAACGCATAACCATCATCGAGACCCACCTGAATGGGCGTCATCGTATTGGAATCCGACATTATTTCTCCTCCATTTTCTGATACCGCTTTGTTTATCTATGCGATCAATCTCATCCGATCACCTTTCTCAGTCCTGCGAATGGCTTACCCTGGCTATCAGGTCTGTGTTTTTCGACCGCCACCGGTGTTGTCCTGGTCGCTGTATCTGTTCGAGACGCGGGCTCCGCCAACCAGGTGGCGAATGCGGATCTCGGTTTACTCGTTGACACACCCCGTCCCTGTGGTCGCTCTATCTGCAGCGGATCGATCTCGTCCTGCGCCACCCGCAGCGTTTGGCATTCATAACGGAATCCCTGCACCAGGAGCCCACGCAACCACTCTTGACGCCGGCCTTCAGGGATTCGCTCCAGCCGGTTCAGGATAAGGGACTCAAACGTCACCCGTGGGTCGAGCTGGAGTACGACGCGTTTTCCTCCCGCTGCTTTAGCCATACTTTATCGACCCTACCGTCATGTTCCGTGTTGTCACTGGATTATGGCGACGAAGGGACTGCATACCAGTGAAAACTAAGTCCCACCGATGTCGTCGTTTACCGACTCCGGAATATCTGCCTTTGATACTGACTCAGCAGGTTTAAGGTGGATGTGTTTGGCCGCCTCATCAGGGAATCGGACCTTACGGGGCGTAAGCGGTGCAGAATGCGCACCGCTCAACACGTCTTCCGGCACTTCACCCATGATTTGACGGGCGCGGATCGCGTTGGCAGTGCCTTGCTTCAGTGACTCGCGATCGATACCGAGAAACTGATAGCCCTGCGGCACCGCGAAAGCACCTCGAATCCTGCGCGCACAGGTATTGAGCAAACCCTCCGTCGATGAACCGCTCAGAAGTCCCACATGGTGGGCGGTCAATAGTGTGCGTACGAACTTGTCGTATTCGGCGATCATCTGTGCGCCCCGATAGGCGTAGGGATTGGCGAACTGCAACGCGATCCGGTACGGCTTCATCGACTCCGCCACCGTCACTTCCAGGGCGGTGAGCTGTTCGAGCCGGGCGTCTAGTGCCACCTGTTCGGTCTTGACTAGATTGCGAATCCGTTCGAGCACATCATGAACCTTGATCAGCCACCAATCGGCATAGGGATCGTCATTGCGTGACGCCTGCCAGATTACGCGCAGTCGATCGGCAAATCCCACCAGCCCGATGATCGCCGGTTTGTCAGCACTGCCGTTGCGGCCACGGATCAACCGCTGCGCCTGTCGAGTCTGGACCGTTAGCCAGACCTGCCCACGGAGCGCACCGGGGCCGACATCGACAGCCGCTTCTTCAGAATTCAGTTCTATTCGCTGTTCTGGATCTGATTTACCGGAAATCATGTGGCATACCCTTCATCCTGATGATATTGAACAATCCCACTATCAATCCATGAGCGGTGCCGACAGACAAGCGTTTATTCGCGCACGATTCGGCACGGTTGATTTATCGATGTGATAATTGGAAAGGTAATACCGAGAGTGGTTACACTGTAACCGCTTCGTATCAGATCCGTCGTCAACCAGACTCGTCGTCTGACTGTACCCGTGCCGACATGTGAAGGGACTTGCGTATCTCGGCCAGCCGTTGTTGACCGGATTCATGCGACCTGTTTTCTTCTCTGCGTTTTGCTTCCGCCAGGCTGTCTTCTTGTTGCTTCAGATACCTCAGCCGCGCCTTCTCCCGTTCGATGCGTTCATCGCGCACCTTGATGCCAAGATTGGGCACGAATTCACCCTTGTTCGCGGCCCGACACAAGAAGTGCAGGAAGCGCATTTCGTCATACACCGGGCTCATACCCTTTTGCTCTGAACGTAATCGCCCTTCCAACTCATCGAGGATGGATTGGCGTTCGTCTTCAGGAACGGTGTTCAAATAACGATCTGCCAATGCACGCTGGTTCTCTGACAGCCGCTTCGGATAAATCAGCGGTGGATTCCCATCCGTGCCAGTGAAAATTTTATTCTCTTCTGTTTTTTTTGTAGTAGTAGTTTTATTTATATAACTACTACAACTACCCGACTTCAAATTTTGTGGGCTCGAAATTTGTGGGTCCTTAACTTGAACATAGGTTTCGCCCGGCTTTGAATTTTGGTCCCGGTGATCTGAACCATCTTCCTCGACTACGTTTCGCAGTCGGGTCATCACCTTCGCGCTGAACGCAAAATAGCGACGCGGTGAATCCTGCTGGATTGCTTCCACGGCTTGCATTCGACGTTCGATCGGATGCCCCTGGGCACAGATATCAATACCCTCATGGATGTCCTCGTCAATCGTATCCAATACTCCTTTGGCGACCAGACGCACGCGGGCATGGTGATGCGTGAGAGACTGCCGCAGGAAATTCATGTAGTCGGGGTCCAGATGTAGGGCATCGACTAACGGCAGCGGTTCATCGTGCAACGCGTAGACATTGCCGCGGAAACGACCGCTCGCCTCGCGTAGACGGGCACACAAGGTCAGCCAGCGAGTAGTGCGTAGAATAGCGATGGCCCTGGAGATGGTCGACGTGGAGGAAACATTGGTTTTCTTGGCGAGATACTCATAGCTGGGAAACGCTGTGCTACCGCCGGTCTCCTGCGCCTGCAACATGATGACCATCCACACCAGTTTGTCTACAGGTTCGAGCACGGGATCTTGCACCACCAGCGTGGGGAACGACTGATGCCGGTTCCCCATGAACAGCATGGTGTCGGCATGTGTATTACCCGATTCCCGTTGTACGCGTTCTATGGTCGCCTGTATCAGTGCATCCAGTGCGTGGGTTTCGGGTCGTAGGCCACGAGAACCTTCACCCATCCGAACACGCTCGCTCCGAGGGGTCGTGACCGCTTCGTCCTGTCAGATCACCGTATTGATTCCAGCGTTGCGTCAAGTTCCATATGGCCCGCATCGAGATACCGGTGTCACGATGGATGACAAGATACTCATTCGGTGCAAGTGGACCGTCGTCTTCACGGTCCGCCCGTTGCACCCAGGCGTTCCAAAGTTTATGCGTACTCTCTTCATCAGGTTCTGCCGGCCGGCCGACGGAAGGATCTACAGTTAACATTCGACGAAGTCGTGTGTATTCGCGGGAACCTAAACCGAACAGCGTCTGCATCATCTCCAATGGCGCATCCGCAGCGATCAACACCTGTTGTAGTTCCTCGGACTCACGCTGCCGACGGAGGTGATCGATCATCGGCCAGTACACGTCCCGATTGAGGTCGATCTCCAGACAATGCGCACGCAGCGACTCGACCCGATAGAGATCGGCAAGGTTCATTTCGCGCAACGCCTCGATTTCGCGCGGCCCAAAATTCATATTGCGCAGCGCGGCCTGGTCCCCTTCGGCCAAACAACGGATCGCGTACATCAGCACGGCCGTGATCAGATCAGATTCTTTGGTCCCGTCCATCGCGCCTATTCCCAGAGTTGAGTCTGAGAATCCGCCGCGACACGGTGAATGTGGCGGTAGGTATCCATCAGGTTGAGGAGATCCCGCCAGTCCTGTTCACTGAGTTGGCGCCAGAGTCGATAGCCGGTGTGCCCCGGATCCAGCGTCCAGACGCTATTGAAGAGTAAACCGGCATCCTGGTTCTCGAGCGCCTGTCGAAGGATCGAGTCATCTGACAAGGTGGCGACGACGGCTTCAAGCGGTGCCACGGTCATCTCTGCACAAGCGGCCAGATGCCACCACAGCATGGAAACCTGGCCCAGCGTGTCGGCGTCCAGTAGATCGGCCAATGACGAATCCGGTACGTCGCGGAGAATGAATCCAAGCCCCTTGCCGGACAATGGTGTAATCAGCTCGCCGATGCCATTGCGTTGCGCGAGACGCGCGGCCAGCGTCCAGGCCCGGGCACGTAAGGATTTGAGATCTGTGAGGCCGGGCTCGCCGATAGTGATCGATTGTGTTTCCAAACTTTGTATCGAACGGTCTGGTGATTCGATCAGAGTGTTTTGAGGATCATTTGAATCTTTCTCAGATACACTAGACGCATTAACGCGTGATGATCCTTGAACAACAGGAGTCTTATCATCAGGTACTGCCTTCGTGCTGTCGCCCTGGTGCTCACCAGAAGTTTGAATGTCGGCAACGCCTTTTACTTTCACGGGAGTTGCTCTCGGAGAAGAATCCGCTTCGCCCGATGTAACGGTATCGTATTCGCCATCAGGCATTGAAAGATCAATATCGCGTCCAACAAGGCGTGCATCCAGTTCAACTCGAATGGTATGGATGCTTACTTCGGCCTCTTCCGCAATCTCCGTCTCAATAGCACTGCGCAACAATTCAAGATCCCACTCCGGTCCGTCGTATCGCCCACATAAAGCCGCGAGCACTGCATCGAAGGTTTCGTCGTCACCCAGATCCCGTTTCTTCCAGATCCCACGCGCGGCTCGGTCCAGGGCGCGAATCCGTTCCACCTGTGGTCTTCCCAAACCCGACTGCAAGGCCCGCGGAATGACCGGAAGCAAAGTGTGAACCGCGTATCCCATTTGAGAGATCAGCCCGTGACTCAAGCTGTAGCCGCGTTCTCTGAGTATCGTTTCAAGGCGCCTTTGCGAAAGGCTATCGATAGCCATTTCCTCTTCGAGCAGTTGCTTGGCATCTAATACGGCCTGCGCCTTGTCGATAAAACTCAAGCCACCACGCAGATCATTTTCCCGCAGATGTGCCAGGAGCACGTCCGATTCGTGATTCCACGGCCTGTACAGACAATGAACCCGATAGAATGCCTCGTCGCCGGTTTCCTCATACAATTCCTGCAGGATACGCAGGCGGGTGTTGCCACCGGCGTGGACCACGTAATCGGTTTCGCCAGGACGGCAGGTGATAACCAGTGGCTGATCCATGCCATCGGCACAAATCGAGGCCTTTATGCGGTCGTATTCCGGATTCTCGCTGCGCCGCGGATTGCGGTCATAGGCCCTGATGCGCGTGATCTCTACGTGCATCAGTGTGGTCGTGTCAGTCACTCCGGCCTGGCCGGGCTTGGCTGGAGACGCGGATGGTTCCGGTATTTTGTCTGCGCTGCGTTTACTCATTTGATGCGTCATATTCAGCCGGTTCCTCACCCACACCGACGAATATCTCCGGATACCTGACCAGGCTCTCCCGCAGTACCACCTTCAACCGACCCTTGGTCCCAAAGGCGACTTGCCGGGTCCTTTGCTCGATCCGGGTCGCCAACAAGGCGCTGGCATACCGATGCTTTCCCGCCAGTTGGTACAAGTACGAGACGGAATCGTTGCAAACGACGGCTACTTTGGCGCGTTCCCGCTTGGTTGCTGCTTTTAAGAATTGTTTTAGCTCCATGAGGAGAAACATTAGCACTGAGCTAATTCTCTGGCAATCTATGCGTGTTTATCTTAGTGCTAAATTTTTTACTAAATTGGTGTTATATTATTTCGCATGAAGCGAAAACAAGAGCACACCCGTCTCCAGAACCTTGAGCTGCTCATCGCCGAGGCAGGCTCAGCCGTCAAGCTTGCTCGCATCGTTGGCACCAACAGTTCATACATCAGCCAGGTCCGCCATCAAATGCCTACCAAAAAGGGTACCCCAAGGGGGCTGGGGGATGATCTCGCCGGAAAGCTGGAACGAGGAATGGCAAAGCCCGAGGGCTGGATGGATGAAGCCCACGAGGACAGTCAAGAACAGCCAGTGGCCTGCGCCTGCTCAGAAATGAACGCCCATAACGGGCCGGACATTCGCAGCCTGCATCCGCTTATTTCCTGGGTACAGGCGGGTGAGTGGTCGGAAATCTCCGAGGGCTATGTACCACAGTACGAAAGTGAATTACTGCCCTGCCCTGTAAGATGCAGCGAGGAAACCTTCGTTTTACGTGTGCATGGTGTCAGCATGGAACCCAGGTTCCATGAGGGTGACCTGATCTTTGTGGATCCAGATGCCACCCCGGTTCACGGTAAATACGTTGTCGTACAGCTTGATGAATCGAATGAAGCCACCTTCAAGCAACTGATCGTCGAAGAGGACCGACAATACCTTAAAGCGCTCAATCCTGACTGGCCGAACCGCATCATCGAAATCAACGCAGCAGCCACGATTTGTGGTGTCGTGGTGTTCAAAGGAGAAGTAGTGTGAACGTACTCTCCTATGTAGAAATCTGGCGCAGAAAGACCTAGAACACCGTAGTTTGATATCAATTTCGGTGATGCAACGACCATAACGTGCTCCCCTGAACCATCCCTATCGCCCATCCACAGACCCTTATTTGGCAAAGAGTTTATCACTTTGCTAAACATTCTCTTTTGCCAGAAAGATTTGCACCATGCTAATGTTTAAGGCGTTGCACAACCCTAACCCCGGGATTTGCATTGCCGGGACAGAGAGAATAACGATGGACGATGAATACCGAACCCTGCAGGGTAAAACACTGATCAACCGAAAGACTTTACTAGCTATGATCCCGCTGTCGGAACGCGTCATCTTCAATATGGAGAAACGCGGGGACTTCCCACGCCGGATCGTACTCACAAGTCGTAACGTCGCCTGGGACTTGGCAGAGGTAGAGGAATGGATCGAGTCGAGAAAACGATCAGGAGAACAGGCTGAACGCCCTGGCGTTACTGTCGTTGCTTGATAGCCCACTCGTCGATCATGTCAGCCCAATCTTGCAACATCGCTGTACGTTGCTCTCGGTACTCGGCCTTGTTATAGACGGCCCTCACTCCCCTCTGTTCATGGGCAAGACACTTCTCGATCCAGTCCGTGTTGTAACCGGCTTCATGCAGTAGTGTACTAGCGGTTCGGCGCAAGTCGTGCGGACCAAATTTCCCAAGCTGCTCACCATCTTTCTGGGCAGCCTTATACGTCGAAGCGAGAACACGATTCAACGTTGCAGCACTCATAGGCAAGTCCGAGTCATACCGAGAGGGAAGCACATAGTCAGACCCACCCGCAAAGGTTTTCAGTGCGATGAATATATCGAGTGCCTGACGAGACAGGTACACCAGATGCGGAGTTCTTCGTTTCATCCGTTCTTTCGGAATCGTCCAAAGCGCCTCGCTGAAATTGATCTCTGACCACGTTGCATTGGACAGCTCCGATTTTCTCACCATCGTCAGTAGTAGCAGCTTGATAGCAGCCCGGTATTGCGGTGATGTTCCCACCCGGTCCATGTACCGATACATCAGGCCGATCTCTACTGGTGCCAACGCACGGTCACGCGGCTCGAATCTGGCGATGGTGGTCGGACGCACCTTTTCCGCCGGATTCTCCACGTTCTGCCCGCGTTCGATTGCCCAACGATAGACCTGTAACACCACTTCACGGGCATGCACTGCCGTGGCAGGTGCTCCCCTTTCGACGATAGCATCGGTCAAAGCACGCAAATCCTCATGCGTGATTTCACTCAGCTTTTGACTTCCAAACCGCTTTTTCAGTTCACGGGTGTATACCGACTTGCGCATGTCGCGCGTCGAGTCAGCCATCTGATAGCCACGCAGCCATTTTTCGGCCCATGCACCGAACGTCTCAGCATTCTTCACACGCTTCTTGTCACGTGCCTTTTCCTTGGCCGGTGATTTCCCGGCCGCGATCATCTTCTTTGCTTCGCTGAGTCGTTCCCGTGCTTCTGCAAGCGTGACGCCACGTTTGCCATACCGGCCTATCGTCAAGGTCTCCTGTCGACCGCTGATCGAGTAGTTGTATCTGAAGGAGATGCCTCCTGCTGGTGTCACCGCCACATAGAGCCCATCGCGGTCGTTCACCTTGAAGAGTTTGTCCTGGGGCTTCAAATTTCGCAGCATGGTATCTGTCAGCATCACAAGTCCTCCCCTGAGGGTAAAAATACCATGATATTTCATGGTATGTTTTTCTGATATATATTGTTTTATATCAAAGACTTGACGATTTTTAATACCATGAATGGTCTGAATAACATGGCATGGTATTTTGTCGAAGCTCTGATCTTGAGGGCAACGATACCATGATTTATACCATTGAAAAAGTTTGCTTGGAGGTGCCAGCCAGTGCCAGCAGGTGCCAGACAGAAGTGAGGATATTCTAGTTAATTCAATATGTTATATGCTGTTTGATGCCTGTAGGTGCCTGCCAGTGCCAGACGTGGAATCATTCCCACTCGATTGTTGCGGGCGGCTTCCCAGAAATATCATAAGATACCCTCGA
>JACKQG010001017.1_pt1 | contig 39484 bp, 36 predicted proteins | sample 8237621 | NCBI WGS metagenome assembly JACKQG01 (sample SAMN15677084, study PRJNA649215) | marine metagenome | biome: marine; feature: Black Sea; material: saline water; isolation source: suspended particulate matter (SPM) from the Black Sea western gyre | collected 2013-06-09/2013-06-10 | depth... | reverse complement strand
AAGCAAGCTCTCTTTCAAACTGTCGGAATGGTTTGCCTGCAAGGCAAACAAAAAGCCTATCCGCTATCAAGCGAACAGGCTTCAAATTGTGATCCGTCCGGGATTCGAACCCGGGACCCTCTGCTTAAAAGGCAGATGCTCTACCAGCTGAGCTAACGAATCATTATTTTGGGAGTGCAAAATTAGTCTTTTTTGAAAACGAACCAACTTTTAACTTTAATTTTTTATTCTTCAAGTGCACCTTTTCCTTGCCGTAAAATAATTGGTTTTCCGGATGTGCAATCGACGATAGTTGATGCTTCATTATCGCCATATCCCCCATCTATTACAATATCAACAAGGTTCTTGTATTTTTCATAAATTAATTCCGGATCAGTAGTATATTCAATTATTTCATCTTCATCATGTATGGAAGTTGTTATTAGTGGACTGCCAAGCTCTTCAATTATGGAATTAACAATTGCATTATCAGGCATACGAATCCCAATAGTCTTTTTCTTACTCTGGAATATTTTTGGGACATTGCTGTTTGCTTCAAGGATAAAAGTAAAAGGACCTGGCAGGTTTCTCCTCATTATCCTGAAGATATGATTATCAATTGGTTTTGCAAATTCTGATAGCATACTCAGATTGTTAATTATCATCGAAAAGTTGGCCTTTTCCTTTTTTATTCCTTTTATCTGAGCAATTCTAGCAACAGCTTTTATATGCTTTATACCACAGGCTAACCCATAAATTGTATCGGTAGGACATATAACCAAACCACCCTTGTCAAAAACGGCAACTACAGCGTTTATGTGACGGGGAGCCGGAGAATCGGGATAAATTTTTAATAACATCGCTTAATTTTATTGATCGGCAAAAATAATAAAAGTCGGGATTCATAAGAAGGGAGTTTTAATTTTAAAGTTATCCGGCTACCGGGTTGTTATTGTTGTAAGGTTGTCAAGTTAAAATTACCACGAAAAACATGACAATAATAACATCAAATAAAAAAGGGTAAGCTACTCATATCGCACCGCTACAACCACCTACCCTTGCTACCTTCCGATCCTGGGGGAATTCAGTGGGAGCTGGTCGTATGAGACTTACCCGTGGCAAAAGTAAGTATTGTAACAACATAAATCAACTTATTAAAAAAATATATTTAGTTTTACAGGAAATTTAATTGAATGACAATAATGCATATAAAATCGTTTTTTTTAATGATCCTTATGGGAATTGCTATAGGCTTGTTTATTGGCATGCTCGATTCGATGGTGAACTTTATTAACTTTGAGAGTTATAAAATAATAAATTTGCTGGTCTTCCTTGTTTTTTTTATAGGAGTTTACTGGTCAGTTTCATTCCATAGATCTAAAATCGGCAGAGGAATTATTAGCTATGGAAGTGCTTTAAAAAATACGTTATTTATTGGCTTTATTTCATCACTGATAATTGCTGGAGTAAGGTTTACTTATTTAAAATATATTGTTAATACTGATATAAACACTATACTCGACCAAACAAAAAAAACAATGACCGACCATTACAGTTTGTATAACGAGGAACTGATAAATAACAGATTATCTTTTATCGAATTCTCTTATGATCCGGCAGTATCAGCTTTTCTGTATTTTACTTATTACATGCTGTTTGTAATTGCTTTCGCGATTTTTGCATCCATCTTCGCACGAAGGATTGACAGAAACATATCAATCTAATTTTTTGAATTTATTATATTTGACACATTTAGTAAATATTGTTAATCGTTCATAATCTTAATATTTGTATTTTTTAAATTTAAACTTAGAATCATGGAAGAAAAAAAGAAATCCGCTTTTATGCCCTCACTCGCTATGGGAGTTTATTTGGGTGTCGTATTAATCATTTTTAGTTTAATAATGTTCCTTCTCGACATTGACCACGAGTCACCAATTATGTATATTTCGTACGTGATACTGGCTGCAGGTTTATTTTGGTCAATCGTCTCATTCCGCGATAAGCAATTAGGTGGCTTTATTGAGTATGGCAAAGCATTTAGTGCCGGTTTTTACACAGGATTGTTTGCATCTATATTAGCAGGCATATTTACTTATTTCTATGTTCAGTATATTGATCCCGGCTTAGTTGAGGAGATATTGATCAAAGCTGAAGAAGGTATGCTTGAACAAAATCCTGATATGTCAAATGAACAGCTGGAGAAAGCCCTGTCATTGACCGAAATGTTTGCTTCTCCGATAATGATATGTGTATGGGCATTTCTTGCAAACGTTGTAGTTTCAACTATACTTTCGTTAATAATTGCTATCTTTGCCAAGCGGGAAAATAAGCAAATTGCTTAGCAAAAACAGCAAGAAATGGACATATCAGTAGTAATTCCTTTATATAATGAAGAAGAGTCGCTTACTGAGTTAAATGATTGGATATTTAAAGTTATGAATTCCAATCATTTTTCTTTTGAATTAATTTATATTGATGATGGCTCTTCTGATAATTCATGGCAAATTATCAAAAAATTATCAGCTGAAAGTTCTTCTGTTAAAGGTATTCGCTTCCGCAGAAATTATGGCAAGTCAGCCGCTTTAAACGAAGGATTTAAAGTTGCGCAGGGAAATGTTGTTATTACGATGGACTCAGATCTGCAGGATAGTCCGGATGAAATCCCTGGCTTATTTAAAATGATAGTAGATGAAAATCTTGATATTGTTTCGGGATGGAAGAAAAAACGACACGATTCAACATTAGCTAAGAATATTCCTTCAAAAATTTTTAACTGGTTGTCGCGCAGGCTTTTCAAGTCAAAATTGCATGATATGAATTGCGGTCTTAAAGCCTATAAACTAGAAGTGGTTAAAAACATAGAAGTTTATGGCGAAATGCATAGATATATTCCCATTATCGCACGAGCAGCAGGTTTCGCAAAAATAGGAGAAAAAGTAGTTGTACATCAAAAGCGCAAATATGGAGTTACCAAATTTGGTTTTGACAGATTTATTAAAGGTTACCTCGACTTATTATCAATAAATTTCGTATCTCGATTCTCTGAACGACCAATGCACTTTTTTGGTTCACTCGGCACATTGATATTTTTTGCTGGATTTGTGATAGCTTCTTATCTGGCATATGGTAAATTTTTTATGGCAGAATACCGCATGACCGAACGCCCGCTGTTTTATTTCGGGCTTCTTGCGATGATAATTGGTACTCAGTTATTTTTGGTCGGCTTTCTGGCAGAGATGATCTCCCGAATTTCGCGGGAAAAATCAAATTATCAAATTAGAGATAGTTTGAATATAAATGAATAATTAAAAATAAATTAGAATAGATGAAAATACATTTGGTTTCGGGCGGTTGTGGTTTTGTTGGACGTAATGTAGTGAAACGATTATTAAACACTACAACCGACAGCATTTTTATGGTAGATGACCTTAGTATTGGCAGACATCCTTCACAATGGATGCAGGGCGAATATATTTCGGTAATGAAAGGAGACTTAGAGATAATTGGAGCAGACCAGAGGTTATATTTCTGGAAAGGAGATTTTAGAGACCTGCTGTTTTATATGCGTCAAAAACCAAGATATATTCAGGAAACTTATGCTATTGACTTTGATATATTTAGTGATGTTTTCCACTTTGCAGCCATTGTTGGCGGAAGATTAAAGATTGACGGTGACCCGTTAATGGTTGCACTCGACTTAAGCATCGACTCTGAATTTTTCTACTGGGTAACACGCCATAAACCTGAGAGGGTACTTTATCCAAGCTCAAGTGCAGCTTATCCTACAAGCTTACAAACAACAGATGGCGCGATTGCTCTCAGCGAAGGTGATATCGATTTTAAAAAGAACCTTGGCACACCCGACATGACATATGGCTGGACAAAACTTACAGGTGAATTTTTAGCACTGATTGCTGCAAAACACTATGGCATATCAATAGTATGTATAAGACCGTTTTCCGGTTATGGAGAAGATCAGGAAACTGATTACCCGGTACCCGCAATAGCACTAAGAGCTGCAAAAAAAGAAAATCCTTTCGAAGTATGGGGCTCTGGTAAACAAGGCCGCGATTTTGTTCACATTGATGATATTATAGATTTTATTCAAATATTGATGGATAACGTCAGCGATGGCTCTGCTTATAATATCGGATCAGGTAAGCTAACTTCATTTTTAGATTTGATTGATGTATTTACTTCATTTGCTGGATACAAGCCAACCATCAAACCATTATTGGACAAGCCGGTTGGAGTACACTCAAGATATTGTAATATGTCGCTGGTTGAAAAAAAATTTGGATGGAAAGCTAAAATTTCACTTGAAGAAGGAATGCGCAGGGTTTATGATGCCGCAAAAAACAAGTTATAAGATTGAGATAATGTTGGAGTATTGGATTGGAGGGAGTGAGGGAGTGAGGGGGATTGACTTACAAAATTAATAAATGACTAACAGGAAAAACAAAAACAGAGGTTTCCAACAATTAAGAGTTTGGCAAGATTCTGTTGATTTATGTGTCATTGTTAATAAATTGCTGAAATCATTTCCTTACGAAATTATGCAAAATTACACTACTCCAATCCTCCATCACTCCAATTCTCCTACCTGATTATGCTGTATAATGACTATCAAAAAAAAAATAAGCTTTTATGAACAAAAAAATTATAGTTTGTTTCGGCCCCGGTCCGATGTTTAAGGGTGGAATTGCTAATTACAATACCTCGCTCGCTAAAGCTTTTAATAAGATTGATAATACCGAAGTACACATTGTTTCCTGGACTCAACAATATCCTGCCATTATTCCAAGGGACTTTATCGACCGTAAAAGTAAGGCTGACCAGCTTGAAGGCACTAACATCAAAGTACATTATATAACAAACTATAACAATCCGGCTAGCTGGCAAGCAACAGTTAAGCTGATTGCCGGACTTAATCCAACAAAAGTAATTTTTCAATGGGCAATTGCCGTACAGGGATTACCCCTGGGATATATTTCGCGAAAATTAAAGAAATATAAAGAAATTGAAGTTTTCTTCGATCTTCATTTCGTAATACAAAAAGAAGGCAGTGCATTAGATAACAAGCTTACAAAAATTGGGATCAAACATGCAGATTCCTACATCGTGCATGCATTTAATACAGCTGATGAGCTCAAAGAACTTTTTCCTTACAAGCAGCTGGAAATTATCGAAAGAGGAAATGAAATTACGGGTATCGGCATAAAAGTGTTAAAACTGTATCACCCTGTTTACGACATGTTTAAACCTAATCAGGGCATGGATGTAGCCAAAGCAAAAGAGGAAATGGATCTTAGAAAACATGTATTTCTTTTTTTTGGGTTTATTCGCAAATACAAAGGTTTGCATAATATTATTAAAGCATTTGCCGAACTTGCTAAACAACGTGATGATGTTTCACTTCTGATTGTTGGCGAATCTTTTTGGAACACGCTCGATTCAAACAAATTATCAACACGAATAAAAAACGCAACTTTCGGGGTTGCTAAGAAAATCTTTTTGAAAAAGCAGGACGATGAAAGGAATTATAATCCTCTGGCACTAATTGACCAACTTAATATCAATGATTTAGTTTATGTGAATAATGAATTTATTCCCAACGAAGACGTGCCTAGTTACTTCCAGGTAAGCGACAATATTATGCTTTTTTATCATACAGCCACACCTTCAGGCGTAGAATCAATAGGTTATAATTTTAACATGCCAATGCTTGCCACCAATGTCGGACATTTTCCGGAAACGGTAAAGGATGGTTACAATGGTTATATGGCTGAAGATAATAACATACAATCAATGACAAAAGCAATGAACAAGGCGATCGAAAAGCCAATAAATAGAGATAACGTTGCAGCAACTTCAAAAGATATGAGCTGGAATAATTATGCTGCTGAGATTCTCCGTTAAGAGTTACTGAGTTATCGGGTTGTTAGGTTATAAAGTTAATGAGAGACATTTGACAACCTCAACAACAACCTCTCACACAACTTTTAATAAATAACCAACATCATTCACCCTCCATTCTTATTTTCTTTTTAGATTTGCGCAATTCAAGAATGTTCATATGAACAGACATCTGATTTATAATAACTTCCTAAGCTGGCGTGCACGAAACCTAACCGACCAGGCTTTCGTGATCATACTTAGTATAATTATCGGCTTTCTGGCTGGCGTAGCTGCAGCTATTCTAAAAGTAACTGTAATAACAATAGGCGATAAACTGTTCAGTTTTTATTCTGATACCGATACAATCCTTTTATTAATTGGCTTTCCGGTAATTGGGATATTACTTACTGTAATTTTCCTTAAATATATTGTAAAAGATAATGTTGGGCATGGTGTTCCACGAATACTTTATGTTATCTCAAAACTGGACGGAAGCATGAGAAATCATAAGATTTTTTCATCACTTGTAGGCGGATCCCTAACTGCTGGTTTTGGCGGGTCGGTTGGATTGGAGTCACCAATTATTTCAACCGGTGCATCAATCGGGTCATCAATTGGCCAGCTTCTTAAATTAAGTTACAAACACAAAACCTTATTAATAGGTTGTGGCGCAGCAGGAGCTATGGCTTCTATTTTTACAACCCCAATTGCCGCAGTAATTTTCAGTTTTGAGGTGTTGTTATTAAACCTTTCTGCTTCAGCATTAATTCCAATTTTAATGGCTTCCGTTACTGGCGCAGTTACTACTAAATTGCTAACCGCCGAGCAATACCTTGTCCACTTTAAAGTTACCGAAGAATTTATAATTCAAGACCTTCCATATTATATTATTCTTGGCATAATTGGAGGGTTTGTTGCCGTTTATTTTCATTACATGCATTTTAAAATTATTCAACAATTCGAACGTATAAAGTCAATTTGGGCAAAAGCTATTATTGGAGGAGGAGTGCTGGGTTTACTTCTTTACCTTATGCCACCTTTATATTCGGAGGGGTATGATGCAATAAGACTAATTGTTAGTGGAAAATCAAACGAACTGCTTAATTATACTTTTGTTGATGGTTCGAATGCATTTTTAACCCTCACAATTTTTGTGGTGTTGCTAATAATTTTTAAGGTAATTGCCACTACTCTAACAACAGAAGCCGGTGGAGTGGGCGGAATTTTTGCACCTGCAGCCGTAATGGGAGGACTAACAGGATTTGTCCTTTCCAGTGCGATTAATGAATTAAGCACTAAAATTAACCTTCACGAAAGTAACTTCACACTGGTTGGAATGGCCAGCGTTCTAGGAGCAGTATTAATGGCACCGCTTACAGCTATTTTCCTTGTTGCAGAAATGAGCAACGGTTATGAATTAATAGTACCGCTTATGTTATCAACATCTATTGCGTATATGATAGCAAAAAGATTTAACAAACATTCTATTTTTACACAAAAACTTGCCGAACAAGGCGATATGTATGAATATAAGGATATGACCGTTATTAAACAGCTAAGCATTAGGTCATTACTTGAAAACGATGTGCTAAGATTAAATCTAAAGAGTACACTCGGTGATCTAGTGAAACTTATAAAAAAAACAAAACGAAATATTTTTATTGTTATCGATGACGATGATCATTTTATTGGTCTGGTATTGCTTGTTGAAGTACGTAACGTAATGTTCGACACCTCAAAATATTCTGATCCAATATCTAAATTTCTTTACAGTCCGCTGTCGGATGAAAAGGTAAACGTGGATTCAGATGCGAGGGATGTGATTAACAAGTTCAATAAAACAGGTAATTACAATATGATTGTGCTTGAGGGCACAAAATATGTTGGCATGATTTCAAAAGCCAACTTGCTAAAAGAATACCGTTCATATATGATTGCTGATATTGAGCATATTTAGTTTTAAAAATTTTGATTTAGGATTCCTGACTGCCATCGGTCAAGTAATTTAGGTAATCAGTGTATTTGAATAATAAGAAATTAAATTTCATAATTTTGCCAACATGACTAAAAAGATAATTAGTTCTATAACAGACTCCATCTCAACCAAGCAACTTTTTGCAGAAGATAAAAATAACATTATCTTGATTAAACAAGCTGCTGACCTGTGTATTGCTTCGTTTAAAAACTACGGGAAAGTACTCCTTTGCGGAAATGGGGGAAGTGCCGCTGATGCACAACATATTGCTGCTGAATTATCCGGAAGATTTAACTATGACCGCGAACCTCTTTATGCCGAAGCACTCCATGTAAACTCCTCATTTGTTACGGCTGTTGCCAACGATTACAGTTACGATGATGTTTTTAGCCGTATGATAAAAGCTGCCGGAAAAAGCGGCGATGTACTAATCGGAATCAGTACTTCAGGTAATTCAATCAACGTAGTAAATGCTCTAACTGAAGCAAAGAAATTGGGAATGTTTACAGTTGGGTTAACCGGATTGTCAGGTGGGAAAATTGCAGAAATTGCTGACATTTGCATAAAAGTACCTTCAAAAAATACAGCCCGCATACAGGAAACACATATCCTGATTGGCCATGTAATTTGTGAAGAGGTTGAAAGTACTTTATTCCCCAGGTAACCAAAATATAGCAGAACAGAACATAGTCTAATAAAGAAGCTGAAAAATTTTATCAGACTTTAGTTAATATGCAAAGAAAAACAAGATTTCTTAACATAATGACATATCTTTGTAAAGAAAACAGAAATAACTTTACATAATGGACACTGAAAAACTAAAAAAATTACCACTCAACAAAGACATTGAAAGTCGAAAAATATTGAAAAAGTTGGCTTCTGCTCATAGAGCATTGGCAGAATTAAAAGGAGTTGTTTCAAGTATTCCAAACGAAAACATACTGATTAATACATTAGGACTTCAAGAAGCAAAAGACAGCTCTGCAATTGAAAATATCATTACAACTCATGATGACATTTATAAAGCAGAATTAAACCTCGAAGGATTTAAATCGTTAAATGCCAAGGAGGTTCAAAATTATATTGCAGCACTAAAAACGGGATTTAAACTAATTTCTAAGAATAAAATCCTTACAAACAATGATATAATTGAAATACATTCTGTACTTGAAAAAAATAATGCCGGATTTAGAAAAGTTCCAGGGACTACTCTAAAAAATGTAACAACGGGGAATGTTGTTTATACACCACCACAAGATTACCGTACAATTCAAGAATTAATGACAAATCTTGAACAGTTTGTCAATGATGAAACAATATCTGACTTTGACCCTCTTGTTAAAATGGCAATTATACATTATCAATTTGAAAGTATCCATCCTTTTTATGATGGAAACGGAAGAACAGGACGAATAATTATTGGATTATATTTAGTGATGAATGGATTATTGGATTTGCCAATTTTATATTTAAGTCGATATATCATTGAAAATAAAAGTGATTATTACAAACTATTACAAGAAGTTAGAAAAACAGATAATTGGGAAAATTGGATTATCTATTTATTAAATGGTATCGAACAAATAGCAAAAGAAACTATTGTATTAATTAGTCAAATTAAAGACTTGATTTTTGAGTATAAAAATTTATTGCGAGATAATTACAAATTTTACAGTCAGGACTTATTAAATAACTTATTTAAACATCCTTACACAAAAATTGAATTTATTGAAAATGATTTAGGTGTATCAAGAATTACGGCTTCAAAATATTTAAATCAGTTATCCAATGACGGACTTTTAAAAAAGGAAAAACTTGGAACAGGGAATTATTATATAAATATTAAATTAATAGAATTGTTAACATTGAACAAATAAGTACTTTGGCTAATACCCATCATAAAAAATGATTGAATGAGAGAATTTATGCAACTAAGCATTCGACCAACTATAAAACAAAAAAAACATCACAACAATAATGAATCACGATTTCCTTAAAAATATCGACAATACATGGTCATTATTTTTAGACCGTGACGGTGTAATAAACAAGCGAATTGTTGGAGGTTACGTTAAAACGCCAGAGCAGTTTGAATTCCTTCCGGGAGTTTTAGAAAGCCTTGCTTTTTTTGCTTCAGTTTTCAACAGGATTATTGTAATTACAAACCAACAAGGTGTTGGAAAAGGGATCATGACAGAAGCAGAACTAATAGAAGTAAACAATCATATGATAAACCAAATCGGCAAAACAGGCGGCAGGATTGATTCGGTTTATTATTGTACTGATGTTGCTGAAAGTCCCCATAATTGCAGAAAACCATCACCAAAAATGGCTGATAAGGCCATTAGAGATTTTCCGGAAATAGATACCAAAAAAAGTATAATGGTTGGTGATTCAATTACCGATATCGAATTTGGAAACAACACAGGCATGAAAACAATTTTTGTTATGAGCGACAATAATGATGAAATAACAACTGGGTTAGCTAATTACCAGGTAACAAGTTTATATCACCTAAAAAACCTAATAAACAAGCAATAAAACAATTATGAGCCCGGAATTAATTTTTGGAAGTTTCCTGATTTATACATTTATTATCTTTTCTATTTCATGGTTTACTTCACGTAAAGCTGACAATCAAAGCTTTTTTATTGGTAATCATAAATCGCCATGGTTTGTGGTTGCTTATGGAATGATAGGCGCTTCATTGTCGGGAGTTACGTTCATTTCAATACCTGGATGGGTTGGTGATACAGGGTTTTCCTATTTTATAATTGTGCTCGGATATGTTGTAGGATATGCAGTAATATCAACCGTACTATTACCGATGTATTATAAGCTAAACCTTACATCTATTTACACTTACCTTGGTATACGTTTTGGGAATTTTTCCTATAAAACAGGGGCCGTTTATTTTTTGATATCACGAATTATTGGCGCTTCCTTTAGGATGTTCCTGGTTGTATCGGTACTACAGGTATTTGTTTTCGATTATTTTAAAATCCCATTCTGGGTTACTGTTACCATTTTCATGGGATTGATACAATTGTATACTTTAAAAGGAGGGATTAAAACCATAATCTGGACAGATACTTTACAAACAACATTTATGCTTGGCGCTGTTATTGCAACAATAGTAATTATTGTAAACCACATGGATATTAGGATGATCGATGCAATATCAGGTGTTTGGAACAGTACACTTTCCGAAACGATAATAATCGATATTAATTCTAAGCAAAATTTTATAAAACTATTTCTTAGCGGCGTGTTTATCACAATAGTAATGACAGGCCTCGACCAGGATATGATGCAAAAAAATCTGAGTTGCAGTAACTTAAAAGATGCTCAAAAAAATATGACCACATTAAGTCTGATACTCATTCCGGTTAACCTGATTTTCTTGTTTTTAGGTGCTTTGTTGTTTTTATACTCAGGCCATTTTAATATTGCCTCTCCCCTTTCGAGTGATCATGTTTTTCCCGACATTGCTTTTAATTATCTTGGAACAGCTGCAGGAATAGTTTTTATTATAGGACTTATCTCAGCTGCCTATTCCAGTGCCGATAGCGCTTTAACTTCATTAACTACATCATTTAGTATCGACATATTAGAGTTAGACAAAAAACATGCAGACGATGAAAAACTTTTGAAAAAAAAGCGATACATAGTTCACGTCGCAATGTCAATAATAATTATTTTTGTCATCTTATTATTTAAAATAATTAATAACCAGGCTGTTATTGCGCAGCTATTTACTTTTGCAGGTTATACTTACGGACCGCTTTTAGGATTGTATGCATTTGGATTACTAACAAAGTTTAAAGCGCATGATAAACTTGTACCTGTTATCGCAATTATTGCACCTGTTCTTTCCTATTTTATAAGTCATTATTCAACAATATATTTAAAAGGATATGAAATAGGATTTGAACTGCTTATAATTAATGGGGCGTTGGCATTTATCGGATTATATTTAACAAGAAAAAAAACTACTTAGGAGGAAAATATGGCAAACTTTAGATTTACAGCATTAAAAAAAACCCTTGACCGACCAATTGAAAAAATAGTTTATCCATCAAATAAAGTATCTGATTATTTTGGATCCATGACTTTTAATAAATCGGTTATGAAAGAATATCTAACCGAAGAAGCTTATAACGGAGTTGTTAAAGCCATGGATAAAGGTATTAGTATCGACAGAAAAATTACCAATCAGGTTGCCTCTGCTATGAAAGCCTGGGCATTAAATAAAGGTGCTACTCATTATACACACTGGTTTCATCCTTTAACAGGAGCAAATGCTGAAAAACACGATGCATTTATTAACCCTGCCGAAAATGGCCAGGCACTTGAAGAGTTTCATGGCACATCATTAATACAACAGGAACCCGATGCATCAAGCTTTCCAAGTGGTGGTATAAGAAGCACTTTTGAGGCACGGGGTTATACTGCATGGGATCCAACTTCGCCTGCATTTATAATAGAAAGCACTCTCTGTATTCCAACAATTTTTGTCTCTTATACGGGCGATTCCCTGGATTATAAAACACCATTGCTTAAGTCGATGCGAGCACTGGATTCAGCAGCAGTTAGTGTATGTAAGTATTTTGATAATAATGTAGATAAAGTATTTGCTAATCTCGGATGGGAACAGGAGTATTTTTTAGTGGATTCAGCATTATTTGCTGCGCGTCCCGACCTCGTTCTTATCGGAAAAACTGTTTTTGGTCACTCATCGGCGAAAGACCAACAACTTTCAGATCACTATTTCGGGACTATCCATAACAGAGTACTGGCTTTTATGCAAGACTTGGAAATTGAGTCGCATAAACTTGGAATTCCCCTAAAAACCCGACATAACGAAGTAGCCCCCAACCAATTTGAATGTGCACCTGTTTATGAAGAGGTAAATATTGCTGTTGATCATAACCAATTGCTCATACATTTATTAGATTTTGTAGCTCGCCGACATAATTTTAACGCTCTTCTTCACGAAAAACCATATGCAGGAGTAAACGGATCGGGTAAACATAATAACTGGTCGCTAGAAACTAACACGGGTGTTAATTTATTATCACCGGGTAAAACTCAAAACGACAATTTCAGATTCATCACAATACTTGCAAACATACTTAAAGCTGTTCACGATAATGAAGAGCTCGTAAGGGCAAGCATAGCATCAGCAGGAAACGACTTGCGTCTTGGTGCACACGAAGCACCACCGGCTATCATCTCCGTATTTGTAGGTGACCAAATTACTGCCACACTTAATGAGATTGAAAAAATGTCTTCAAACGGTAAAGTGAAACACAAATCCGTAAACGATATTATTATTGACATACCTAAAATTCCGGAAATTCTCTTTGACAATACCGATAGAAACAGAACCTCCCCATTTGCATTTACGGGTAACAAGTTTGAGTTCAGAGCAGTTGGTTCTTCGGCAAATACTGCCAAACCAATGTTTGTGCTTAACACAATTATGGCCGACCAGCTATCAAAATTCAAATCAGAAGTTGACGGACTTATTCAAAATGGTGCAAAAAAGAAAGATGCCATATTTGAAGTTGTTAAACGTTATATTAAAGAATCAAAAAATATCCGCTTTGAGGGTAATTCATATTCAAAAGAATGGGAAGAAGAGGCAAAGAGAAGGGGGCTGTCGAACCACCGCTTCACTCCTGAAGCATTAGTAGCCTTTGTAAGCGAAAAAAGTATAAAACTGTTTGAACGACATCATGTTATGTCGAAAACGGAGATTGAAGCAAGATACTCAATAAAATTGGAAAAGTACACCCGAAAAATTCAGATCGAATCACGGATAATGGGTGATCTGGCAACAAATCATATACTCCCTACTGCAATTCATTACCAAAACCGTCTTATTGAAAATGCAAAGGGATTAAAGGATGTACTTGATTCAAAATCATATGTTAAGCTTTCAAAAAATCAGCTAAATACAATTAAGGATATCTCCAACCATATTTCAGCGATAAAGGATTATGTTGAACAAATGGTTGAAGCAAGAAAAACAGCCAACAAAATTGATAATGTATATGATCAGGCACTTGCTTATAAAAATGATGTCCGTTTTTATTTTGAAGAGATCCGTAACCACGTTGATAAACTTGAAATGCTGGTTGATGATGAATTATGGCCTTTGCCAAAGTACAGGGAGTTGTTGTTTATAAAGTAGGCCTAAGAAGTATTATATTTGTTCTTTGAAAGAGTTAAAAATGATATAACACAATTATGTTGAATCATAAAATAAACATAAATTTTCAAACAATGAAAAATCTAAATATTCGCCTGATTGCTATAATTGTTTTATTAACAACAATTACTTGTCAAAGCTATAGCCAGATTACAATTACTAAAATTAATGATAAGAATATAAACTCATCACTTGAAGGTTTTGTTTATTCACTGCCACAAACCGTATTGAAAATTGATGTTGTTTACGAAAATATTCAAAAACTCAAGGGTCCCCTGTCGCAATATGCAGATGATTATCTCGGTGTAACGGACTATATTTCGGCAGATAAAACAGAATATAATCTAGTAGATGTTAATATATCATCTTTTCAGGAATCCGACCCCGGACAACTTTACTTTGTGCAATATCCGGCAGAAAGAGCTAAAGACGAAAAAAAGACATGGTTTAGCCTATCCAACATTGGTGGATTATTAGCATATAATACTGAACTACCTATCGCAACCCAAACTTCAGATATAACTACGGACCAGGTGCTTATTTTCCCTAAGGGTGAAAAAGGTTTTCCGTACATGTCGCAATATAACAAGCAAAAAAAGATTGATACAATTATACGCACAATAAATATCGACACTCTAACAATTAACCGGTTTTTGTTTAGTACATCGTGGGTTGACAAAAACATGGATGACAAAGCAAGGGATGCAGCACTGCAAATTGAAAAAATAAGAGAAAGCAGATATCATCTGTTATCAGGTTATCAGGAAGTTAATTATGGTTCGAGTATAATTTACATGGACAATCGATTGAAGAAGCTGGAAGAGCAATATCTTGAGTTGTTTCTTGGCAGGGAGTTAAAAACCATTGAAAAACAGACCTTCTATTTTGTTCCTGAAAAAAATAAAAAGGGTGGTGAACTTTTGAAGTTTAATGATGGCAAGTTGGTTGTAATAAGAATTATGCCTGATAAAACAGCTGATATGCTACCGGATGTACCTACATCTAAGCAAAATAGCATTTACTATCGTATTCCTGCCTCTGCTGATGTTAGTATAAGTTCAGATAACAAAGATTTTTATACCGGTCGATTTGTAATAAACCAGTTGGGGACTGTTTCATCAGTTCCTTTAAGTAATGCAAAGTTGCAATTTGATGAAAACACGGGAAACCTGATAACGATTATACGAGAGTAAAAAGATGTTTTAATTTCTAATTATAGATTATTCACAGCTTTTCTCAACAAGGTTAACTTAAGAAGTAAGTTTTCAAGCAAGTCCAGTCTAAGCATATTTGCGCCGTCCGATTTTGCATTTTTCGGATTTGGGTGGGTTTCCAAAAATATTCCATCAACACCAATCGCTATCCCTGCTTTTGCTATTGTTACTATTAAATCAGGCTGACCTCCGGTGATACCTTTTGATGCGTTTGGTTGCTGCAACGAATGAGTAATATCAAGTATTACAGGTACATTCAACTTTTGCATTTCAACAATATTTCTATAATCAACCACCAAATCACCATAGCCAAACATGGAACCGCGTTCGGTAAGCATAACGTTTTTGTTTCCAACACTAACTACCTTATCAACAGCATACTTCATTGAATTACCTGATAAAAACTGTCCCTTTTTAATGTTTACATATCTTCCGGTTTCACCGGCGGCGATAAGAAGATCGGTTTGTCGGCATAAAAAAGCCGGTATTTGCAGAACATCAACATATTGAGCCGCCCGCTTAGCATCTTCGATAGTATGAATATCGGTAACAACCGGAATATTATATCTCTTAGAAATATCACCTAATATTTTTAATGCTTTTTCGTCACCTATTCCTGTAAATGAATCGATCCGTGATCGGTTTGCCTTTTTGAATGACGCTTTAAATATTGTTGGGATTTTAAGTTTTTCAGTAATTTCAATAATATGTTCTACAATGGGAAATGCCATTGTTTCATCTTCTATTACGCATGGTCCGGCAAGCAGGAAAAAATTATCTGAACCGGAATGTCTTAACTTTTCGATTTTAGGAAGCATAACATTAGTTTGATTTTCAAAAATATGTAAAAGAATCAACATTGAGGTTAAAATCACGGTTGAGTTTGAGAACTTCCAATCTTGTTACTCATCACATCTTAACTTAACCTCAGCTTCACCCTCAACTTCAAAATAACCACTTCTTCTTAAAATTTACAAAATAAAAACCTGTAAATATAAGCGCTGCTGCAATAACTTCGTTATACGACAAACTATCCTTTCCTGCCGACAGTGCAATTATTGAAGTAAGTATCGGTTGCGAATAAATATAGGTACTGTTAACTGTGGGACTTATGGTACTAAGCGAAAAATTATTTAACAAATATGCCAGAACAGTTGTAAACAAAACCACAAAACCAATTGAAAACCAAATGGTTGCTGGAATTGCTGTGTAATCAGCTTTGAGTACCAGATTTAATGACACCGGCGTAACATAAAAAACCCCAAATAAAAATACCCATTTCATTATAGTAATGGGGCTGTATTTCGCCATCAAGGGTTTTACAAGCACAAGAAAGAGACCATAAGAAGTTGCGTTAACCAGTATAAATAAGTTTCCGGTAAAAGTATTAGCCGTTAAAACGAAATTGCCGCTTTGCAATATCAGATATGCAGCTCCCGTAAAACCCAGTGTAATTCCAATTACTCGGTTAACAGTTAATTTATCACCAATTATAATATGTGAAAATATCAGAACAATTATCGGAACACTAACCATAATTATGGAAGCGTTAATTGGAGTTGTTAAGTTTAGCCCTTCAAAAAACATTACCTGGTTTAATGCAATTCCAAAAAATGATATATACATTAATTTCAATAAATCCTTGGGGGCTACTTTTTCCTTTGGAAAAAAAACTCCCACCATCCAAAATATAATTGCAGCTCCGGTTACGCGTAAAAAAATTATTGCCCGTGGTTCCAAAAAGTCGGGCATTATCCCTTTTGCAACAACATAGTTAATACCATATATAACATTTGCCCCTAGAACTGCTATGTGGGCAAACATTAACTTTTTTGACATTTTAAGATGTTGAAATATGGAATACTTAGTTTGTATTAACCCCGTATTATGCTAAAAAGGAAGGTCATCATCCGGAAGACCAAGGTCGGTCGGTGGCTCGAGAGGTATCGATGCCTGGCTTCCTTCGTCTTCATCTTTTTCAATTCTCCAGGCCCTTAAATCCGTATACCATTTTGAATTAAATTCCCTCGATTCAATATTAATTGATACGTTAAGAATATCACCTTCAGTTACTTTTTCAAGCATCGGTACTTTATCGCCCCATAACACAATGCAAATCTTCTTTGGAAATTGCTCATCAGTTTCAATAATAAACTGTTGTTTCTCCCATTTGCCATTTTTACCTTCACCGGTTTCAATGGGTAGTTTTTGAATAAGTTTTCCCTTTACTTGTGAGCTCATAATTGAAATTGTTATTTAAAAAATCAAAATTAATGTTTTTAACCAAACCGTAATAAAGTTTTTGTAACTAATCAGTGTTTTAACGTGTTTACATTTTTATTGCGGATAAATTCTACCGCAGTGAACACCAAGTTGTTAATTATGTATTCTTTCCGAACTTTGCGGTTTACATTGCGAACTTTGCGGTTACATAAACTATATCACTCACATTGAGTACAATACCAACTATTATGACACACTGACTAGTTACAAGTTTTTTAATCTGTTTGATTAGTTTGAGGTTAATGAATATTATTTTAAATTTGCCTTTTTGGAGGGGTTATTTTTCAGTCAATCTGCTATTTTATCTTTCTGTTACAAGCAATGAATCAAAAAGAATTTAACATCGATATCCCACAACGTTTCTTTTCTGATGTTACAGATGAGCCGTTTGAAAATTGTAATATTTGTGGAAAATATTTGTTAGCTAACGATGTTTCATATGTTGTTGAAAAAGCCCTGAAGAATTATGAAGGTCATGATTTTTCATCAACTATTTATGAGTTTGCTATATGTAATGATTGTCATGTAAAGATGCAAAAATCGATGTCGGAGGAATCGATACATAACCTTCAGGGTTATTATAATAAAATGATATCGGAAAAAAGCAGAGAGCCAATTGCAATAGATATATTGAACTTTGATATGGATAGCTGGTTATCAAGATGCTTTTTTAGTGGCGGGGAGATAAACAAGATGAAAGAATATCAGATTGTAGCGCAGTTTAAAGGTTCGAAGTTAGTAATGAACACTCCCCCTATTATTATTGGTGAATATACAATGAAACAAATGGCTGAGCTGCTATCGGATAAAACAACTGATGAAATGAATGGTTTTAGAGATAAATTCCTTGGGCCTTCTCCCGAGTTAGAGGAATTAATTCATGGTAAGAAATTAATCCTGCTTTAGTCATATTTTTCAACTATGTTAAATTTGCGTGATGAATTCTATTAGATGGTTAATAATATTCGCATTATCATTGCTACTTATTAACGTTTCATCTCAACTATTTTCTCAGAATAAAAACAAAAAAGAACATGACATGAATACAATTGTAGCAACATTCGGTTCCGGATGTTTTTGGTGTAGCGAGGCTATATTTAACAGATTGGATGGAGTAATTAAAGTTGAACCCGGCTTTTCGGGAGGCAAGACTAAGAATCCATCTTATAAAGATGTTGTTACAGGTACAACTGGTCATGCCGAAGTTTCTCAAATTACATACAACCCCGATATAGTTTCGTTTAGCACATTGCTGGAAGTTTTCTGGAAAACACATGACCCAACTACCCTTAACAGGCAGGGAGCCGATGTGGGTACTCAATACAGGTCGGTTATTTTTTTTCACGATGAAAACCAGGAAACTCTGGCAAGAGAATATCTGACGGCTCTGGAATTGGCAAACATTTGGGAAAATCCTATTGTAACCGAAATTGTTCCTTTTGTTAAATTTTACCCTGCCGAGGAGTACCATAATGATTATTATGAGAATAATCCTGCAAACTCATATTGCTCGTTTGTTATCACTCCGAAAATTGAGAAGTTTAAAAAGGTTTTTGCTGATAAGCTGAAAAAGGAATAATACGCAAAACCAGCATGAGTCTAAAGCGCAGGCCAGTGGGTTAGGACTTGTGCTTTAATTCAACAACAAGTTAAGCACAAGTCCCAAATCTATCGCCTCAAAACTATCGCAAGTCTGAAGCGCAGGATCGCGGGCAGGGACTTGTGATATAATTCAACAAAGCAAATTTAGGCACAAGTCCCTCCGCAATGGCTTACGCTACAGTATCTTGCGATAGTTGGTATGGTTAGGATAGCTGGTGCGTCATGCTAACCTAAGTCCGTTTTTAACAGGTTTATCGGGTATTGCCAACACTACACTTCCGTCTTCTTGTATTAATCCGGTTATTAAAAATTCAGATAAAACAGGGCCAATTTGCATGGCAGGAAAATTTATTACACCTATAACTTGTTTATTCAATAAATCTTCTTTTGAATAAAGATCGGTGATTTGGGCACTGGATTTCTTAACTCCGAAGTCTTCACCAAAATCAACAGTTATTATGTATGCCGGTTTTCTGGCTTCCGGAAAATCTTTTACATCTATTATTGTTCCGGAGCAAATAACTACTTTCTCAAAATCGCTCCATGAAATCGTCTTGATATCTTTCATATAATTCAAATCTAATTAATGCTTAATACTTTCCTCTTTCATTAACACCGGTTTATATGTATTACCCTGACCATCACTATCAAGATTATACTGGTATAACGAAACAACATCCAATTCGGACCCCGACCAGATTGCAGGGTTAATAATTAAAAATGTCCTGACATTATACTTGCTTTCACCTGCATCAAGCCACGAGCCCGAATTAGCATATATTCCCGTATAAAAATCCTCCATCGGAAAAACTTTGATATCTGGTTCATGCGAATGACCGAATGCAACAACCTTTGGTTGATCTGACGAAAGATAATCGGTAAGATATTCGAAAAGTGCAGCTCCATAAAGATAATTGCCATTTAAAATAGCCAGAAATACACTTGAAGGTACCGGAACTTTATTGATTTGCTGAGTGTTTGTCCATAAATTTTCGATGTTAACATCGTACATGTTGCGTGCTCCGTTAAATGAAAACGGTGTTGGGTAATTATCAATACCTGTCATAAGCACATTATTTGAGTCCAGATACAGCGTATCTTCAATCATCGAAAAATGTGAAATGGTGTATCCGGTTGCTATTTTCCAAGCCAGATTAAACTCAAAATCTCCAGTTGTATTTTCGGTCTCCTTGGTATTCCGCGGACGATTTGAAAGACCTGATGCGTATAATCTGGTAATAAAATATCCAGGCGGGAGAATATGCCCATTATTTACCAAAGACTGAGGGCAATTAAAAAAATCATAGCGATGACCATGTTCCATTACAATTTCATCAACAGGATAATATTTTCCTAATCCAGTTACATCGCTCTTCCATATTATATTGGGGATAATTTCTTCCAAAACTTCTTGAGTAAGTAACATATCGTGATTACCGGGCACATATATTACATCAATTTCACCTTGTGCAATAATTTCCCGAAATTTATCAAACACAGGTTTGTTAACCGTTGAATTTGCGATTGCCTTAAAATAATCTCCTGAACTTGTAATATTTACAGATGAATCAAAAGGTTGAATAAAATAAGGTACCATCCATTCATCAAACAGATCGCCAAGAATTACCAGTTCCTTTACCTTTTGATTATTTTTTACAAATTCCAGATAATCAGCCAATGCAGCAGAATTTGTTCCAAACCATGAATAATTTCCATCATTTGCACGCTGATCACCGCAGTGAATATCACTAATGCATGCAATTAAGGTTCTTTGTGTTGTGTCGGTTTTGCTTACAACTAATCCGTCAGAAATATGCTTAGCAGTAGTTCGTAACTCAATTATTTCGTTTTCACTAACTGAAAAACCCTCAACCGACCTCAATCCTTTGGATATTTGAAGGTCATATTTCCATCCATCGTTTAAGAAAAAATCATCGTGAAAACGGATAAAAATTAGTTTGCCGTCAATAATCAAATCATAATTGGTGGAAAGAGATCCCGATTTATCAAAAAATAATAAATTCCCGGCAACGGTTTCATCGTTCAGTACATTACTAAATACCAATTCTATTGATCGTGTATCATGTTTTAGTAAATAATACTGACTGTGGTAATAGGTTAACAATGGAAACGAGACCGAAAGACCTACAGGACTAATATTTGGTTCTTCGCTTTTATTACATGAAAATTGAATGCTGAGAAAATTGATAAAAAGTAAACTAACAGCTAGTGTAATAAGCGATTCTTTTTTCATAGCAGAAATTTTTAGTATTTTGCTAAGGTAGGCAAAATCACAATAAAAGATCAATAAATTCTATTAGAAAAGAAAAAGAGAGGAATTAAAAAAGTCCCGTAGTGGATACAACAGGACTTAATATTTGTGCCCAAGAAAAGACTCGAACTTTCACGACCGTGCGGTCACTACACCCTGAATGTAGCGCGTCTACCAATTCCGCCACTTGGGCTTTCGAATGTACTATATGGGATTTACAATGTACATTACACAGTGCCCAGAACAAGAATCGAACTTGCACTCCCTTGCGAGAACATGGCCCTCAACCATGCGCGTCTACCATTTCCGCCATCTGGGCTGATTTTGGACGTGCAAAAATAATTAAAATTGATTTAAATCTGTCACAGTTTCGTAGATTATAAATTAAATTTCTAATTTTAACCCAAAAATATAGATTGATGTTTACTGAGAAAGATTTACAACAAATTAAGGACAAAGGATTAACATCCGAACAAATAGAACTACAAATAGAAAATTTTAAAAAAGGGTTCCCGTTTATAGTACTATCGGCGCCGGCAACTCTGGGGAATGGTCTAAACAGCTACAGTGAGCAAGAAGCTATTTCACTATCGAAATATTTCGACGATAATTATAAAGACTATGAAATACTTAAGTTCGTTCCGGCTTCAGGTGCTGCCAGCCGTATGTTTAAACATCTTTTTGAGTTCCGGCAAACCTACAATAAAACACCAGAAGATATTGAGAAATATAAAAGCGATAAGGGGTTTAATTCGGTGTTTAACTTTTTTGAAAATATAAATAAGTTCGCTTTTTACCATCAGCTTAAGAAAGTAATGGCAGCTGACGGACATGAACTGGATAAGCTAATTAGCGATTACGATTTTAAATCGGTTCTCGACTATTTTCTAACTGGTCTTAGCATGGATTATGCCAGTTTACCGAAAGGTCTGCTTCTGTTTCATGATTATCCCGATGAACCCAGATTATCGGTCGAGGAACACCTTGTTGAAGGAGCACATTATTCCACCGACAAAACTGGTGTATCAAGAGTTCATCTTACAGTTTCACCTGAGCATCAAAGCAAATTTGAAAGTGCCGTAAATAATAAAAAAGGTAAATTTGAAAATAAGTTTGATGTTAAATTCAACATAAAGTTCTCACAACAAAAACCAACTACCGATATAATAGCAGTTACGCCCGAAAATGAGCCTTTCAGGAATGGTAATGGCAGCTTACTTTTCCGTCCTGGCGGACATGGAGCTCTTATTGAGAATTTAAACGATCTCAAAGGCGAAATAGTTTTTATTAAAAATATTGATAATATTGTTCCTGACAGATTACGCGACACGACTTATCTTTATAAAAAAGTAATTGGTGGTCTGCTATTTAAACTACAGAGCAAAACTTTTGAATATCTCGACTTGCTGGATGCAGGAAATATTGAAACTGATGAATTGAATGGAATACGCGACTTCGCCCGTGATGAGCTTAATATTTTTATACCGGATGCCTACATGGGTTATGATCATATGGATAAGGTTGATTTTCTTTATAACAAACTCAACCGCCCAATTCGTGTTTGCGGAATGGTTAAAAATGAAGGTGAACCCGGAGGAGGCCCTTTTTGGATAATCGACAGGGATGATAATTTGTCGTTGCAAATTGTTGAATCGTCGCAAATGGAACTAAACAATGAAAGTCAAAAAGAAATAATCGCAAAGGCCACTCATTTTAATCCTGTGGATTTAGTTTGTGGCATAAAAGATTATAATGGAAATAATTTTGACTTAAAAGAATTTGTTGACCCTGAAACAGGATTTATTTCGCTAAAATCTCAGGGAGGTAAATCACTTAAAGCTCAGGAGCTTCCGGGCTTGTGGAATGGTGCCATGGCCGACTGGATTACAGTTTTTGTTGAAACGCCTATAATAACCTTTAATCCGGTGAAAACAATAAATGATTTATTACGACCGCAGCATCAGCCAGAATTATAAAATTTAAAACCATCACATCCTTTTTATCCTGACGGAAAAAGAACTGAAACATAACACGTGGGTCACCATTTTAATCAGGCTTTAAAATTCATATTTTTGCAATATCACTAAACTAGCGATAGTTACATGGATTACGATCACACAACAAAAATTAAGCTTCTACATCATTTAATGGGTTTTGTATCGGATGACCGCAAAAAACGATTTAACGAAGTATTAAAATACCGAACCCGACATATTACTGTTGTACTTGAAGATATTTACCAGCCCCATAATGCAAGTGCCGTACTACGTACATGTGATTTAACCGGAATACAGGATGTGCATATTATTGAAAATAAAAACCAATATAATGTGAACCCAGAAGTGGCTTTGGGTTCATCAAAATGGTTAAATTTAATAAAATACAACACCAAGAAAAATAATACTTTAGGTGCTTATAATTCATTAAAAAGCAACGGTTATACAATTGTTGCTACAACTCCTCACAAAAATGCAATGGATTTGGATAGTCTGCATTTCGATAAAAAAATTGCTATTGTTTTTGGTACGGAACTAAAAGGGCTAAGTGATCTTGCAATTAATTCAGCTGATGAATACGTTCGCATTCCTATGTTTGGATTTACCGAAAGTTATAATATCTCCGTTTCTGCAGCGATTGTCCTTTTCACTCTTACGCAAAGATTAAGAAATAGTAATTTAAATTGGAGATTAGATGGCGATGAAATAACTGATATCTTGCTTGATTGGGCCCGCGGATCAATATCCAAACATGATGTAATAGAACGACATTTTGTGAATAATATACCGTAAAAGTTTAATTCCAAATTTAGCGTTATTTCACTGAAAAGAAAGTAATGCGAAAAACTTAATAATTAAGCTGACTATTCCTTGCTCTGTAAATGATTTTTCATAATTTTACGGCATATTTTAACATTAAACTACTAAACATGGGAAAAGGCGATAAAAAAACGAAAAGAGGTAAAATTATACTAGGTTCATATGGTAAGAAAAGACGCAAAAAAAGAACACCTTTATTCGTTTCTCCAGTAGTAAAGAAAACCACAAAAAAGGAAGAACCTGTTGCTGAAGAAATAATTGTTGTAAGTGAAGTAATAGAAATTCCTGCTAAAGATGTTAACCCAAAAGCAGAAACAAAAAAACCAGCGCCTAAGAAAACTGTTGCTAAAAAAACTACAACTGCGAAAGAATCAAACCCTGAAAAGGAAGCTAAACCTTTAAAAGAAACAGCTCCTAAAAAAGAAACTTCTACTGTAAAGAAAAAAGCTACTAAAAAAGAAACTACTACTACAAATAAAAAAGCTACTGCAAAAAAAACTGATGTAGGTGAAGATAAAGCTCCTGCAAAGCCAAAAACTGTAAAAAAGACTGCAGCAGCAGCAAAAAAAGGTACCGGCAAAAAGGCTGCTGAATCTGAAAAATAAAAAAGTTATAATATGGGATTGGAATGGCACTCTGCTAAATGATGCTGAACTGTGCGTTATGTGCATGAACATAGTGCTCAAAAAGCGTCAAATGAATCCAATTAATATTGAACAATACCGTAACCTTTTCACTTTTCCTGTAAAAAATTATTATGAGTCTGTAGGTTTTAACTTCGGGGAGGAAGACTTTGAAATACCTGCAATGGAATTTATAGATCATTATTATTCGCAATTAAACCAATCTGATTTGCATCCATATGCGTTTGAAATACTGGAATTTTTTAAGAGACTAGGCTTTAAACAGCTGGTACTTTCTGCAATGGAACACGACAATTTAATCAGTTCACTAACCGATAAAGGAATAGTTGATTTTTTTGATGATATTTCAGGTATTAACGACCATTATGCTCATAGCAAACTTGAAATGGGAGTAGATTTGATGAAAGATTCAGGTGTAAATGAAAAGGAAGTTCTCATGATTGGTGACACAATTCACGATTTTGAAGTTGCCACAGGACTTGGTGTTGATTGTATACTTGTTTCAAATGGTCATCAGTCAGAAGAACGATTATTAAAAACAACTCCAAACGTTATTTCCGAATTAAAAGAAATAAAAAGTTTTTTTAACCCATAACCCATAAACAATTAACCCGAAATCTCAGACCAACACTCACTTAATTTCTTTAACTTCTTCCTGTTTTTTAAACTCGTCTTTATCCACGGGGTTACCAAGTTCATCGAAATATTTCCATTCGCCAACCTGCTTGCCATATTGGTATTGGCCAATTATCTGAACCTGACCGTCGGGATGATAATGAATAAAGTTTCCTTCAGGTACTCCGTTTTTATAATAACTTTCGGTCATTAATTTCCCATCAGGAAAGTACTTAATTAATTTGCCATCTTTTTTTCCATTAGTAAACAAAACAATCTCAGCTGGGTTGCCTGTATCGGTATAATATGTAATACTTTCTCCGTAAAGGGTTCCAACTACATATGTTTCCATCGATATGAGTGGATTTGATATTTCGTTTAAATAATACTTCCAGATACCATCTTTTTGCTGGTTAACATATTTTCCTTCAGCCATCAAATTACCATTTTCGTAGAAGGTTGTATTATAAGCAATTACACCATCATCCAAAAAATCACTAACAGCTTTTACGCCCCCTTTGTCATAATAATAGGTAAACTTACCATAAGGCTTATCATTATTAAACTGGCCTTCGTACTTAATTTTATTATTGTCGAAATATTTAACCCACTTGCCTGTTTTTTCGCCTGCATCATTTACCTGATTTACTAATTGTGCATTCAATTGACCAACACCTGCAATTAAAATTATCAGTAAAATTTTTAATATCTTCATTTTATTATTTATTTTATTAACATGTTAACTTTGCCGATATAAAAATACTATAAATTGAACAATTATTCTTCTAAATTATTGGAATCAGCTGTTGCCGAATTGTCGCGGTTACCTGGAATCGGAAAGAAGACTGCCTTAAGGCTTACTCTTCACATATTAAAAGAGGATGCCACCTATGCTGAGAATCTTGGCAATGCTATTATGCGGTTACGTGATGAAATTAAGTTTTGTAGTAAATGCAATAATATTTCTGACTTACAGGTTTGTGAAATTTGTTCAAATCCAAAAAGGGATGAAAACACAATTTGCGTGGTTGAAGACATAAGGGATGTGCTCGCCGTAGAAAAAACTTCACAATTTAACGGATTGTATCACGTACTTGGTGGAATAATTAACCCGATTGAGGGTATCGGACCAAACGATATAAATGTTGCCCATTTGGTTCGCAGGGTAAACGAAGAGGACATCAGAGAAATAATACTGGCGCTTCCTGCCACTGTTGAAGGCGACACAACTAATTACTATATCTATAAATTGATAAAAACATTTGATATCAAAGTAACTACAATTGCTCGTGGAGTTGCCGTTGGCGATGAATTGGAGTACATAGATGAAATTACTCTTGGCCGGTCAATATTAAACAGGCTGCCATTTAGTGAGACGAATTAATTTGCTGGTAACCTCATTTCCAATATTTCCCATATAACCCTATTTCCCTATTCAGTTTACAATTTCTGATAATAACGACAATACGCAGTTAACCCGCACTCTTCACACAGTGGTTTACGAGCCTTGCATACATACCTTCCATGTAGTATTAACCAATGATGAGCCAGCGGGATCAAATCCTCGGGAATATTCTTCACAAGTTGTTTCTCTGTTTCAAGTGGTGTATTTGAATTAGTAGTAAGCCCAATTCGTGCACTAACTCTGAAAACATGAGTGTCGACAGCCATAGTTGGCTTATCAAATACAACGGCAGCGATTACATTTGCTGTTTTACGCCCCACCCCCGGTAGTTTTTGTAACTCCTCTATATCTGAGGGAACAACACTGTTGAATTCAGTAATCAATTTATTAGCCATGCCCAACAAATGTTTTGCCTTATTATTCGGGTACGAACAACTTTTAATGTGCTCGAAAATATACTCAATATCGGCATTTGCCAATTCCTGTTCAGTAGGAAATGATTTGAAAAACTCTTTTGTAATAATATTAACCCTCTTATCGGTACATTGTGCCGAAAGAATAACAGCAACCAACAACTCATAAGGTGAACGATAAACCAGCTCTGTTTCAGCAACCGGCATATTCTTCTTAAAATGCTTAATTACAGCATTATACCTTTCTTTTTTAGTCATAGTTTGATTTTTTTCAAGACCTTCCGGAGTATGCATCCCGATATTTATAGGGATAGAAGAGTCTTAACTATACCAACACAACTCTTCAAAAGTCCTAATTAACCGGAGCAATACACGCTTCCTAGAGCTACGTATGCTGGAAGGTTGTTCCTTTCTCTAAAGCCCTACCCCAAATCCAATTCGAATAACGGGATTTGAATAGGGAGAATATTGAGTTTCGAGTAAGTTGTATAATATAGCAATTGTTGCAAACCCTCTGCCTCCCATCGTTTGATAAAGGCCTCCTCCTATAAACAAACTGTTTATTGTACGCCTATCATTTGTATATTGGTCAATCATGTATTCAACACTAAGTACTTCATACTCAACATGGGCAAAAAGGAAGTTTAAAAACAAATGACGTGCAAATAAGCTTCCGCCATAATCATGAAAACTGTGCCTGCCTGTAGTTCCTCCAAAATTATAGCTGCTATATATATAAGTTAATCGCGAGCCCACATGAAAGTCGGATGTAACCTTATATCCCACAAGTGGTGAAACTTCAAAGCTTCCTCCATTATTTGAGAAACTACCTCCAAGCATACCGCCTACAAACCACGGACTTACTTTATGCTCAGCCTGCTTTACCGTTCCCAAATTTTGATATTGAGCAAACCCTGCCGTTGTAGCAAAAAATGCAAATAAAATTAACGGTACATGGATTTTAAATAACCATCGCATAATTTCAAAAATTACTTGTTCGTAAGCCTGTAAAAATACAATAAAAATAAGTCTTTTGCGTATGTATCATAACAGGTGTAAAAATTGCTTTCAATAATATATCTTTGCACCGCTAAAATACCTAGGTGTTAAGTATGAAATCTGTATTTAAATATAATCATATTGTTTTATTGTCTTCCTTAATTCTTTTTATGATTTTGATGTCATGCCGAAAGGAAGAGGCAATAAGCGATAACCCTTCTTTAAAACTTAGTTTCTCGGCCGACTCGGTTATCTTTGATACTGTTTTCACATCCATTGGCTCTGCAACAAAACAGCTAAGAGTTTATAACCATTCGACCAGCAAAATTAAAATTTCAAACCTCAGGCTTGGGCTAGGAGAACAATCCGCATACAGAATTAATGTTGACGGTGAAAGTGGAAATAGTTTCAGTGACATCGAACTTTCCGGAAGCGATAGCCTATATATCTTCGTAAGAGTAACTATTGATCCTCAAAATATTAACAATCCATATGTAGTTGAAGACGATATTTATTTTTTGACAAATGGAAACGAGCAAAGTATAAAACTTGTTGCTTGGGGGCAGGATGCAGTTTACATATTGGCCGATACATATATTGAAGGATTACCACCATTTAAAATAGTAGCCGACAGTCTTGAAACAATTCACTGGACAAACCAAAAACCATATGTAGTTTACGGGTATGCGGTTATTAATTCATATGGAAAACTTATAATTGATGAAGGTGCAAGGATTTATTTTCATGAGGGATCCGGTCTTTGGGCATATATTGATGGTGTACTTAACGTACTCGGATCAGTTGAAAATCCTGTGACTTTCAGAGGCGACCGGCTTGAGCAGGAATACTCTGACATTCCAGGCCAGTGGGATAGAATTTGGTTAATGGAAGGCAGACCAGGACATGATCACATTATTGAAAACGCTGTTATCAGCAATGCATTTATCGGATTACAGGCAGAATCGTTTTTGCGTATAACCGAAAACAAGGTGAAACTCCATAACGTTATTATTGAAAACATGACAGGTATTGGGATATTCTCCCGCGTTTTTAATATCACAGCCAATAATACTGTTGTAGCAAATTGCGGCGGTTATAATTTAGCCTTCACAGGTGGTGGAAATTATAGTTTTATTCAGTCAACAATAGCTGGATATTGGCCGTACTCAGTGCGTAATACACCCGCTATTTTTATTAACAACTATCTGATTGATACATTGGATCAACCGGTTCCAATTGCCATTAATTTCAACTTCGCGAATAGCATACTTTATGGTTTTAATAGTGATGAGTTTGAAACCGATATGGATGGTGGAGCCGATTCGCTTTACTTTTTCAATAGTAGCATTATAAAAACAAAACGCGATGTTAGCAACACCGAAATTTATACTAATATTCTGAAAAATGAAGATCCTTTGTTTGTAAATTATGAAGCCAACGATTACCGAATCGATTCACTTTCGCCTGCGGTTGGAAGAGCAAACGAAGCTATTGGCGCTACTGTTCCTCGTGATATACTTGATAATTCCCGTTTACCAATACCCGATATTGGGGCATATCAGTTTGTTCCCAGTCAGGGAGGCGGAGAAGAAGGAGGTTTTAAAACAATGCCACTACGTTTCTCAAATCCAAAGCTGTTTATTAACAAAAAAGGAAATTATCCAAAATTAAATACAAGCAATTAAAATAATCTAATTCAATAACAGCTTAATTCATATTAATTTATTAATCCGGTTGGAATAAAACCTGGATACAATTTGTCTAAAAACAATATTACATTTTATTCAGAAACTATTATTGATGCATACATTTAAAATTTTATCACTTATTTTACTATTGGCAATAAGTGTACCACTACTGAGTCAAAACATGCAGCAACCCGGAAAAAGAGGCCAGGGCAGACAAGGAGAAATGCCTGCTATTGGGCAAATCAATGGGGTTGTAGAAGATTCAATTAGCGGTAATGTAGTGGAATACGCTACAGTTGCCCTTTTTAGCAAACGGAATCAAGAGTTGGTTAACGGAACTTTCACTCAAAAAAACGGACGTTTTTTCATTGATAAAATTCCTCCCGGCCGCTATTTTATTAAAATTTCCTTTATGGGATATAAGGATCAGATAATTTCTGACATTACCATATCCAAAGAACAATCGATCATAAATCTTGATAGAATTAAACTACAGGCATCTATGGAAAGTTTAGATGAGGTAGTAATAGATGGAAGCGCTCCACGCATTGACTATCAAATAGATAAAAAGGTAATTAATGTTAGTAAGCAGATTACCTCAATATCGGGGACAGCTGTTGATGTACTTGAAAATGTACCATCAGTTAAAGTTGATATTGAAGGGAATGTTTCGTTGAGAGGAAGTACAGGTTTTACAGTTTTAATTGACGGACGACCATCCGTTTTGGATGCTAACGATGCATTGCAACAGATTCCGGCAAGCACTATCGATAATATTGAAATTATAACCAACCCATCGGCCAAATTTGATCCTGATGGAACTGCTGGTATCATCAATATTATCATAAAAAAGAATAAACTTCAGGGATTTAGTGGTGTTGTTAATCTAAATGCCGGATTAAATGATAAATATGGTAGTGATATACTTGTCAACTATAAAAAGCGAAATGTGAATATTTATTTTGGAGCCGACTATAATGTTAGAAACAATCCCGGAGAGAGCTATAACGAACGTCATACATATACTAATGAAACCTCTTATAAAACAATTACGGATGGAACTAACAATCGCGAGAGAAATATGTGGGGTTTTCGTACGGGTTTGGATTATAGTTTTAGCCCAAATGATATAATAGGCTTAGGTTTTAGATTTGGAGAGCGTAGAATGGATAGAACTTCTAATTTGGAATATGATGAGTGGATAACTCCCGGGGATATTCATAACCTTTACGAAAATTATGATGAATCAACCAGAGGCGGTAATTTTTATTACATCAGCGGTAACTATCAACATAAATTTAAAAAACAAGGACACGATGTAAAACTTGAATTTTCATATAGTAATCGGGATTTTGAAGATAACTCCATCAACGAATTAAAAGATGAAGCTGATAAAATTGTGGATGGAAGGAGGAATATAGAAGAGGGACCATCGAGTAGAATTAGAGCAAAAGTAGATTATACAATACCCGTCGGCGAGAAAGATAAATTTGAAGCCGGTTTTCAAACTCGTTTTTCTAATAGTAAAGATTATACCGAGCTTCATATACTTGATACAAGCGATGGTGTTTACAAAATTCAACCAGAATATAGCAATTCAAATATCTATCAAAGAAATATACATGCATTATATACCATTTATGCCGGCGAATTTGGAAAGCTGGGCTACCAGGGTGGCTTACGTGCAGAATATACTTTCCGGAATATTGAATCAAGTAACGACCCCCATACATATGGTATTGACCGATGGGATATCTTTCCTTCCATACATTTATCGTATCAATTACCAAAGGATCATCAACTAATGACCAGCTATACCCGCCGAATAGAACGATCGAGGGGATGGTATCTGGAACCTTTCATCACCTGGGTTGATGCCTTTAATGTTAGAAAAGGGAACCCTGCCCTACTCCCCGAATATATCGACTCGTTTGAACTGGGGTATCTGAAAAAGATTGGAAAAACAAATATGATTTCTGTAGAAGGATATTATAGAGTCACCAACAATAAAGTGGAAAATGTAAGAAGTGTTTTTGAAGAAAACGTGATGATGAGTGCCCCAGAAAATGTTGGAAAAGACTATAGTTTAGGCATTGAATTTATGCTTAGTTTTCAATTATATAAATGGTGGGAAGTAGATTTAATGGGCAATTTCTACAAATATAAAGTTGAAGGCATACTATATGATGAAACTTTTTCTAATACCAGCAATAATTGGAGTGCACGATTTAATAATACTTTTAATATTAAAAAGAATACAAAAATTCAAATCAACAGTATGTACAATGGCCCAAGTGTAACGGCCCAAGGCAGGTCGGAAGGTTATTATGTTGTTAACGCTGCTGTTCGCCAGGATTTTATGGACAATAAGCTTTCGGCAGTATTACAAGTTAGTGATATATTTTCTTCTGCCAAACATGAGTTTACAACAAGCGGTTTGGATTTTTACAATTACAGTGAATATCACCGTGAGTCTCCTATTGTAACAATAAGCATTAGTTATCGTTTTAATAACTACAAGCCTGATAATAAATCGCGTTCTAATGATGATGAAGGTTCTGAAATGGAGGAATTTTAAATATGCAATTTATACGTAATTACTTTGAAGTGCTGTTTTCGCTCACAACAGAAATGGCTCCTTATTTGCTACTGGGATTTCTGTTTGCGGGTATTCTTAAGGTAGTTGTACCTCCTGATTTAATGTCGAGATATTTAGGAAAAAGTAGTGCATCATCAGTTATTAATGCCAGTTTACTTGGTGTGCCATTACCGCTTTGTTCTTGTGGCGTCCTACCTGCCGGAATATCCTTATATAAAAATGGCGCATCAAAAGGTTCCTCAGTTTCTTTTTTAATATCAACTCCACAAACAGGTGTCGATTCAGTGTTAGTCACATGGTCGATGCTTGGGTTACCCTTTGCTCTGCTCAGACCAATTATTGCTTTTCTTACCGGAATTATGGGTGGACTATTAACAAATAAGATGGAGAAAAGTGTTACAGAAATCCCTGTCGAGAAAAAAAGACAGCAAAAAACAAAGTTTAGCATTAAAACAATTCTGCATTATGCTTTTGTTGAAATGGTAGCCGACATTGCAAAATGGTTGGTAATCGGTTTACTTATTGCAGCTCTAATTACTGTAATCGTACCTGATAATTTTTTTACCGAGTTTCACTTAAGTGGGATTAGTAGTATGTTGTTGATACTGGTAGTTTCCATTCCTCTTTATATATGTGCAACAGCGTCGGTTCCAATTGCTGCTGTACTATTGCTTAAGGGATTGTCTCCCGGTGCATTGCTCGTTTTTTTAATGGCAGGGCCTGCAACTAATGCAGCAACAATAACAGTAATCGGAAAAAATCTTGGCAAAAAAACATTAATGATATATCTAAGCTCATTAATTGTTGGGGCCTTATTTTTCGGAATTATAATTGACAACTTACTTCCTGCAAGTTGGTTTACACCTTTATCCCTGATGGCAGGCGACCACCAACATGAGATACTTCCCTATTGGCTGATAATTTCTTCAACTGTTTTGTTTGTAGCTTTGGTATTATATAGTTTTATGAATGTAATTATAAAAAAAATGAAAAGCAGAATAAACAAATCAGATAGCATGTTTTCTTCAATGGGTATTGCTGAACTTACATTAAACGTTGAAGGAATGACCTGTGTAAAGTGTAAGGCAAAAGTTGAAAATGAGATTGGTAAGATACCAAATATAACCTCAACAATTGCAGACCCGGAAAACAATTTGTTAAAAGTTTATGGACATGAATTGTCGGCTTTTTTGATTGGCCAAAAGATTGAAGAATTAGGATATAGTTATAAGGGGATTAATAAAGCCGTAAGTTCGAACTATGAAGTTTGAAGTTTGCCGCCAAAAGTATATCGTTATTAATAATCTACTTCAATTCTGCCAATTCTATTGTATTACTAAGCGTAGTAATCCTTAATAAAGTTATTATCTTCAATTGGGGGCGCACGTAAATATCATTTTTAAGCTTGCCATCATTTCCCAAAACGGTTTTTTTCTCCTTTTTCATTATGCTGAGTTAAAGTTGAAAAGCCGGAAATCTAATTTATTGGTTTTCCGGAGATCAGTTTAAAGATTTCTGCGTTAGATGGAAATTGAAAAACTCTCAATTCAAATTCAGGTATAACCGCCAATATATGATCAAAAATATCAGCCTGGATATCCTCGTATTGACCCCAATCAGTTGTAGTGGTGAAAACATAAATTTGTACCGGAATACCTTTTTCCGTTGGATCGAGATGACGAACTAAAAACGTCATATCATTATTTATATCCGTTCTTTTCATTAAATAAGCCTTTAAATATGCTCTAAAAACTCCGAGGTTAGTTTGTCTTCGTCCGTTAACCAAAATGGAGGGGTCAATTTCTTCTGCAGCGTTGTATTCTGCTATTTCTTTCTCTTTTCTATTAATATATTCCTTTATTATTTTAATCTTTTCAAATTTCTTAAGCATTTCCTTATCACAAAACTTTATGCTATCCATATCAATGTTTATGGCTCGTTTAATCCTTCGTCCTCCCGACTCCGACATCCCCCTCCAATTTTGAAAAGAATCTGATATCAAACTATACGTTGGAATAGTAATAATGGTTTTGTCAAAATTTTGTACCTTAACAGTTGTCAGGTTTATTTCCAATACGTTACCATCAGCACCATATTTAGGCATTGTTATCCAATCGCCGATTGCAATCATCTTATTGAAAATCAACTGTAAGCCCCCCACAAAACCAAGTATAGGATCCTTGAAAATCAACATTAGTACAGCCGACAGAGTTCCAAGTCCAAGTAAAACTGTAGTTATGTTTTTATTGAAAATATAACCGAAAATCCCAAGTAATACAATTAAATAAATAACAATTTTTAGCACCTGAATAATACCATTTATCGGATGATCTTTGGCTACATGAAATCGTTTATAATAGTCGTTAACTGTGCTTAATAAGCTTTCAAAAATTAGTGCACCTATTACATAAAAAAATATTACGGATAGATCCTTAACAAAATTAGATATGTTTTCATGAATAAATAAATCACTTTCAACTGAATAGTAAATAATAAGAGCAGGCATTAAAAAGGCCATCCTGATGAAAAACCTATTTTTAATGAGAAGATCATCAAAATGAGTTTTCGACCTTCTAACTAAGGGAATTATAACTCTTTTTAATAAAAATTCTGTTATTCTATATGCAACAAATGAAAATAATATGAGTACCACATATGCCAAAATTTGAAAAAGGTGGGTTGCTATATCCTCGGATACTCCCATACTTTCAAAAAATTTCGTGCCCTTGTCTACTAATTCAATAAATGTCATCAATAATGCTTTACAAATAATTATTAAAGTTTTTCAATAGCGTTTAAGTAACTTTTTCTTATCGAAGAAAGCTTATCGATATTCGTGTTTTTATCATATATCCTCACAAAATCAACAAGTCCTTGTGCATCGTACACGCTAGTTTGAGCTGCATCAAAAACATTATTTTCAATATTATATTTGATATTTCTGGTTATTACTTCAAACTCTTCCCAATCAATAAGCACCGGAACCTGCAAATAGAAAAACTCTTTAACATCCATATCTTCGTAAATACCTTCGATTAATTTACTTAATCTGAAAAATTTTCTTATTCTGATAATGCCTTCATACGGAGCAATTTTTTTAGCTTTTTCAAATTCAATTCCTTCCCTGATAAAATTTTCAATAAGTTCTGCTATCGTGTTGTATGATACATCTTTAAAACGAATGATACTAACCAGGTTATTTTGGAGATATATTGTACCCGGCACAGCATCAAAATGAATTTTAGTTGATTTTTTTACTTCCTGAATAGTTCTTATAATTCTCTCATCATTATAAACATTCTTAGTAACTACAAACAGCGATTCGGGTTCGAGTTTATCAGGTATTGTTGTGCCATGATAGCCTGGATAAGGTAGTAATGACTCAAGTATTAAAGCCCTACTGTTAGTTTCGTTTTCAACTGATGCAAGTTTCTCTTTTTTTACAATAGTACCGACGGATTGAATAATGTTATTGCTCATAATTTAAAATTGTTTATTAGTGATAAAATGCTAAAATAAAAATATTTTATTAGATAGTAATTACTTTCTTTCGAAGCAATAAAAATACTTCCCTGCCTTTTCTTGGCAATATTGAATTAATTGCTGTTTCAAAAATCTCAAACTCAAAATAGGGTTTAAACAGTTGCATGTACTCATCAGTGGTTCCTCCAAATGGAGGCCCGTTAAAATTAAACTCATGATTAAACAAAAGTCCTGTAAATTTCCCTTCATTATTCAACAGGTTAAATATCTGTTAGTTGATCAAAGTATTGTTTTAACGGTGTGGAAACATACCCAATATCCCATCCTGTTTGTTTTGAAGTGTAAAGGTTATCCCAATTTTGCTTTAATAAATTCATGGTTAAAGTTACAATGAGTGAATGTGTGAATGATTAAAACAGGAAACTTTACCCTTTAATTTTACAATTATAACCCATACTTGATAGGACAGTTACGACCTTTTCCCTTAAATCACCCTGAATAATTACTTCGTTATCTTTAACCGAACCCCCGACACCACATTTTGTTTTTAGCAATTTGCCCAGTTCTTTCAGTTTGTCATCGCTACCAACAAAACCTTTGACCAAAGTCACTTTTTTCCCTTTTCTCTGTTTTTTGTCGAGACTGATGATCAGTTTTTGCTCATTTGGAGGAAGAGTAATAACTTCTGAATCCTGTTCCTCCCAATCGTTAAAATCTGGGTTTGTTGAATAAACTATTTTTGTATTTTTAAACTTTGCTGTCATCTGGATTTATTATGATTTTTAAAGATAATGGGTTTATTTTAATTTCCAGATCCTTACCTAAGTTTATAGGTTCGCCATCAACGTTAACAACCGAATTTTGAGTACAGCTAACTTTTAAACTAGCAGACTTCACTATTTTTACCAAGGCAGAATTATCGATCATTCTTAAAAGTAATAGATTGGCAATTAATGGAAGTCGGTAGATTTGTGGTTTTTTCATTATGCAAACATCAAGCAGGCCATCTGTTAATTTAGCATTTGGAGCTATGCTGGTATTATATCCAAACTGATTTGAATTGGCAAACGATACAAACAATGCCTCTTGTGTAATTACCTTGCCATCCTCAAAGGTTATTTTATAATTTTGGGGCTTATAGTGAAAATATTCGTTGGCAATAATTTGAAAATACCCCAAAAACCCTCTACGACCAGCTACGGCAAAACGTTCAGCAACTAATGCATCAAAACCAACGCCAGCTATACTAACAAAAACTTTTCCGTTAACAGATCCGGTGTCAATAATTGTGGTAGTATAATTGTTAATTAAATAGATTGCTTTCTCAATATTCCGTGAAATTCCCAAATGGCGGGCTAGTCCATTTCCTGAACCTAGTGGCACAATTCCCAGTACGGATGAACTGCAAATCATAGACGATGCTACTTCATTTACAGTACCGTCGCCTCCAACAGCCACAATTATATCTACTTTCCTGGCAACAGCTTCTTTACTAAGTGAAACAGCATGACCAGGCGATTTAGTATAAACTACAGATGTTTCATATATATTATGATCTATTCCTTTTTCTATAGCTCTGGAAATACGATCCCTGTTTTTTTTTACAGATTTAGGGTTTATAATAAAAATAATACGTCTCATTTTTTTCCTAACACTACTTTAACAGCCCTAATCATTTCTTCAGCATGCAAACCACTTTCATCAGCAACATTATATTTCACGCTATAATCTCCAATAGCTGCAACATCAACATTATTTGTTATAACAATTCCATTTGTTAAATTAATTGTATCGCCGGCAGTTGTAATATCGTAAGCAATTGCACCCGGGTCGATATAAGGTATATCTTGAGCCCAATACAAGGGATTTAAACCAAGCACTACAATTTCAGGTTTAGTTCCGTCTCCCGGATCTTCCTTTTTGCAGGAAGATGCAAGTGAGATTGATGCAACAACAAAGAACATAGATATAATGAATTTCAATTTCATAATTTACAAACATTTAATTTTCTCTCTGTCAAACGCAAAATTAGATAATTTAGTTTGTTTGCTAACTAACGGAATCGAGTAAAAACAAAATATTTGAGGCAAATAAAATTCCTGTTTAAGGTGTAAACGACAAAACTCGTTTAGTATTTCAAACAGTAAATATACTTTAAACAAAACGGATTATTTTTGCAGCTTCAATATAATAATACTTGTTACATATATATTCATGAATAAAAATTTCAAAAGCCGGCTAATCGGAATTACCTTTTCAACTATATCGATTGTTGGTTTCGCACAACCCTCTAAAATAGAGAATGTAAATTTCAGACCGCCTGTTGACATACCCCTTTATCTTTCCGGCACATTTGGTGAATTACGATCAGATCATTTTCATTCAGGTATAGATATTAAAACTCAAGGAGATGAAGGTAAGGTTATAAGAGCAATTGCTGACGGCTGGGTGAGCAGAATAAAAATCTCAATAGATGGGTATGGCAAAGCAATTTATATTACACATCCTACAGGTTACGTATCAGTTTATGGACACCTCCAAAAGTTTAATGACTCCATACAAAAATTCGTTATAAACGAACAATACAAAAAGGAAAGTTTTGACATTCAGATTTTTCCAAAAACAGACCAAATAAAAGTTAAACAAGGGGATATAATTGCATACTCAGGAAATACAGGAAGTTCGGATGGACCGCATCTGCATTTTGAAATCAGGGATGAAAAATCGGAGTACCCGCTTAATCCTTTATTATTTAAAGATATTAAAGTTAAAGACTTTTATCGTCCGAAAATAACCGAACTGGTAATTTATCCGGTTGACAGCAATTCAACAATCAATGGAGTATGTGATACAGTTTTATTTGATATTGATGGCTGGGGTATCGAACATCGAATTAAAGGAAAACCTGAGATAACAGTGTTTGGAAGGATCTCTTTTGGCATTTGTACTTACGACCTTATGAATGATCTTTCTAATAAAAATGGAGTTTACAACACAAAACTTTTTCACGACACAGCCATCGTTTTCGATCTTAAAATGAACAAGTTATCATTCAACACAACACGATACGTAAATAGCCTGATTGATTATTCTTATTTTATCAAATCTAAAAAAAGAGTTATAAGAACTGAAATCGATACAAACAATTTATTTAAGGGATACGTAACCGTTCACAACAACGGTATTATTAATTTTAAAGATACGTTAATTCATAGTATGGCTTTCGGCGTTGCAGATGCTTACGATAATAAATCAAGACTTGAGTTTAAGGTTAGAAGTAGTGATAATAAAAGTAAGGTTCTAGAGACCAAACTCAAAAAAATTAATATTTTTTTTTTTTTTTTTTTTTTTTTTTTTTTTTTTTTTTTTTTTTTTTTTT
>JACKQG010001016.1_pt1 | contig 39485 bp, 31 predicted proteins | sample 8237621 | NCBI WGS metagenome assembly JACKQG01 (sample SAMN15677084, study PRJNA649215) | marine metagenome | biome: marine; feature: Black Sea; material: saline water; isolation source: suspended particulate matter (SPM) from the Black Sea western gyre | collected 2013-06-09/2013-06-10 | depth... | reverse complement strand
AGACCGGCGACATGGGCTGGAAAAAAGAGCCCCCCGAGAAAATCGAAAAATTCCGTGCCGTCATGTACGACTGGTTCGGCGCCCCGGACTGGTACCCGTATAAACCAAAGCATTCCTCCTCAGCCCTGGAGAAGATCAATCAGGGGCGAATCATTGAGGAATGATTTCAATGAGTTGAAACGCCTGATTAAGAGAATAAGTAAAATGAAAACTATATGCACATACTTGTTTTGTATGGGTTGCCTTGTATTTTTGGGATGTGGGAAGAGGCAATCTGAGCAGGATAGTCCTTCGTCTGCACTTGTTTTAGAGCAAAAAACCCCTCCATTAAAAATGAAGGCCAAGAAGTTGGCTGAAAATCTTAAAGAGGAATTTAATGAAATTAAAACCATGGCGGAGTCGGGAGATGCAGAGGCCCAATTTCAACTGGCAAAAATGTATGGTGAGGGTCGTGGTGTTGAGAAGGATTTCGGTGAGTTCATAATTTGGATGCGAAAATCTGCTGAACAAAAAAATCCTAAAGCTCAATTTCAATTAGCATTGCAATTGAAAAAAGGAATTTGGACACCAAAATATGAGAATGAGTTGAGTGACTTATTTGAAGCATCAAAAGTTGGGCTTCGAAAGCTTGCGGAGGCCGGAGATTCGGAAGCTCAAGTATCTTTGGGAGCAATTTACACTGAAGCGGGGGGCGTGGAGCAGGATTACAAAGAAGCTTTTAAATGGTACCGAAAGGCATCTGAAAAAGGCAATCATAGAGCGCAAACCGCCCTTGGAATGGCGTATGCAAGAGGCCAAGGAGTAGAGCAAGATTACGAACAAGCAATTAAATGGTATCGTAAGGCGGCAGATCAAGGCTCTCCTATGGCTCAATACACCTTGGGAGGGATGTTTGCCAAAGGCCATGGTGTGGAGCAAAACTTTCAGGAAGCAGCCAAATGGTGGCGTAAAGCTGCAGAGCAAAACTTACCCTTTGCGTACTATTCACTTGGAGTTATGTACCTCACCGCTCAAGGGGTTCAAAAAGATTATAAAACTGCATTTGATTATATTTCTTCTGCTGCAGAACATAATCTTCCGGTCGCACAGTACCAATTAGCATCAATGTATTCGAAAGGTATTGGGGTTAAGGAAAATGACAGAGAAGCGGTAAGATGGCTTAATGTAGCCGCGGAAAATGGCTTTGAACCTGCTAAGGAGCAACTGGCTAATATCAAAAAAAATTCAAATTGAAGTATGAAACTAATTTTATCTCTTTTAGTGGCCGCCTTTTTTCCTGCTCAAGCAGCGGATAAGCCCAATTTTATTCTCTTTATCACCGACGATATTTCCTGGGATGACCTTGGCTGTTACGGGAGCAAGGTGGCGAAGACGCCGCACCTCGATCGGATGGCGAAGGAAGGGATGTTGTTTCATGGGGCGTACTTGAGCATCAGCAGTTGTTCGCCGAGTCGGTGCAGTTTGATCACTGGGCGGTATCCGCATAACACCGGGGCATCGGAGCTGCACACGTCCATGCCGGCTGATCAGCCGGTGTTTCCCGAGGCATTGCAGGCGGCTGGATATTACACGGCGCTCTCGGGCAAACATCATATGGGCAAGGCGGTGAATCGTGGGTTCGATAAGGTGTCCGGTGGCAAAGGTCCGAGCAAGTCGGCGGACTGGGTGCCAATGTTGCAGGAGCGGCCGAAGGATCAACCGTTCTTTTTCTGGTTCGCTTCCAGCGATGCTCACCGCGGTTGGGCGCTCAACGACAAGGCGCCGCTCTACAAGCCCGAGGACATCGAGGTGCCACCGTATCTCTACGACGGCCCAGTGACGCGCAAGGATCTCGCCGAGTACATGCATGAGGTGAGCCGCACGGATTATTACATGGGCCAACTGCGCGCCGAGCTGAAACGGCAGGGCATCGAAAAGGACACCTACATTATTTACATGACCGACAATGGCCGACCGTTTCCGCGCAGCAAAACGCGTCTGTACGACAGCGGTATTCGCACGCCGTTCCTCATTGCGCGTCCCGGCACCATCGCGCCCGCCGAGACGCAGTCGCTGATTAGCAGCATCGACATCAGCGCGACCATTCTCGATCTGGCCGGTGCTAAGAAAGACAAACGCATTCAAGGTGTGAGCTTCGCGCCCATTCTTGAGAACCCCAAGGCCACCGTGCGCGATTACGTGTTTGCCGAGCACAACTGGCATGTCTATCAGGCCCACGAACGCATGGTGCGTTGGAAGGATTGGGTGCTCATCCGCAACGCTTATCCGCATCTCCAAAACCTCTGCATGGAAGGCGACCCCAGCCATCCCGCCGGGGCCGAACTCTGGAAGATGCACGCCGCGGGCAAGCTCAACAAAAACCAGCTCGATATTTTCCTGAAACCTCGCCCCGCGCTGGAGCTATACGATCTGAGCAAGGATCCTCATCAATTGCGTAACCTCGCCGCCGATAAGAAATACGCGGCGGAGATCAGCCAACTCACCCAACTCCTTGATCGCTGGGCTGAAGATACCGGCGACACCGTTCCCAAAAATCCCACGCCCAACCGGCAAACCCCCGATGGCAAACGGTTCAAGGGCTGGAAACACGGGACTCAGCCGGGCACCGAACGCGGTGCCACCAAGATCAATCACCCCGGGCCGGTGCGGGATTGATTTTTCACCACAGAGGCACAGAGAACACCGAGATTTTTCTGAAAAAGGTTTCTCTGGGCCTCTGTGGTTAATTAGTTAGCGTCCGTACTTCAGCCGCAGTCAACGCCCGGTCAAACACGGCTGCTTCGTCCAGCCGGCCTTCCCAGTTGGACTCGTTGTCATGGCGGCCGCCGAGGAAGATTGTCTCCACTGGGAGCAACGCCGCTGCCTTCGCTTCGATTTGGAGTTTGCCGTCGAGGTACGCGCGGACGAGGTCGCCATCGCGGACGAGAACGGCGTGGTGCCATTGCCAGCGGGTGGCGGGGGCTTTGCCGGTGTGGGTTTTTTGGCCGCTACGAAAAATGAGGTGGCCCTTGGCGTTGAGGCCGAGGGAGTCGCCGGTGCCGAGGGCGTGATTGCGGCCGCGGCTGAACATCCAACCAAGCACGGCGCGCGAATCATTGGGCATGCCGTTCCAGAACCACAGCGAGACACTGTAGCTGGTGCCCAGCTTGGGCAGGCGGGCCTGCATGCGTTGGCCAACGAAATGGGCGGCGCGGTTGATTTGGCCGGGCGTGAATTTTTCCGAATGGGGACCGGCAAGTTGGTAGGCCACTTGCGTTTCGTAAATGCCGTCGTGCCGGTTCATTTCATCCGCCGCACGCGGGCCATTGAATTCATCAAGGCGCCACCACGCGGCGGGCTTGAGTTGGGCGATCGTCTCGGCGGCGGGGCCTCTCGGAGTGACGGGTGTGCGGCGCGGTTTGCCGGCCACTTTCTCGAGCAACTGAATGCACGCCTCGGCGATGCGCGGTTCGGCGCTGGACTCGAGACCGGCGGTGCGCGCGGCCCAGGTGTTGTAACCGCCGAGCGCATGTTGTTCGGGCGGGGGGATGTAGCCTTCGGAGCCGTTGGCAAGATCGAAAGTGATGGTCGTCTTCAGCGGACTCACAGCCTTTTGCTTGAGCCCGGTCAGGGCATAAACCTCGTTGGGAATGCCCGTGAGGCCGATGTCGCCGATGCGAATGGCTTGCAGGCAAAGCGTGGCCTCGGGGCGTTCGTGCAGGAAGATTTGTTCGCGCGCATAAATCTCCGGCTGTGTTTTGGGCAGGCCCTCGGTCTGGGCGACGATGCCGCGTGCCCACTCGAGCAGTTGCGCGTCCGGCGCGCGAAACTTCAGCGGCAGATCCGTCTGCGCCATAGCCAGCGTGGCCGTGCGGTCGTATTTGATTTTCTGATAGGCAGCGAGCGTCTTCTTCACCAGCGCATCGGTGTAGTCCTCGATCTTCGGATTATCCAGCGGCCGTTTGGTATAATCGCGCCGCCAAATGTCACCGCTGCAGCCGTGTCCCAACGCGCTGACAAAAGGCGGATGCAGCGATTCGTTTTGCGGCAGCGTGAGGGCCAGCTCCAGACGATCGTTAAACATCCCAAAATAATCGGCGTTCAGCCCTTTCACGCCACTGAAGTAATGCATCGAAAAATTACTGAGCACCGCAATCGGCCGGCCTTGAAGCGATTGAAAACTGATCAGCGAAAAATCCGGATCTTCCGGGCCGCTTTCACCGGTGACATCGTCCCAGTTATTGCCCGCATGCATCGTCGCGCGCACGGTGGGATTGCCAAAGGGATCCATGCGCACGCGATCGGGGCGGAGCACCCAGCGGCGCAGCGCGGTAAATTCATTCGCATCAAACACCGTCGCGCCCACCTGCGCCGGCTCGAGATTTTTTTGCGCGCCAACGATGGCCTCCATGATTTTCCGCCGCAGCAACAGCGGATAGCGCGGATCCGCGTCCGTGCCGAGGCAGCCCATGCTGGCGGGAGCGCTGTGCGTGTGTGTGGCGCTGATGAACATCCGGTCGGCGCGGATGCCGGTGCGCTCGCTCGCCGCTTTCTTGGCGTCATCGAGGAAGTCGCGCGTCATCATGCAACTATCCACGACGACGATGGCCAGCGTCGTCGTGCCGTCGGCCAGCACAATTGCCCGTACTTTGATGCGGCTGCCCACTTCGCCCAATTCCCGCTGCCGCATTCCGCCATTCACATGCACCGGTAAAACCGTTGGCGTGGCATCCGCCGTGTGCGCCCCGGCCCGCAGGGCGGCTTGGGAGGTGGGGGAAAGACAGGCAAACAAAAGAACGGCAAGGAGCGAATGAAGTGTTTTCATGGTGCGCCTTGATGAAAGCGTCTGGCGCAGGTTTCTTCAACAGGAAATCCACCGCTGGCTGGCCGCTGGAGTTCATGGCAGGAATCATTCCTGAAGCCTTGCCCGCTCCAAAATTCGTGAGTTTTTGTAACTTGTCACGGGATTAAATGTTGTGTATTTCCTGTTCAGCTCATGGAGGGCTGCAAACGTCTGGGAAGACGGGAGAACGGGATGGCGGATGGAGCAAGTTTAAAGGTCACTTACGATGTCGGCAGGGATCCGGATCATGTGTGGGTGGACATAGCGTTTCGCGATCCCAAAATGCAGGGCAAGGAGGCGAAGTTGCAACTGGTGGCGACGTGCCGTGTCTCGGAGGTGAGGCCGGTGAACGGTTCGAAGGAACTCTTTGGCACGTCATTCCGAGTAAGCGGCTCCGGGCATAAGCAGAAAATTCCGATCGGCCAGCATCGCACATACACCTACTCTGGGCAGAATATTTCCATCGTGGTGTCGGCCAAGTTGGTGGTGGATGATGCATGGGTTTTCGATACCAAGGTGGAGCAGTCGGTGGTGCTCCAGCTGGCGGGCAACAAACCTCGGGTCAAGGGCAATGCCAGCCGGATGATCGATCCGGATGACGCGTTCGAGTTCGTCAAGAACCTGAAGGCGGTGCCGTGGTTTAGCCAAATCCAAACCCTCCTCATCGTCGTCATCGGCGTGGTCGTCCTTGGCGCGAACACACTCGTGGGGATCCATGATCAGGGAGCGTCCCAAAGCAATACGATTATCTATCACTTCGATGGCTCGGATGATGAAGGCGGGCCTCCGATTCTGGCCGCGCTGGCGGTCGACGTGGTGATTGCGGTGGTGATGTGGTGGGCCATGCAGCGCCAGTTGGGAAAGTATATGACTTTACAACTCCGCAGGCTGCCCAGCATCAACCGCTCCACACGCCTGCGTGTGTCGGAACTCATCGAGGGCAAGTCGCGGGTGGACTTGGAGAACATCATCCTGCGCGTGGTGGCTTGCAACATGGAGAAGGGGCAGTACCGCGAAGGGCATGGCACGCAGGAGCGCACAGTCAGCTTCGAGGAGCCGGTGCGCGCGGTGAAGTTGTTTGAAAAAAAGGTGAGCCTCATCCCCGCCGGCCAGCCGGTCTCGAGTTTTTTCGACGACGAAATTGCGTTTGAGCCCATGTTCGCGGCGCTGTATCCGCCCAACACCATCTCCTCCCGCCACGGGTTGGAAATCTATTGGGAGGTGCAATTGATCCATAAAGAATTTGTGGACCAGGAACTGGTGTGCCCGGTGGATCTGTTCCGCTACGAGGATTTTTTGGCGGCATGACGGAGTTTGACGATTACCTGAACCTGCGCGATGCCGATCTGGAAGGCGTTCGGCTGGTCGTCTTCAACGGCGTGAGCGGCTCGGGCAAATCCACCGCCATCGGCTGGCTGCTCGCCCATCATCCCGCCTATGCCGGCCGACCGGTGACCCACGTGGCAGGCCGCCGCGGCCAATGGACATTGCCCGCGCAACACAATGGGCTCGTAGTCGTTGATGACATCGTCCACGCCCGCGAATTACCGAGGCTGGCGCAGCTGCTGGCGCGCGGCAACACCGTGCTGGCGGCGGCTCATCCGCATCGGGCATGGTTCCAGCCGTTGCGACTGCGCTGGCGCCTGCGGCTCTTCCGCACCGACACCAGCCGCGAAAAACTCATGCGCCACCTGGACGCCCGCGCCATCCCCTACACGCGCGAGGCCATCGACTCCTTCTGCGACGAATATGCCGCGAGCTATTTCGACATGAACCTCATCCTCGGGCGCTATCCCGACCGCAGTTTCGACCAAGCCCTAGCCCGCTTCCGCCGCCATTGCCGGATGCAACCCACACGCTCGGTCTGACCGCGCCAAGGGCACCGTGCCGCCGCCGATGTGGGACGGCCTCGCCATCGCGAGCGGCAAGCTGTGCCTTAGCACCAAGGCGGGCGAGGTGGTGTGCCTTGGCGAATAAGTGGGAATTTTTAGCGTCAAAACACAATGAGCGAATTTGAAATGAACCGTCGACAGGCCCTCGTTGCGGGCGGCTTGGGCGTTGCCAGCATGGGGATGCCCGGCTCGGTGATGGGCAGCGATAAACTCGATAAATCGGGCAACGCGGTGTCGGCGGAGAAGAGGTGCATCTTCGTGTTGTTGTGCGGCGGCCCGAGCCACGTGGATACTTGGGATATGAAACCCAACGCGCCGGAGGCATATCGCGGGCCGTACCAGCCGATCTCCACCAAAGTGCCGGGGATGCGTCTCAACGAAATGCACACGCGGCTGGCGAAGCTTACCGACCAGTTTACACTCATCAATTCGATGACGCATCCGGGCGCGATCAGCAATCACTTTGATGCGATGCATAATTTGTTGAGCGGCCAATCGGCCAAGCGCGTGCAGCAAGGGGTGCCGGATGATCAGCCGTACCTCGGCTCGTTCGTGGCGAAGCACAAACCGAGCAAGCGTAATATTGTCTCCAACGCTTGGCTGATTAAATGCGTGGGTCGCCCGGTTTTTTGTGCACCGAATCTTGCGCTGGGCGGTTACCTCGGCTCGGCATATGCGCCGGTATTTGTGGGTTCGGCGAATAATCATCCGGCGATGCCGAATTTTGCGGCGCCGAAAATTTATGATCTCGGCGATGCGGATCGTCTCGCCCAACGCCGCAAGCTTCTCGGCAGCATCGAGAGTAACGCGCTGGATAAAGACGCCAAGGGCGCCGACTGGAGCGATCTGCGCGAGAAAGCGTACGACGCGATGACGCGACCGGAAGGGCGCGAGGCGTTTGATCTCAAACGCGAGCCGTTAAAAGTGCGCGAGCGTTACGGGATGCATCCGCTCGGCCAAAATCTTTTACTGGCCCGCCGTATGGTGGAAGCGGGCGTGCGCTTTGTGACCGTGAACGGCTGGGTTGGCCAAGCCCCGAGCGATCGGCGAGGCCCGCCCAGTAGCAGTTGGGATATGCACGGTGGCAATATGGGGATGGGCAACGCCTTCGGGAATGGCTCCTACGGAATGGGCTTCTGCCTGCCGCGCCTGGATCAGGCGCTGGCCGGATTGTTTACGGATCTCAAAGAGCGCGGGATGATGGATAACACGTTGGTGGTGGTGACCGGTGAATTTGGTCGCACGCCAAAAGTGCTCACCCAACAACCCCCGGGCCGCCAGCATTGGCCGAAATGTTTTTCCTCCATCATTGCCGGTTGCGGCATTGCCGGCGGCCACGTGTACGGCAAGTCCGACAAGACCGGCTCGACCGTCACCAGCGATCCCGTGCGCCCCGAAGAACTCGCCGCCACCATTTACCACGCGCTGGACATCCCCCTCAACGAGCCGCAAAACAACACCGGCATCACCCGCCCCATCACCCCCGGCAAACCGGTGTTGAAATTGTTCGGGTAACAACGCATCAGTCATTGAGCGTCAAACGCATAGCGAATAAGGCTGGAAATTCAAAGTTCGGCTGATACGATTTCCCTATGAAACGCGTTTCTTTATTGGCTGCATTGATTTGTGCGTGCCAGTTGTTCGCGGTGGATTTTTCGCGCGAGATCCTGCCCATCCTTTCCAATAAATGTTTCGTGTGCCACGGGCCGGACACCAAAAAGAAGGACCTCGTGCGGCTCGATTCGTTTGCCGGCGCCACGCGCGATCTCGGAGGCTATTCCGCCATCAATCCCAAGCAACTTGGCGAAAGCGAGATTCTGGTGCGCCTGCACGATGCCGAGGAGCCAATGCCGCCCAAGGACGCGGAGAAACAGCTCACCTCCGCCGAGCGCGCGTTGCTCACGCAATGGGTGAAGGAAGGCGGTCAGTACGCCAAGCACTGGGCCTTTGTGCCGCCGAAAAAAATGCGGCCCACTTGGAAGGGAAACGCCATCGACGGCCTGGTGGAGCGGCAATTAAAAGCCAAGGACATCGGCTTCGCTCCGGAAGCGGACAAGACCACATTGGCGCGACGAGCGGCCTTGGTGCTGACCGGCCTGCCGCCGGAGCCGGCATTGTTGAAACAGTTTTTGGCCGACAAAAAACCGGCTGCGTACGAGCGGTTGGTGGATGCCTTGTTGGTCAGTCCGCGGTATGGCGAGCATCAGGCGCGGTACTGGCTGGACGCCGTGCGCTACGGCGACACGCACGGGCTGCATTTGGACAACAAGCGCGGCATTTATCCCTACCGCGATTGGGTGGTGCGCGCCTTTAACCGTAATCAACCGCTCGATGAATTTCTTATCTGGCAACTGGCCGGCGATCTCTTGCCCGAGCCAACGCTGGAGCAGCAGGTGGCGACTGGGTTTGTGCGCATGAACCCCACCACGGCTGAGGGCGGCGCCATTCCGGCGGAGTTTCAGGCGAAGAATAATTTTGACCGCGTGGAAACGCTGGGCACGTCGCTGCTGGGGATGAGCCTCGTGTGCGCGCGCTGTCACACGCACAAGTACGATCCGATTCCGCAGGTGGAATATTACCAGATGATGGCGTTCTTCAACAGCACCGCCGAGCCGTCGATGGACGGCAACCGGTACGAGTACGGGCCCACCGTCAAGGCACCGGCCGATGTGGCGGCGTGGGATCGCTGGGAGGCGCTGGTGAAACAAGGCGACGCGGCGGCCAAGGAGTTGGAGGAATTCAAAAAGACCTTCAAACCCACGCTCGTTGCGCGGGATTTGCCCAAGCCGCGGGTGACCCAGCTGCTGGATCGCGGGGAATACAATCTGCCGAAGGGCGAACCGCTGCAGCCGGATGTGTTTGCGGTGATGGGGGTGCTGCCCGAGGACGCTCCGCGCAACCGGCTCGGCTTGGCGCAATGGCTGACCGCGCGCGGCCATCCGCTGGTCTCGCGCGTGTTGGTCAACCGCATTTGGCAGCGCACCTTCGGTCAGGGGCTGGTGCGTACGCCGGCGGATTTCGGATTGCAGGGCGAACAGCCGACGCATCCGGAGCTGCTCGATTGGTTGGCGGTGGATTTGCAGGATCGCAAGTGGGATCTTAAAGGCATGCTTAAGCTGATGGTGACCAGTCGCACGTTCAAGCAAAGCTCTGCGCATCGGCCGCCGGTGAAGGACCCGGAAAACCGCCTGTGGGCGCGTGGGCCGGCGCATCGACTGGACGCCGAGGCCCTGCGCGATGTGGCCCTGTGGGCAAGCGGATTGCTCGATGACACTATGGGCGGCGAAGGCGTAAAGCCGTACCAGCCGAGTGGCCTCTGGAAAGCTCTGATGCATCCGGCCAGCAACACCAAGAGTTATGTGTCGGACAAGGACGCCCGCCAGTACCGGCGCAGTTTGTACGTCTACTGGAAACGCACCAGCCCGCACCCGATGATGACGCTCTTTGACGCGCCCAGTCGCGAAAGCAGTTGTGTGCAGCGTTCCCGCACCAGCACGCCGACGCAAAGTCTCGCGTTGTTGAACGAACGCCAGCGCGTGGAGATGGGTCGGCAGTTTGGACAGCGATTGATGCAGGAGGCCGCCGATGATGCGGGTCGACTAAACCGGCTCTTCGAGTTGGTGGCCAGTCGCGCGCCCAACGCCGCGGAACGCGCGGCGTGCATGGGATTGTTCCGGAAATTAAAGACCCGCTACGCGGCCAACGCGGAGGACGCGAAAGCGTTTCTGTCGATCGGCGATTCGCCGCGCGATGAAAAACTAAACGCCGCCGACCACGCCGCCTGGGCGCAGGTGGTCATCACGGTGCTGGCCAGTGACGTGGCGATGTGGGTGTATTAATCGTACTCGTACTTCCTACTCCTACTCGTAATCGAATGACCTCAAACCCACAATTCTCACACGAAAAACTGGAGGTCTACCAGTTGGCCCTGAAATTCGTCGCATGGTTGACGGATGTATTTCCGGAATTGAAGGAAAGCAAAGATGTGCGTGTCCGCGAGGTCATCGACCAAGTTGACCGCGCCAGCACCTCCATCGTGCTTAACATCGCCGAGGGCAACGGCCGTCGCGCGACGAAGCAACGCGCCCGGTTTTTTGATGACGCCCGGGGCTCGGCAACCGAGTGCGCGGGGTGCCTTGATGTAATGGTCTCCAAGCGGGCCTTGACGGGGGAGCGTGTGGCAGAGGGAAAGATTCTGCTGGTTCGCATTGTTTCGATGTTGACGAAATTGGTTGATAAGTTTGACAAGTGAAGAGGGAAATCGATTACGAGTAGGAGTACGAGGTATGAGTACGATTGAAAATTCGATTAAGAAATTCGAACGCGAATCGCAACTGATGATGACGCGTCGGCAAATGTTCGGGCGCTCGGCGCTGGGATTGGGCACGGCGGCGATGGCCGGGTTGATGGGGCCGGACATGTTCGGAGCCGGCAAAGGGAACGCCAAGCTGAATGGGGGACTGCATCATGTGGCCAAGGCGAAGCGGGTGATTTATCTCTTCATGAGCGGCGGTCCGAGTCATCTTGATCTGTGGGATTACAAGCCGAAGATGCAGGCGATGTACGGCAAGGATTTGCCGAAGGAAGTGCGCGATGGCCAGCGCATCACCGGCATGACTTCGCGGCAAAAGACACTGCCGGTGTGTCCGACAAAATATAAATTTACCAAACAGGCCAACAACGCGGACGGCGTGCATGTGAGCGAACTGCTGCCGCACACGGCGACGGTGGCCAAGGAGTTGTGCGTGGTGCACACGGCGTTTACCGAGGCGATCAATCATGATCCGGCGATCACCTACATCCAGTCCGGCAGCCAAATCCCCGGCCGACCCAGCCTCGGCGCTTGGTTGAGCTACGGGCTGGGCAGTGCCAATGAAAATTTGCCGAACTACCTCGTGATGCACGCGCGGACCAAGCACCCGGAGCAAAGCTTGTTCGGACGCCTATGGGGTTCGGGCTTTATGTCCTCACAACATCAGGGCGTGCTGTTGCGCAGTGAAGGGGATCCGGTGCTGTACCTGAACAATCCTGCCGGCGTCTCACGCGAAGATCGCCGGGCGCAGCTGGACACCTTGGCGGCGTTGAACCGAGCACAAGGCGAGCGGTTGTCCGATCCCGGCGCGTTGGAGCGCATTCAACAGCACGAGATGGCGTACCGGATGCAAAGCAGCGTGCCGGAGCTGATGGATCTGAGCAAGGAACCGGACAGCACCTTCAAGCTCTATGGCGAAGACGCCCGCACGCCGGGCACCTTTGCGGCCTGCTGCTTGAACGCGCGGCGATTGGCCGAGCGCGGGGTGCGGAACATTCAGATTTTCCATCGCGGTTGGGACGCCCACGGCAACCTCGCTGGCGAGCATGGCAACCAATGTAAGGACATTGATCAGGGGAGCGCCGGTCTCATCAAGGATCTCCGCCAACGCGGCATGCTCGACGACACGCTCGTGGTGTGGGGCGGGGAGTTCGGCCGCACGCCGTATTGTCAAGGGCGCTTGGGCAAGGATAATTACGGGCGTGATCATCACCCGCGCTGTTTCAGCATCTGGATGGCTGGCGGCGGCATCAAGCCGGGCATCACCTACGGACGCACCGACGATTACGGCTACAACATCGCCGATGCCGACGGCAATCAGCTCAAGCCGCAGCCGGACAAACACAAGTGGACCCCCGGTACCATGCACATCCACGACCTGAACGCCACCATCCTGCACCAGCTCGGCATTGATCATCGTCGATTGACCTATCGTTATCAGGGCCGCGACTTTCGATTGACCGATGTGCACGGACATGTGGTGAAAGACATCATCGCTTAATTTTGAATATGAAAAACCTACTCGTTACTTCATTGCTGTTTACTGTTGTCTTCCAAGTCGCCGCGGTCGATTGGCCGCACTGGCGCGGGCCGCGTCATGATGGCGTAAGCGTGGAGAAAAATCTCCCGACCGAATGGGCCGAGGACAAAAATGTGCTCTGGAAACTGCCGATCAAGGGCTCCAGTTCCGCCACGCCGATTGTGTTTGCCGGCAAGGTGTTTACCATGGCGGAGATTGACAAGCAGGTGTACTTGATCGCGGTGGACCTCAAGGGCAAGGAACTGTGGCGTACGCCGGTGGGGACTGGCAAGGGAACGGGTTCGGGCGAACGCACGCTGGCCTCGCCTACGCCAAGCGCAAATTCACGGCACATTTACACCATGACCGGCAACGGCGATGTGGCGGCCACGAAATATGACGGGACGCCGGCTTGGAGTTTCAATGCGCAGGAACGCTACGGGAAATTCCGGCTGGGCTTCGGCTTTCACTCCACGCCGCTGTTGTTTCAGGGTCGGTTGTATTTGCAGCTGATCCATTCCAACGCGGCGTTGCTGGTGAGTATTGATACCTTTACCGGCAAGGAAGTGTGGAAGGTGGAACGCAAGAGTGACGGTGTGGCCGAATGTGAGCATTCCTACGCCTCCCCGACGGCGGTGGCGTACGGGGCTACATTTCAGATCGTGACGCATGGCAACGACTACGCTATCGGGCATGATCCGATGGACGGCAAAGAACTCTGGCGGGTGGGCGATCTGAATCCCAAAGATAGCTACAATCGGACGTTGCGTTTTGTGGCCTCGCCGGTGGCGCATAAGGGTTTAGTGGTCATTCCCTCGGCGAAGAATCGCGGCGTGGCCGCCATCAGTGTGACGGGTGCCAAGGGCTTCATCGGCAAAGGCGGCAAGGGAGAGGTCTGGCGCATTGACCGCGGCACGCCGGATGTGCCTTCCCCGGTGATTTACAACAACCTCGTGTATCTCTGCCGTGAAAACGGCACGGTGACGTGCCTCGATGCCAAGAGCGGCGAGCAACTCTATTCCGAGTCGCCTCATCGCCAAACCTACCGCGCCTCGCCGGTGGCCGGGGATGGGAAGATCTATATTACCTCGCGGGACGGCATGGTGACCGTGCTGCAGGCCGGTCGGGAATTCAAGGTGCTGGCCAAGAACAAACTCGCCGGAGGGCTCACCGCCTCCCCGGCCCCCAGCAACGGCCGCATTTACCTGCGCACCCACGAGGCGTTGTATGCGATTGGGGGAAAATAATACGGGTTGTTGGGTTGTGTAGCGCCACCGTTATATGATTTAATTAATCAACGTGTCGGACCATCTACATCTATCAATTCGGCCGGATGTTTCTTTTCGGCCGAATTATTTTACCGTCATCCTCAAAATCACCGACCCCAAGATGATGGGGAAAAAGGCCGAGTTCTCTCTCGATCTGGCCAGTGAGGTGCATGATTCAAGTCCGGTCAATGATGAGACGAATCTGTACACCGACAAGTTCGTTGTGGATCGCACGGAATATGAACTTGAGATTCCAACCGATTCGTTTGAATGCTTCACCTATGAAGGAACCCATGCATCCATCGTGTTGCGTGCGAATCTCAAAGTGGATGATGCGTGGATCTTAAAGGATTCTCAGGTGAGCCGGACGACGCAATTCAAGTTGGTGGACGCGCGGTCTGGTAGCCGTGGCGGTGATGCCACAGAAGTGATTGATCCTTTTGATACAGTTCAATTCGGCAAAAATTTTGATGCTTTATCATCCGGAAGGAAAATGGGCTTCATCCTGATGTCTCTCTTGTGTGCCCTTGGATGGCTTGGCGGGAGCTGGCTGATTTGGGAACTTGGCTCTGATGATTCTGATGACTCGATTGTAGGTGTAGTGGTTTTCATTATTTTCCTCTTTATTTTAATGGTTTGCCTTTGGGTGTGGCAGAAAAACTCTCTTTTTAGATCGTACATCAACGTATCGCTTCGGCCGATTCCCGCCATCACGCGGGGTACCTGTCTGCCAATTTCACAACTGGTTTCAGGGAAATCGGAAATTGATCTCAAGAATATGACTTTGCGGGTGGTGGCTTGTAACATGGAGATGGGGCAATATATCCGAGGCTCCGGGTCTAACCGACGCACGGTGAGCTTTGAGGAGCCGGTTCGCCCGATTATCCTTTATAGTGAACGAGTGGGTCACATTCCGAAGCGTCAGGAGATCGGGAATCATTTTCCCGGGGAGGTGGATTTTGGGCCGATGTTTAAGGCGTTGTATCCGCCGTTGGAAATATCGAAAACACACGGGCTGGCGGTTTATTGGGAGGTCCAGTTGCTCCACGACGAATTCATCGACCACGAATTAAAAGGGCCGATCGATTCAATTGAGGTCACCGATTTTTTTATCACATGACCGGCTTTGATGATTTTCTTGAGTTGAAAACGGCCTCATTCCGGTCGACGCGATTGGCGGTCTTTACTGGGGTGAGTGGTTCCGGGAAATCGACGGCGATCCAATGGTTGATCCAACATCATCCTGATTTTCAAAATCGGCCCATCGAGCGGGTGATCGGAGGCGGATTGGATTGGACGGTGCCGGCAGTGGAAAACGGATTGGTGGTGGTGGATGATCTGATCCGTCCCCGTGAATTGTACAAATTGATCCGGTTATTGATGCGCGGCAATCAAGTCTTGTTAGCCGCGCACTTACACCCTGCATGGTTTGCCCCGCTACGAATCGGGTGGTCGACTCAACTGTGGCGGACGGATGTGAACCGTGAAAAACTGGCGCGTCATTTGAAAGCGGAGCGGATCGAATTTACCCAAGCCGCTCTGGAATCGTATTGTGCCGAATACGGATCGAGCTATTTGGATATGAACCACATTCTGGAACGCTATCCCCACTGTAGTTTTGATCGTGCCTTGCGTTTATTTCGAAAATACTGCCGAATGGAACAACCCGCTTTAAACTCGTAAACACAAATTAAACTCATGAAAAAAACCATCCTTCTTGTTCTGGCATTGGCCGGAGTATCATTGTCCGCGGCTCAGCCGTTGGCGCAGCAGCAGTTTGTCATCAAGAAACCCACGCCAAAATGGTTTGGCGAACGCATTGCGCTCCCACCGAAAGGGTTTGCCCCGGATCTGGGCCTGAAGGGTATTGAGGAAATTCTCTTCTCGCCGGGGATGTTCAAGGCGGATCAGCCGGATTTTTTCACGTACGTCTTTCTCTTCGCCGTGGAAGCCAAACCCGTGCTGACGTCTGAAGTGTTGCAGAAGGAATTGTTTACCTATTACGCCGGCCTCTCCAAGGCGCGGTTGGGTAACCCGAAGTTGGACACCAGCAAGTTCTCGGTGAACGTGCGCAAGATGAAGCATTTTGAGAAGAAACCGAAAGGGTCGTTCGACGTGGCGTCCTTCACGGCCACGGTGAACTGGATCGAGCCCTTTGCCACGCGCAAGTTTCAGACGCTGCACTTTGAACTGCAGACCTTGAAATTTGTCGGTTCGCCGCATCAATATCTGTTTGTGTGCGCCTCACCGAAGCCACGCGACAAGGCGATCTGGAACACGTTGCGCGAGATCCGCGGCAACGTGGCCCTGAAGCCGAAGCCGTAAACCCCCTCGCCATGGCCGAAAGCAAACCCACAGAAACGCGACCGACTCCTGCGCCTTTTTATTATATGGTGCCGTTGTTGATTGTGTTGGCGGTGGGGGCGGTGTTTTTGTGGGGCGACAAGGAGACGGAAGAGGCTTCGCGCGCGCCTTCGCGGAAGGTGGTGGTGGGGAAGGATTATTATGTGCTGGTGACGTTGATGGAGTTTCATCCGATGAAGGAGGGGGGCGATAGTTGGGACGCGGGAAGTTCCGCGCCGGATTTATTTTATCAGCTGAACTGGCACGGCAAGACGGTGTATCACACGGAAAATGATGTGGTGAAAAATGCGCTCATCGGCAAGTGGTTTGGCTTGGGCACGAATGTGAGCGTGGTCGAATTACGCAAGGTGCTTTCCAGCGAAGGGCAGCGGTTTTCGCCACGCAATCTGATTAAAGCAGCGTTAATTTCAGTGGAACCCAAGGGCGAATTGGTCATTCGGGCGTATGATGACGATCCGGTGCGGGACGACTTCGCCGGCGGTTGCGCCATTCCGCTGGCCGATCTCGAGCCGGGCGACAACCCGTATTTCATTGATGCCGAAGGCAAACCCACGCGCGATCGCGCGCAGATGGCGGCCGGGCGCGGCGGGCTCAAGCGTTTTGTCTTGCGCGTAGTGGACAGCGCGCAGCCGGTGGAAAAGCTCGTGGAGGCCCTGCGCTGACCGTTATGAACCCGCGGCAACTTCAGGGATGCCTTGCGGTGGCGGCGGGACTGCTTGGGCTTGGGTTGTTTGCACCCTGCATGACGCTGCACCCCGGCTTTGGCGAGTTCACCCCGCTCGTACGGCTGATTAACCCCGAACTCACCGTGCCCACCACTTATTCCATTCTCCAAGGCATCCGTTCCATGTTTGACGAGGGCAGTGTGTTTATCGGCGTGATGGTGCTGCTCTTTTCTGTGGTGTTCCCGATTTGGAAACTGGGGGTGTACTACATGGCCTCCGCCCGGCTGGCGGCGGGTTTGAACATCGGCGGCTCGGTACGCTGGGTGAATCAACTCGGTAAATGGTCGATGTTGGATGTATTTGTGCTGGCGGTGCTGGTGGTGGCTGTCAAGGGTTTGCCCGGCGGTTCACGTGTGGCCGTTGAGTGGGGCGCGGCGGCCTTTTGTGCTTCGGTGTTGTTGAGTATTTACATTTCACTGTATATCAGCGGCGGGCGCAATTCCGTTGCCTCGGAGGGCACGGAAGATTAACCTTTGGCATTCACCGGCCTTGCCGGCGGGGTGATCAAAAAAATTAAGAATTTTTCCTCATGCGAATTCTGGACAATCTTATTTTCCGCGCCGAGGAGTTAAATGAAGTTAAAATCCAATATCGATTGGCGGTCATTTACCAGACCGGCGATCGAACGGAACAGAATCTGGAGCAAGCCCGACATTGGTTTGAGCGTGCGGCAGAACAGGGTCACGAGGATGCCGCCCGAATTCTGGCGACTCTGGGTGGGTCGAAAAAAAACCCAGGCAAATTGGAAACGCCCCGTGCCGCTACAAAAGCAAAGGTGGGGGCTGTCGCGGAGGTAGCACTGCCTCCAGTGATCAAGACCAAACCCCTCCGGCAAGCCAAAGAATCCAAGTCTGATTCGGCGGGGCAAGGGAATTGCCCCAACGGCCACGGTCCGTTGCAGGATTGGGATGGTGATTTACGGTGCTGGATTTGCGGTTGGTCCCACAAACAATCGAGTTCGCCCGGACGTTCAACCGTGGGTCAACCGGTAAACTTCGAGGGGGCAATGGGCGGAACTGGGAACACCGAATCGCGACTGATGCGGTGGTTTGGGAAAAAACCGGAACCCCGGCTGCCGGTTGAGGAAACAAATTCCGGAGAAGCAAAATCAAAAGAACCGGGCTTTAATTTGGATGCGGTTTTTGGGGTGGGAGTCGTCTTGTATTTGCTGGCCCGAAGTTGTTAGTGAAACTCTATGCCGAGCCTTTTCGATGAACCGGCATATCGTGATTGCACCCATTCATCGGGTTGGGTAATTTCGGGGATGAACCGGTGTTGCGCAATAGCCACGGTGTGGACGGGGATTGGGATTCGGTGGCGATAGTTTAATCGTTCATTCTATCAGATCTGATGAGCAAATTCGACGCGGACATTCACAAGCTTGAGGCTGAGCCCGAAGTTGAATCGCCTAAAAGAGGCCGAGTACTGCTGGCGTTTCGTATCGGGTTGACGGGGGTGTTGCTATTGGTGGGTGTGGGTTTCTGGATTGATCTTCAGGCGCGGCGTGAGTGTGAGGCCAAGGCAAACGATTTCTTTTTCCTGTTACAAGGGCCGGACGTGAATCGTGACGAGGTTCACGCATTGATGAAGCGCGAACCCGATGCCTCTGAACCGCGGAGCCGGGAGGGTGATATGGTGGATGATTATATTTGGCCCGGGGTGTTTTTTAACTACACCATGCGTCTCATTTATAGTCGTGAATACGGGATTTATGAATTGGTGGAAGTGCGCAGCGAATCGCATTCGCGATGGGGTGGTGAATCGGGAGTGGCCGAGGGCGATCCGGTCGAACGGGTTAAGTTTTCCAATGCTCAGTTTGAGATCAAGTTGCGCGAGGAACTTAGGAAACCCGAAGGGGACATCACCAAAACCGAGTTGTTGCAGCTGGACCGAATTGATCTTGCCCAAAGTTTGGTGAGCGATCTCAAGCCCGTAAGTCAACTCCGCGGGTTGCATTTGCTCATCCTCAACAACAACCACGTGGAACATCTTGAACCCCTTGAATCGCTCACCAAGTTGGAAGTGATTTATCTGCGATTCAACCGGATCGAAGATGTCTCCCCATTGGCGAGGTTACCACAATTGCGCCGGCTTGATTTAGGCGATAATCGCGTGGCCGATCTTGAACCCCTCGGCCGCATCAGCACGCTCAATGACCTGATCATTCGCAACAACCGGTTCACCTCAATCGCCCCCATAGCGCGCTTAAAGGAGTTGCGTAAGTTGGATGCGAGTGGAAATCAGATCCGCATTCTCGAACCCATGGGTAAACTATTGCGGATAGAGTCGCTGGATTTTTCAAAAAATGAAATTTCAGATATTCGCCCGTTGGAAAATCTCCATGCGCTTGAGTTTTTGAACCTGAACGACAATGTGATCAGCGACTTATCTCCCTTGTCGAAACTCAAGGACATCAAGATTTTATATCTTGAACGCAACCGTATTACCCGCGTCACCGCGCTCGCCGGCCTCGGGCAATTGGACCTGATCAGCCTCGGCGGAAACCCCATTCCGCGCAGCGAAGTGGAGGCGCTCCGCATAGCCCTTCCCAACTGCCGAATTGATTTCTAACCCTCTCTGCACCGCCGGACCCTACTATAAACAAAACTCATTCTTACAGTAGGCAAGCGGAGCAAACTCCTGCTAGGCTTCCCGTTGCTGGTGTGTCGCGCAGACCGCCAGCTCACATAATAGCGCGTTGGGTAGCAGCCGTCGGGACAATCTCGGCGGCTGCTTTTTGGTGAGTAGAACAGTTGAACAGTTCCCGCCCCAAAAAATTAACGGGGCACGCCGCCGGGCAAGTCTGCCGCCAAAAACGTCATCACCGCCAGCGAGGCCACGCAGCGGTTGAATTCGTTTTGATCCAACTTGTCGATGGTGTCCGCGTGGGTGTGGTGAAACCAAAAGTAACGCTCGCGGTCCACCTCCAAATGCATCACCGGCACGCCGCCCACAATGAGCCTCATCACGTCCGCGCCTCGGCAGCCTTTCTTGATTTCGCCCGCGCCCAGCGGCTTTAAAAGCCCGCCGATTTGTTGGATGACTTTCATCCCCTCACCGCTACCGAGGAAGCCGTAGCCGGTTGGCTTGAAAACGCCGCTGTCTGATTCAATCGCAAGCACATGATTTTTCAACTCCTTCGCGTGTCGCCGCGCGTATTCCTTCGCGCCGCCGAGGCCGTTTTCCTCATTCGTCCACAACACCACGCGAATGGTACGCCTTGGTTTGAGGCCGCTTTTCATAACCAACCGCGCCGCCTCCCACGCTGCCAGACAACCACCGCCGTCATCCATCGCACCTTGGCCCACGTCCCACGAATCGATGTGGCCGCTGACGATTACAATTTCATCCGGCTTCTCGCTTCCGCGAATTTCTGCAATCACATTGCGCGACTTCACTGGCGGCAGCGTCCGTGCCTCCATTTTCAATCGCACGCGAATCGTTTCCCCGCGCGAATGCATCCGCGCCAGCATCAGCGCATCCTCCATCGAAAGCGCCGCGTGCGGAATACGTTTCACTTTGTCATCGTAGCGCATATTGCCCGTGTGCGGCGTTTGCATTGAAAACGGCCCCACCGACCGAATCAAGCTGGCTACGGCGCCGACCTTCGCCGCCTCAATCGCCCCGATGCTCCGCACAATCACCGTCTCTCGATAATTTGTAAACGGCACATTAAACAGCACCATCTTCCCTTTCGCCTGCGCCGCCTTTGCTTTGAGATCCGCAAAACTATCCACCACCAAAACTTCTGCCGTGATGCCTTCCCTCGGTGTGCCCACACTTCCCCCCAAACCCAACATCGGCAGTACCCGTCGGCGCGGCGAAACCAACTCCGCCGATTCCTTCCCGCGCACCCAATGCGGCACCATCACATCCTCCCCGTGCACATTGACAAACCCATCCTTTTTCATCTCCGCCAAACACCAATCAATCGCCTTCTCCAAATTCGGTGACCCGCTCAAGCGCGGCCCAAATGAATCGCACATCGTCGCCAGTCGCTGAAACGCAAACCCACTATTCGTCGCCGAATGAATCAGCCGATCAGCCGTGGCTTGATATTTTTTGGAAATTTCCGCCGCCCCTGTGGTGAAGGGTATAGCGAGGAGTAAGAGGAGGCGCAGTTTCATTTGAAAATTCCAGTCGTCAATTTGCCGTTGATGTCAATGCTGCCGCGGTTCATGGCGGGGGTATTGAATTCCATCACGATGTTGCCTTTGGCATCAATGCCGATGACGCCGCCGCTGCCTTTGGCTTTTTTGAGTTTTACCTGAACGACCTCGCGCGCGGCTTGGGCGAGGGTGGATTGTTTGTATTCCATGTGAGCGGAGATGTCGTGCGCGACGGCGTAGCGGATGAAAAATTCGCCGTGGCCGGTGCAGGAGATGCCGCAGGTTTGGTTGTTCGCATATGTGCCGGCGCCAATGATGGGTGAGTCGCCGATGCGCCCGAATTGTTTGCCGGTGAGTCCGCCGGTGGAGGTGCCGGCGGCAAGGTTGCCTTTGGCATCGAGCGCCACACAGCCGACGGTGCCGAAGTAGTCGGCGTGTTTTTCATCGAGAAAGGTTTGTTTGCTTTTGTCCTTTTTCCTTTTCCATTCCTGGAATTGTCGCCAACGTTGATCGGTGTGAAAGTATTTGGAATTCACCCATTCCAATCCTCTGGATTTGGCGAAGGCTTCAGCGCCTTCGTTGGTGAGCAGCACGTGCGGGGTGTGATCCATCACCGCACGCGCGGCGAGGATGGGATTTTTCAACGTGGTCACGCCGCCGACCGCGCCGGCCTCAAGGGTGCGGCCATCCATCAGCGAGGCATCGAGTTCATTGCGACCGGCGCTGGTGAAGACCGACCCTTTGCCGGCATTAAAGAGGGGCGAATCTTCCATCACCATAATGGCCGCCTGCACGGCGTCGAGCGAGCTGCCGCCGCGTTTGAGGATGGCGTGGCCGGCGCGCAGGGAAGCCTCGAGGGTGGCATGGTAATTCTTTTGACGTGCGGGCGTGAGCTTCGCCTTGTCCATTCGGCCGGCACCGCCGTGGATGACGATGGCAACGAGATGGCCTGGGTTTGCGGATTCAGTCGTCATTGTGAGCGCCATGAGGATGGCGGGGAGTATTTTGTGCATTACAAAAAGTTTGGGTGGGTTATTTGCCCGGATGGGAGTTGATGAATTCAAAGCTGCCGTCGTTTTCGGTGGCGATGGGGACGAGGGATTTGTCGACATCCTCGGGTTTGCGCCCGAAGCCAACGGTGTTCACGCGTACGGATTTGTCTGGGTTCAGGTCGGCAATCAATCGCCGGACGGGGGTATCGTTGCCCACTTTGAAAATGCCGTCGGTCATCAGCCAAATGGTGTCGGGTTTTTTCTCGCCAAAGGCTTCGCGCAACGCGCCGCGCGGATCGGTGCCACCGGCGGCGGGGATGGCGTTGACCCATGACTTGATGCGCGCGATATTTTCCGGGGTGGCTGACAAGGGCTCGCCGTCCATCGGCATGCTTGCGCTGTGGTAGAAATAGATGAAAAATTCTTTTTTCGGACCCAGTTTTTGGAGCGTGCGGTACAGCGCTTGTTTGGCGAGTTGCAAGCGTTTGTCAATGCGCATGCTGCCGGAGCAATCGAGAATAAAAACGTACCGCGTTCCTTTCCCGTTTTCCGCTATCTTGGGAAAGAGGTTGGGAATAGTCGCGCCGACCACGGGGGAAGGCGTAGCGCAGCAGCCGAGCACACCGGTGGCCGCCCGGCCCAAGGTGACCCCACCGGCTGATTCGCGATGAGCCAGCACGGTTTTTCCGGAAGTGCCAAGGTCGGCATCATCCGATTGGCGCGCAGAACCATCGGCCGCCACGAGTTGGCCCTGACTTTTGTTAAGGCCGCTCATCGCTTCAGGCGGTGGGTGTTTTTCATCTGCGCCGCTCCAGTGCGCCGTGGCGAGATCGCAGGTGGATAGATTGCGGGTGCTGGCCAACACGGTGGTGGGGCGGCCAATATCCGCGCCGTGGATGAGCACGTAGCTGATTGCCTTGTGTGGCAGGATGCGGCCAATGGTTGGATCGTATTGGGACCAGTCGGCGCGGGCGGCTTGGTTGGCGGCTTCGCGATCGGCATCGCAGGGCGACCACAAAAGTTCAGCCGAACCCAGCCCGGCCCGCAGTGGAGGCAGCGAGAAGATGGCGGCCGGATGGCCGACGAAGTCATCACGTTGAGGCCCAAAAAATTCCCGTTGGGTGGAGGGCGTGAATTGCCATGGCAGGCGGTTTCCGTGTTCGTTTGCAAAAGCAATCAAAGCAGTCGCCAGTTGCCCGAGTTGACTCACGCACTGAACGCGCCGGGCTTTTGCCTTTGCGCGCCCAAGCACCGGCAGCAGTAGTGCCGCCAGCACTCCGACGATCGCAATCACCACCAGCAGCTCAATCAAGGTAAAGCCGCGCCGTGGAGGTGAGGGGATGCCTTCCATATGTGGGCATTGAAACGCCATCTCACGCTGTGGCCAAGAGTAAAAGTGCGGTCATTGACATCTGCATTGGTCTTCGCGAAAGTGCCGTTTATGCCTGATGCCAACCTATTAATCCGCCCCGCCACGGCGGCGGATGTGCCGTTGCTGCTTGAGTTTATCCGCGCCATTGCCGAGTACGAAAAACTGCTCGATGAAGTGGTGGCCACCGAATCGAGTGTGCACGAGTCGCTTTTTGGTGAAGACCGCCGCGCCGCCGTGGAAGCGCTCATTGCCGAATGGGGCGGCGAGCCGGCGGCCTTCGCGGTGTATTTTCATAACTTTTCAACCTTTACCGGTCGGGCCGGTTTGTATCTGGAGGATCTGTTTGTAAAACCGGAATTTCGCCGCCACGGCATCGGTCAACAACTGATGGTGCATTTGGCTAACATTGCCGTGGAACGCAACTGCCCGCGTTTCGAATGGGTGGCGTTGGATTGGAATCAATCCGCCTCGAACTTTTACGAAACCCTCGGCGCAACGCCTATCAGCGAATGGCGCTGTTTCCGAATAAACGGAGAACCGCTTAAAAAACTGGCTGAAACAGTTGAATAACCTCCGGGCGGGACTAGTTGTTGACAACTGGCTGCATCTTTGTTAGTAACTTCGCCCGCGGGTGTCCCCCATCCGCTCTCGGCCGCCAGCGGGATACCCCAAACTCCTCCCCGTTGGCGGCCTTCTTCTTTTCCTCTGTGAATAACTTGTGGATAAACCAAGAGCCGCACGGTTGACAAAGGCGTTTTAAGTGGTACGTTTACGTACTGTTTGATTCAAAAGTAAGCATAGTACGTTCACGTTCGGGCGGGGATTGTGATGGTGAAAACATTCTGGTTATTATGGGTGGGAGTCGCTTTGGGTACGGGCTGTAACGTGCTTGAGGATTGGGGTGGTAATCCTTATGAAGACAATTATTTCCCTCTAAATTCAGTAGCCATAGTGCCCGCAACGGCCGAGTCACCCAATATGGTTAGTGAGCCGGAGGTGCAGCAAACTCTTATGCGGCGGCACGCGGAGCGGGTGAAATTGCACACCGATGGCGGGTGGGAAATTTTGGGGGAATCTGAATTCAATACGTCCAGTTCCGTAAGCACCCGCCAATTACGGAAGCAGGCGCGCGCAGTGGGGGCGGAATTGGTGGTGCATTCGCGTGAATTCGAGCGGCGCGAGCAGGAATGGGTGCAACGTCGCGAGTACGAGCCGGGAGAGCGGATCACGGTGAATGGCACGACCCTCGAACGCCCCGGCAAATGGGTGGACCGCCATGAGCCGGTGTCCCGCCAGTACCATAATTATCGCGCCACATTTTTGCATCGGGGCAGGGAATAAATCAGGAATATTTTTAAGGACAAATTGCGGGCTGCGGGCTACACTTTTGCTATGAGGTTTGCATTCATCTTTGGGTTGTGGGGCTTCCTATCCGTTAGTATTTTTTCGCAGGATGCTCCTATTCCAAACGAAGCGCCCACGCGCGGCGCGGGGTTGCCTGACAAGTTGAAGGCCATCGCTCCCCAATTGGCTGAACAGTTTGCAGCAGAATTAACCAAAGCCAAGGCCGGCGATGCGTTGGCGCAATATGAGTTGAGCCGGTTGCTGGAATGGGGGCAGGGTGCGCCGGTAGATTTACCTCAATCGTTTGAGTGGGCCAATAAATCGGCCACCACCGGTCATGCGTTGGGCCTGTTCCGAGTAGGGATGATGTATCGCTTTGGCATCGGGGTAAAGCCGGATGAAACGAAGAGCAATGCACTATTGAAACGCGCCGCGCCCGGTTTACCTGCGCTGGCTCAGGCGGGTCATCCCTCGGCGGCGCGCGCGTTGGGGCTGCTGCATTATCGCGGCTGGGGCGGATTGGAGATGGACAAAACCGCGGCGCTGAAAATTTTTGAACAGGCCGCGAAGGCAGGCGATCCATTTTCAATTTCAGAAATGGCGGATCAATATTGGGATGGCCTTGGCGCCCGGCGCGATCGCGATCGGGCCCGCAAGCTATACCGCGAAGCATTGCCCAAGCTGATGACGCTCGGCGAGCAGGGAAGCGTGGCGGCGATGTATTTGGCGGGCAACATTTGGGCGAGCCAACGCCATGGCCGTCGCGATTACTTGGAAGCCATTCGCTGGCAACGGCCCTGTGCTGAGCAGGGGTATTCCGGGGCGCAGTTTATGATCGGTGCGCGTTACAGCAAAGGGCACGGAGTGGAGCAAAATGATGTGCTGGCCATGGAATGGTATCGCAAAGCCGCCGCGCAGGGAAACTCCGGTGCCATCAATAACATCGGCTGGATGATTGGCTACGGCCGGGCCGGCGAGGGGGCGGCCAATCCTGATAAGGCGATTGAACATTATCGGCGCGCGGCTGAACGTGGCAACGCAGTGTCGCAAAACAACGTGGGGCTGCGTTTGAAAAATGCGGGCGACACCGAAGAGGAAAAAGCGGCCAATCTCAAAGAGCGTTTTCAATGGCACCGGCGCGCGGCGGAAAATGACAATGCCCGTGGGCAATTCGAATTGGGCGAAATGTACGACACCGGCCAAGGCACGGAGCCCAACCTTGCACTGGCAGTGAAGTGGTACCAACGCGCGGCGGAAAACGACAGTGCGGAAGCGCAATTAGCATTATCCAAAATTTTCGAGGAAGGCCGTGGTGTGCCGCAGAATTTTCAGTTGGCACTTCACTGGCTCGCCCGACTCACGGAGTTTAATCGCGATAAGGACAATCAATCTTTTGCCAGAGATCATCAGACTGCCAAGGGTGCATTGGGTCTTCATGCCAAACTTTCTGCCCGCCTCAACGATGGCTGGCCCGCCCGGCTGGGCGAGCTTGGAGAAGGGGTCGCGCCTGCTGAGGATGCCCCGCCCGCAGAACAGTTTCTCCACGCCGCTCGTCTCGCGTTTGGATTTGGAATGGAGCGAAACGAGGCTGAAGCGTTGCGCTTGGTCCGGCTCTCGGCGGACCGCGGTTTGGCCGATGCGCAGCACATGCTCGCGATCCGCTACGAACAGGGTAGAGACAAAGAACTCAACGATAAAAAATCATTTGAGTTTTACAAACAAGCCGCCGATCAGGGCCACGCTGCTGCGGCCAATCAACTGGGGGTCAAGTTGCTGCTCGGTGAAAGTACTGCGCGCGATGCCCTTGCCGCCCGTAACTATTTCACCCGTGCGGCCGAGGGCGGATATGCCGACGGGATGTTTAATCTCGCCGTGCAATTAGCCCCAAACGATGAGGCCGCCGCGGTGAAGTGGTATCAACGCGCCGCGCAGCTCGGCCAGCCCCAGGCGCTCAATGAAATGGGAGTGCGCCTTTTGACGGGACAGGGCGTGCCCAAGGATGTGGAAGCGGCTGCGCGCAGTTTCCGGCAAGCGGCCTGGCAGGGCCACGCGGAGGCTCAACATAATTTTGCAGGATTATGCCACACGGGCCGCGGGGTGGATGCGAATGAAGTGGAGGCTTTTGTGTGGTGGTGTCAGGCCGCCTTGAGTGGGCACGAAGCCGCCGCCCGGCAATTGGAAGCCTTGGCTTCCAAACTCATTCCGGCCCAACGCCAAGCCGCCATTGCCAAAGCCAATGCCTGGCTCCCTCAGCTCCATGTGCAGCGTGGAGAAATCAAAATCCATTCAGGAGGAAAAAAATGAATCGAATGATCCAATTGATGATGCCCTCTGCCGCTTTGTGCGTCTTGTTCGCTGTTTGTATTTTGAGTGCCGGATGCGGAGCTCTATCATCCGGGCCGAAGCCATCACTCAGTGAATTGGAGATGCGCGGCGGATTGGTTTACTTGAAGGGCGATCCCGAGCCTTACACCGGCGTGAACACAATGACTGACCCCTCCACGGGCCAGAAATATGTGTTGAGCTACAAAAATGGCCGCAAGCACGGACGGTTTGAGGAATGGTACACCCGCACCCAACGCCGCGCAGTGGCGGAATGGCAGGACGGGAAAATCATCTCAGCCTCCTCTTGGAAACCCGATGGCACCGAAGGCAGTCGCGTCGTGAACGGTAGCGGCACGCTCATACTTTTCCACCCCGACGGCACCCGCGAAAGCGAAAAAACCTATCGCAATGGAGTGCAAGTGCCCGGCGCTCCCCAGGGATCCATTGGGGGGAGGGAACCTCGCGCCGCCGTTCCATTGCCGGCCGGCCCGCCCGTTCGGCAAGCATCGGGGCTCTACGTGAACCCGGCCACGGGCCAGCCGTTTCATGGCGACTATGATTATTTTGATGAAGGGATTCGGTTCAAAGGTCGCATGATTCATGGCCAACGCCACGGGCTCATTCGGTCGTGGTACACCGGTGGCGCGCCGTTGATGGAGGCGGATTATTCGAAGGGCAAAATCAACGGTCGATTTGTGGAGTGGTACCCCAACGGCGAACGAATGGTGGATGCCATTTTCCAGCGCGGTCGGCTGGTGCGGGCTACTTCGTGGAAGCTTGGAGGCACTGTGGCATCAGAATTGTCAAAGGGCACGGGCACGCTGATTTTATTTTACCCGCAAGGCGGCAAGCGCCGCGAATCAGTTTATGAAGAGGGCAGGAAAGTGACGCGCATCGCTCAATGACCAGTCCACAAAAAACCCCGCCCAAAGGGGCGGGGTTTAAACTCATCGCACGTGTGCGTTGGGTTTGTTTGATTAGTTGTTTAGTAGAGCAAGCTCTTCCAATTTTTGCCGGCTGCCTTGCTGAGCCGGGCCAACTCCTTGGTGCGATGCTTGAAATGGAGATTCATTTCGCGCTGCGCCAGTGTCCAGTTGATGCGTTTGAGGTTCCGTCGGAAAGCATCCTTTTTATTCTCCCGGAAAAACTTCGGGCCGCCTGAGTAGCCCACTTTGTGGAAGCGGTGGATGGCCACCTTTTCCAGCATAGCGTACTGCTGGCGCGGCCGCCCGTGGGTGTTGGTCGGGAACGTGATGTACGGCGTGCCGTGCCCAAATTCCAACCAATCCGAGAATGCCTCCACGAGTTCGCCGTGGCTGCAATTCCAGTTGATTTGGAAAACATGAAGCGTATTGCCGCCACTCGCTGCCACGGCATCACCGCCGCGGGTTTTGTGCGTGGTGCCGCTGCTGGACACCACAGGGGCATTTGGCAATGCGGTGTAGTCATTGCCCTTGCTCAAAGAAGCCAGCCATTTTTTATTGGCGGGATCTTTGGCAAAGGGGCCTTTGCCGCTGCCCAGTTCGCGATCCAGTTCCCATAAGTAGATTCGGCTGATGGCGGAGCTCGGCAGGTTTTTGTAGCATGAGAAATCCCAATCTTCTCGGGTCAGAGAATTCATGGTCCATTTTTTGTTTGTCATAGTATGAGGTATTTGGTTGTGTCTAGTATAGTTTTCAGACGTTTTTAGCCTAACTGTTTTAGTTAGGGCGCAAAGAGAGTATGGTTTTTCTGGAATTTGTCAATATACTTTATAAATTTTTTTTCTACAAAACTTAAATTACAGAAGAGACCTTGTTTTGTGAGGGTTTTTAGTGTGTTTTACATATGTTTCTTGTGTTGACCGGCTTGGGATGGCAAAAAGCGGGATGAACCGGTTTCGTCATTGGGCTGTTTTTTTGCTGATTGCAGGCGTCGTCGGCGTGACGACAGCTGCAGAATCGTCGTTGGCAAACCAAGCCCTTAACTCGGTTTGGGACGCGGTGAAAGGCTTTGGCGAGCTGGCGCTCAAGGCGGTTTGGCATTGTACCCTGTGGGGCGGGCTGGGCTTTGTGGTGGGCGTGGCGGCGGGGGTTTTCCTGTGGCGCGCACTGCGCGACCGCGGTTGGATGGATATTCCGTGGGGCGGCTACAAATACGTGCGTTGGCTGTGGCCGGTGCTAATGGTGGGGACATTGAGTTTGGGGTCCAGTTCATGGCTGGGTATTTGGGGTGGGGGTCGTGCCATCAAACAAGGTGCGCGCCAGGGGGAAGTATTTGAAAAGGCGGTCGTGAATACTTATTCCGCCATTATGGTGTGGCGGCTCGCGGGCTTGGCAACCGATGCCAATGGTACTTCATTGCTGGAGCGTGATCTTGGCCAGGCGATTACTCTGTTGCGCAAAACCGCTTCCCAAGCTCAATCCAAAGAACGTGCCGTGCGCGAACGGGCGTTGGTGGTGGTGGAACAAAAAACCAATGGCAACTTTTTCGAGAATTGGTTTACGGAAAAGGCAATCGAGTTTATTTGGGATGAACAACTCAAGGGCAATCTCACTGACACCGAAGCGGCGAAAGTTATTGGGTCATTTCAGGCCGACGGGGTTTCCGAATCGGAAGCGGTGGCGTTGGCCAAAAATAAAATTATGGGCGGCGTTCATCTCGCGCTGGATGGATGGGTGGATTCGATGATACACCCCATACTTGCCACAATTTTTGTCATTGCGCTGGGGTTGTTGCTTGGACCGTTGGGAGCTTTTTGGTTTATTCGTTGGCTTTGCTTGCGCGGGAAAAAGGAGCCACCGCTTTTGAATGCGGATTCAAATTGAGGAGTCCTAATTGCTCCGCGCCACCGCTGAGTGCTTGCGCGAAAATCTGTGCACCGACACACTGTGCGCAGACTATTTTAAAAATGAACTCACAATGTGTTTCTCGTTGGGGACTGCCCGTGCTGGCGGTCGTGGCATTGACCGGAAATATCTCGGCTGCGAATGCGGATTTAATTGCTCAAGGCAAAGCGCTTTTTCAGGCCAAGATTTGTTTCACCTGCCATCAGGTGGATGGCGGGCCGCCGGCGCTCGCGGGCGTGGCAATGAAAGCGCCGAAATTCGAAGGCAATTTCTGGGGGCAGGAACGCGAGGTCACCCTCGGATTTGGCGGCAAGGATGCCAAGGCCAAGTTCGATGAGGCCTACTTCATTGAATCCATCCGTAATCCGATTGCCAAGGTGGTGAAAAGTGCCGCGGCACCCATGCCGCCGCCGCCTGCGGTGAATGACGAGGAAATGAAGGCGCTCGTTGCGTATGTGAAAAGTCTCAGTGACGGAACGGCTCCGGCCGGTGCGGGCATTGTGGCCAAGGGGGCGCTGAAGAAATTCCAGTACCGCGTCTACAACGGGTCTTGGAGTAACCTGCCTGATTTCGAGAAGCTGAAGCCGGTGAAATCCGGCAAAGCGGACAGCGGGATCGCCGATACCAATCTTTCCGAGACCCGGGATAATTTCGGGTTGGTAATCGAAGGCGAACTCGAGGTGAAGACCAAAGGCAAATACACCTTCAACCTCGGTTCGGATGACGGTTCGCGGTTGTTGGTCAACGGCGTGCCCGTGGTGGTCAACGACGGTGTGCACGGAGTGGTCAACAAAAACGGCACGGCCACGCTGGATGCCGGTGTGAATCTGATCCGCATTGAGTATTTTGAGAAAGGTGGCGGCGAACATCTCTCGCTCGATATGTCCGGGCCCGGTATCAAGAAACTGCAGCTGGCCCACAACACCGCCCCGCAGGGTGGTGGCAACAAGCCGGCCATCGCCACCGGCAACCCGATTGTGCCGGAGAACAATGAGGCGGTGATGTATCGCAACTTCATTCAAGGCGCCTCCCCACGCGGCATTGGTGTGGGCTATCCGGAAAACGTGAACATTTGTTTCGATGCCAACGCGCTGAATATTGTGATGACCTGGCACGGCGCGTTTATGGACGGCGCCAAGCACTGGAACGGGCGCGGGCAGGGATTCCAGCCGCCCAGCGGCCATTACCTGATCAAGCTCAAGCGCGCGCAGGCGATTGCCGTGTTGCCTGATGAGAAGGCTCCGTGGCCGGAGTTGAAGCTGGGCAACAACGATGATGATCGCGCCAAGGGCCTGCGGTTCCGGGGGTATCGGCTCGTGGAAGGCCGCCGACCGGTGTTCAAGTACACCGCGGGCGAAACGGTGATTGAAGATTACGTGACTCCCGAGGCCGGCGCTCTGCCGGCCTTTACCCGTCAACTCACCCTGACTGGCAGCGGCAAATACTACTATCTCGCCGCCGCCGACGGGTTCATTGAGAAACAGGGCAACAGTTGGAAGGTGGGCCAGAACCTCAAGCTCACAATCGATAGTCCGGACGCGCCCATCCTGCGGGATGGCGCCAACGGCAAGGAACTGCTGGTGCCCGTGATTGTGGATGGCAAGGCCATCCTGCGCGCCAAATACGAATGGGACCTCAACTAAAACTGTTTAAGGAGATTTGATGATGAAAAAACTTACACTGATCGCCGGCCTGCTGCTGGCCGGTTTCACCACTCAGGCTCAGCCGAAGCAGGAGGACTACTACAAGTTCACCCGCGTGCCGTTGCCGGAAAAGGTCGTGCTCGAAGCCGGCGGCATTGCCATGCTGCCCAACGGCAACCTCGCTGTCAGCACCCGCCGCGGCGATATCTACACCGTTAGCAATCCGCTCGGCAAGGCGGACGACATGAAGGTGAAGCTCTTTGCCCGTGGCCTGCACGAGCCGCTTGGTATTCACTGGAGCGACGGCTGGCTGTACGCCACGCAACGCTGCGAAGTAACGCGCATCAAGGACGAGGACGGCGACGGTCGTGCGGATGTCTTTGAAACCTTCACCGACGGCTGGGGCATCAACGGCGATTACCACGAGTACGCCTTTGGATCGCAATTTGATCCCGAAGGCAACATGTGGGTGGTCCTGTGTCTCACCGGTTCCTTCAACAGCAACACTCCTTACCGCGGCTGGTGTGTGCGCGTGAACAAGAAAGGCGAGATGATCCCCACCGCTAGCGGCATTCGCAGCCCCGGCGGCATTGGTCTGAACCATCTCGGCGATGTGTTTTACTCGGACAACCAGGGCCCGTGGAATGGCTCCAGCTCGTTGAAGCACCTGAAGGCGGGCTCGTTTCAGAGCCATCCGGCCAGCTACAAGTGGTGGGATCTGCCGCTCGTGAAAAAGCACATGGGCCCCAACCCGCCCGTGGTGCCCAACAGCAAAAGCCGCATCCCCGTGGAGCGCGAGCGTGTGAAGGAATACGTTCCGCCGGCCTGCGTGCTGCCGCACGCCAAGCTCGGCAATTCCACCAGCGGGTTTGCCTTCGCCAACAACGACAAGTTTGGGCCGTTCAAGAATCAACTGCTTGTCAGTGATCAAAGCCACTCAAACGTCAGCCGCGTGGTGTTGGAAAAGGTCAACGGCGTCTATCAAGGCGCGGCGATCCTGTTCATGACCGGCTTCGGCTCGGGCAACATTCCCTCCTACTACGATCCCAGCGGCGCCCTCTTCGTGGGCGGCAGCGATCGCGGTTGGGGCGCCCGCGGCGGCAAACGGTTCGCGCTCGATCGCGTAACCTGGACCGGTAAAGTGCCGTTCGAAATCCATGAAATGCGCGCCAAACCCGACGGCTTCGAGCTGACCTTCACCCACGAGGTCGATCCCAAGACCGCCGGCGATGTGGCCAGCTATTCCATGAAAGCGTGGACCTACATTCTGCAATCCAGCTACGGCAGTCCGGAAGTCGACCACGTGACGCCCAAGGTCACCTCCGCCACGGTGGCAGCGGACAACAAGAGCGTCCACATCAAGGTCGAAGGCCTCGTGAAAGGGCACGTGCACCATCTCGTGTCCGGCGGCATCCGCTCCAAGGACGGCCTTCCACTCCTGCACCCGAATGCGTATTACACGCTGAACGAAATTCCGAAATAATCGCCTAGGAAGGGCGCGCTGTCTCAGCGCGCCGCGGCAGGTTGGAACCCCGCCGTACCATCAACCTTCACCCGCACAAAACAGTGCGGGTTTTTTTATGCGTACGCGGAGGCGCGGAGAGTTAATCGGGAAAGGAGGAGAGGAGGAGAGGAGGAGAGGAGGAGAAGAGAAAAAACCACTGGTTGGACCACGCAGTGGTTCAGCAATTGTAGCCCCGGGTTTTAGCCCGGGGAGAACGGCAACACAATGTCGCGCCCTGTAGGGGCGCTGTAAAACGTTGGCTCTATACCGCACCCTTGCAGGGTGCTTTGTGTTTACGGGCATTTACCCCACACTGAAGTGTGGGGCTATAATTGCCCCGTCACTACGCGGCGGTTTGTGGGTGTGAGCGGAATGGAATGTTTGTTGAGCCCGTCGAGTAAATAAAATGGGGCAAGGTGGAACTTGCCCCTCCCGGGAGGGACGAGTTCCACCTCGTCCCTCTTGTGGTTTCCCGCTGCGGTTAGGGCCGGGGCTGGATGCGGAGCCAGTTGATGCAGGTGTTGGTTTTGCTGTCTTTGAGGCCGATCTCGAGGGTGAGCTTGCCATCCTGAATTTCCACGGGGAGCCGTTTCTCGGCGAAGAATCCGCTGGCGGTAGTGAGGTTACGGTGCACGGGCTGGCCTTCGAGGGTGACGTTTTGGCCGAATTGTTCGTGATCCGCGTCGCCTATCGAAAGCTCGATCCAATACCGGCCGTTGGGCAGGACGCATTCCCACACGTCATGGCTGCGGGTGAAGATGAATCCGCTGCGCAGAGAGTTGTTGTCGACCGTCCGCAGCCGCGTGCTAGCGGTGAGGTCGCGTTGCCAGCCGAAGCCGGTTTGTTTGTTGAATCGGCCGCCGATGTCATTGATGAAATCGGCCGGTGTGTTGCCGGTTTTGGTGGTGAAATTGATCGCCCGAATCACCTTGGTGCCGGTCGGTAATGGATCGGGCAACCCGTCACTTGTAGAATCGCGTTTCCAGGATTTCCAGCCGGCGGTGAAGGGCAGCGGGTCGGCGGTATCCGGGATGCCGTCGCCATCCGCATCGGTTTTCGATTGCCGCTTGCGGGTGGGGAGAGGTTGGGTTCGGATATGATCCCAAACAAGGCGCGCAATGTTCCGGCGTTTTTCCGTCCGGGTCACGGTGATCTGCGGCGGCTTGTATCCCGCCTTGTTCACGGTGGCGACTACGGCTGAAATCCAGACGGGCGAAGCGGGTTGATCCGGGCGAAAGGAGGTCTCGGTGGCGGTCAACGGCAGCAGCCGGCGCAGGGCCAGTTGTTGGATGGCGACAAAGTTGCGGTCGTACGGATCGACATCTGCAAAGGGCCAAATCGCCAATGGCGCGCCGGTTTTCACCTCCAAGAGGCCCCTCCAGATTTCCGCGAGGTGTGGACGTTGGAACGGCAGATCGGCGGGATCCATCTGATGACGCAGGCTGACGGCGGCCACCGCGCCGCTGGCCTGCCCGGCGTGGATGGATTGATCATGCAAGCGGCAGGAAGACCCGACGATGCTGGAGTAGCCGAGGTTTTTCTGGGCGGCCAAGAGGCCGTGTACGCCTTGCGGCACCAATGCGCGCAGCGGAAACACACTACGCCCCGTGCCGCCGCGACCGAATCGGCGGTTGCCGCGGAACACCGCTTCCCACGGACCGCGCTCGCCTTGATCGGTGGTCCAGGCGCGGCGGGTGGGGTGGAAATCCATCTCGAACTGCCAGGAAAATACCGCGTCCGGAAACATCGTGGTGGCGTAGCCGGAACGGCTGGCGAAGCCCGTTACTTCCTGTTCGCGCACCACATGCCGGGCCACCAGCCGGAGGCTTTCGCGAATGTACGGCTTGGGCGGCAGCTTGTCCTTTGTGCCGAATTCCTCGCTGCGCGCCATGAATTGAAACTTTGGGAAATTCGTTTGCAGATGATGATAATATTTCAATGTATGCCGGCGCGCATCGGCGAACACAATCTCACGTTGCCGCGGCGTCATGGCCACGAGGTTTTTTTTGGAGGCCCCCGGCTCAGTGGCTTCCAGCGCGGCGGCGACAGCGGCAGGGTAGACATCCAGCGGATAATCAATGGACGGATTATTGATCAGCAGAATATCGGGGTGATCAATCTGCTTGAAGCCGTGCCCATCGACCAGCCGGCGCGTGGTGTAGGCAAAGTCCTCGCCGATCCAGCCCCAGAGTTTATTGAAATAATGCGGGTCGTAGCCGGCCGGTTTGGGGAACAGCGTCTTCTCGGGGCGCTCCTCAAGAATCATGCACCAGGTGATGGGATTCAGGTCGGTGCTTGGCTCCGCCTTGGCCGGCGCATTGGGCTCGCCGTATTTCGCCTGAGCATCTTGCCCGGCATTCCATTGGGCACCGCTGCCTTGAATCACATCGCCCCAATCGCTGGCATCAATCGTCAACCGCGCCCGCACCGTCAGGGTCTGGTCCGTCGTGTTGGATCGAAACACCGCTCCCAAAACGCGGTGATTTTCGACCAGCACCTTCTCCAATCGATAATGCGAAACCCGTCGCAGTTGGCCGGTCTGTTCGTACGGTGCGAGCAGTTCGCGAAAGACCGCCTCTGATTCCTTGGGCCGACTGGTGGTGATCACGCGCGTGTTGCCGGGGCGCCGGATGCCGCCGTACAACTTGGCGTTACGCGCCTCGATGGCGTCAATGACCTCGCGGAAAATTCCCGAGCGCGGGATCGGCACTTTGCCGTTGTAACCGTGCGCGCGATTCTCGTCGATCGCGCCCAACCCTTCGGCGCTGAACTGGCCGCCCAGCCAATCGATGTCGTTGACGAGCACAATCCGTTTCACCCCCATGCGAGCCGCCTGCACTGCCGCTGCACAACCGCTCTCCGTCCCGCCGACCACAAGCAGGTCAGTTTCCAACTCCGCCGCCTGCAGAGCGCTTGGCCAAACGAGTGCCACAACAAGGCCCAACCAAATGATGCAAAGTGTTTTCATACGAGAAATCGGTTGCCGTATTTTGACGGGCAATGAATCGAAATCAAAGCAAATGCGCACGTGCCGGGGCGGGGAAAGGCAGAAGGGCAGAGAGGCAGAAGGGCAGAGAGGGAGAGGGGGAGAGGGAGAGGGGGAGAGGGGGAGAGGGGCGAAAAAACCACTGGTTGAACCACGCAGTGGTTCAGCAATTGTAGCCCCGGGCTTTAGCCCGGGGACAACGGCAACACAATGTCGCGCCCTGTAGGGGCGCTGTAAAACGTTGGCTCTATACCGCACCCTTACAGGGTGCTCGTGAATTGGGGGCGTGAGCAACGGTAACTGCTCACGCGGACATGCAATAAATGGGAAAGGTGAAACGCGTGGAACAGATCGTACGTGACGACCTAACGCTCGGTCATACAAAAATGGGGCAAAATCCCCCTTGCCCCCAATATCCAATACTCGCGCCGAAACTGTTCAGGCCAAATCAATCCCCCACCCCGTCGGCGTCCTGATCTGTTACGCCGGAAAGCGGGTGGTTGATGACGGCTTGCCAGGCGATCTTGCGGAAGGTGCGGTCGAGGGCGCGGCTGGGAAATTCCTTGTCGCCGCCGAACGCGATATCGCCTTCAATCAGCTCGGGCGAGCGGCCATAAAGGGTGGCATAGAAAACATAACCTTCCAGCCGATCGAAGCCCGGCCCGAGATGGCCGAGGCGATCGCGCCAAAGAGAGCGGTCCTTCCCGCCAACGGATTTGTGTAGGCCCTGCACTCCGGGCAATTCGCCGCGCAAATAATATTCGGCCGCCAACACCATGGCATCGGAGGTCGGCATGATGAACACCGTGCCGGGATGTTTTTTGTTCAATGTGTCCACCAGTTGCTTGGACTGCACATTTTTTTGTTTGCCCAACCGCTGCCACACCTTGGCCGTGAGCGCTTGCTCGCTCTTGGGCGGATTGGGGCCGAGTTGGTAGAGCTGTGGCCAGGCGTCGGAGAGATAAAACTTCATGCCCGGATTGTACTTCAGACAAAAATCCATCCAGCACAGATAATAGGCCGGCCGATCATTGAAGTACGGCCCCCACATCATGGCCTCCCATTTCGCGTTGGCGATGGAGGGCAACAGCACCGGGCGCGGGCGTTGGTCGAATTGGAAGATGCCGTTTTCCTGTTCCCACTTGTAACGCGTGCTGCCGGTCATGCCGCCGCCGGTGTGCAGATGCAGCGGCTGCTCAAACCCCGCCGCCTTGCAGATGGCCGGCAATGTGCGATAGCCCGGCATCATGAAACTGTGCCCTGTGCCGACAATTCGGAGCACGCCTTCGGTCTTGGGGAAACTACGGATGGGGCCGCGCTTCTTCAGCTCCGCCGGGCTCTGGTACATCAACGCGTGCTTGGGAAACTCCGGCGCCTTGGCCCAGCCGGGATCCACGGTAAATTGACGGGGCGCACCACGTTGCGCCTGCGCACGGCCGTTCTTGAGTTGATCCCGAAACGCGCTGGCTTCGGCAATCGTCAACTGGCCGTCCTTATTGGCGTCCGCCGCAGGAAAGCGCTTCAGCCAGTCAGCCAGTTGTTTTTCCGAAGGCTGCTGCGCGTGCAACGGCCCGGCCCACAACAGGGCCAAAAACAGGAAGCAAAGAGATTTCATAAATGGAGTAGTTATTTCTGAGCCTTCAATGCTTTGAGGTAACTGATAATCGCCTGACGATCGGTTTCATTCAACAGTCCCTGAAAGCCCATCTTCGTGCCGGGCACAGTCTTGGTTGGTGCTGCCAAAAATTGATCCAGTAATTCCGTGGACCAACGCGCATCGCCTTGCGCCATCTGTTTCATGGCGGGAGAATATTCATAGCCCACGGCTGAAGCAACAGAGCTTTCAAAAACAAGGCTAATGTCCGGAGCAATTAGCGTGTTGGAATGACAGGCAGCACAAAGGTTATAGATGGCCGCCCCTCTCTGGGCGAGCGTCATGTTCTCCATGGTTTTTTGATCGAGAATGTATTCGGAACGGATGGCCATCATTTGTTGTGTTTGTTTTGGGGTCATGCCCTTTCGAATCAAGTGATACGCCCGAGCTTCGGTCATGCCGCAGCGGATTTCAATGAGCCCCAGCTCTGTCGCCATGGCCTTGTATTTGGCGGCATCAAAGGTATCGGGCTGACTCCGCAGTTTGGCCATCTCCACCAACAGTTCATCGCGCTTGGCAATAAAGTGTTCGGTTTGTGGCCCAAGTTTTTTCATCGCACTGGTCACGATTGTTTGTTGGTGAGCGTTCAGCATGTTGGCAAATTGCTTGTAGATTTTACCGCGGCTGGCGCCATGGCCGCTTTTGTGCCGAATGGAAACAAAACCAAAAAACTGCGCCGGTTGACCCAGCGGAATGGTTTGGTTGTCTTTCATGGTTCCAGTCAGCCAAGTGAACGCCTTTGCGTAGAGGTCTTCATATTGCGCTGCCAGTTCACGGCTGAGCCCGGGAAGTCGGCCGCGTTTGCGGTTTTGCCCACTCTTGGAGGCGAGGCCGGGGTTTTGCCGCAGCGATCGGAGATGCCTCCATTGCGCATGGGTCAGAGTATCTTCCACCTCGGCAAATGCACGGGCTTCAATGAGTCCCGCCTTGGCGTTCAACCAGCCGAACTCTTTTGCCAATGGCTCCATTTCTTCCTTTTTAAACGCGTCACCGGTGTAGAGATGATGTTCGAGTTTGCGCAGGATTTTGCTGCGGCAGGCCCACCAAGCCTTCAGGACGGCTTCCTCCTCTTTCACGGCTTTAAGCATCACAGCGCGTTAAGCAGTGCCAGAGATCAGTGAATCGTCACAAAGAAAATAAACAACTCTTTGAAACCTGGAGCCGCGTGCTGGGTTCCCAGGTCAAACAAGATTCGAAAGCAATGCTGTTGATGAAATACGACGACGTTAAATTCTTCGGCCTTTAATTCATGCACTAATCGCTTCGTCGTTTGTTCCGGTCTGATCCTAATCCAAGCGGCGGAGCGGTTAATTGATTGTTGCGTTCCATGCACCCAAACGTAACCTGACCCCAGCATCAGTTGAGATTTGACGACTGGCAAGACACCCATGCCCGAGAGTGGAAAGAATAATAACAGTGTATTTCAAAGATTACAAAGAAGCACAAGCTGCCGCTAAGCAATCGGGTAAGGTCTTGAAGGCACATCCTAATGGAAAAGGATGGGTTTTGGTCAAAAAGAAACTCCGGAGCCAAATCCAAAGACACCCAAAGGTGTCTTTGGATTACTTATCAAAAAAATCAACCCCACCCCCATCCTTTTCAGGAACAATTCCCCACACAAAACCGGATCCGAAAAATAAAATTCCCGAGGAGCAGCGAAGGAAGGTTGACGATGGGATTGGAGGAAGTCGGGAAGCCTGGGAAAATAAACGGAAAGGTTATATCGGAGATGGGCGGACCCAATAGGCGATTTATAGATTGCATTCCACCTCCACGCGAAGCCTTTGGAATACATCGCCATGCTCACGTCCTTGGCAGTGCGCGTT
>JACKQG010001015.1_pt1 | contig 39506 bp, 44 predicted proteins | sample 8237621 | NCBI WGS metagenome assembly JACKQG01 (sample SAMN15677084, study PRJNA649215) | marine metagenome | biome: marine; feature: Black Sea; material: saline water; isolation source: suspended particulate matter (SPM) from the Black Sea western gyre | collected 2013-06-09/2013-06-10 | depth... | reverse complement strand
TGTATTGGAAAGCGCCATAAGAAAAAATGGTCCCTTTAACCTTATATTCTGCGGCAGGCAGGCTATTGATGGTGATACGGCCCAGGTCGGCCCCCAAGTTGCCGAAAAACTCGATATACCCCAGGTAACGTTTGCTGAAGCCATCGAATTTTTGGACCAGGACGATATTGTCATCCGGCGGGTCATTGAGGGTGGCTTCGAACGCATTCGCGGCAGGATTCCGCTGCTTGTCACCGTAACCAATACTGCCGCAAATCCACGGCCGCCTTCGATCAAACGCAAAATGTTCTGGAAAAAAGCCCAGACGCGCTCCAGTGTGCAGAGCGAAGAAGAAGGGGAGATGTTAGAACGAGGGCTTTTAATCCCTGTCTGGGGTCTTGCAGAAGTTGGCTGTGCTGCTGAAATATGCGGTTTTCAAGGATCCGAAACCTGGATAAAGAATGTAGAAAATGTAAAATTATCCGCTCATGAGCCCAGGTGTTTCGATACTTCCGAAACGGGCATTAAAGAGCTTATCAATGAACTAATCGACGAGCATATTATTTAAATTATACAATCGCTTCGCGATTCTATATAACTCCCGCTTAAAACGGGATCTAAAAAAGGAAATTTCTAGACTATTACATTATGGAAAACGGAGTTTGGGTATTTATAGAAAACGATTCGGGAACCATTGCAGATGTGAGCCTGGAACTGCTTTGGAAAGGCAGAGAACTGGCCGACCAGCTGGGCTGTGAACTGGGCTGTTTTATTGTTGGACATGGAGTTTCAGGGGCGGCTTCTGATTTGATAGCCTACGGTGCCGATATGGTTTGCGTAGCCGATCATGCACAGCTGGCCCATTATCTTACCTTGCCATACACCCGCATAGCAGTGGAGCTTATCAAGGAATATCGGCCCGGCATTTTGCTGATCGGTGCCACCACTACAGGGAGAGACCTGGCACCCAGAATTGCTTCCCACATGCGGACAGGTCTGACGGCGGATTGTACCGATTTGCAGATTGGAGAGTATAAGTTCGGCAAGAAGATCTGGAAGGAACTGCTTTTACAGATTCGTCCGGCGTTTGGCGGCAATGTGATCGCGACGATTGTGACGCCTGAAACAAAACCACAAATGGCAACTGTACGAGAAGGTGTTTTCAGGCAGCCTGAGGCGGATCCTGCCAGAAAAGGAACAGTTGTCGAACTGAATCCGACCCTGACCGAAAAAGACCTGATTTTCAAAATCGTCGAACGCGTTAAGGCCGAAAAAAAGGTCAATCTAAAGTCTGCCAGAATTATTGTCGCCGGCGGCATGGGGGTGGGATCAAAAGACAATTTTGAGCTTGTCCGTGAACTTGCAAGAGTATTGGGAGGAGAAGTGGGGGCCACACGAGCGGCCGTGGATGCCGGGTTTGTCGACCATGAGCGCCAGATAGGACAGACGGGCGTTACCGTCCGTCCAAATCTATATGTAGCGTGCGGGATATCGGGAGCCATCCAGCACCGGGCAGGCATGCAGGAGTCCAGTAGAATAATAGCCATAAACACGGATTCCGATGCACCCATATTTTCCGTTGCCCACTACGGAATAACAGGGGACCTTAATGAGGTTATCCCCAGGATGATCAAAGCATATAAGGAAAAGGATTAGAAGTGGCGAATTATTTCACTGACAACGAGGATATTAAGTTTCATCTTAATGACGAACGTTTTAAAGTAATTTTAGAGCTTAGGGAAAAAGACTATACCGACAACAAAGCGTACCCGTATGCACCGGATAATTTTGAAGATGCACTGGACAACTGCCATCAGGCTTTGTCGCTGATCGGTGAGCTGTCAGCCGAGATTCTGGCACCGGCCGCCACTGATACTGATCGCCAAGGGTGCAAGCTCGAAAACAATGTGGTGAGCTATGCTACGGGTACCCAGGAAATGATAAATCGTCTTAAACAGGCCGAGTTGTTCGGTTTTACCCTGCCGCGCAAATATGGGGGGCTGAACTTTCCGATGACCGTTTACATGATGGCTGTCGAGATCGTATCGCGGGCAGATGCCAGTTTTATGACGCTATTCGGTTTACAAGAAATCTCCGAGACGATTCACCTATATGCAAGTCCCGAACTGAAAGACAAATACCTCCCCAAGATGGCCTCCGGTGAGTACTCCGGTGCCATGGTGCTGACGGAACCGGAGGCCGGGTCGGACCTGCAGGCCATCGGTCTGCGGGCGACTTACGACGAGAAAGAAGAATGCTGGTTCTTAAACGGCGTCAAACATTTTATTTCAAACGGGTGCGGCCATGTTCTGCTGGTGCTTGCCCGCTCCGAGCAGAATGTACAAGGGGCCCGCGGATTAAGCCTTTTTCTGTATGAAAAAGACGAGAATCTGCTGGTTCGACGCCTTGAGGACAAACTCGGCATCCACGGTTCTCCAACTTGCGAACTTCAATTTAAAAACTGCCGGGCACACCTTGTCGGGAAGCGTAAACGGGGACTTTCGCGCTATGTCATGTCGCTGATGAACGGGGCCCGGCTGGTCGTTGGTGCCCAAAGCATAGGTATTGCCCTGGAAGCCTACAATCAGTCCTTGCAATATGCCCGACAGCGCAAACAGTTTGGCAAAAGCATTATCGAATTTCCCCCTGTTTTAGAAATGTTGACCAATATGCGTGTCCAGATCGAAGCGGCTCGCAGCCTTATGTATGAAGCCTCGCTGACGGTCGATGTCCACCACGTCTATAATAGTTACGGAACAAAAGACAAAGAAAGCGCCGCCAAAATTAAGGAATTAAATCGGTTCGCCGGTCTGCTTACTCCCATGGTCAAATATTATGCCTCTGAAATGTGTAATAAAGTAACCTATGACGCCATTCAGGTTTTTGCCGGGGCCGGATATATGCGGGACTATGAGGTTGAACGCCTTTATCGAGACGCCCGCATAACTACCATATACGAGGGTACCTCACAACTTCAAGTTGTCGCCGCTATCGGAGGCATTACTTCGGGACTATTTTTCAAATTGTTGGAAATAAAGATTAGTCAAAGCTTCCCGGAAGCTTTCAATCCCCTGGTCGAGAAAATAAGAGAATGTGAAAAATTATTACAACAGGCGGTGAGTAGCGTCAAAGCCAAGAATGACCACCTGTATTTAGAATATTATGCCAGGGGATTGGTGGACATGGCCACTGAAACCCTCATAGCGGTTTTACTGCTGCAGAACGCCATAAAATCCGATCACAAATTTGATATTGCCAAAAAATTTATTACAGACACTTTTGTCAGAGTCAAAATGCTGGCCGACAAGACAATTAACGGCGATGATTTGGCAATTTATGAGTGCCGGCGGATAATTGATTCCCCAATATAAATCCCCGATCGACATACCCTTGAAATAGGTGTTTGCGAAAACAACTGACAAAGGACTACGGACACTAGCAAAAAAAAGAATTATATTATAATCTTAGAGTCTTGGTGCCTTGGTGGCTGAACTATTGCCCCTAATGTTAATTCATAATGGCTGCAACGGACATCACTCAAATAAAAATCGGTACGCATAAGGTCGGCATAGTCGGTTTACAAAGCGCTGTTGAAGAGCTGGCCCCGGACTTTGGGCACGAGTCTGACGACACGGTTGCCGCCGAACTTTTAAAGCGGCTTTCCAAACAAAATTATATTCCCGCTAAAGTGCGCGAGAGCTACGGCCGTGCCTTTGTCAGGGAGTTGAGAAAATTCCTTGGTCAGCCATATCAAAAAGATTCTCATAAGATACTTGAGATTAAAGTGCTGGGACCGGGCTGTGCCCAGTGTGACCGTCTGGAAAAGGATGTTCTGGATGTTTTAAGCGAGATGAACCAAGCGGCCGATTTGGAACACGTCAGGGATATCAAAGAAATTGCAAAGTACGGTGTGATGGGTATGCCGGCCCTGATCATCAACGGCCGCATCATGGGCTGGGGCAAACCGCCTTCTAAAAGTAAGATCAAAGCCTGGCTGGAGGAAGCTAATTAGTAGTTTGTTAAATTAATTGTACCCCTGAATGGGGAACCCTGAACGGGGAACTCTGAACCTGGGAACGCCTGCAAACAATACTGATCAGCTCGCACAGGAAAGTCCATGCCGGCAAACTTGTTTTTCAGCGATTTATAAACGAATGGAGGAGGACGAATGGCGGTTCATACTGCGTTTGACAACGAGAAATATCTACAGGAGCAAAAATCTGAAATCCTTGAACGGATGAAAAAGTTTGACAATAAGCTCTATCTTGAATTCGGCGGCAAGCTTTTATATGACTACCATGCTGCCCGGGTCTTGCCGGGTTACGATCCCAATATAAAAATGAGACTCCTTCAGACCTTAAAAGAAAAAGCCGATATTTTACTCTGTATTTATGCCGGTGATATTGAAAGGAAAAAAATGAGGGCCGATTTCGGCATTACCTATGATTCCGATGCCCTCAAACTCATCGACGATATAAGGGGATGGGGGATCGATGTACTGGGAGTGGTGATTACCCGCTTCGAGAATCAGCCGTCGGCCATCCAGTTTAAAAACAAATTGGAACGCAGAGGCATAAAGGTCTATACTCATCAATATACCAAAGGATATCCAACGGATATCGACCTGATCGTCAGCGATGAGGGTTATGGCGCCAATGAATATATTGCAACGGAAAAACCCCTGGTAATCGTTACCGGTCCCGGCCCGGGGAGCGGGAAATTGGCAACGTCCCTTTCCCAGGTGTACCATGACTATAAAAGGGGCATTAATGCAGGATATGCTAAATTCGAGACCTTTCCCATTTGGAATTTACCCCTCAAACATCCTGTCAATGTGGCCTATGAAGCTGCAACCGCGGATCTTGGGGATGTTAATATGATAGATCCTTTTCACCTGGAGGCCTACAACCAGAAGACGATCAACTACAACCGCGACGTGGAAGTGTTCCCTGTTCTTAAAAGAATATTGAAAAAGATCATGGGCGGGGAATTATTTTATAAATCACCTACTGACATGGGTGTTAATAGAGCCGGCTTTGCAATAACCGACGATGAAATGACCCAGGAATCAGCCAAGCAGGAGTTGATCAGGAGGTATTTTAGATATCGGTGTGAATATGCAATGGGCTTAACGGATAAGGGAACGGTACAAAGAGCAGAACTGCTTATTAAAGATTTCAATCTTGATCTGCAATACCGCAGTGTGGTTGAGCCCGCGCGCAGGGCGTCCATAGCAGCACAAGAAAACGATAAAGGTAGTGAAGGCGTTTATTGCGGCGCGGCCATTGCCCTCAAGAACGGCACAGTAGTGACAGGCAACAACTCGCCTCGGCTTCACGCGGCTTCAAGTCTTGTTTTACATGCAATTAAGCATTTGGCGGAAATCCCGGAAAAGATTAAATTGCTCCCCCCCAATATTATCGAAGCGGTTAGAACCCTTAAAACCGAGGTGCTGAATGAAAAAACCCTAAGCTTGGACCTGGTGGAAACCCTTATTTCCCTCAGTATCAGCACAACGGTCAATCCTGCCGCCCAGTTAGCCATGGAGAAATTAGAGGAACTTCGGGGATGTGAAGTTCACATGACCCACATTCCTACACCGGGTGACGAGGCCGGCCTGAGGCGCCTGGGGGTGAACCTAACGAGCGACCCTAATTTTTCTACCAAAGATCTTTTTATTACCTAACCCGTATATTTCAGGCAGCATCCGAACAGGTTTCTTTAGCTCTTCACCCAAAACCTGCATAATATGTTTCTTTTAAAGAACAGTTTATGCAGGCTTTAGGTTTCACTTAAAGTCGGGTAACCTGCTCTTAAGAGACCAGCTTTCATCTGCGGCGTCATATTCCCATAGCTGATCGTGAATAAGGGTTTTTTCGACCATATTATCTGTCTTGTAATAATTAATCTCAACGATCTGGCGGATTTTTAATTTGTTATCCATAGGAATGATTTGCTTTACATCATAAGAAGTCACCCTTACATTTTTAAGTTTTTTGAAATCAGGTGGGTTGCTTTCTGTTTGTGCGTCCTTTCTCAACTGGTTTGCGGCTTCGAAATCCGACCAGCGAACAGAATCCTTGAATGACGCTGTTATCCAGTCAAACATATTCATTTGCTTTACATTCGATAAATTTGGGCATCCAGCGACCAGCATTATAAGCAGAAAAATTGTGAGCTTTATTTTGTTCATATCGAACCTCTCAACTTAGGTTTTATAATTGCAACTTAACCGAAACCACACTGTCATGTCAAATTTTAGTAATTAAGGGGAAAATATCGACCATAACCGGCCCGATATATCCTGCTTTAATCCAATCCCTTGACAACACCGCCAAGCAAGTTATGATCATAACAATGGAATCAGCGGTTAAAGAAAAAAGCGCGAAGCGCTTAACCCTGAACCGGGAACCCGGAACCGTAGAAACTAGCCGACCTAATGTCTAATTTGTGTGCAATTCCATGGTATTGAAAGGTATACGGTCATTTATACAATGTAAATAACGAGGTCTGAACTTATGAAGACACCAAAAATTCCGGAAGAGGATATACTGTTTGAAATAAGTTATCAATATCGCAGCAGCGTTCAGCATCTTGAAAGAGAGTATCTTGACCTTCGGATTTGCTTGCGCGATGCCGAAGCTGATCTGCGGTCGGACTCACAGAACCAAGAGCTGGTGTCACGGGTAGACTATTTGAAAAACAGGTTGAAAGAACTGGAAAGCAGATATCCCTGGATTTCCACGGGCAGACCATCGGAGATTCCGTTCTGGATTAATTCAACGGCATGACATTGAAACCTGAAAAGATGAACCTTGACCATCCACCTCCGCTGAGAGTTGCCTGGTTCGTCTGGGGCCTGGGCGCTCTTTTTTACCTGATGGGTTTTTTTCAGCGCGTGGCACCAGCCGTAATGACGGAAGAACTGATGAGGGAGTTCAACATCAGTGCGACCGCACTGGGCAACCTGTCAGGCTTTTATTTTTATAGTTACGTGGCCATGCAAATTCCCACGGGGATTTTAGCTGACACCTGGGGGCCGCGCCGGTTGCTCACTATGGGAGCGCTGGTTGCCGGAATCGGCACACTGCTGTTTGCCCTGGCTCCCCAGATCATCTGGGCCAATATGGGCCGATTTTTAATCGGCGGCTCTGTTGCGGTTGCTTTCGTCGGGTTGCTGAAGGTGTCTAACAATTGGTTTCCACAACGCTATTATGCAATGGTATCAGGGGTGGCACTCTTTTTTGGTGTTGTCGGCGCTGTTTTTGCAGGAACCCCTCTGCGGCTGCTGATGAATCACTATACCTGGCGCAGTGTAATTCTGCTTTCGGCCTTATTAACTTTTGTTATCGGTGCGGGCATTTGGTTCTTTGTTAGGGATTATCCGCACGAAAAGGGCTATGCTGATCTGGGCAACCCCGTCACAACGGCTGATCAAAATACGCGTCAAAGAATAATGCAGGGAATCATTGAGGTGTTCAACTATCCGAATACATGGCTTATGTGTGTAATACCAGGTGGACTTGTCGGCTGTGTGCTAACATTTTCCGGCCTTTGGGGAGTTCCTTTCCTCACTACCCATCATGGATTGTCGCCACCCCTGGCAGCGGCTATGACATCCACCCTGCTGGTGGCGTGGGCGGTCGGCGGACCGATTTTCGGTTGGTTTTCAGATCGCTGGGGACATCGCAAACCGCTTTATCTAATCGGAAGCGCCGTATCTATTGCCGGATGGAGTGCGATTGTCTTTATTACGCACATTTCAGCTTATGGGCTGGTTGGCGTGCTTTTACTGACCGGTTTTAGCTCCGGCTGCATCATCATCAGCTTTGCGTTCGCTAAAGAATCAGTTCCCGCTTATTTGTCGGGAACGGTTTCCGGTGTCGTCAATATGGGGGTCATGATGGGGCCTATGTTGCTACAGCCTGCAGTAGGCTGGATTCTGGATCTAAAATGGCAAGGAGAAGTTATAAAGGGTATCAGACTTTACACTCTGGATGCCTACCAGACAGGCTTTTCCCTGATGATTGCCTGGGCCGTGCTATCATTCTTATTACTTTTTTTTACTCGCGAAACCTATTGCCGGCAGATAGTCTAAAAATCATTTTGCTTTTTTCCTGCTGTGTTAACCTAAATTTCTGTAACTTTTCAATGACTTCTGGGAACAGGGCTTCAGGGTTTTTCAAAAAAGGTGATATCCTGGTCGTCCGCCATGACATCTCACGGTGACCAAATATTTATGATTGCTGCCGAAGCGTTTTACAACTTCGCGAATAATTTGACAAATCATAAATATTTGGTCACCCTTAGACAGCGTATTTGATAGCGCCTTTTTTGAAAAATTCTGAAGCCCGACAATTCTCTAAACCCTAACTTATTGAACTGATTACTGGCTCCTGACCCCGGCTGCGAAGCAGGCTGGTCAATCCCGGGTTAACTGGCGATATTTGATCCTGTGAGGGCGGTCGGCCGCATCGCCCAGCCGCTTTTTGCGGTCAGCCTCGTACTCCGAATAATTCCCCTGGAACCATACCGTACGGCTGTCTCCTTCAAACGCCAGGATATGCGTGGCGATGCGGTCGAGGAACCAGCGGTCGTGGGTGATCACCACCGCGCATCCGGCGAAATTTTCCAGAGCCTCCTCTAAGGCTCTCAGGGTGTTTACGTCGAGGTCGTTGGTCGGTTCGTCCAGCAGAATGACATTGGCACCTTGCTTGAGCATGCAGGCCAGGTGTACGCGGTTGCGTTCGCCCCCCGAGAGCATGTTGACTTTTTTTTGCTGGTCGGCACCGGTAAAATTGAAGCGGGCCACGTACGCACGGGATTTGACCGATACGCCGCCAAGTTGGATCACATCTTCATTGTTTGAAATCACTTCCCAAATCGTTTTTTGCGGATCAAGACTCTCCCGGCTCTGATCCACATAAGCCAGGTGGACGGTTTGGCCGATACGGATACTGCCCGTATCCGGTGTCTCCTGGTCGGTTATCATTTTAAACAGAGTCGATTTTCCGGCTCCGTTGGGGCCCACCACGCCGACGATGCCGCCCGGTGGCAGAAAAAATGACATGTTCTCGACCAGCAGCCGGTCGCCGTAGCCCTTGGATACATTTTCAGCTTCAACCACCAGCTTGCCCAGACGCGGCCCCGGCGGCATATAGATTTCAAGCTCTTGCGCTATTTTTGTGCTTTCCCGGGAAAGCAGTTGATCATAGGCGCTGATGCGGGCTTTGGATTTAGTCTGCCGGGCCTTGGGGGACATTTTGATCCATTCCAGCTCCCGCTGAAGGGTCTTTTGGCGATGGCTTTCAGCCTTTTCTTCGTGTCTTAAGCGCTCCTGCTTCTGTTCGAGCCAGGAAGAGTAATTGCCCTTCCAGGGAATGCCATGGCCCCGATCAAGTTCCAGAATCCAGCCGGCGACGTTATCAAGAAAATAGCGATCATGGGTAACCGCGATAACGGTCCCCTGGTACTGGTGCAGATGATGTTCCAGCCAGGCCACGGTTTCGGCATCCAGGTGGTTGGTGGGCTCGTCCAAAAGCAGAATATCCGGCTTTTGCAGTAAAAGCCGGCAAAGGGCCACCCGGCGTTTTTCGCCGCCTGAAAGAATCTTCACCGGCATCTCACCTTCCGGGCAGCGCAGGGCATCCATGGCCATCTCCAGTCGGGAGTCCAGGTCCCATGCATCGGCTGCATCCAGTTTCTCCTGAATTGTTCCCTGGCGCTCGATCAGCCGATCCATCTGTTCGTCGGACATGGGTTCGGCGAATTTTTCGTTGATCCGGTTGAATTCATTCATAATGTCAATGGTGGCCTGTACCGCTTCCTCAACGGTTTCCCTGACCGTTTTGGAGTCGTCCAGGGCAGGCTCCTGCTCCAGAAAACCTACAGTGTATCCCGGGGTTAGGCTTAAGCGGCCGTTAAATTCCGTATCCACACCCGCCATGATGCGTAAAAGAGAGCTTTTGCCCGAGCCGTTCAGTCCCAGGACGCCAATTTTGGCGCCGTAAAAATACGACAGCGATATGTCCTTAATGACCGGTTTTTTATCGTAATACTTGCTCACCTGGTTCATCGAGCAGATGATTTTGTTTGGTTGATTACTCATTAAAGGTCCTCTTGCGGGTTACGGGTTGCTGGATGCTGGTTACTGGATTTTAAAGAAAGTTTCCTTATTTTATCGAGCATCCAGTATCCAGTATCCAGCATCAAGGACAACTTTTTACTGGTTACCAGTCCCTCGTTACTAAGGCAATTGCGCTTTAATCTCTTGGTATTCTGTTACGATTTTTTCCATTATCTGTTGAATTGACAAAACCTTATCTATGAGGCCGACGCCATGGCCGGCTGAGTAGACCGTTTGATAAGACACCTTCGAATCCACACCGCCCAACAGAGAACGGGCGGCGCGACTGAGGGCAATAAAGCGTTTAATTTTTTTGCTTTTTGAGAGTATTTCTTCAATCAAACCTTTCTTCAGACCGATAGCCTCCAGTTCCTTGGTGCGAATAAAATTGCCGGGAAATCCGTCCACTTTGTCGGTGTTGACGATATCTTCACTCGCTGCGTGCATAATGGCATCTTTGTAGTTTTCGGAAACTTCAGCTTCTTGCGAAGCAATAAAACGTGTTCCAATATAAACGGCAGAAGCTCCCAATGCAAAGGCAGCCGCCATTCCGGCACCGTCTACAATGCTTCCGGCGGCAAGAACCGGTAATTTGATCGTGCGCACCAGGTTGGGGATCAGGGCAAAAGGTGAAATATCTCCGGCATGACCACCGGCACCAAATCCCACGGCAATGAGCCCGTCAGCTCCCAGATCAGCTACCTTTTTGGCATGCTCAAACCCCACTACATCACAATAAACCTTGGTTCCCACTTGATGTGACAGCCGAATCACTTCTTTTGGATTTCCCAAAGAGGTGATGATTAAAGGAACCCGTTCTTCTAGCGCGTGATCGATCTGCTGATATTGGTATTTGTTGGATTTTTGTACGATAATGTTGATCCCAAAAGGTTTTGCCGTCAGACTTTTTATCTCTTTAATGACTTGGCAATATTTTTCAATGGGACGGAAATTCAGGGCTGGAAAGGTCCCCACCCCTCCGGACTCACTGGCGCCAACCACCATTTTAACCGAGCTCACAAGAAACATGGGGGCACAAATGATAGGATATTTTACATCAAACTGCCTGGTAAAATCTGTTTTTAAGGAATCCATTGCCATGGTTGCTCTTTTTTTGCTAATTAATAAAACATTACAATATCTTACTTCTTCTTAAGAGATAGTACTAAGGAAAACCTGGCTACAGGTTCTTCTCCAAACTTGTCGGGAACCTTAGCCGTAACGTGAACCAAAGCTTCCACTCTGTCGGTTGAATCGACGGCAGAAGAAACTAAATCGGCAATTTCGGCGCCTTGTTCACAGGTAAAATATACATCGCCCTCGGCGCGCTTGAGAAACTCTGCGTCCATGCTTTTAAAAACTAAAGATATATTCTGCGAGCTTTTTTGTATCAGCCTCATGGCAATCAGCCCTGCGGCACAATCAGCTCCGATCGCCAGGGCGCCAAAGTACATGGAACCCAGATGATTTCTGGTCCTCCGACGCAGAGGAATTTTCACTACTATTCTATTATCAGACAGTTCAACGACGGAAGGTTTTACAAAAAACAACAATGGAATTTTAAAAAATCCGAAATAGCGTAGCAAAAGAGTTGCCTGCATATTTTCCGGGATAATTTTAAACAGACGCTTCAAACCACAAATTCCCTTTTTTCCGCTTCCCATCTTTTATTTGGTCCTGAAAAACCTGGTTCTCTGGGCCAGATAAGAGATGTTTGGCTCTGCCGAAAACCTTAAAAGTGCCTAAAGTTTGAAGTGATCTAAAGTGATCTAAAGTTAAGGAATTCTGCCAAATATATAAAATCAGTTGAGCGAAGCGACTCCATAACTTTAGGCACTTTAGCTCACTTTAGTCACTTCGCACTTGTTCAATTTGCAGTAAAACATCCCCTTCCAGGGGTAACCCAAAGCCTGGTTCTCTGGGCCAGGATATTTACGACAGTACTGCCAAAGCAGCCTCGTAGTTTGGCTCCTGCACAATTTCCGGGACCAGTTCCGTGAAAACGACCTTCCCGGATTCATCTATAATAACAATAGCTCTGGCTAACAACCCGGTTAGCGGTCCGCTCGTTATTTGTACGCCGTAATCCTTTCCAAAATCCTCGGAACGAAAGCTTGAAAGCGAAACCACATCATCCAGGCCTTCGGCCGCACAAAACCTTTGGTGCGCAAAAGGCAGGTCCGCAGAAACACAAAGGACGACGCTGTTGTCGAGCTTGCTTGCTTCGGCGTTAAATCTACGAACCGAAGTTGCACATACCTCAGTATCAATACTCGGAAAAATATTTAAAACGATTTGTTTGCCTGCAAAATCTTTTAGGGTTGTCTCGGAAAGATCTTTGCCGGTCAGGGTAAAATCAGGGGCCTCTTCACCAACATCCGGCAAATATCCAATGGTTTCAGTCTGTTCGCCTTTCAATGTAATCTTTGCCATGTTCCTGCTCCTTTGTTATTCTGGTAATTGGTTAATAGATGCATCATGCATGTTGGAGCGCAGCGGAAATCCCGATTCAGCGGAGATACAAGATTCATGATCCAAGATGCATGATACACAATATAAGATAAAGAATACAAGATGCAAGATTAAGGATGCAGGATGCAGGATACACGATACTGGATGCTGGTTGGAGCAAAACGGAAATCTCGATTCATAGGGAATACCGACCTCTGACTTCTGATCACTGATTACTGGTCACTAACGCTGAAGGCCTGGAGCCTCTGCGTAAACAGCACGCGTAGTCCGTGCCGGGGAGCAGGCCGCAATATCAATGTCTTGACAGGCACAAAAATAATATCCATATTGCTATTTAATATACTTTCAAAACCACTACAGGGAGAAACTTTTATGTTTTTCAAACTGTTTTTAGCGTTCACACTTATTCCGGTAGCCGAAATTTATTTGATTATCAAACTGGGCGGCTTTTTGGGTGCCTTCAATACGGTGGCCATCATCCTCCTCACCGGGTTTGCAGGTGCCGCCCTGGCACGCATGCAGGGGATGGAAACCATGCTGCGGGTCCGGCACAGCCTGCAACAGGGGCTCGTACCGGCCGAAGAAATGGTAGACGCGCTGCTTATTTTCATGGCCGGCATTGTTTTGCTTACCCCTGGTTTCATAACCGACATAACGGGACTATTGCTGCTTTTTCCACCTTCCCGTTTTCACATCAAGCGTTTTCTCAGGCTTAAATTCGACCAATGGCATAGAAACGGCAGCATTCAGTACCACAATTTACCTTAAAAAGGATTTAATCTCTTTTTCCACTGCGACGGGCATACTACAAGTTGTGTGTTGCGCGTTCGGTATGTAGAGATTGCGTATACAGAATCGGCAACCCGGAACCCGCAACCCACAACCCGGTTTTAGTACACAAACACAGCATCGGATTCGAGGGCCTCGACAGTCAACGTCCCGGCAGCTGTTGTTTGAGCCCCGTCTATCATGTCTTCGGCTGCATCGATGTTGCGTTCCTTGATGCAAGGTACGCAAACCAGCAACTTTCCGCCCTGTTCCATAAAATCTTGAAGCAGTTTTTTAACAGGCGGAAAACCGCCGGGAGGCAACATGGTATCAACGTATCCTTTTTGGGCCAGATAGACACCGTTGCCCTGCAACGCAATCGTCGCCTTTATGTCCATGGTCATAGCGGCATTGGCCATCACAAAGGGCATAGCCGCTTTCTCCGGATCTTCTCCGGCATTTGTACAGATATACAGGATTTTTTCTTCTTTTTCAGTCATAATAATTGTCTCCTTTCATGGGTTAAAAAGTAAAATGAAAATGAAAAATCTATGACCACAGGTAAAACCTCACGCTGCACATCGAACGATCAGCGTTGCCAGATCCTCGACTTGAGCTCCTGACTTTTCCAGGTGTCCCAAACAGATGGGGCACATGGTGACGATAGGTGCCCCGGCAGTTTGCAATTCTTTGACCCGTCGATCGAGAACTTCTTTGGAAAGCTTGGGAGAAATAGACTCCGCCGGTCCACCGCAGCAACTGGTGAACAGCCCCGAGTTTCTCACCGGCACGCATTCAATACCTAAATTGGCAAGAACTTTCGTCGGGACATCCGAAAGTTCCAAATACCTGCCATAAAAACAAGGGTCGTGGAGCGTGACCCGTCCATGGCCGTTTTTGGAGGTAAAATTGACCAGCTCAAAGTAGGTTTTCACATCAAAGCTCTGACCCGTGTACTTGGGATAGAGAACTTTCAAAGCGTAGGTGGTATGGGGATCTACCGTAATTAGCGTTTTGACCCCGGCCCTTTTGAGCTTGGCGGCCACAAATTCGGCATGCCTGACAAAGCCTTCCTGGTCCCCGAGGTCGTATAACAAAATGCCGCTGTAATCATCCAACTCCGGCCGGTAGAAGAAATCGACGTTTGACCTATTAAGAATTTTGGCAATGTTTTGGAGAATAGCGTTGAATCTCTTCTTCTCCTTTGCGGGCGTCAGCAAAGCAAGACCCATTCCCGCCAGATAATTGGGTACATATTTGGCGTAATGCACATAGTCCGCCCAGGGGGTGTCTTCAAATTGCTCCAGGTAGCGGGTCGATTTTTCGATGTAGGGCACAAACTGGTACATCAATCCGGTAAACAGCAGCGCGTCGCCTTCAGCGGGCATGCTTGAATCTTGCCACCACCGGTTGCATAAAAATTTGGGCATGCCGAAGGGATTGCGAGTTTTTCGGACATTGTCGGCAATAAGATCAATAATATCCTTGGGGTTGTACATTTCAGGACCTCCTCCAATTGGCGACGACATAGCGCTTTAACCCCAGAATGACTTCTCCGGGATCTGCTTCTCGCGGGCAGGTTTGCGTGCAAAGTCCGCAGTGCAGGCAGCGCCAGAGCTCGTTGGCATTTTCCATGATACGATCCTTGGCCCCCAACTGGAGATAACGGATCATCTTACGGGGAAAATGTTCGTATATCAAGGGGCAAATGGCGGCACAGGTACCGCAGTTAAAGCATTCCAGCGCGGTATCTTCCCCAAAACGTTCCATCTCTTCGGCAAAATTCGGATTTACTAAAGCCATACTCACTCTCCCAATTCAATTTTCATTTTGTGTCCTGCGATCCGTCCGGTTGGTCGTTGGCAATTTCTTCCGGGGGCCCTGGGGTCAAAACGTACCGAAAATAACCGCCGTCCTTTTCCGCTTCGCTGATTTCTCCGTATTTCTTCAAAGCGGCGATGTACCACAGCACCTTTTCCGGTGAAATCCCCGTCTCCCGGGCAATACTTGGCACCGTTCCAACATCGTTTTGCATCTGCCCTTTGATGGCTTTGACGGCTTCTTTTTGCGCTTTTATTGTGGCGGCAACCGCTTTAATCTTCTGTTTGCGTTCCTGGCGAAGCCTTTTCATAGCATCTTTTTTTGCTTTCTTTTGCTCATCATTCCGACTCATTTGAGATCCTCTCCGGCAAGACCACGTTATTTAAACAGGTAATTGCTTGGAATTTGTAATTTGAGCATTGTATTTTGGTATTTTAATGCTGTATCCGGCCAAATTTTAACCGGACCTTGCATGGTTAAGAGTCATACCGTCTCTTCATCCGCTACGATCATGTCCACCATGGCTTCATATTGCTTCAAGGTCCAGCCGTTGATGTCGATAGCGTTTTCAGAACATACGGCCACGCAGGCACCGCACCCCAAGCACAGGGCCGAGGTAACCTGCGCCCTTTGAACCTTTTCACCATCCACTTGCATCTCCACCAGGTTCAGCGCACCTTCGTTTAAACAAGCTTCCACGCAGGCCCCGCTGCCCCGGCATTTTTCAAGGTCCACTTCAGCTACAAAGGGATCGAGTTCCACATAACCGCGTCCGAGAAGGGCGGCGGCCTTAACGGCGGCCGCGGCGGCGGCGCTGCAGGCTTCCCCCGCATCCATGGGCGCCTGACAGGTACCGGCCAGCATTATGCCGCCTACAGGCAGCTCCACGGGCCGCAATTTGGGGTGGACCTCCAGCAGAAAGCGGTCCGGCCCCACGGGAAGTTTCATCATATCGACCAGTTCCGACACGTTGTTGGGTTCCATTCCGGTGGCCAGCACCACCAGATCCACCGGTACCTCGACTTCTTCGCCAAACGTCAAGACATCCTTTACCTTGACCCGCAAGGGGAAGCCGTCGGAGTCGTCGCTGGGAACCACCTCCGGGGATTCATCGGCTTCAAAGCGCAGAAAAACAACCTTGTTTTTGGCCGCCTGCTCATAAAGTTCTTCCTGACCCCGGCCGTAGGTTCGAATATCTCGATATAATTCGAAAACTCGGGTTTCGGGGTAGCTCTGCCGTATGGTGCCGGCCGCATCGAGTGTGGCTGAACAACAGGTACGGGAACAGTACTCGTTGAAGTTGCCCGACTCATCTTCCGGGTGTATGCCCGGGATCTGCCGACTGCCGACACAGTGAATCATGGTCATGCTGCGAATGCGTTGACCGTTTACTTCCAAAAACTTACCGGCACTTTTATTTTCAGCCATACTGCGGATCAACTCCGGCAGCGTAATAACTTCAGGAAATTCCGCATAGCCGTATTCGCCCCGGCGAGGGGTGTACGACTTGAATCCGGTTGCCAGGACAACCACACCGGTTTCAATGGTAAATTCTTCAGCACGGGCCGGAATCGATTCCGGAAAAACTCCTGTAAATGGAATGAATTCACCGTAAGTTCTGTCGGACGGATTCAATGACGCCAATTTTTCACGATCAATTTCCGGCGGCCGTTTTTTTACACCCAGCGTAAAGTTGCCTACATAGCCGTCAAAGGTCTCGACAAGGCTGCAGATGTGGACGGTAATGTTAGGATCATCAAGTACCTGGCCGGCAAGCTCGGTGATGAGATCAGCGACCGGGTCGCCGGTCGGTGCAAGGCGTTCCAACTGTGCAAGCTGCCCGCCCAGAAAGGGAGATTTTTCGATCAGCGCCACTGCAACCCCGCAGTCGGCCAGGTCTTTGGCTGCTCGCAGACCGGCAATCCCGCCGCCAATAACCGTGACGTGCTGCCGGGCTTCCATCCGGATCGGCTCAAGCGGTTTGAGGCCCTCGGCCTTGGCCGTTGCCGCTGCCACCAGCCGGATGGCCTTATCCGTTGCCTGATCTCCGTGGTGCACCCAGCTCACTTGCTCGCGAATGTTGGCATGTTCGTAAATATAAGGATTTGCTCCGGCCCTGGATATGGCACTGCGGAAAGTGGTTTCATGCAGACTGGGGGCACAGGAGGCTACTACGATCCGGTCGACGGTGCCGCTTTGGAGGTCTTTCATGATCATTTCCTGACCGGGATCGCTGCACATGAACATATCTGTCCGGGCAACCTGCACTCCGGGAATCTTTTCCATGCTTTCACGGACCTTCTCCACATCCACATGATCGGAAATATTTCCGCCGCAGTAACAAATGTATACACCTACCTTGCCCTTTGCGGCAGTCGTTTCGTTATCTATCTTTTTGTCCGTCATCGATACATTTCCTATTACGAATTCATCGACATTATGCCACTGCTTTGCGGGCGGTTTCCATGGTGGCCATATATTTGGTCGCTTCCATGGCCGCGGCGCCGGCTTCGGTGATCGTATCCACAATGTCCTTGGGACCGGCGGCGGCGCCGGCCACAAAAACGCCTTTCATATCGGTTAGGGTCGGTGCAATTTTGGGCCGGATAGTATGAATGAAACGATCCGCAGCTGTCGATACCGGACAAGTACCTTCCGGATTCCAGCCTGGAATCATGCCCAGGGAAAGCACCACCATATCATGGTTCGCTGAAGTTACTCCTGCACCGTTCTGATCTTCATAACGCAATGTTACACTGCCATTTTCGCCGGCATCGATCGTGGCCACTTTGCCTTTGACAAATTCTATCCCCATAGCCTTGGCATTCTGGTAAAATTGTTCGTAACCTTTGCCAAAGGCACGTATGTCCATATAATAAATGGTAATGTCCGCCAGCGGCAGGGAACCGGAGAGCAGCATGGCCTGCTTGATGGCGTACATGCAGCACACGCGCGAACAATAGGAAATCCCCATGCTTTTATCCCGGGAACCGGCACATTGAATAAAAGCGATGGCATCCGGTTCCATACCGTCCGCGGGCCGCAGAACCCGGTTATAGGGTCCATGGGGTGCCAGCAGTCTTTCCATTTGCAAAGAAGTGATAACGTTCGGTATTTCTCCGTTGCCGTATTGCTGCTTGTTTTCAACGGGGGTCAGTTCGAAACCGGTGGCCAAAACAGCTGTTTTGGCCCTGATGGTGAAGTTTTCAGGCTCCTGAAAATAATCCACCGCCTGGGTCGGGCAGACCTTTTCACACTTCCCGCAGAGCATGCAGTTTTCAACGTCTATCAGTGCAATCTGGGGAATGGCGTTGGAAAAGGGGATATAAGCAGCTTTGCGGGCCGAAAATCCGCCCTCCTCTTTATCTGCAACATATACCGGGCAGTTATATTCGCACAGGCGGCATCCGATGCATTTGTCCGGATCCACATAGCGGGGACGCTGGGTTATGGAGGCCGTTAAAACCCGGCCATCACGTTGCAGTGATTTCAAATCGCAATAAGTGAAGATGGTGATATTTTCATGATGCGCGGCCGCAGCCATTTTGGGCGTGGTAATACAACTTGAACAATCGAGGGTGGGAAATACCTTGGAAAGTCTGATCATTTTTCCCCCGATGGATGTGTCTTTCTCCACCACGGCCACCTGATAATCCTGATCCGCAAGATCAAGTGCGGCTTGAAGGCCGGCAATGCCGCCGCCGACAATGAGGGCGTCGAAATCGAGCTCAAAAATGGCGTCCATGCATTTCTCCCAGTAATTTGTCAATCGTCATTAGTCATTTGTCATTGGTAACGTTCCATTAGATTTTTGAAGTCCGTCGGCAAGTAATGAAAAAAGCTAGCCGGCAGAGAAGTCGCCGTCATTGTTATGGGTCATTTTAATCCGATTACAAATGACGAATGACCAATAACCAATGACTATTAGGGTGGTCCCAGTTCCCGGACCACCTCGTTCATCTGATTCACCTCTTTGAGAAAGGCCCGGTTGCATACCGTACAGATAGCGGTCAGGCGCAGTCGGCGAATATCCAGCTCCTGCGCTTTCATCAGTTGATATACCCGGTCCACGCGCTTGGCCAGAGCGTGGTAGGCCCCTTCATAGGGGCACTCTTCACCACAGGACATGATGATGATGCCGCTGATCCCCTTGGCAAAACAATCCAGATAAAACTGCTCCGGAAACATCACTGGTGATCTGACCCTTAAAATATAAGTGTTTGTTGGGTAGCTCGAATGAGCCTGTCCAACGGAGTCTGCTCCGGGATAGGCACAGGTTTCAGTGGCCAGAATCAAAATCTTTCCTGTTTTTCCCTGGATTGCCATATCATCTTGCCTATTTGTTTCTTCTGACAAATATTTTGTCATAACCATCCGCTTTAAGACTTCCCAGATATTCATGGCCTACTTTTTTAGCCCAGACCGGAATATCTTTGAGGGTACCGGGATCATTGGAATATATTTCCAGAATCTCTCCCACTCTCACTTTGCCGATCCCTTTTTTGGCTTCCAAAAGCGGTCCCGGGCAGGCACTGCCCCTGGCATCTACGGTGACGGATACTTCAATCGCATTTAAGTCTAGATCAGTCATGTTTACCTCCTTGCTTTATTCTATTTTTCTTTCATTAAACGGATGCGGTAAAAAGAGCCTTCCTCTTTGGTATCCAACAGTTGATAATGGAATGTATGTAAAACCTGAGAAAGTTGCGTGCGCGTATCCGGATCTTTGCCCAGAATTTCCAGTGTTTCACCAGGTCTCATCGTGTTTAAGAGCTGGGTCACTTTAAGGAATGTCACCGGAGCGATAATTCCCCGAAGATCGAGAACATGATTCTTTTTAGATTCCAAACGAGCACCTCTTTTCATTTTCATCACTAATACTGCAAAACAGGTGCCAGTCAATACGTGTATCTGCATTAAAGATAGAAATTGTGTTAAATTGGCGTCAACTACTCGTAACTTATGACTTTTCTCTCTAATCTCCTTCCCGCCTTCCTGTCTCAATAATTTATTCTTGCCTCTAAAGTGTTAAAGTGTTAAATGACAAAACTTAACACATGTTAAATTTTAACAGGAGATGCTTTAATGTTTGAACAAGATTTAAACCAATATTGGAAGACGGTAGTAGATACGATTCAGGATGGCGTGATGATCGTGGGTATCAAAGGAACTATAGTGTCGGTGAATAAAGGTCTTGAGAAAATAACCGGATATACAAGATCAGAATTGATTGGGAAACCCTGTTTGATATTGGACTGTAATATCTGTGAAATTGTCCGTGAAAACAAAGGAGAGCACTGGTGCAAATTATTTAGGGACGGAACTGTAGATATGCGTAAATGCCTTTTGACGAAAAAAGACGGCAGCAATATACATGTCCTTAAAAATGCCTCTTTGCTCCATGATACCGAGGGCCAGGTTATGGGTGCCGTGGAGACCATGACGGATATAACCGAAATTATTGTAAAGGATACCCAGATCGAAGCCTTCCGGCGCCAGCTGCTGGCAGAGGACGGTTTCCATGGAATTTTGGGCATCTCCGTTCCCATGCGGCAGGTGTTTGACATGATCGCCAATGCGGCCCAATCGGATGCTCCCGTGATCATTTTTGGCGAAAGCGGCACAGGTAAAGAGCTTATCAGTAAAGCCATTCACGACGTTGGTAAACGTAAACGGAAACCGTTTGTAAAGGTCAACTGTGCGGCTCTGACCGAATCTCTGCTGGAGAGTGAACTGTTCGGGCATGTTAAAGGGGCTTATACCGGGGCTTACCAGAACCGGGAAGGACGCTTCGAGGCCGCTAAAAATGGAGATATTTTTCTCGATGAAATCGGTGATTTGCCGCTTTCTACCCAAGTAAAACTGCTGCGAGTCCTGGAGGAAAAAGTTGTCGAACGGGTGGGCGACAATAGACCCATCCATATTGATGTACGCATAATTTCAGCCACCAATAAAGACCTGATGCAGCTGGTCGCTCAAGGTGTTTTCAGGAAAGATCTTTTCTACAGAATCAATGTGATTCCGATTACAGTACCCCCATTGAGAGAAAGAGCGGAGGACATTCCCATTCTGGCAGAGTCTTTCTTCAGGAGAATTAAACTCAAAGGCGGCAAGAACATTCAAGGCATTAGTAGTGACGCCATGGGCATATTGATGGAACATTCCTGGCCGGGAAATGTAAGAGAACTAAAGAGTGCCTTTGAATATTGCTTTGTCACCTGCCAGGAGGACCTGATCCAACCGCACCATTTGCCGCCGGCAATTTTTCAAGGGAAAAAGTCCCTGCCAGAAGCCAAGAAGACGCCCAATAAACATTATGATATCAAGAAGCTGCAGCTTGTCGAGGCTCTGGAAAAGGCCGGAGGAAACCAATCCGAAGCGGCCCGGATACTGGGTGTATCCCGGGTCACCGTCTGGAACCGGATGAAGCGGTTCAATATCAATTTAAAAAAAGAGTATAAAATTTGATATTGCGGCACAATATTTGCGATGTTTAAGGGAATCTTCAATTGTTTATAAAATCTTCAACAATTCCCTCTACACGCGTTTCTAAATATTTGGCAAGCAACTCTACATCAACTCTTTCCATTTTATTGATATCATTTGAAAGACTTGCTATCTCTTCCTCATCGATGCCCGTAAACTTTGTTATCAAGTAGGTTTCAACAGATGAGTCATCTAACAATATCCCACAGCCGCTGAGCATTCCCAAAAATTCGTCGTCCACAAATACGGGCACAACGAGCTTTAACAGCCCAGCATCACATTCGGCAATGACCGGCTTTTTTGTTTGCCTGGCCTGCATCCCCAAATTGAGGTTGGCAACGGCGCAAATAAAACTCTGGCTTTTTCCGTCTGCTTGAATGACCGGGCACAACCGATTGGGCCATTTTTTGAATTTGGTTATTTTTTTACTGTCTGTATCATAAACAGACGCACACACGCCAAATGTATTGTTGATTTCCTTTTCAAGTTCAGTCCATTTTTCTATTGATAAAATATCGTCCAGTTTCATCTGCCGAACCCTTTTTATTTCCTCCGGTATAATTTTTTCCATGGAAAATCTTTGTGTTCCCGATAGTTGACCAGAGCAAGGTACAATGCACCTGCCGCCAATTCGGCACAATGCATATCTTCTGCGGGCAATGTTTCCAGGTAGTTTTTAACCTGCTCCGGAGTTATTGACCAAGCATCATTAACACTTTTTCCCTCTGCAAGCAAGGCAACCGTGTTGGCACACACATGCGTGTTGAGACATCCATTGCTGGTAAACGTAACCGCTTGGATGCGTTCATTCCGGACGAGAATAAACATTTCGACGGTATCGCCACATGCTCCTTTGCGCTTTCCATATCCGTCCGGACTTTCCAACAGAGCGCACTTATCCGTGCGAAACGCCATTTCCAGATAATGCAAAGAATGGTTCTGCAATAATTCAGAATACTTTTTATTCATCCTTTCCGCCGGCAATGCTGATCACCATAGCACTTCATCCCGTGTAGCCCCATCGTGCCCCTCAATGACGAATGGAGGCAATATGGCGTTTACCTGATGTTTTAAAGTCTCATTGAGGGGCAGATGGGGGGGAATGTATTTTTTGGGTTCATCTGAAGTTCCATTGTGTAAAAGATGGATGCTTTATTAGTTTATTTTATACACCTCCCAGAAAAATTTTATCGATAAGACCGGACATCATTTAAGTGTATTTGTCAAACAGAGAACAATATTGTTAGGGGAGCAGAAGGTTTTTCTATACACAACTTCAGCTCATGTTCCGGATCGGTCTTAGAAATCATAATCATAGGCATCGTCGAGAGCCGGTTTAATATCTCGCATCATAACGGCGACATCGACGGGCATGTTCTGTCTATCCTTGACCATGTTCGGAATCACTGCGGCACGATGAAATCCGGCTTTGGCGAATGTATTGATTGCAGCAGTGTTGGTATCCGGAATCTCTAATATAAGTTTTTCAATTCCAAGTCTGTATGCAATCCACGCGAGCTCATCTACCATAAGTTTCCCAAGGCCAAGATTCCGGTAGTCATTGTGAACAAAAACCCGTACCGTACCCAGATGCCATTTCCAGCCGGAGCGACGACGGTTGATCGTGGCATCGGCGATTATAGTGTCGTCTTTCAGCGCCAAAACGGGCAGGGTTTTGCCGTAGTCAAGGTTTTTTGCCCACGTTTCAACAAGGAGCCTGCTTTTGACATCATCACGCAGATATCGGGCCTCTTCTTCGGGAACCGCTTTAAAAAATTCATACAGCGCTTCCTGGTCTTCTATTACCATAGGCCGCAGAAGAATTTTGGTCCCATCTTTAAGATGTGTCTCTTTTTGATATTTGTTCAGATCTATTTTCGGATAAATAGTGGTATCCAACATAAAAATCACCTCCTTCCTTTCGTTTGGTGTTAATGAATGTGCTTTGCTCCCCTAACACAAACTTTTTTCTTTAATTTATATGGCTTCCAGTTTCTGGCGGTCAGCCATATCCATCAGAATTCTTTCTCTGGCTTTGTCGATACCGAGTTCTTTGCGCTTTTTATCGATATGGGCTATCATTTTGTGGGCATGCTTCACCGGATCCGGTTCACAGTCCCACATGCCGCCGTAGATATTTTCCAGTTCATTATACATATAGTCTCTAAATACAGGTGCACCGTCCAAGGGCATGTGGACCCCGAAGACCGTGTAAACACCGGAAGCAACAAAATAATGCCCGATGCTGATGGCCTTTTCACTCATCCATTCGGGCGCGCTGCCGGCTGCCGGCAGCGCGCGGATATCGTTGCCGAGCCCGCCGGCTTTGACAACTTCGGTGGCCAGCATGCTGCCCCCCCAACCGTCCGCCAAAGCTGCCCGGGTGCACTGCTTGACAAGGTTTTTGTAATCCTGGTCGACACCAATGTGAGTGCGATGCATAATCTCCACCACTTCCCGATCGATATTGCGGGGAAGTTCTCCCAGCTTTTTCCAGCGCTCATACAAAGGTTTGGGTGCTCGTTTCAGATACAAAAGTTCGCCTTCAGGCTTACCCCACTCATTCATTGCTTTATGGGCAACTTCAAGTGCAATTTCATCCATGTCGCGGTCAAGCTTTTCACCGTCCCCCTCAACGGTAACGGCAACACCCAGATGGGGCGCTATGGATAATAATTTGTGTTCATCTTTTTCTTGTGGGTCCTTTATTGAAAGTTTTTAAACGGCTATATTTTTTCTAATCAAAATGATTGCTTTTACTCCCCGGCATGAAAAATCCGGAATGCAACAGGCCCTCTTTTAGATAGGCTTTCAAAACATCTTCTGCCGGACCGGATATCCCGGATATGATTTTGATGCCGGAGGCTTTGAGCATCCCTGCAAGCTGGCGTGATACGGCGCCGCAAATCAGAACGTCCAGATCGAGTCTCCGAATAAAAGAACATCTTTGAGACATATCCTGTTCAAGCAGATTGGCTTCAAAACGAGAAGATTCCGTTTGCGTCTCGTTTTCAACGATCAGCAATTTAGACGCCGTATCGAGAACCGGTGAGATTTTATCCTCCCAGACTGAAACTGCTATTCTCATCAAAAAGCTACCTTCCGCCGCTCCTGCCCATGCCGCGACCCATTCTCATACCACGTCCCTGGCCCATGCCGCGTCCCTGGCCCATGCCGCGTCCCTGGCCCATACCGCGTTCCTGGCCCATGCCGCGTCCCTGGCCCATACCGCGTCCCTGTCCCATACCGCGACCTTGTCCCATACCACGACCTGATCCCGCCCTGTCGCCAGGAGTCGGGTTCTCTCTTTTTGCTCCTGTGCTTTGGCCGCTCAAACCGCTATTTTCAGCTACATTCGCTTTGCCGGCCGGTGTTAAATTCCCGCTTTTATACATTTCCACGGCGGCTTTAATTGTCCCCGTTACACCGAGGAACACATCCACGCCGACTGCAGAAAGGGTTTGCACGGCATTGGGGCCGCAATTTCCGGTTATGACGGCCCCGGCTCCTTTGGAGATGACAAACCGGGCCGATTGGATTCCGGCACCGCCTCCCAGGGCAGCACTTTCATTATCAAAGACTTCAAAACTCATGTCGTCTGTTTCGATCATCAAAAAATATGCACACCTACCGAATCGTTGATCGATCGACGCATCAAGATCCTTTCCACTGGAACTAACAGCAACTTTCATAGTGAATCTCCTTTCCCATGGTATTGTTCGCAAGCACTTCACTGTCTTAGATAGCACTTTCCGTGCCATATTGAGAAAAGGTGCGCTGACAGGTATAACCCAATGAATTAATATAAAATATACGGGAATGAATAGTTGATAGAATGTTGAGCGAGCTTTGCAATATTGCGTTTATGCAATGCAACAATACTGCAAATGTGCAATGGTTTTAGGAGCTCCAAAAGGTATATCAAGCGGGCATAGTACAAAAAAATGGTATGGTTTGACTTCAATTTTTTAGAAACTTAACAACTTAAGAGCGCCCCCTCTGACTCCATACGGTGTTATAAGCCTCCCAACCATTTCAAGCTGCAGAAACGACTTTACAGCAATAAATTTCTTGACAAACCAAATGTTCTGAATTATATTGGCGCTGTAATGACGTTACAACAATTAAATATTTGTGGGCGAGATGAAGCTTAACCTCAAAAAAATTGCATCGATTCAAATGGGTTATTCATTTCGGACGCGCCTGGATTTTATGGATCAGGGGCAAATCTCGGTTGTTCAAATGAAAGACCTGAACGACGAAAACCGCGTCGACTGTAAAGACCTGATGCGGGTGGGCATGGATACAGTCAAGAAGCATCACCTTGTGAGGCCCGGGGATATTGTTTTTCGTTCCCGCGGCCAGGTGACCACGGCTGCAATTCTGATCGAAGATCCAGGACCGGCCGTTGTATCGGCACCCCTTCTGAGGATCCGTGTCGATCAGAATGTTGTGTTGCCGGACTATCTGGTCTGGTATATCAATCACCCTTCTTCCCAGGCCCTTCTGGCAAGCAGAGCTAAGGGCACTTCCCTGAAAATGATCAGCAAGCAGGCGCTGGAAAGTCTTGAGGTAACCGTTCCTCCAATCAAAAAGCAGCGCGCGATTGCCGAACTGGCTGCCTTGGCCAATGAAGAGCGGCGCTTGTTAAAAAAAATTGTCGACCGACGCAGCCTCTATATTTCAACAAAGTTGATGCAACTAGCAGTCGGCAATACGCTTGGACACAAATAGATATGAATTGATTTTTCAAAGGAATATGAAATGAATCCAAAAATCGACCAGAAAGACATCAACAACGCGGCCTGGGCTGTTTGCGACACCTTCCGTGGAGTGATGGACGCGGCCGGATACAAGGACTACATCCTGGCCATGCTGTTTGTAAAATACATCTCGGATGTCTGGAAAGACCACTATGAGGAATATCGACGACAATATGGCGATGACGATGCACGCATACGCCGCAAACTGAAACGCGAGCGCTTCGTGTTGCCCATGGCTGAACTAAAAAATTCTGACACCGGCGAAGTTGAGGAACGCTTCCCGGCCGATTTTTACAGCCTGTACGAACGACGGAATGCCGTCAATATCGGCGAGCTGATCAACATCGCCCTGGATGCTATCGAAGAGGCCAACAAGGTTAAGCTCGAAGGGGTGTTCCGCAATATCGATTTCAACAGCGAGGCCAATCTCGGCAAAACCAGGGACCGCAACCGACGCTTAAAACTGATGCTGGAGGATTTTCACAAACCCCAGCTCGACATGAGGCCCAGTCGGGTCTCGGAAGATGTCATCGGCAATACCTATATCTACCTGATCGAACGCTTTGCCTCGGATGCCGGTAAAAAGGCCGGCGAATTCTACACGCCTCACAAAGTATCGGAACTGGTGGCCAAACTGGCCGGTCCCAAATCAGGCGATCGCATCTGTGATCCGGCCTGCGGGTCGGGCGGGCTGCTGATCGAGGCGGCCCGCGAAGTGGGAGACGGCAACTACGCCCTGTTTGGAATGGAGGTCAACGGCAGCACCTGGGCGCTGGCCCGGATGAACATGTTTCTGCACAAGGCCGACAGCGCCCGCATCGAATGGTGCAATACTCTCACCAGCCCGGGCCTGGTGGAAAATGACCGCCTGATGAAGTTCAACATCGTGGTGGCCAATCCGCCCTTTTCCCTTAAAAAATGGGGCGCTGAAAACGCCGGGAGCGACCGCTTCAACCGCTTCTGGCGCAGTGTGCCACCCAAATCCAAAGGCGACTGGGCCTTTATCAGCCACATGGTCGAAGCGGCCCAGGAAAAAGAGAGTCGCGTCTCCGTGGTGGTGCCCCACGGTGTGCTGTTCCGGGGCGCAGCCGAGGGCCGCATCCGGCAGAAAATGATCGAGGAAAATCTGCTCGACACGGTGGTCGGCCTGCCGGGCAATCTCTTTCCAACCACCTCAATTCCCGTGGCCATCCTGGTTTTTGATCGCAGCCGGGAAAAGGGCGGGGCCAACCAGCTCCGCAAGGATGTGCTTTTTGTGGATGCCAGCCGCGAGTATCTGCCCAACAAAAACCAGAATGCCCTTTCCGATGCCCATATCGAGAAGATCCTAGCTGCTGTCAAAGCCCGCAAGGATGCGGGCAAATACGCCTATGTGGCTACCTTTGATGAGATCAAGGAAAACGATTTCAACCTCAACATCCCCCGTTATGTGGATACGTTTGAAGAGGAAAAAGAGATCGACATCGACGCCGTGCAACAGGAGATCGATGCCTTGGAAAAGGAGCTGGTCCAGGTGCGGGCCAAGATGGTGATAAAGCTCAAGGAGATTGAGCGATGACAAAGAAAAGGTCGAAAGATACAAAAGAGGCCGAACCCGGGTCCCAATTGCCTGCGCAGAGCCAATTTATGCTCTATACGACAGAAGACGGCCAAAAACGTATCGAGGTGCGCCTGGACAACGAAACCGTTTGGCTGACCCAAATCGGAATGGCGGAACTTTTCCAGACCACTGTGGCCAATATCAACACCCATTTGAAAAACATCTATGCGGAAGGAGAACTTTCCGTAGCGGCAACTATTAAGGAATACTTAATAGTTCGCCAGGAAGGCAGACGGCGGGTCCGCCGTTCGGTCAAGCACTACAATCTTGAAGCCATTCTATCCGTGGGATATCGTGTCAAATCCCTTCGCGGCACCCAGTTCCGGCAATGGGCCACAGAGCGGCTCAAGGAGTATATCGTCAAAGGTTTTACCATGGACGACGAGCGGCTGAAAAATCCGCCCGTGGCCGGCTCGGCCGTTCCAGATTATTTCGACGAGATGCTGGCGCGCATCCGCGATATCCGCGCCAGTGAGCGCCGCATGTATCTACGAGTCAAGGATATTTTTGCCATGGCCGGCGACTATGATCCTTCCTGGTCCGAGACCACCAAATTTTTCAGCGTCATCCAGAACAAGCTGCACTATGCCGCCACCGGCCTGACGGTAGCGGAATTGATCCAAAGCCGCGCCGACCATACCGTGTCCAACATGGGTCTGACCAGTTGGAGGGCGGACGATGTGAGAAAGACCGATGTGACCGTCGCCAAGAACTACCTCAATGAGGATGAAATCGACGAATTAAACCGTATCGTGGTCATGTGGCTGGATTTTGCCGAAGACCAGGCCCGCCGCCGCAAGCAGGTGTTCATGAAGGATTGGGAGCAGAAGCTGGATGAGTTCTTAAAATTCAACGAACGCCGAGTGCTGCCCCATGCCGGCAGTGTCAGCAAGAAGGATGCGGAGGAATATGCCCGGTTGGAGTATGATAAATTTGCCCAGCGCCGCAGGGAACATAAAGAGGCCGTTGGTGAGGTGGAGAGTATCAAGGTGTTGGAGGATGCGGCCAGGCAGTTGGCGAAACCGAACAAGGGTCACCACTAATAGATACATATAAACACGAGTCGTCAGGAGAGCTACCTCTACTGTTGATTGATACTATAGGAGTGACCGGCCGGTCGCCTGTAAAAGAACGGATGCGGAAGAGAGTGGACTTGATGGACGGGGTGGACTTGATGGACGGGATGGTGGACGGCTGCACCCTAAATTTTAGGAGCAGGGAGATGAGTGAAAAAGAGCCTTTGATACCCAAGCATGGTGGATACCGCAGATTAAAGAGTTTTCAGATGGCGCAACTTGTTTATGATGTGACGGTGCGGTTTTGCGAGCGCTATGTGAACCGGTTCAGCCGGACGCGGGATCAGATGGTCCAGGCGGCGCGCAGCGGTGTGCAGAATATCGCCGAAGGCAGCCAGGCATCGGGGACATCGAAGAAAACCGAGCTGAAGCTGACCAATGTGGCCCGGGCCAGTTTGGAAGAATTGCGCCTGGACTATGAAGATTTTCTGCGGCAGCGCGGGCTGCCGGTTTGGCCGCGGGAAGACCCGCGCCGGACGGGGCTGATTGCCCGGCGGTGTTCCAATGCTGACGAGGTGGCGCGGTGGGTGAAGGAACAGCGGGGTAGAGATGGTGGACCTAATGGACAGAGTGGACAGAGTGGACAGAGTGGACAGCATGGACCTGGTGGACTGTCCACATCGTCCATGAAGTCCATGTCGTCCACAAAGTCAATTCCGTCCACCTACCCCGAAATCGCGGCCAATGCCGCATTGGTCTTGATTGCCGTGGCATGCAGTCTGCTCGACCGCCAGATTGTAGCTCAATCGAGCGCCTTCGAGCAGGAAGGTGGTTTTACCGAACGGCTGTACCGCGTAAGAACAGCCAGGAGAAGACGATGAATGCTTTTAAATTCAACGAAAAATACCTCTCCCAGATCCCGGCCCTGCAACTGCTCATCAACCTCGGTTATCGCTACTTGTCGCCGTCGGAGGCTCTTGCCCATCGACAGGGAAAGGCCGGTAATGTGCTGCTGGAAAATATCCTGCGTGAGCAGCTTAAGCAGATCAACCGCATCCAGTACAAAGGCCGGGAGTTCTTGTTCAGCGAGGAGAACATCCAAAGCGCCATCCAGAAGCTAAAAAATGTCCAATATGACGGCCTGCTGCGCACCAATGAGGTGATCTACGACCTGATCACCCTGGGCACGGCCATGGAGCAAACCATCGAGGGTGATTCCAAAAGCTTCAATCTGCATTACATCGACTGGCGCAATCCTGCACGAAACGTATTTCATGTGACGGCTGAATTTCCTGTGGCACGCACGCGCAGCATGGAAACGGCACGGCCGGACATCGTCCTTTTTGTCAACGGCATTCCGCTGGCGGTGATCGAGTGCAAATCTCCCAAGGTGGAAATCGAGCAGGCGGTTTCCCAGTCCATTCGCAACCAGGGCGATGAGTATATCCCCAAGCTGTTCGTTTACGTGCAACTGTTAATGGGCATCAATAAAAACGACGCCCGGTTTGCCACGGCCGGATCCGCGGCCAAATTCTGGGGCGGCTGGAAAGAGCTGCGGGGCAAGGATAAGGAAGTTACTCAAGAGGTGAATGCGTCCCTTGATACAGAGCAAAAAGAGGCGCTGTTTTCCGGCGAGTTCAAGAGGGCCCGCTCCTTTTTCGATACCCAGGCTACCGAGGGCGACCGCCTGGTCACCGAGCAGGACAGGGCCTTATATAGCCTGTGCCGCCCGCAGCGGCTGCTGGAACTGGCTTTCCGCTTTACGGTGTTCGAAGGCGGCATCAAGAAAATCGCTCGCTACCAGCAGTATTTCGTCATCAAATCCACCGTGGAGCGTGTCAAGCAATTGGACGGTCAAGGCCGGCGCAAGGGCGGTATCATCTGGCATACCCAGGGGTCGGGCAAATCGCTGACCATGGTCATGCTGGCCCGGAACCTGGCGCTGGACCCGCAGATTCTCAACCCGCGCCTCGTGCTGGTCACGGACCGGGACGATCTGGACAAGCAGTTGGGCAACACCTTTGCCGCCTGCGGCCTGGATCCCAACCGCGCCACCTCGGGACGCAACTTGCTCGAACTGGTGACCGAACACAAGGCCGCTATCGTCACCACCCTGATCCACAAATTCGACAAGGCGCTAAATGTGAAGAAGTGCCAGGACGAATCGGCTGATATCTTCATGCTCATCGACGAGAGCCATCGAACCAATTTCGGTTCCTTTTCGGCGCGCATGCGCCAGATGTTTCCGAATGCCTGTTATCTGGGGTTCACCGGCACCCCCTTGATGAAAAAGGAGAAGAACAACTTTCGTAAATTCGGCGGATTGATCGAGCCTCACTATTCCATCAACCAGGCGGTGGCCGACGGCGCGGTGGTGCCCCTGCTTTACGAGGGTCGCCATGTGGAGATGACCCAGAACAAGGCCGCCATCGATCTATGGTTCGAGCGTCACACCCGGGGACTGAGCCCCAAACAGCAGGCCGATTTGAAGAAGAAATATGCCCGGGCCGAGAAGCTCAACAAGGCCGACCAGGTGATCTTCATGCGCGCCTTTGACATCAGCGAGCATTTCCGCGCGACATGGCAAGGCACCGGTTTCAAGGCCCAGCTGGTGGCGCCCAACAAGGCTTCGGCGTTGAAATATTATGAATATTTTGTTCAAATCGGTGCTCTGACCTCCGAGGTGGTCATCTCCCCCCCCGACACCCGCGAAAGCTATGAAGAGACCGATGACGAGCCCACGGACGATGTGGTGAAATTCTGGCAAAAAATGATGAAACGCTACGGCAGCGAGGCGGAGTATACCAAGCAGATTATCAACCAGTTCAAACACGGGGTCGATCCCGAAGTTATGATCGTGGTGAGCAAGTTGCTGACCGGTTTCGATGCGCCGCGCAACATGGTCATCTACTTGTGTAAAGAGCTGCGGGAACACACCCTGCTGCAGGCCATTGCCAGGGTCAACCGACTGTATGAAGCCAAGGAGTTCGGGTTTATCATCGATTATGTGGGGCTGTTGGGTGAGTTGGACAAAGCGCTGACCATGTACAGCGCTTTCGAGGGCTTTGATGAACAGGACCTGGCAGGAACGCTGACCTCGGTAAATGCGCAGGTGCAACGGTTGCCCCAGCGCTATTCCGACCTTTGGGATCTTTTCAAGACGGTAAAGAACAGCTACGACGAAGAGGCGTATGAGGTTTTGCTGGCCGATGATGCGCTACGGGAGGAATTTTATCAGCGTCTGACCGAATACGCCAAAACCCTGGGAATCGCCCTGTCCACCGAATCTTTCGTGATGCAGATCGATGAGGACACCCTGTGGCGCTACAGGGCCGATCTCAAACGCTTTCATAATCTAAAAGCGGCCGTCAAGCTGCGTTACGCCGAAGCCATTGATTATCGCGACTACGAACCAAAGATTAAAAAACTGCTGGATACCCACATCCAAGCCAATGAAGTCATTCAACTCAACGAGCCGGTAAACATTTTTGATGAGCGCATGTTTGGCCAAGTGAAAGAGGAGCAGGCGGTATACGGCGGGAAAACCACTGTGGCCAAGGCCGATGCCATCGCCCATGCCACCAAGCGAGTGATCACAGAAAAGATGGCAGAAGACCCGGCCTTCTATGGGAAGTTCTCCAGACTGATTCAGCAGGCCATCGATGATTTTCGCGCCAGGCGATTGTCCGATCTGGCCTATCTGGAAAGAGTAGTCGAGATCCGCAATAAGGTCGTGACCCGGCAGCATGACGATATCCCCGAAGCGCTTGAAAGCAACGAAGACGCCATGGCTTATTACGGTGTGATAAAACCCTTTTTCGAACAACATCCATTGAAGCAAGACGAGTGCGAAAGGCTTAGTGCCGATACGGCTCTGGCGGTTCACGCTATATTGCAGCGGTATTGGAAAGTGCTTTTCTGGGAGGACGAGGACGCTCAAAACAAGGCTATCGGTGCCATTGATGATTATCTGTATGACGAAATCAGAGGCAAAAATGGAGTCGACTTGAGTCTTGAGCAGATGGATGAATTGATCGAGCGCACCATGCAGGTGGCGCGGAGTAGGCGAGTTTCATGAGTCCGTCATACGGCACAGTTTTTTTCGGTAGGGAAGCGATCCGTTTTAAGTTGTTTTTTGTGGATCGAAAAACCATGGAAATAGCGGTTCATCCCGACCAAACGGTGATCGTAAAGGCACCTGTGGGGGCCAACTATACCACCGTCGAGCAAAAAGTGCGCAAGCGTGCCGGATGGATCAAACGGCAGCTCGACTTTTTTCGGCAATTCGATCCTCGAACGCCCAGACGAAATTATGTCGGCGGCGAAACCCATCTTTACCTTGGCCGACGGTATAGGATTAAAATCCATCTGGGGCAGCTGAACAAGGTGAAACTGTTTCAGGGATTTTTCCAGATTAGCGTCAAGGGGGACCATTTGCCGAATCAAGTTAAACGCCTGATGGATGCCTGGTATGCAGAGAAAGCCGCGATAATATTTCAGGAAAGCTATGATCGTTGCCGGCCTTGGTTTGAACGACTATCGCAGAGAAAGCCCCGGGTTCAGATACGCAGGATGAAAAAACGTTGGGGCAGTTTGTCGAAAAATGGGCTATTGACCCTCAATACTGATTTGATTCGGGCACCCAGGGAGTGTATCGACTATGTCATCACCCATGAGTTGCGCCATCTTCATTATCATGACCATGGCCCGAATTTTTATCGCTTGCTGGAAAAGGTGATGCCGGATTGGGAAAAACGCAAAACAAAACTGGAACTGGCGTTAGTGTAACATGGATTAGCAGGTGAGCTATAAAAAAACCGAAGCAACCGTTGATAAGGGAAGATCCGGTTTTCGGATATATTGCCAACATATCGAATAGATTGAACGTTAAATTTGATTAGCCATTTTAACTTCTTAAAGTTGCAATAAGCCTTTTCGGCTCCTTAAAATAACCAAACGCATCAATGACACTTTTGCAGACAACATCTGAAGCGAATAAGGTTTCTATACAAGCTCCCTCTTTTTGAAGCAATGCAATGCCTAAGGCAGCTTCTTTCAACATTAACCGGTCATTATTGCCGTTTCCAATACAAATTGTCTTATCTTTACCGAGACTTAAAACGTACTCAAGTTTAGCAACCGCTTGGTTTTGGACAGGTATCTTCACCAGCTTGCAACGAACATTTTCTAATTCACGCTCAACAAATCCAAAAGTATCCGCCGTAATCACATGAAAGTCCAGATCTTTTGAAAGGTCATTAATAATTTCGCAAACACCATCAATCATCTTGCCGTCAACAGCAATCGTTCCATTATAATCGCAGACAACATGTTGGATCTCGAACCTTTTATACCCTGGAATATCAATTGTCATCATTTCAATTTAAGCCTGTGGCTTACCGCAGCAACTGCCGGGACCTTCACAAACGGCATTTGCGGGGGTTGACCCGCAGCAAGCGGTATCACCGGGGCCGGGAAAATTGGACGCCGGCGTTCCGGACAGAGATGAAGGGGCTGAAATCATTTTCTTGATATTAGCACTATTACAAACTTGGCACCGCTGCTTTTCATCAGAAGTTGTAACGAGGATCTCACTGAGCTTTCCGCAGTCCAGGCACAGGTAATCAAACAGAGGCATGGTTATTCTCCTTGCTGATTGTTAATATTGTTGGACTTATATTCTTCGATCGCTTTCTGAAGGATTTTAATCGTCAACCGAATGCAATCCTGTTTCTGATCGGGGATTTCTCCCAGCAAATTGTAAATATCCCGGTCTTTAATCGCCAGGGCGCTGTCAATGGTCTTGCTCTTGATAAGTTCCATGGCAGCCATGGCCGAAGCAACAGCCCCGGCACAGCCGAGAACTCGCATTTTGGCGTTTTTGATTCTGCCATCTTCTATCTTCAGATAAATTTTCATCGTATCGCCGCAGGGGCCGGTCAACTCTGTCACTTGGTCGGCATCCGGCAGACTGCCCATGTCGGCCTTTTCCAAAAAGTATTTAATGGCCTTATCAGAATATCCTGAACCTGAAAGCAGCTTTGCTATACTTTCCGAATCATTTGTTGTAATGTCTTGCGATTGCATCATCTTTGCTCCACTACTCCTTTCAACAGGCGCCCTGTCCGCAAAACTATTATCTCTTTCTATGTAATATTGCCCTTTGCGCCGGCAGTGAGACGCTTTATATGTTTCAGACGCTGCAAGAGCTCTTCAGCATGTTCTTTGCCGGGGTGAACAGGCAATTGGGCCAACAACCCCAGCCCTTCGCTAGCCTCGTGAAACGCTTCGGGCGGCAGGCGGTTTACAGATGCACAATTGATCATTGGATTGACTGCAAGCAGTTTACCTGCAAATTCAATACCGGTCATGTCTCCAAGCTGCTCATCTGTTACCACCAGATCGATGGCAATGTCTGAAGCTACGCCCAGAGCCATTTTTCCGGATTCCGCCCACATCAAATAGACATCACCACTTTCCGTCCAAGCCGAAGCCATCTCGGACAAAGAACCTTTGTCGGGGCTTACCAATAATATCTTCAGCATAATCTTTACCGTAAGCGTTCACAGGTTCAGAGTTCACCGTTCAGGGTTGTTTTTTCTTTGTTAACCTTTGCTATCCTTCTAACCTGGAACCTATGAACCCCGCACCTGTGAACGGTAATCTTTTACCACTGTCCTTCAACATTAGGTTGGTCGGATAGAGGTAATTTACCATCTATATATGCCCTCACAGCATCCCCCACAGAGCCTTCGGCATTGTTGGCTACCCCTATTTTGGCAGCCTGCATGACTTTAAACGCATTGGGTCCGCAAAATCCCGTAAGCAAAACTTCGGCGGCCTTTTTGCTTACCATACTGGCAGCCTGAATGCCGGCGCCTTTCAGGGCGTTTACGTTCTCCTTGTTATCGAGAACCTCAAAGTCAAACGTTTCCGAATCAACGATAAGGATGTAGGCGGCCCTTCCGAAGCGGGGGTCGACCTGTGCATCCATATCAGTACCCTTGGATGTAACAGCGATTTTCATTACGGTTCCTCCATATTTTAGGTTCTTCTCCAATTTATTTGGAGAAGAGGGTTCAAGGATTCAAGGGGTCTAGGGGTCAAGTGGTTGCTTTCAAACGATTTTATCATCTTTTTGAGTGTCCTTGCAACTGCTGCTCTACTTAAAAGAAGATCCGCGACAGCCCTTCTTATCTGTAAGTCAAAGATGTTTTATAGTATTTCATTCGAATCCTTGAATCCTTGGACCCTTGAACCCTCAGGATCACTCCAACTAAATTGGAGAAGAACCCAAGATATTTATCACGAAAGCAGAACGACACGAAAAAAATAATTTCCGGTTCAGTCTTATGACCCGCCGCCGCCGCAAACCTGATTCTCCGCAATCAGCGGCAGTTTTCCGGCGATGAGGTCTTCTACAACCGGTTTTATTTCCTGCCGCTCGACATCGTAGTAAACATCAATCCCCACCTGCTTAAAACCCATCAGAGGGCGCATGCCAATACCCCCTACGATCAAGGCGTCCACCTTATGGTCTGCCAAAAGATTCACAGGTACCATGCATCCGCCCTGAACGTGGCTCTGGTTGGGAATCGTAGTGACCTGTTTAATTTCTCCTGCGGTCACATCCACTAGCGTAAACACATCGCAATGACCGAAATGGCCGGATCTTTGGCCGTCTAAGCCGCCCGCTTCTACCGACGGAATAGCAATTCTTCCTTGTTGCATTTCAAACATCCTCCCTAATCATAATTTTTCATTTGCCACATGGACTGGAAGTCCACTGGCAATAATAAATATTTAAAAACCTAAATTCCAAGCGTTTTACAGGTCTCTCCCCAGATCTGTTTGACCACCTGGCCTGTTTCTGATTTCAGATCGTAGTCAAAGATGTTTTGTCCCTTGACCATTGATTTTGTAAAAATGGTATCAAAAGGAATCCGCCCCAAAACGGTGACATTGTTTTCTTTTGCAAATTCCTCAATGGCATGTGTTTGGTCAAGATTAAGGTCGAATTTGTTGACACAAACCATGGCCGGCACTTTAAAATGGGCGGCCAGCCGCACAACACGTTCCATGTCGTGTTTGCCGGAAACAGTCGGCTCGGTAATAATGAGTACGCCGCTGGCGCCGCCTACAGCGGCAATTACCGGGCAGCCCACCCCCGGAGGGCCGTCGGTTAGAATAAGATCAAGTTTTTTCTCATCGGCAAGCTCTTTCGCCTTTGTTCTCACAAGAGACACCAGCTTGCCTGAATTCTCTTCGGCTATGCCGAGCCTGGCGTGAACCATGGGACCAAAACCGGTGTCGGAAATGAACCACTCGCCACAAGTATTCAGCGGAAAGTCGATGGCTTTTTCAGGGCATAAATAGACACAAACACCGCAACCTTCGCACTCAATAAAATCGATCTCAAAATCATCGCTGACGGCATTCCACCTGCACAAATCCTGACAGATGCCGCACTGGGTGCATTTATCTTGATTAATAATTGCCCTATGCCCGCCCTGAAAATCATGCCTCTCTTTTAACCTGGGCGCTGTAATCAGATGAAGGTCGGCGGCGTCCACATCCGCATCACACAGCACCTTGTTTTTAGCCAATGCCGCAAATGCGGCCATTATACTGGTCTTGCCGGTTCCGCCTTTGCCGCTGATGATAACCAATTCTTTCATAAATAAAATCGCTCCGCGATTTTATGAAACGCGGCTACGCCGCTTCGAAAAAGGATTTCTAACATCAATTGAGGTCCTATTCTATCAAGTTAATAATGTTATGATATAATCTCTGAAATTTTTCTTTATATTCGGGCAGTACCTCTACGATCATCTCCCCTTTTGAGTATGCCTCGGCAATGCGCCGATCAAAGGGTATCTCCATCAGAATCGGCAGGCCAACCTCTTGTGCGTACGCCTGAACTTTATCGTCTCCAATATCGGAACGGTTGATGACCAAGCCGGATGGAATGTTCAGCAGCTTAACAGCCCCCACAGCCAGCTTCAAATCATGAAGCCCGAAAGGTGTGGGCTCCGTAACCAGCAAGACAAAATCGGTATCTTTCATGGCGGCGATAACCGGGCAGGACGTTCCCGGCGGGGCATCAATAATGGTCAGTTTGTCCGGCCGGGTAAAAGCTCGAACCGCTCTGATCAACGGTGGAGACATGGCTTCTCCTACCCTCAATTCTCCATCTATGAATTCTAACCCATTGCGTTGGCCCTGCCGAATGACACCCAGTTCTCGGCCTGTTTCAGTGATGGCATCTTCGGGACAGACCGCCACGCAGCCGCCGCAGCTGTGACAGAGCTCGGGAAACGGCAAGACGATCTCCCCAATGACAATAATGGCTCTAAATTGGCAGATTTCACCACATTTTCCGCACAGGTTGCACTTTTGTGCGTCGACCTCAGGAACAGGCGTATAGATAGTTTCAGTTTTGTTGAACATCGGCCGGATAAAGAGGTGGGCATTGGGCGCCTCTACATCACAGTCGAGCAACTGAATATCTGCATCGATGGACAGGGCCAGATTGGTGGCAACTGTCGTTTTGCCGGTTCCGCCTTTTCCACTGGCGATACTAATGATCATTGAAAATTTTCCTAATGATAATCATGTGTTCCCGCAAGAACCGGGATTCCGGTTTTATTCTCCAGGATTTTAGCCATTTCCTGGGCATCAGTGTAAGGGCACGCCGGTTTGGCATTGGCAAAACAGGTGCTTAGGTAAATCTTGTCTGGCTTTATTTCCGACATCTTGATCGCCAGACCCGTATTTGCAGCCAAAGAGCGTCCCGGACATTCACATTTAACAAAGGCTAAAACCTGGGAAGGGCTTTCGATATTGCCTTCTCCCAGCGCTGCCGCTTTGAGACAACGCCATTCTCCTGGACAACCATAACCACTGTCCATATAGGCACCACATCCTACTATCGCAATTTTTTCCATTTTAAACTCCTCTTTTGTTTTTCGCCGCTGTCAATCCCTTTACCCACCTTCCACTGTGCGATGAAAATCATCATGATTGCATTGGGGACATTTTCCGGGCCGGCCTGTGCCTTTGGGTTCCTCCCACCTGTTATTGCATTTGCGGCAGTTAAATATTCGCGCTCCCATAATTATTTTATAATTTCCGCCTTCAATATTTATGGCCTTCCCGTTGATCAGAGCATCGGCAACAGTTTTGCGTGCCTTTTGTACAATACGACCGAAAGTAGCTCTGGAAACTCCCATGCGACGACCTGCTTCCTCATGAGACATGCCCAAAAGATCTGCAAGTCTTATGGCCTCACCTTCATCAATCGTAAGGCAAACTTCCTCCAGATTTTGCATAGGGATTCCTCTTGGTTTGAAATAACTTACATCTGGATCAAACTTGACATAACGATTTTTCTTGGGGCGTACCACAGGTCATCCTTTATGAGTATATACTCAAAATCTAATTTAAGTTCTGTTGCCTCGATTGTCAAGCCGTTT